>Ga0256406_1002497_pt1 | contig 25747 bp, 28 predicted proteins | sample RumenRJG_03DNA_FD_185986 | JGI IMG/M metagenome (GOLD analysis project Ga0256406, IMG submission 185986) | Bovine rumen microbial communities from Lethbridge, Alberta, Canada - RJG_03 | ecosystem: Host-associated > Mammals > Digestive system > Stomach > Rumen | place: Canada: Alberta | collected...
TAGGGATGCATACCAAAAGACGTGAATCTTTATTTTTTAGGACATCTTTCAACCTCTGAGCCAGATTATGATTTGCCTCGTTGAAATTGTTGCTTTCCTCATTGAGCGACATATACTCGTAATCTCCAAAACGAGCCACAGAACATCTGTTGCGAATGATGTAATTGACTGTTTCCCTATTGTTCATGATATGATACAACTTGGAAAAACGATAGTACCTTAGCGGTACTGTTACATGAGCGTAAATCCAATTATGGAAGAATTCTTTTATTTTTCCCATTTGACAGTGTTTAACATTAGAAAAAGAAGTTATGTTGTTAGCTGCAACTATTTTTTGTTTCCACTCAACGGGAGCATCACTGCCAAATGGACAAGACTCAAAGAATTACGATATCTTGACGATGATTTGACTTTGATAAGCGATGTCCTCGTTATTTCCAGCATGGTTGATGCCCACCTCGTTTACCGCCTTTCCAGATACAGGTACCTTTTCTCTAGCATCCATCATGAACCAGCAATACTCGATGTCTGCATGCCCGATATCCAAGGCTTGAAATCCTTCCTTGGCTAAGTCTTAGGCTAATACCGTAGCCGTGGCGCCAAGGGCTAAGAGAATAAGGTCGTCCTTACGAGCGTGTGCTTTGATTTCATCATGTATCTCCTCGTATTTAAGAAAGGCATCTGTAGAGGGACACAGTATCCTGCGTACAGATGTGCTATTGTCCAGAAAATAGTCCCCAACGCCAAAACGAGAATCATTACCGTCGCCACCAGCCGTACCAACGGTGCCACCACCAGCCGATACGAACAGGAAGAAACCAGTGGAAATTGTAGGGCAACACGCCGCATGGCCGTCCGTAGCAACTCCACTTTTCGGCAAGTTTGCGTCTGTCGTAGCTTCTAAAAGTAGAATATGCCTGAAACGGGGTAAGGGAACAGTTGTTTGTACTAACCAGTAATGCCACCTTGTCCTCAAACACCTGAATCCATTTCTCGCTTTCGTAAGAACATGCATGGCATATCTGCTGCGTATGACGCATATCCTCCACCACACCGAGGTAAGACCGGACATATTTCTCAATGTCCACGGTGTGCATGATTGATGTGGGCCGGTAGACATAGTGATAGGTAGTGCAGCCTATAACCTTGATAGCTTGCGCCGTACACGCTATCCTAAATGTGAAAGGCACATCCTCGAAATAGATACCCTCGATGAACCGTAGACCATTGCGCTTCATGTATGCGGAATCGATTAGCTTGTTCCAGGCGTTCCAGTGCCACTTAGTAGAAAAGTTCTTAAGGATGTCGGCACCATAGAACTCAGCATCGTGCAATTCTACCTTTTCAGGAGTCTCTGGCGTGCGCACAAGATCTATATCCTTGTAGTCGGCTGTCACCATATCCCAATGACCGGTATGCATAGATGCCACGAGCGTCTCTATGCAATCGCTTGTGATATAATCATCACTGTCAACAAAATAGATATAATCGCCTTTCGCTGCATCCATGCCAGTGTTGCGTGCCGCCGACAATCCACGGTTATGTTCATGCCGGATGATCCTCGTTTGTGCCTTGCGCTCGGGATAATCATCCAACACACGTTTCAGGATTTCGATACTCTTGTCGGGGGTGCAGTCGTCGACGAAGACAATATCGAGGTTATGATATGTCTGCTCGAAGATGGAGCGGGCACACCGCTCGATATATTTCTCCACACCGTAGACCGGCACGAGGATGCTGACAGTGTATGGTTCTTGCGTCATAGAGATTTGAATGTATCGTAGTCTTTACGCGTTACTTAACGTTTCCGCAAATGATTGGTTTGATTCACTTGACACGAATATATGTCGGTCTGTATTCATGAAGACTCGAGAAATTTTGACTTCAGAATATACTATCTATGTCCTTTTTTTCGTATGCAAGAGCAGAAAAAAATTAATAACTTTCCCGATGTTATTGTACAGCATTATCGTAGTCCAGCCTATCTATCTTATAAGCAGGAAGTTCATCTATCATGCAACACTGCACCAAGTCTTGCTTCAAAGCCTTAAACATTTTCTTGTCAGATCCATTCTGACGCTCTGTCGGTGATACATATTCCATGTCGGTTGGACGATAAGTATCCAACGTCATGTGCCAATAGTTTGCATTGGTCGGGGAATGGTGCACTATGATACGTGGCCTAACTTCCACATTTTCTCGTTTACTCTTGAAAGCTCCGACGTATTTAGCATCGCTCGAGCTGTCTATGTTATCTGTCGTAGACTTTACTTCTTGCTCATAGGAATCCCTTGCTTGCTGAGTATCGAAATGTTTAAAGAATGGGAAAGTCCGCTTATGAATATTTTTTATATACATGCACAATCCACTGCATACTTCACAAACAGTGTAACTTCCTTCTTCTGAGCATATATTAACGTTAACTTCCTCTCCATTCCAAGGCTCTACAACTGATTGTGCCGGCAAAAAACGTAGATGACCTTTGCAGCTGACATCAAACAAGCCACCACCCAAGTTCATAGACAAATTAGCCATATTGTTTGTGAATATCTTCTCAGATATTTCTTCTTGGCCTTTCTCTGTCTTAATAATAAATCTGTTTATGTCGCCACTAACCTGGCGCACCGCCATAAGCATAGGGTACTTTTTAAGTAACTTATCTACATTGAGCATATACTTAAAGGTAATGCGAGGTAGTATTTCCTTTGGATATTCTTCACGCACTGATTCCATTAGCCTGCTTTTCGATCAACTGATTCAAAGTTTCAACAATATCTTCTATAGGCAATTCGTCTGAAACGAGCAAAGTCTTTTCTCTGTGTAGTGAAAATACCACTGGTGCTTCAACATTATCGTCCAAGAATTGCGAAATGCTCAACTTCATTCCATTGGGCAATTTGACAACTGTATCAATAGTCTCATCATCGTCATTATAGGATGAAACATTATCAACAAATGGTATTCTGCTTAAAGTATTTGCCATTTTCAAGAAGTAGCCATTCTTCTCTTGGGGAAAGCTCTGATTATTTTTCTTGAATGACTCACTAAGAAACTTAAACCTCTGCTGTGCATCCAACGAAGATTTACCAATAGGCTTGTCTATCTCCGTTGATTTAGAATATACTTCCGATGAATGATTATAGAACATAATCGGTGCGCCAGAAGATACACAAATTCCATTATTAGGGGATTGGCTTATCAGCAAATCTAAACATTCCTGATTATACAGGGAAAGATTTCCTGTTGCGGCCGTAGTTATCAGAGCCATGAATGTTATGACATTAAATGTACTCGTACTATGCGTCAACATTGTCTATAAGGTCATTTTTTATATCGATAATACCATTGTAAAAACCAATCATTCCATCTTTATCCAAAGACAGAGGTCTCTCTACTACAGAATTGAGGTCAAGTTGAAAAAGGAGGACATTGCGTATAACCTGTGTTGCTCCATTACCCTCAGTAAGGTTCCCGTCAAAGAAATGATGAAGGAAGTTCATCTGAATTTCCTTACCATTGAATGAAATCTGCTTCTTAAGAACAAATTGCAGATCAATATCCTGTGCGGGAGAGCCATCATAGACAATCTTTTTTAGAAGTTTGTTCCACAACTCGCTCCCATCATCATCCTTGCTTTTTTCAATTGCGTATAGTGGAGCATAAGCGATCCTCTGAACTGATACACCTGTCTGTATGTCAAGAATTTTTGAGAACCATTCTGCGCTTTTCTTGCAAAACGCAGTTTCGATATCCTCTGAGTATACTGCCTGCTTTGCAAGAACTATATCTATTTTGCCTGGTTGGAAAGCTACATTATACTCAAAGCCGTTATCTTCTTTTTGAAATAATCGCCAAGGCATACCAAATTGCGGTGTCATTGGGTTGACTCCAAGTATAGGAGCACCAGGCTGTGGTATCCCATACACCTTGCTATCAGCTATGCCTAACAATTTTTGGAATTGTGTGGCATTCTCCGGCGTATATCCTATGTTCTGTTGTAAGAATATAGTACTACGTAGCTGGACGGTAACAAGTTTTTTTTTCATAATATATATGGTTTGTTGCTTATGTTGACGCAAAATTAATAAAAAGTAATGCGAAATCAAAGAAATAGTCCTAAATTTTATGTTTATTTAGTCTTTCTACAACCAGGATACTATCATGCTTTTCAGTCTCTGATACCCACACGTTAATGCTTCCGACACCAGAACTTCCACGGCATTAAGTTCTATCCAGTCGTCCGAATCGACATGCGTGAGGAATGTACCGGTAGCCGCAGCCACGGCCGTGTTGCGTGCCGCCGACAGGCCGCGGTTATGCGCATGCCTAATGATTCTCGTCTGTGCCTTGCGCTCGGGATATTCTTCCAACACACGTTGCAGAATATCGATACTCTTGTCGGGTGTGCAGTCGTCCACAAAGACGATGTCAAGGTTATTATACGTCTGCTCGAAGATGGAGCGGGCACACCGTTCAATATATTTCTCCACACCGTAGACCGGCACGAGGATGCTGACAGTGTATGGTTCGCTGATTATCATTTTCGCAATAAATTACTTTTCTTTATAAGTCTAAGTTTGATGTCTACTTTTTCTCCATGCGCCCAAAGTACTTGTTATACTCGTACTGAGGCAGAAATACGCACCAATACCAGAACTTGAAAAGTTTAGGATGCTTAGTGCGCATTACCACATCCTTCGGTAGCCAGCTGCCGGCAAAATGATGGATGGCTACAGTGTCCACAGAGAAGCATGTCTCGGCATTGTTGTAATTGAGCGGACAGAATACTGTCTTGGGATAGAGTGTGAAGAGGCCGGGGAAGTCCTGATAGGTGTTGTCATGCCTCAGACCGAACTGATCCATATACCGTGTTATCGTGATCACGTTAGTCCTTATATCCAGTGTTCCGTCCGGCTTTACGAAGTGTCGCCCGTTATAATAGTCAAGATTATCCTTGGCCCATTTGCCTCCCTTCTCACATGCCATGATACCGGTAGGCACATCTGTCTCGCTCTCATATCCCGAAAAGCCCACATGATGCAAGAAGCTGTCGAGCGGCTTTAACAGTTCTACATCGGTATCCATATAGATCCCTCCTTCGTTGTACAGGGCGAAGAGACGCACCACATCAGTGACGAAGGCAAACTTGCGATGGTCGTAAGCCTCGCGCACATAGGGATACATATCGAGGTCGAAGTTGTCCTCGTTCCATTCCTTTATCTCATAGTCAGGGCAATATTTTCGCCACGACTTAATGCACTTCCTGGCTAACTTTGGCATCTTGCCTCGTCCGAACCAGCAATAATGAATAATCTTGGGTATCATAAAGCGAAGAAATAATTAAATTTGGAGGTTATCTTATTAAGTAACACAGCCAATATCGCTGTCATAATTATGATGACAGGTATATTGATATACAGATGATTTGTTAGTCTCATCAGTGTTAGTGAACCAAGTATCAGCGGATGATGCACCAGATAGATAGGATAGGAATATCGATCAAATAAATGTACTACACCTGGCACTCTCAGCCTTGGTATGCGGCTTGCTCCCTCTATGAACAACATGGAGAAGGCGATGCCGACAAAAACATGGAACAACCTGCTCCAGAAATTCTGAAAGTCGACGATCTGTGTCCACTCTATGTGACATACAATCATGATGGCCACAAAGGTGAAGCCAACTAACAATAGACGGCTCATGGGTTTGCCGACATTATACGACAAATAGCCGACGGCATAGATAAACAACGGAGAGAAATGCTCCACATCGTACTGCAGATAGATCAGATTAAGCACACCGTAACCCAACACCACTGCCATCAACAAAGTGGAGACACGGCGAAAAGACTGAAGAATGGGCGTAGTGATGTAGCAGAGAAATATTGCAGAGATAAACCACAAATGCCTTAGACCGTTATACCCCCCCGAACCATTGTGTATCAGATATATAAGCCACTATGCTCTTTGTCAACAAAGACTTGTTGCCATCGGCCATGTAGAACAATGGAGTGAAAGCAATGACCACTATAATGAATGGTAGGTAGATCTTGCGGATACGACGGCAGAACCATGAAGGCCAATCGGTCACTGATTTGTGTCCATAGAGATAGCCGGAGATGAAGAAAAATACCTGCACACCCAAGTTGAGCACCCAGGCCCAGCGAGAGTCCAGATATTGCAAGAAATGACACGCTACAATTGCCATCACCGACATCGATCTCAGATAAGAGATAGCGATGCTCTCCTGCAGAGACAGTACGCACTGACTATCTGAGTGCCTCAACGATTCTTTCACACGCCTTTCCATCTCCGTATGGATTTACTGCCTTACTCATTAGGTTGTATGCGTCGATATCATCTAACAATGCAGACGTCTCTGACACAATGCGATCGTAGTCGGTGCCAACTAACTTCACGGTTCCGGCATCAAGAGCCTCAGGACGTTCTGTGGTATCCCGCATCACGAGTACGGGCTTTCCAAGGCCGGGGGCTTCTTCCTGAATACCGCCACTGTCGGTGAGCACGATATGACTTTTCTCCATGAGATAGACGAAACTCAGATATTCCAACGGCTCAATGAAGAACATATTGCCGAGGTAATTGAGGTCTTTGCCGAACACCTCGTGAATGGGTCTGCGCACATTGGGATTGAGATGCATAGGATAGACGAAATCTACGTCCGGATATTTCCGACTGAGTGTCTGAATAGCACGACAAATATGCAGAAAGCCGTCTCCGAAGTTTTCGCGACGGTGCCCCGTGATAAGCACCATCTTTTTTCCATTTTGTAGTCGCGTCACATCATAGCCGAAAGTTCGGAGTTCGTTCTCAAGCCTGCTGTCTAAAGTCTTATCGGACTTTATTTTTCTCACTACCCAATACAGCGCGTCGATAACTGTATTGCCCGTAACGGTAATTTTTGTTTCGTTCACTCCTTCGGCCAACAAATTGCTCTTGCTGAGCATAGTAGGACAGAAATCATAGGTTGCTATACGACCGGTAATCTGTCTGTTCATCTCCTCAGGCCATGGACTATAGATATTATGCGTTCGCAGCCCAGCTTCAACATGTCCTACCGGTATCTGCTGATAAAATGCAGCCAAAGCTGCAGCAGTACTTGTAGTAGTGTCACCATGCACGAGTACTACATCCGGCCTTATCTCCATGAATACGTCCCGCATACCCAACAACACTTTGGCGGTCACATCGTAGAGGTCCTGCCCTTGCTTCATGATGTTCAGGTCGTAATCGGGATGTATATCGAATATCTTCAACACCTGATCAAGCATCTCACGGTGTTGTCCCGTAACACTGACTACTGTCTTAAAATCATTAGGATACTTCTCAAGTTCCTTTACCAGCGGAGCCATCTTTATAGCCTCCGGTCGTGTGCCGAAAACCGGCATTATTGTTTTCATATAATATCTTTATTTTATATGGATGCCTATTTTTCCCAACAGATATCCCCTGTCATGTCTCGTCATAGTGACGAAGAAATTACATGTGAACCCTATAACGCATGACAGCAATATCATCATAATAAGTTTTAGCCAACTGTCCGCATGCACAAGGTTTCTGAGCAGAAAGCACAGGCCTGTGGACACTGCCAGACACAATACCGAATGCAATAAGTACTTATAGAAAGTGGTGAGCCTTTGCTTGAGACAATGTGCAGCATACATCGGCAGGAAAGACATGGATCTGAAGAATCCCCATACAGTGCGCGTACATGCTAAAATTATCAGCCTCTGCATGTGGTCCTCTACGAAATTCATCAATACAAGAATGGAACAAAATACGCCGATACTCTCTCCAAGCAGGGTAAGTGATGAATATTTTAGTTTATTGGTAATGGTGAATACATTCCAAAGTGCCTCCTGCGGCATAGTAAAAGGCGAGGCAATAAATCCCAAGACCGTAAGCAGCCACAGCTCCCTGTAGTCTTGTCCAGGCAGCCACAAATGATAGAAATCTCCGCTGAATACGTATAAAGAGCAAAGGATGGGCGTGGAGAAACAACTTACTACCCTTATGGATTTCTGAAGTTCCTGTACTATCAGGTCGTTTCGACCCTGCGCATAGTAATTGGTCAGCTGAGGAGCGAAAGTACTCGCTATGGCTCCCATCAGAGCCAATGCCATCATCGGTACGGTCTTTGAGATAGAGAATGTACCCATAGCCGCTGCTCCTACAAAAATATTGGCAAACAGCAAATCCAATCCCTGGCTTAATATGTTGCTTAGCTTTGTGATAATATTCCACGCTCCGGACGATATCAGTTCCTTTACCTTTGCAAGATCAAAATTTTTGATATTCACTCTCAGATCTGGTGTTAGCCGGTTTCTGTATTTTATATTCCAAATTACCGTATAGCCAGTCAATATCAGTCCGCTCAAACCTATATACCATACATGCGGGGCAAAGCACGAAAACGCAATGAGCAGGATGGCAGCACGCAGAAAGTCGGCTATAACGTTACGAATGGAGCTGAGCTCGAGTCTGTTTTTTATAAACGTAGCCACTCCAAATTCACCAGTGACCAAACCCAACATGCTGTTTAACACTAAAAGCCCAAAAAGAAGCCTCACATCTCCAAGCAGTCCGGGGGGGACGTCCAGCAGAACGTCTATATATACGAGAAAGAATGTGGACAGTAAGAGTAATACTCCTGCAAAGAATAAATTGGAAAAAAATACCGATGAGAAATATTTGTTGGCAAGCTCTTTGTCCCCTTTCATATAGCTTATGGAGACGAATCTTCCCGCCATCGCATTCAGGGCTATTGTGATAAGAGATGTATAGTCGATGATACTGGAAGAAAGGCCGATAAAGCCATAAGCCGCCCTTCCCAATCTGCCTACTATAAACGGAGTGAGGAAGAAAGTTATCCCCGTACTTACAGCAAAGGCTATAATAGTTGCCGCTATGTTGACAGCCATCTGTCGGTTATTCGTCATAATCTATCTTTTGGAGTATTCATATATGGCCTTACCTACCACCATACTTAGTATCGGACATCGGGAGTCTATTTTAGCTATAAGTTTATGCCTTTTAAGAAATCGGGCGAATGCTTCAAAATAAAGGCGGGCTCTATATTGGTGACGATATTTATGGAGGTGCTTCTTGTAGGCATATCGCGGGTTGGCGGAGTATTCCTTAAGAAACTGTTCTCTATCATCAGGCATTGCGGAGGGATGAATGAACTGTCCGTTACCGTTTATGGCTTCCGACACCGGCCTCTCTTCCCAAATGGTTTCGCGTAAGGAGTCCTTAGCCAAAGCCATTCCTTTTTCTGTGTTGATAAGGAGCAGTGATACTCCGTTGGCCTGAGGTACTTTGCATCGGTTGAGCCCCCAGAAGTCCGCTATCGTGATGTCGCTACATCTTCGTGCTCCTGCATAGGTGCATGTGTAGCAACTATCACGGAATATCAAGCCACTCATAAATGCGGTGATGTAATCATCTCTGAGAAATTCATCCCGCTTTCCACGTATTTTTAACCTATGGCCGTCGCCGTCTACAATGAAGCCCCCAAAAAAAACAGAAAAGGGTTCATCTGTATTTTCTTTATAAGGATACTTTACTCTGAATGTAACTTTTGCTTCCCCTGTCGGTTTATTAACTGCGTATCTCAACAGATATTCACAATCTCTTCGTAGAATCTCTTGCGAAGGCACACCATGGCAACACAAATCTACCAGATAAAGGTTGGGATAGTCTTTACGAAGAAAGTTTTTAAGACCGCCGTTCTGACAGGGCGTACCAGTAAAAAGCACAGTCTTGCCATCGCCCAAGTCTTGCTTCACTTGTCGATAAATATCATTAATATCACTTTGGACATACTTACTGCCTTTCAGCTTGTATAAGTCTGAGAGTGTAGTAATTCTACGGTGGGCTATGTCCTTGTAGCTGTTCTCTACGCAGCCGTACACTACCCCACCTTGCTCTATGACTGTCCGAGACAACACAGAAGAAGCTCCACCGCTCGCGCTCGACATAAGGTCTTCCTTATCTTTGCTGATCATTGCTATTGCACGTAGAGGACTACGGAGCTCCACAGGATGATTTACGGGACACACTTTCTCGCACAGATGACAGTCAATGCACTTTTCCTGTTCTATGCGCGGATGAATGTCTCCTAAAGGCGCAAATGGCCCCATCTCAATGGCATGAACCGGGCAAATATTATAGCAAGCCGAGCATCCGGTACATTTATCAAATTCACAGATTTTATCCATCAGTTTAATATTGAGTTATTGAGGTACTCGACGGACAGCTTCCGGTATTTTCCGAGCTTCTCATCAACGCTATTTTTATCGTATGCTAACGGTATAACGCCTGCTTCACATTCTTCTTCTCCCAAAAATGTTCCATGGATATCCAAGATATTAAAAAGATTCTCCAATCTGGAATTCTGATTCGTCGCTGAGTCAGGCTGAAACCTCCGGAATGTCACAAACTTCTTATGATAAAGCAGCGAAAACACCGTACCATGAAAAGAGTCGGTATAAACGAAGTCTGCATACTTAATGAGAGAAATAAACTCCGATGGACCAGCCTCAACAACTTTGTCGGTAAATGCTATGAGTCGGGGCTCGTTGCTCACGGTGATAAGTCGCAGTCCACGCTTTGCGGCATCGTGCATGGCAAAATTTATATAGTTTTCATTATACGTCAACATATAGAGAAAAGCATATTTACCTCTAAATACCGGACCTGCTGCAACATTATCCCACTCTTCTGCCCTCAGCAATAAAGTAGGATCGAGAACCACCTCTATGTCCTTGTCAATGAATGAAGACAAGAGATTCTTTCCCACCTGCTCTCTGACCGAGATATGATCGAATCTCTCTAAAAGTGGTTTGCTCCTTTGTATAAATGCCTTAGGATATTCAGAAGCACCTACACTTGGAGCGTAACTTATCTTTTTCTTTTTTGCAAAGTCGAGATAGAAATATGGATCGAAAACCTCTTCGTTGGGATACCAGATTTGATCACTACCTGCAATAAAGACATCATATCGCTCATTCAAATCCTCGGGCTTTATAAAATCGCTGTCCATGAGTAGATATTGATTTCTAAATTTCTGATACAAATCCTCGGATGTGGGCTTACGATGAATGTCTCCTATTATATTGTGGTAGAGTTTTGCCAACCTGATTCTTATTTTCCAATAAAGACTTAATTTTCGTGGAGGTGCAGGTGGAAACTTCTTGTCAATTATGGGTTTGTCGTCAATTATTCGATTATCATAGCCCATACCTCTAAGTACATGCTGTAAAGCATATGCTTGAAGGAACGTGCCATAATTGCGGAAAGTTATCCAAGTTATAGTCGCTGTACGTATCATATAAGATTGACTTACAAGTTTTTATATCTCTATAAACACATCATCACATTCATAATTCATATCTGCGATACGGTGACTTTCTACATTATTTGATTTTTATACCAATGGTGGTAGCGATTCAGTGAAGAATTTTTTTAAAGCTCCTTCTGGGCTTTGTCATACTTAGCCTTGAACTTGTCTTTTGAGATGCAAGTTTCTTGTTCTCTTTACGAAGACGTTTAAGCTCCTCCTGGGGCGTCTCTTTATCATGACTTGAATCTAACTTTTTCATTGATTTGTATGCTCTTGAATTACACTTCAAAGTTACTAAAAATCAATGAGTTCTGCAAATTTTCTAAGAACTATTTTGCTACTTAAAACGTTATATATCAGAGCGTTATATTAACAACTCAACGGGTGATATCAGTCTCTGTTTCTCGAAACATCTAACTGGATACCCTAATTATCTATATATGTTTTCATCTTCAACTTCACCACAGAAACTTTAGTTACTCATTTTATAAAGCTTGAACTTATCAGTGTCACGTAATCTTTTTTCTAATTGCCCAAAATCTGAAAGTTCATAGTTAGCTAATAATTCAGATTCTTTATCATCATACCCGGCTTTACCTAAATCTATGTCATAGCCACATTTCAACTTCTCAAATTCATTGCAGGTAGGATTCGTTATCGAGAAATTTGCTACTAACTTAGGACAATAATCATTACCGTTAGCCCCTAAAGCATCTATAGGGAACAATGCGATATTATCTAGCTTTGACTTTGGAAATTCAAATTCATCAGTTTTTAATGACGAAGTATATCGTATACCATAAATCAAAGCACCTTTTTTCTTTATTTCCGGCTTATCATTATGAGTAATTAACCACTCTGTCACTAATTGAGGAATAATATACTCGGGCTTAAAAACGTCATCCCTATTGCTTACTACTACCATACATGAAAGTAACAATGGAAAGAAATATAAGGTCCTTATCATATCCTTATCAAAATCATTTTTATTGGGTATTCGCATATCAAGAAGATCAATATCATTCTGATTCTCTACACGTGAAATCATACATAAATCGAAATCTACACGATGCATTTCTTCCCAACAGGCATAGACGCTTTCTCCAACATACAAACAAGGATAGCCCGGAAAACTATAGCGTTGAGTTTGAACTATTCCCCGTTTTGAGAAAGGAATATGAAACATATCCTTATAGGTAAATTTCTTAGTACCACTATGTACCCTAGCCCTATAGAAACTATTATTTGCTTTTAATTGCGAAACAAACAAGATATGATCAAAACCTTTATGTCCAGTTTTACCAGAAAACAAATTAGACAATTTTCTAAAAGCTTGTGCATGCAAACCTTTATATTGTGACTTAACTATAGCTTTAATTGCCTCACAGATATAAGCTATTTCCTTTTTATCTTCATCGTCGATACCTTCAGTCTTGTTTATATAAGATAGATAAGTCTTCAGACTATTAGATAAAAGTATACGAAATGGCATGCTATCCGTATTCTCTACAGGGAGCATTGCTGCTATCTTAGAATAGAGCTCATCTTTCGTCATATCACTTTTTAATATTAGGATTTTTTATAAGATCTTCCCCTAAATGCGCCAAGACCCTAGCTGTCATTTTAAATGTTTTCTTCATATAATCTTTCTTTAGGTCATTTTTCATTAAACAAACTGGTCATTCTATCCTCACTATATCTACTTATGAGCGCCGATAAAAGTCTCTCATCACAATCTGGAGAGATACACCAATTGTTACTACAATGACATAAAATGTCATATAGTGTTCTCAAGTCAGTCTCGTGTGCTAAAACTTTCTTCCATTTTTTAAACAAAATCATTAGCCTAGGAGAAACTTGCCGTTTATCGTATCCTAGCATTAAGTACGAATGCTCTCCTTTAGGTAGCAGGTGAACAAACAACATATTTAGGGGAGCAGAGCAATTTTCATCAAAGCATAACTCTTCAAAATCACTATCATCAACTATGACATCACAAATTGCTAGTTTTAACGGAGCCAGTTCAATACTGCAAAACACATAGGAGGCAAAATCATTATTTTCAATTGCATTATAAAGCAAGGCTATGCTTGAATCATATCGTCTTTGCAGGAACTCCCACGCTTTCTTTTCTTCATCATATATTCCACCCTGATAAAAGGGATTTATCTTCCTCTTAGCTTTATTTTCTACCAATAACTTCAAATTATGATATCGTAAAGCACCTACAGCGCGTAGAGATTGAAGTACTTGAAATCTAATATCTGTTGGTATTATCCCATCTGCATTTTTCTCATACTCATCAAATAACCCATTATCGTGTTTCTTGCAAAAGATTGGCATAGACATAGCTTTCTCTATACCAAAAGTTTGAAATTTTTCAAATGGAAGTTCACCTGTATCTATAAAACTCATAGGATGCACCTCATCTATCTGACATTGAATCAATTCATGCTTATCATTACAAATGTACTTTTTTAATACACATTGTGGCACAATATGAGAATGTTTCAAAGTTATCTCATTGCAACCAGGAATACAACATTCATACTTGTACTTTTGTGAAAAAATACGAGCGTTGCTCAACGTTGAAGCAAAGTCCTTATATGAGAATTCCGAAATATCCATATCCATAACAATTAAACTATAATCATTGAATCAAGATTAGCGCATCAAAATCTAAAAATACCCATTATATAGCAAGGCGGTCCCATCCCGCACAACCATGGCGAAGACCGCTTGTAAACGTCTTATTTTCCGCCACACCACATCTCCCGGCTGTTTTTCAGCCAGTTATGTGGATTACGCAAAAAATGATTTTCCAAGTTTAATCTATATTTTGATATAACAGGGCAGCAATTGCCGCTTGTCATAGGTTTCTTTGCTGACTATTGTCTTGGACCGTCGCTCCCGTAGCACTTTAATCTGATCGGGAGTTAGCTTCTGGACTTTATATACAAGTTCCAGTTTGAGTTCATAAACTTGTCATAGTTGATCATACTCGGAGCAGAACTCCTTCAGATTCATAGTTTCACTGCAAAGCTGATACAAATCGTAGACTTCCTGATAATTGACTTTTTCTTTCTGCATAACTTTTCTGTTTTAAAGTTGGTAATATTTGTATGTGCCGTGTCAAGGCGGAAAATAAGACGTTTACTCCTCGAAAAATGGCCCAACCGATTCGAAAATATCACAAATGATTGAAACGTCACCACCAATTTGAAAATGTCACCACCAATTTGGGAAATCGGTCGAACATTGTTTTAGGAAGGGCATGAAGCCCTTCCCTGCACTGGCACCGCTACCACTCGTTAACCTTTTAACGTACATATTCATACAGGGATCGTACATGTACCCTGTGCAGGGGAGGGCTTCATGCCCTCCCACAAAAAATGACCCAACCGCTATGGAAAAACACAAACGTTTCGAAAAAACGCCACCACCGATTTGAAATGTCACCACCGCTTTGGATAATCGGTCGAACATTGTTTTAGGAAGGGCATAAAGCCCTTCCCTGCACTGGCCCGCTATCACTCGTTTACCTTTTAACGTACATATTCGCACATTGATCATACATTTTTCATACATTATATTCCGAACAGCCAATGTATGTTTAATGCCTGACAATGCTCGTTAACCTTTATCTCTTTTTATCTTCAACGTACATATCCACGCATGGATCATACATATTTGTCAAGCATCCACTTGTCAGTTATTCTTTCTTTATGATGAACTTTGACGGTACAAAGTTGATGCAGACACCGGCGACGCCGGCAATCTCGACGACGACGCGGCGGTTGCCTTTGATGCGTTTGATGATACCCTCGACGCCTGCGAAGGGACCGGAGGAGATGACGACGCAGTCGCCGGCATGTCCGTGGAGGTCATCGGCAGTGAGGAAGGTGCGCTGGTCGTCGGGTGCTGAGGCTACCTGTATGAAGTTGTCCATCTGACGGTCGGGGACAACGATAATCTCGTTTATCATGCCGCTGTCGGTCCTCACAGGACGGGTCATATAGCGGAGGGGCTCCGCCTGGGCACGCGTGTGCTTAAGAGTGTCGATGGTCTTCTTGTCGCTGTGGATGAATATCAGGTTGCTTATAGCCGGGACCTTCTCGTGGACGATCTTGTTGCCGACGCGTCTGACACGTTCCGTCATGGACAGGAATGTCTCAACGTCGATGGTGTCGAGGAATTCCTTCACTATCTGCTCACGTCCGTAGGTCACGCGCATCGGGAACCAGTATGTCGTCTTCGCATCAAGCATAACGGGGGGTCGCTGTTCCGCTGACACAGAACAGTGTATTTAGGTTGTCGTCGTTGGTCCTTAGTAGGTCCATGCCCTGATATCCAGTAGCTGAAATGCCTTTTAAGGGGTTTCAATATGCAAAGGTAACAAAATTATATTGATAATAAGAAGGAAAATTGCGAAAAGTTACGCAAAAGGGGGATTGAGTTATAAATGAGCAATGATTTTTGGAATTAGCAATGAGCAATTGTTGAATTCAAGTTTCTAAAGTTACTTAATAGCGTGAATTATATGGAATATGTGCGACTTATGCCAATGTAGGGGTGGGGTTTATCCCCATCCTCTCTGCGGAACACAATGTAGGGGTGGGGTTTATCCCCATCCTCCAAGCGCAACAGTGATTTATAGCCTCGGAGAGGCTGGTTCTCCGTAACCCCAGGCTAAACGAGCAGAGCGAGAGCAGCCTGGGGGTAGGAAGATGGGAGATGCTTACTCAGTGCCTCGGAGAGGTACATACACGCAGTGTTAATCATTATATTCTAATGGTTGTCTTATAGTATATAGCTTCATATATGTGCACACTACGTGTCTGAACCTCTCCGAGGCTCTTAGTGGACACTATCCTTTCGAGCTATCCCCCAGGCTGCACTCGCTTCGCTCGCTTAGCCTGGGGTTACGGAGAGTGTACCTCTCCGAGGCACTGTGCGGGTTGCGCTCATCTGCTTATCCCCCAGGCTTCGCTCGCTTAGTCTGGGGTTATTGGAGAGTCAGCCTCCGAGGCACTGTGCGGGTTTCGCTCATCTGCTTATCCCCCAGGCTGCACTCGCTCCGCTCGCTTAGCCTGGGGTTACTGGAAAGTCAGCCTCCGAGGCTGTGAGGTATCCATTCAACGCGTGGTGTCTGACGGCTGCAGGGTGCGGCTAGGTAGGGTTAGGGGCCGTCCGTAATAATTTAAATAAGAAGATGTTTGCGGACGGCCACAAGGGCATATGTTTTTTACGGACGGCCACAAGGGCCGCACCCTGCAAGCGGATTGCATTCGCTTGTACTTCCTCTCCGAGGCTGTGTCTGCCTCTTTGCGTCTTTTGCGCCTTTGCGAGAGAAAGATATCTAGCGAGAGAAGCAGTGATAACCCAACCCAGATATTAGGATGGGGAAAAAGCCCACCCTACATTGGCGGTGATAACCCAACCCGGACATTAGGATGGGGATAAACCCCACCCCTACAAAAAAAGAACCACACGATGATGGTATCGTGTGGTTCTTAATATAATGTTACCGTGTAAGTTACGGATTGGTTACTTTGTGATGATGTCGTAGTCGGCATCGAAGGAACGCGGATGACGACCGAAGAGGACGACGTTGAGCAGCATGTTGGCCACCATCTCCTGTGGAGTGAGGTCCACCTTCGGTTCCTTCTTTACCTCCTTGCCTATGAGAACCTCCCAGGTACCCTTGAAACAAGTGTCGTCGGCACCGAAGAAGAGCTCGTTGGTGTCGGGGTCCTCCATCAGCTGATAGCGTATCTGCTTCTTGGAGGTTACGGGACGGAGGCTGCGCAGGATGTCATAAGCATGACAGAACTGGTCGCGCTGATGACGTCCTTTCGGGTACATGAGACCTATCTGTGGGTAGATCTCGTCGAACTCGTATGCCTGGAGATATTCTATTAACTTCATATTTGTCCTTAAAACTTTGCCATCTTTATAGCCGTCACCGCACACTCGTCGCCTTTGTTGCCGAGGCGTCCGCCCGCACGGTCAGCAGCCTGCTGGTGGTCGTTGGTGGTGAGAAGGCCGTAGATAACCGGAATGTTCTGTACGGCGTTGAGATAAGCGATGCCCTGTGTCACACCCTGGCATATATAGTCGAAGTGCGGTGTCTCACCACGGATGACACTGCCGAGGATGATGATAGCGTCGAAGCCGTCGTTCTTACACATTTGCTGTGCGCCGTAGACGAGCTCAAAGCTTCCAGGAACGGTCTTTACATGGATGTTCTCCGGGATGGTGCCGTGCTTCTCCAGTGTCTTCACCGCGCCGTCAAGCAGTGCTCCCGTTATGTCGTGGTTCCACTCTGCGACGACGATGCCGAAGCACATGTTACTGGCGTCGGGGACGCTGTCGAAATCGTAATCCGAGAGATTATGAAGTGCTGTAGCCATATCGCGATTAGTTAGCCGTACGCTCAATGTACTTATCGATGTCCTGATAAGCGGCACTGTTGACGTACTTCTTCTTTATCTCCGTGTAGATGTCGTGAGCGTCGGCCTTCTTGCCCTGACTCTCGAGGATGATGCCGGCCTTGCGGAGGGCGAGCGGAGAAATACTGTTGTTGGTATTGTCGGCAGCCTCGTCGTCGGCCATCTTAGCAGCCTTTTTGAAACTGCTGACGGCATCGTCGAGCTGGTTGTTGTTGGCGTAGATGTCGCCGAGGGCCATCTGTGATGCAGGGCTGATGATCATATCGTCGGAGGTGTCGAACTCCTTGACATACTTCAGCGCGTTCTTCCAGTCGGGCTTCTGCATGTGTGCGTAGCAGAGACCTGCGTAGAGGTTTGCAAGGTTACCTGCGTCGGTGCTGCTGTAGTTGTTGGCAATGGCGATGAAGCCTTTGTAGTTGGCTCCGTCACCTTTGAGGGCATGCTCGAAGTCGCCCATTTCCATATACTGCTCGCCGCGTGCGAGAGCTGTGCTGGCCTCGTTTTCCTCTGGGATGAATACGTAGTTGTAATAGAGAATAGCGCCTGCTACGATGACAAGTATAGCTGCGACGCCTGTGAGGATGGCCTTCTTATACTTCATGAAGAAGGCTTCCGACTGATTGAGGGGCTCTTCTGTTACGGCCCTTACTTTCTGCTGTGCCATTATGTTTTATTTGTTTTTATTTTTTCAGTTTTAGCCTTAAAAAAGAGCTTACACTCTCTTTGGCGTGGCAAAATTACGGAAATTATCTCATATATTGAAATTTATCGTTGACTTTTTTCGTTCATAGAGTTTTATTGTTGTAACTTTGCATGAAATGAATGTAAAGTCGTAATGATACTCAACCGAATTTCCATCGTAAACTTCAAGAATATCGAGGCCGCGAACCTTGCTCTGTCGCCGAAGATCAACTGCCTCATAGGCCATAACGGTGCAGGCAAGACCAACTTCCTCGATGCCGTTTACTATCTCTCGTTCTGCAAGAGTGCCTTTGGTGCCCGCGACTCGCAGGTGCTGACACACGACAAGGACTTCTTCGTCGTCGAGGGCGACTATGTTTCTGCTGACGGTACCAACGAGAACATCTACTGCGGCATGAAACGTGGGCAGAAGAAGCATTTCAAGCGCAATAAGAAAGAGTACCGGCGGCTGTCGCAGCATCTCGGTCTCGTACCTCTTATCTTTGTGTCGCCGTCGGACTCCATACTCATCGAGGGGTTCAGTGAGGAGCGCCGGAAGCTTATGGACGTGGTGATATCGCAGTACGACCATAATTATATCGAGGCACTGACGAGCTATAACAAAGCGCTACAGCAGCGCAACTCTCTGCTTCGGCAGGAGGAAGAGCCCGACACGTCGCTCCTTGAGCTCTGGGAGGAACAGATGGCGGAGTATGGTGAGACGGTGTTCCACGGTCGTGAGGCGTTCATCGGTGAGCTGATACCGGAGTTCCAGAATATCTACCGGCAGGTGTCGGGCGACAACGAGACGGTGTCGCTGCGTTATGTGTCGCATGCTCAGCGCGGTCCTCTCCTCGATGTCATCCGTCGCGACCGCACAAAGGACCGTGCCGTGGGCTATTCGCTGCACGGCATCCACCGTGATGACCTGGAGATGCTCATCGGCGGCTATCCCATGAAGACCGAGGGCAGTCAGGGACAGACGAAGACGTTCTCGCTGGCGCTGAAGCTGGCGCAGTTCAACTTCCTCAAGCGGACGAGCAACACCACGCCGCTGCTGCTCCTTGACGACATCTTCGACAAACTCGACGCGCGGCGTGTGGAGCAGATTGTACGCCTCGTTGCCGGCGACGACTATGGACAGATCTTCATCACCGACACCAACCGTGAGAACCTCGACAAGATACTCCGTCACACCGGTCCGGGGTATAAGATCTTCGATGTCGTTGACGGGGATATCAGTGAGCGCGATGAGTAAGTGTCATTTTATTTTTCAGGGGGCAACTGCTATGTTTAGAAGAAAGGTAAAGAGTATTGATGAGCTGTTGAACTTCACGCTCAGGAAGGAGGGACTGGAGACGCCGCTGTTGCAGAAGCGTCTCATCGACGCATGGCCGAAGGTGGCCGGTGACCTCATAGCCCGTTACACCGGCGACAGGTTCATCCGTAATCAGACATTATATATAAAGGTGATGAACCCGGCGCTGCGCGCTGACCTCACCATGCAACGGTCGAAATACATAAGTCTGCTGAACGCGGAGGTAGGCACGATGCTGATCACGGATATAAAGTTCTACTAGGAATGAGCAATTTTTTAATAATTAGCAATGAATAATTAGCAGTGAGCAATGAGCAATTGATTAAATTAGCAATTAGCAGTGAGCAATTGTTTTAATGAGCAATGATTTATATTTCGGGCGTTTGCGCCCTGCAGCCGGATTACATTCGATAGTACTTCCTCTCCGAGGCTACGACCACCTCTTTGCGTCCTTTGCGGCTTAGCGAGAGTTCTTATTTTCTTGCCTATCTTGATAGTTTTTATTACTTTTGCAGACGATATTATTTTATTCTTAGATGTGGAAGAAAGGTAGAGAAAGGCTTAATAATGGAAGTTCGTTTGGTCGGAATATCTTCGGGGGTATCTCGCGTGATATCCTTGCCCTTGCCGTACCTTCCATAATAAGTAATGTCACGGTGCCGCTGCTCGGCCTCGTCGACCTGACAATAGTGGGACATATCGGTGACGCGGCATATATCTCTGCTATTGCCACGGGCTCTATGATCTTCAACATCATCTATTGGATTTTCGGTTTTCTTCGTATGGGCACGAGTGGTATCACCGCCCAGGCCTTCGGACGGAAGAGTAGGGGAGGCGTCGACAGCGTCCTGCGGCTCTCTGCCGGTATGGGCGCGGCGATAGGACTGACCTTTGTCATCCTCCAGCCATGGGTCCTGCGGTTCATGCTCTGGGCGATGAACACTCCCGTGGAGTCCGTGGTCCTGGTCACCGAGTATTTCGACATAGTCGTCTGGGGTGCCCCTGCGATGTTGGCTCTATACGCCTTCAACGGCTGGTTTATTGGCATGCAGGACACGCGTGTGCCGATGGTCATCGCCATCGTACAGAATGTGATAAACATCGTGGCCAGCATATCGCTGGTCTTCCTCGCAGGATGGAAAGTCGAAGGCGTCGCCGCCGGAACGCTCATAGCACAGTGGTCGGGACTGCTCATGGCCCTTGTGGGAGTGGGATACATAAAGAGGCGGACCGCGCCGGTGTTCCGCGAGAGCTCCTCTGACGGTGAGGATGATGTCCCGTCGTCCGAAAGCGAGAAGATATCCTTCGGCAGCTTCTTCCGTGTCAACCGTGATATCTTCTTTCGCACGCTGTGTCTCGTGGCAGTGAACATGTTCTTCACCTCCGCCGGTGGAAAGCAGGGCTCGCTGATTCTTGCCGTCAACGCGTTGCTGATAACCCTTTATACCCTATTCTCCTATTTTATGGATGGCTTCGCCTTTGCTGCTGAGGCCCTCTGCGGAAAATACTACGGTGCCGGCGATATGGCTGGCTTCCAAAGGGTAGTGGGGCAACTGTATCTGTGGGGAGTGGTGATGGTAGTGGTCTTCACATTATTATATATGGCCGGCGGTGAGCGTTTCCTTTCTCTGCTCACCGATGATGCGAAGGTCGTCAGGGCAGCGGCAGCCTATTTCCCGTGGACCCTTGCCATTCCTCTCTGTGGTGTTATGGCATTCATCTATGATGGCGTGTTCATAGGCATCACGGCGACAAGGGGCATGCTCGTCTCGTCGTTTGTCTCCTCAGCCCTGTTCTTTTCCATTTTCTTCGCCTTCTCGCCCTCAATGGGTAACAGCGCCCTATGGATGGCGTTCCTCTCGTTCCTCGCCTGCCGCGGTGCGGTTCAGCATATACTCCTCCTGCGCATCAATAAGATCCGAATTTAGGCTTTCAAGCAACTTGCTGACTCCTTTGAATAAGTAGTACGTAGTGCCTCGGAGAGGCACACTCTCAGTAACCCTAGACTGCACTCGCTTCGCTAAGGAACCCCTCTGGCTCCCCTAAAAGGGGAGAAAGAGATTACCTTTAAATCCGTGGAGGATGGGGATAAACCCCACCCCTACATTGGCGGAACGTTGCTTGTAGCCCCGGCTGCGCCCGCTGGTTTTTTATTTCTCACAAAGCCGCCAAGGACGCAAAGAAGTGTCGCAGCCTCGGAGAGGAAGTACAAGCGAATGTAATCCGCTTGCAGGGTACGGTCAGACTCCAAACGCTAAATAAAATATCCGTGTCAGACCGACGGCTGCAGGGTGCGGCTAGGTAGGGTTAGGGGCCGTCCGTCATAAATTCAATATTCATATGTTTGCGGACGGCCCCTAACCCTACCTAGCCGCACCCTGCAGCTGTCAGACTCCACGCGCTGAATGGATACCTCACAGCCTCGGAGAGGTTGACTTTCCGATAACCCCAGGCTAAGCGAGCGAAGCGAGTGCAGCCTGTGGGATAAGCAGATGAGCGAAACCCGCACGGTGCCTCGGAGAGGCACACTCTCAGTAACCCCAGACTAAGTGAGTGCAGCGAGTGCAGTCTGGGGGATAAATCGAAAGGATAGTGTCCACCCAGTGCCTCGGAGAGGCACACTCTCATTAACCCCAGACTAAGTGAGCGAAGCGAACGCAGTCTGGGGGATAAATCGAAAGGAGAGTGTCAACTCAGAGCCTCGGAGAGGTTCAGACACGTAGTGTGTACATTATATCTAGCTATATGCCATTAGTCCTATAAGACAACTATTAGGGTATAATGATGAACACTACGTGTATGTACCTCTCCGAGGCACGGAGTTGGTTCCACCATCTATTTTCCCCAGGCTGCACTCGCTTCGCTCGCTTAGCCTGGGGTTACTGAGAACCAGCCTCTCCGAGGCTATAAGTCACTGTTACGCTTGGAGGATGGGGATAAACCCCACCCCTACATTGTGTTCCGCAGAGGGGATAAAGAAAGGAGGCACAAGAAACTTGTGCCTCCTTATATTATCAGCTTAAAGACGTCAGACCTTTATCAGCCTAAAGACGTCAGACCTCTATCAGCTTAAAGACGTCAGACCTCTATCAGCTTAAAGACGTCAGACCTCTATCAGTCTAATGATATATGGTCTTTATCGGTCTGAGAGCGTCTGGCCTTTATCAGTCTGAGAGTGTCAGGCTTATTTCTTTGCCTTGCCCTGGTTGGCAACGGCCTGCTGCTTCTTTCTGATCTCGTCAGCGTCGCCGAGGTAGTAGTCCTTAACGAGCTTGAGGTTGTCGTCGAACTCGAAGACATAAGGAGTAGCTGTCGGGATGTTCAGAGAAGAGATGTCATCATTGCTGATGTTCTTCAGGTGCTTGACGATACCGCGGAGGCTGTTACCATGAGCAGCGACAACGATATTGTCGACTTCCTTCAGCTTCGGGAAGATAACGCACTCCCAGAACGGCATCACACGAGCGATGGCGTCCTTCAGGCTCTCGGTCTTCGGGAGGTATTCCTCAGGAACTTTAGCGTAGCGTGGGTCGCTGAATGCGCTGCCTATACCGTCAGCTGGCAGGTCGTGAGGTGCCACGTCGTAGCTGCGACGCCATACGAGCACCTGCTCGTCGCCGTACTTCTCGGCAGTCTCTGCCTTGTTAAGGCCCTGGAGCATACCATAGTGCTTCTCGTTCAGACGCCATGTCTTCTCTACCGGTATCCAGTCCTCGTCCATAGCATCAAGGACATTGTTCAGTGTCTTTACAGCGCGCTTCAGATAAGAGGTGTAGGCGATGTCGAAGTGGAAACCGTTCTTCTTCAGCAGCAGACCTGCATCATAAGCCTCTTTCTTACCTTTTTCTGTTAAGTCGACGTTAGTCCAGCCTGTGAAACGGTTCTCCATGTTCCACTGGCTCTCTCCATGACGGATTAAAACAATTCTTTTCATATTTGGATATCTGTTATTGTTGGTTCCTCTTACCGTCTGCAAAATTATATTCATTTTTTGAGAGGCGGAACTCAACGGTGTTAATTGTTATTTATTTGCAGTTAAATAATATAGAAATCAGTAATGCTTCATGGCTCGTTCCATGGAGCGCTTGTCCTCTTTCTCCCTTATCGTCTGCCGCTTGTCGTATTCTTTCTTACCTCGCGCCAGGGCGATGTCCATCTTCGCACGGCCGTGCTCGTCGATGAACACCAGGAGCGGCACGATGGTCAGTCCCGGGTCTTTGCTCTCCTCCTGCAACTTACGTATCTCACGCTTGTTGAGCAGAAGCTTACGGTCGCGGCGGGCGGGATGATTGGAGAAGGAACCGTAGAAATAAGGACTGATGTTCATGCCCTGCACCCACATCTCGCCTTTGTCGATATAGCAGAAGGAGTCGACGAGCGAAGCCTTTCCGGCCCGTATCGACTTTATCTCCGTTCCGCTGAGCACCATACCGGCGGTATAAGTGTCGAGGAACGTATAGAGAAACGATGCTTTCTTATTCCTTATCTGCACCGGACTCTTCTGTCTTATTTCCTTTTCTTCCTTGTTCATAATATCTTTTTTTCTTGCTAAGGGATCCCGATGGGGTGGGGTCTATCCTCATCCTCCATCTTAATGGATAAATATTATTTCGAGCCACCGTTTAATGGATGGGGTGGGGTCTATCCTCATCCTCCATGGGTTTATCATTTGCCTGACCACGTGGTAACCAATGTAGGGGTGGGGTTCCATCGGTTTGCTTGGATCGGGCTCTGTCTTGGCTACAATCAACGTTCCGCCAATGTAGGGGTGGGGTTTATCCCCATCCTCTCTGCGTAACACAATGTAGGGGTGGGGTTTATCCCCATCCTCCAAGCGCCACAGTGACTTACAGCCTCTCCGAGGCTGTGAGGTATCCATTCAACGCGTGGTGTCTGACTGCTGCAGGGCGCGGCCCTCGTGGCCGTCCGCAAACATCTTCTTATTTAAATTATTACGGACGGCCCCTAACCCTACCTAGCCGCACCCTGCAAGCGGATTGCATTCGCTTGTACTTCCTCTCCGAGGCTGCGACACTTCTTTGCGTCCTTGGCGGCTTTGCGAGAAATATTAAGCTAGCGGCCTAACCTGGGCTACAAGCGACGTTCCGCCAATGTAGGGGTGGGGTTTATCCCCATCCTCCAAGCGCAACACAATGTAGGGGTGTTTTTTTATATTCCCATTGTCGTATCACGGACCGAGATTAAAGCGTTATTCTTTAACCTTGGCGAAATTCTCCATGTGGTCGTCGATGTAAGCGGCTATCTGCGCTGTCCAGCGTTCCTCGTTGACGATGAACTCGTCGTCGTAGTCGTCGAACTCCGGCATCTGCTCATAGAGGGCCATAAACTCCTCATCGCTCATCTCTCGCTCTATCTGCTCGTGGTACTTGTCGTAGAACTTCTTGCAGTGGCGAATATGGGTATAGAGGTCTCCGAGTCCCCATTCACGCACGGCCACGGCAAAGGGGTTCTTGAAGATAAACGCACCATAGCCGTTGTATATGAGCTGGATGTATCCACCGTCCATGACCTCGTCGTGGAGATAGCTCCAGGCCAGAAGCGTTATCTGGTCGGCGTTAAGCTGGAGCATGGTATCCGTCGTGAGCTGTCCGCCGATGGCATCGCCGATGGCATCGGTGAAGATACTGACGAACATGTCCATGTCATCAGCTTCCGCGGCCTTCCGCAACTGGCTGTCGTCAACTGTTATTTCCATTTCCTATAGTTTTTTGCAAAGGTAATTCTTTTTTTCGAAATAGCAATCTATAGAGAGAGGGAAAATTTAATGAATGAGCAATTGTATTAATCCTTAAATCCGCAACAAAGCGTTTAATTTTCTATTAATAATTTTTATAAGTCTCTGAGGAACAATAAGTTCCTCAGAGTTTTGTCATTTGCAGAATTTTCACTAATTTTATGGTGTAAAACAAAA
>Ga0256406_1002499_pt1 | contig 25702 bp, 18 predicted proteins | sample RumenRJG_03DNA_FD_185986 | JGI IMG/M metagenome (GOLD analysis project Ga0256406, IMG submission 185986) | Bovine rumen microbial communities from Lethbridge, Alberta, Canada - RJG_03 | ecosystem: Host-associated > Mammals > Digestive system > Stomach > Rumen | place: Canada: Alberta | collected...
AAGGCACTTGCTATAAGTTTGAAAGTCCTGCTGATGCAGGACTTTCAAACCGCAGCATCGGTGCTGAAGCACCGGCTGCCGCATTCGGCAAAACCGCATCCGCGGATTTTGCCTCAGCGGGGTATAAATATGGATGTGAATCGGGCTTTTTCGTCAAAAGAAAAGAAAATCGTCATTCTTGTGATCATTGTGCTTCTGGTCATCGTCGGGCTTACCCGTCCGATGTGGTCAACTTCCTATAAAGAGAATGCGGATCAGGTCTCTTCCGAGGCTTCAGCGGAGATTTCCGCGGAGGCGGAAGGATCATCCGAGACATCCGCGGAGACCTCCGCCGAAGTTTCAGCAGAGGCGGAAAGTTCGTCAGCGGCTCAACAGTGATCAGATCCAACCTCCGTCGAGGGTGATGATCTGGCCCGTGAGGTAGTCCGGCATGCAGAGAACACGGATGACAGTCTCGGCTGCTTCCTCAGGGCTTCCAAAGCGTCCTGCCGGGATTTCGTCTGCGAGCGCTTCCTTGTCAGCCTCGGTGAAGCAGTCGTTCATGCGCGTGTCAATGCATCCGCAGGCAACGGCGTTCACCGGAATATGATTTGGAGCAAGCTCTTTTGCAAGTCCGCGCGTGAAAGCGTTTATCCCTCCTTTGGAGGCAGAATAGGCGACTTCCGTCGAGGCCCCGACCTCGCCCCACACAGAAGAAATGTTGATTATACGCCCCGTATTATGCGAGAGAAACAGCGGAATTGCCTGTTTTGACGTGTAGAAGACGGAGCTGAGATTGACTGCGATCACGCGGTTCCATTCCTCCGCTGTCATATCCTGCAGCAGTCCTACATAGGAAATCCCCGCATTATTCACAAGAATATCAAGTGTGTGAATTTTTTTGCGGAAATAGTCTTCAACCTCCTCCGGCCGGCCCACATCGAGCTGATCTGCCGAGCAGGAAATCTGATATCTATCCTCCAGCTGAAGCGCAAATTTCTGCAGCTCATCGATCGCTTTCACACAGACGAGGTGCAGGTTCACATGCTGCGCGGCAAGCGCTTCGGAAACGGCGCGGCCAATACCGTGCGCAGCGCCGGTGACCAGCGCATATTTTCCGGACAGAGGGGCATTGATCGTTTCCGCGCGGAGAAAGCCCGGATCCGATGAATCCACATTGAATGTATCCGAATTCGATGAATCCGCCTGGGACAGACTCCGATTGAATGAACCTGTATTCGGTGAATCCGGCCTTATTGGCTCCCTGGCGGATGATTCCCTGCACATGGGCTGCTTCTGAGATGAATCCGGCCGCGACAATGATTTCTTGCACATCTGTTAATGCTCCTCTGAGTTACTCTTTTTAAAGACTCTCACATTGGGCTTTTTCGAAAATTGCTTATTGACGAAGTTCTTCCTGAGTCTTTTCTGCAGGAATTTCGCACAGGCCGGTTTCCTGCCGGAAGCTGTTCTGCCCGAATCAGGCTCTGATTGCCCTCTTATTGATATCGGCCTTCGAAAAATCAATTCCATAATACAGAAAACAGTGGCGAAATCAACTGAAAAGACGCAATTCCGGGAAACGGGCTTAAAGAACTTCCCTGGCGGAGGAGCGTCTGCAAATATTCGGGATAACGCTTTTTGATACGCAATCCCTTGGATTCGTTGACATGCTAGGGTACAGATGCTAGAATTTTGCTGTAATATTTTCGTAACATGTTGCAACAATCGTGAAAATTTCACGAAAGAATTGTTGCAGTTTGGTTCGGAGGGCAGCCGTTACATGGGGCACAAGAAAACACAGTTCTTCGCATTCGGGCTTGCAGCAGCGCTTGCCTTTGGCGCCGGGGGGCTCAGGACCGAGGCGTCTTCAGGAACAACTCTTCCGAAAGCCGGAATCGCAGCTGTATTCGATTTCTCGGGATCATCAGCATCCGATACATCTTCCAATACTTCTTCAGATACATCCGCGGAAGGCACTTCCGCAGCCGCAAAAACGATTGAAGACCGAATCAGTGCAACTTCGAAAATATCGGGCAGCAGTCTGTATAGGACGATTTCAAAGTCGGCAGCGGCATCGATCGGAAAAAAGTTGGGCAGTGAAGAATCCATCTCAGAGACCAAGACCGCTTCTGTGGTCAGTGCGGCAGTGAATGCGCTGTCCCTGCTTCGCGGCAACGCAGCCGCCTATGTGGCGGCGGCTTCGGCTTCTTCTGCTTCTTCCGATTCGGATGCATCTTCCGGCGGATCCGCGTCAGAGGGAAAAACTGCGGCTGCGTCAGATACCGGATTGACCCTGATCGAGCAGGTGCCGGAAGAGCCGATTCCGGAAACCGCATCGATCACGGCGGATACGGAGGTATCCTCGGACGGGGCAGCGGCGGACAGCACAGAAGCGGACAGCACGGCGGAATCGACTGCTTCGGAAGATGCCGGAGATGAGAGTACGGACACAGCATCGTCGGAAAGTGCATCCGGCGGAACTTCCATCGGAGAGACTCTGACTGCAGTCGCAAATAGTGCAAAAACTTCTGCGCAGGAAACGGCAGAGGAGAGTGCTTCCTCTTCTGATTCTGCACAGTCAGAAGACGGCTTCGGCGAAGGCTCCAGCGAGTCCGCTGCAGATCTTGCAGTCGCGACGGTATCGGATTATGTCAATGTCCGTGCGGAAGCGAGTACGGATTCGGAAATTGTGGGCAAGCTTTACAAGGACGGCGTTGCGACTGTCCTCGATGATAATGGAGACGGCTGGGTCAAAATCCAGTCCGGTTCCGTCACCGGCTATATCAGCAAGGACTTCCTTGCAACCGGCAGCGAGGCAGAAAAGCTTGCGGATGAAAACAAGAGCCAGGTCGCGGAGGTCACGACAGAAACACTTCGCGTCCGTGCGGCGGCCGATATCAATTCGGATGTTATTACGCTGGTACCGCAGGGCGAGAAGCTGAATGTCATCGAAGAGACTGACGGCTGGCTGAAGGTAAGTACCGATGAAGGTGAAGGCTATATTTCCGCGGACTACGCCGACGTCGAAGCTGTATATCAGGTTGCGGAGTCCATCGAGGAAGAGCAGCAGCGCCTTGCTGAAGAAGCAGCGGAAGCCGAAGCAAAGGCTGAGGCAGACACGTACAACCGCCGTGTAGAGGTTGTAAATTACGCGATGCAGTTCCTCGGCAACCCTTATGTCTGGGGCGGAACGAGCCTTACGAACGGAATTGACTGTTCAGGCTTCACGATGCAGGTCTATGCTCACTTCGGCTACAGCCTGCCTCACTATGATGTGTCACAGCGCAGCTGCGGAACGGCGGTCGACAGTCTTGCCGATGCACTTCCTGGAGACCTTGTATTCTACAGCGGACACGTTGCAATCTACTGCGGCGGTGGTCAGGTCGTTCACGCATCGAATCCGAGAGACGGCATCAAGGTCAGCAATGCGAACTATCGATCCATCGTTTGCATCCGCCGGATCATTCAGAACTGAACAAAAGCAGAGTACTGTATTTACAGCGCCAAAACCCATCCGGAACCGCGGGTTTTGGCGCTTTTTGTTTTCAGATTCATGGTAAAATCAAAGTATCAAAAAAGCAGCTCCCAATGGAGGAGAGCTGCGGAAAGAGGCTTACATGAAATTTATTATTACCGGAAGAAATATCGATGTAACACCCGGACTTGATGAGGCAATCCGCGACAAAATCGGTCGGCTGGACAAATATTTTACGGAAGACACAACGGCAAATGTCACACTGAGTGTGGACAAGGACCGTCATAAAATTGAGGTCACAATACCGGTGAAGAACGGTATCATCCGGGCTGAGCAGGTTTCGAGCGATATGTACGTTTCGATCGACCTGGTGGAAGAGGTTATCGAGCGTCAGCTCAAGAAGTACAAGAATCGGCTTCAGGACAAGCAGCAGGCGGAGGGAAGCAGTTTCAAGCGGGAATTCCTCGAGGCAGACTATGCAGAGGATGAGGATATCAAAATCGTGCGCCGCAAGCAGTTCGACATGAAACCGATGTATCCGGAGGATGCCTGCGTGCAGATGGAGCTTCTGGGACACAGCTTCTATGTGTTCCGCAATGCAGAGGACGAGCAGATCTGCGTCGTCTATAAGCGCAAGGGCGGCACATATGGAATGATAGAGCCGGAAGACTGAGAAAAGGTGTGAGCAGAGAACAATTCGTAAAAGACTGGGACGCGAGCTGAAAGAAATCGGGCAGAGCAGGATATGCAGCCGTCAGACTGCTGAAAAATCCGCGCCTCGGCGCCGAATGTATACATGAATTTAACGTGAATTTTGTTGAACTGAAGGATACCGTATGATATAATCCTTTCTGCAAGTGATAAAAATTTAACAATCTTATAACTGAATCTTCAGAGTCCTGATCAGACGTCTGAAGGCTCAGACTGTCTATGGGTTATCACTGCAGCTTCAGTTTTTTCAGGAAACATAATTGCAGTCAGTACAGCAATTGCGACAAGTCGTTCATTCATATTTACCAGATGGAGGAAAACATGGCAAAGAAAATTGTAATTGCGGGTGCATGTCGTACTGCGATCGGCAAGATGGGCGGGGCATTAAGCAATACCCCTGCTGTAGATCTCGGCTCGATCGTCATCAAGGAAGCTCTTAACCGTTCAGGTGTTCCGGCAGATCAGGTGGACGAGGTCCTCATGGGCTGCGTCATTCAGGCAGGCCTCGGCCAGAACGTTGCAAGACAGGCTTCTGTGAAGGCCGGCATTCCGGTGGAAGTTCCTGCAGTCACGATCAACGTTGTCTGCGGCTCGGGTCTGAACAGCGTCAATATGGCAGCTGATATGATTCTTGCCGGTGACGCGGATATCGTTGTGGCAGGCGGTATGGAAAATATGTCCATGGCTCCGTTCTGCCTTCCGAAGGCACGTTTTGGCTACAGAATGAATAACGGCGTACTGGTCGACTGCATGATCAAAGATGCTCTCTGGGATGCATTCAATGATTATCACATGATCAAGACGGCAGACAATGTCGCTGAGAAGTTTGGCCTTACCCGCCGCGAGATCGATGAGTTCGCTGCATGGTCGCAGACCAAGTGCGCGAAAGCAATGGAGGAAGGCAAGTTCAAGGACGAGATCGTTCCTGTAACCGTAAAGCAGAAGAAGCAGGAAATCGTCTTCGACAAGGACGAGGGACCGAGAGGAGCTCAGACCGCGGATGATATCGCAAAGCTCCGCGCCATCAACGAAGGCGGTGTCACGACCGCAGGCAACGCATCCGGCATCAATGACGGTGCAGCTGCCATGGTCATTATGAGCGAAGAGAAGGCAAAAGAGCTCGGCGTAAAGCCGATGGCTACATGGGTTGCAGGCGCAATCGCAGGTGTTGATCCGTCGATCATGGGTATCGGACCGATCTACGCTACCCGCAAGGCTATGAAGAAAGCCGGCCTCACCATCGATGACTTTGACCTCTATGAGGCAAATGAGGCATTTGGAGCTCAGTCTGTTGCAGTCGGCAAGGAACTCGGCTTTGACATGAGCAAGCTCAATGTCAATGGCGGCGCCATTGCACTCGGCCATCCGGTCGGAGCATCCGGTGCCCGCATTCTCACCACTCTTCTCTATGAGATGCAGAAGAGGGATGCAAAGCGCGGCCTTGCTACCCTGTGCGTAGGCGGCGGCATGGGTGTTGCAACCATTGTTGAGAAGTACGAAGGATAATTGAACAAGAGCGGCTAATGACGGTCGGATGAAGCAGGGAGGGCCTCTTGGAGGCTGATGCCTCATCCGGCCGTTCGGCGCGCCTTGAGGCAGATCCTTTGGCACAAAAACCAGGCCGGTCCCGCGGGAGGCAGGAGCAGAGATGTCTCTATTCCGCAGGGTACGGGGAAAAGAAGGAAAGGAACATTATGGGATTCGTTGATTATGCAACCGAAGGTGCTGTAGGCATTATTACAATCAATCGTCCGCAGGCACTCAATGCTTTGAACAGCCAGGTCCTTGATGACCTCAATACTGTTCTCGACAATGTTAATCTGGAGGAGACCCGCTGCCTCATCATCACCGGTGCAGGCGAGAAGAGTTTTGTCGCCGGCGCAGATATCGGTGAGATGAGCACGCTGACAAAGGAAGAGGGCAAGGCATTCGGCAAGAAGGGAAATGACATTTTCCTCAAGATCGAGACTTTCCCGATCCCGGTCATCGCGGCGGTAAACGGCTTTGCACTCGGCGGCGGCAATGAGCTCTCGATGAGCTGCGATATCCGCATCTGCTCCGACAATGCGGTTTTCGGACAGCCCGAGACAGGACTTGGAATCACCCCTGGCTTTGGCGGCACTCAGAGACTTGCCCGTCTCGTCGGCGCAGGCATGGCGAAGCAGATGGTTTATTCTGCACTCAATATCAAGGCAGATGAGGCTTACAGAATCGGCCTTGTAAATGCAGTATATCCGCAGGCAGAGCTTATGGATCAGGCAAAGAAGCTTGCCGGCAGAATTGCAATGCAGGCTCCGATCGCAGTCCGCGCAGCCAAGGCAGCCATCAACGAAGGCATCCAGACCTCGATCAGCGACGGCGTCCGCATAGAGGAAGAGCAGTTCGGAAGCTGCTTCGAGACCGAGGATCAGAAGGAAGGTATGGCAAACTTCCTTCGTAAGAAAGACGATCCGAACAAGGTAAAGCACGTTGCGTTCAAGAATAAATAATACCGTTGACAAATAAGTTTTTACTTATTTTCAAATATCTGCCAGGCAGGCAGGGCCTGCATCGCCGGAGCTGCGTCAGTGGGGACGGCATGCAGAGCGACAAATGTCAAGGAGGAAAAAATGAAGGTAGCAGTTATCGGTGCAGGTACCATGGGCGCAGGTATTGCCCAGACATTCGCACAGTGCGATGATGTCGAGAAGGTTTATCTCTGCGATATCAAGCAGGAATTCGCCGACGGCGGTCTTGCAAAGGTTAAGAAGAATCTGGATCGTCTTGTGACCAAGGGAAAGATGGATCAGGCAAAGGAAGATTCCATTCTTGCAAAGTTCCAGACCGGCCTTAACAGCCAGGCTGTTGATCCGGATCTTGTTGTCGAGGCGGCTCTCGAGCGCATGGACATCAAGCAGAACTGCTTCAAGGATCTGCAGGAGAACATCGTAAAGAACGAGGACTGCATCTATGCATCCAATACATCTTCCCTTTCCATCACGGAAATCGGTTCGGGCCTGAAGAAGCCGATCATCGGTATGCATTTCTTCAATCCGGCACCGGTCATGAAGCTCATTGAGGTTATCCAGGGCGCAAATACACCGGATGAGACCGTCGAGAAGGTAAAGGAAATCGCTGTTAAGCTCGGCAAGACTCCGGTTCAGGTCAATGAGGCTCCCGGATTTGTTGTCAACCGTATCCTTGTCCCGATGATCAATGAGGGCATCTTTGTTTACGCAGAGGGTGTTTCCGATATCGAGGGCATTGATACTGCAATGAAGCTCGGCTGCAATCACCCGATGGGACCGCTTGAACTCGGCGACTATATCGGCCTTGATATCGTACTTGCAATCATGGATGTCCTTTACAAGGAGACCGGTGATTCCAAGTACCGCGCATGCCCGCTGCTCCGCAAGATGGTCCGCGCAAAGCATCTCGGCGTTAAAACCGGTATCGGCTTCTATAAGTACAATGCTGACCGCACCAAGACTCCGGTTGACAAGCTTTAATTCATATCTGTTAGAGGCCGTATAACGCGGCCGGAAAGGTAAGTCATGGATTTCACGTTAGACAAAAAGCATGCTATGGCAAGAAGCCTTTTTAAGGACTTCGCCGAGAAGGAAGTAAAGCCTCTCGCACAGGAGATCGATGAGACTGAGCGCTTCCCGAGAGAGACTGTCGAGAAGATGGCAAAGGCAGGATTCATGGGAATCGCTGTTCCGAAGGAATACGGCGGACAGGGATGCGACCCGCTCACCTATGTCATGTGCATTGAGGAGCTCGCGAAGCAGTGCGGCACGACAGCAGTTATTGTTTCTGCACACAGCTCTCTTTGCTGCGATCCGATTCTTACTTTCGGAACGGAAGAGCAGAAGCAGAGATATCTGCCAGATCTTGCATCCGGCCGTAAGCTCGGTGCTTTCGCACTGACCGAGCCGGGCGCAGGCACGGACGCACAGGGCGTTCAGACCAAGGCTGTAAAGGATGAGGAAGGCAACTGGGTCATCAATGGCTCCAAGTGCTTCATCACGAACGGCAAGGAAGCAGATGTCTATGTTATCTTCGCGCAGACCGGCACGAAGCTTGACAAGAAGGGACGCACACAGAAGGTCTTCACTGCATTCATTCTTGAAAAAGGCATGCCCGGATTCACCTTCGGAACAAAAGAGAACAAGATGGGTATCCGCGCATCCGCTACCTATGAGCTTGTCTTCAACGATGTGAAGGTTTCCGATGCACAGCGCCTCGGCGCAGAGGGCAAGGGCTTCCCGATCGCAATGCATACACTGGACGGCGGCCGTATCGGTATCGCTGCACAGGCACTCGGCCTTGCTGAGGGCGCTCTGGACAGAACCATCGCTTACACAAAGGAAAGAAAGCAGTTCGGCAGACCGATTTCTGCATTCCAGAACACCGCATTCAAGATTGCTGACATGGCTACCAAGTGCCAGGCGGCGCAGTATCTTGTATATGCAGCAGCAGAGGCAAAGGCTACCAAGGACCGCTATTCTGTAGAAGCCGGCATGGCAAAGCTTTATGCTGCACGCACTGCAATGGAAGTCACCACAGAGGCTGTTCAGCTGCACGGCGGCTATGGCTATATGAAAGAGTATGATGTCGAGCGTATGATGCGTGATGCGAAGATCACGGAGATCTACGAAGGCACCAGCGAAGTTCAGGAAATGGTCATCTCCGGCGCACTGCTCAAGTAATCCAGGGACTCTGGCTGTGACGATGAATTTTGATTAAGGAGATTAACAATGAAAATCGTTGTTTGTGTAAAGCAGGTACCGGATACAAAGGGCGGTGTCGTATTTAACCCCGATGGTACTCTTAACAGAGCAGCAATGCTCGCAATCATGAACCCGGATGACAAGGCAGGCCTTGAGGCTGCTCTTGAGCTGAAGGACAAGTACGGTGCAGAGATTACGGTTCTCACCATGGGTCTTCCGAAGGCAGATGAAGTTCTCCGCGAGGCTATGGCTATGGGCGCTGACAAGGGTATCCTTGTTACTGACCGCAGACTCGGCGGCGCAGATACCTGGGCTACTTCCGTAACCATCGCAGGCGCTCTCCGCAACCTCGACTATGATCTCATCATCACCGGCCGTCAGGCAATCGATGGCGATACGGCTCAGGTTGGACCGGAAATCGCCGAGCACCTTCACCTTCCGATGGTCACCTACGTTCAGAAGGTTGTGGATGTCGATGAGGCAGCAAAGACCATTACGGTTGAGAGACAGTTCGATGACCGTTATATGACCGTCAAGGTTCAGATGCCCTGCGTACTCACCGCACTCGGTGAGCTTGCAAAGCCTCGTTATATGACCCCCGGCGGAATTTTCGAAGCATATGATAAAGAAGTCACTGTATGGGGCAGAGATGATCTGAAGGATGTTCTCGACAGCGATATCGGTAAGGTTGGCTCTCCTACACAGATTGCCAAGGCTTCCGATAAGGTCCGCAAGGGCGCCGGCGAGAAGAAGACAGATCTGTCTCCTTCAGAGGCTGTTGATTATATTGTTGGCAAGCTTGAGGCAAAGCACATTATCTGAAGCTGATCAAAGAAAGTTTCGTCCCGCGAAGCGGCGATAAGTTATGGCCCGTAAGCTTCATTCATGACAGACCGGTTTCAAGAACGGGTTTTGAAAATCGGAGCCTGGAGAGCCTGGCTGGAGAGCCGGGAAGGAAAAGGGCATAAAAGCTGCATTTCATAAGCAGGAACGGGTCATTGCTCTGGATTCTGACAATCAGAAGGGTAAGGCCGCCAGCGCGGCATTGGAGGTTAAAATGGCAACAGAAAATAAGGAACAGTACAAGGGCGTATATGTGTTCGCCCAGCAGGTCGACGGAGAGCTCTCCGGAATTGCTCTGGAGCTCGTCGGCAAGGGCAAGCAGCTTGCTGCAGACCTTGGTACGGAAGTTACCGCTGTTCTGCTCGGCTCCGGCATCAAGGGCCTTGCAGATACGCTTGGCGAATATGGCGCTGATAAGGTCATTGTCGTCGATGATCCGGAACTGAAGGATTACAGAACCGAGCCTTATGCACATGCTCTTGCAAGTGTTATCAATAAGTTTAAGCCGGATGTCATGCTCGTCGGCGCAACCGCTATCGGCCGTGATCTTGGCCCGTGCGTCGCTGCAAGAGTTCACACCGGACTTACTGCAGACTGCACCGGTCTTGACATCGGTGACTTCCCGCTCAACCCGATTCCGGGACAGGAAGACAAGCAGCTTCACAAGCAGCTGCTCATGACTCGTCCTGCATTCGGCGGCAATACGATTGCTACGATTGCATGCCCTGATTTCCGTCCTCAGATGGCAACGGTCCGTCCGGGTGTCATGCAGAAGGGCGAGAGAGTTCCGGGCCGCAAGGCAGAAGTCATCGAGTACAATCCGGGCTTTACTCCGGATAACCGCTATGTCGAGATCCTCGATATCGTGAAGAACACCAAGAAGGTTGCGGATATCATGGATGCAAAGATCCTTGTCTCCGGCGGCCGCGGACTTGGCTCTGCCGAGAACTTCAAGATCCTTGACGATCTCGCAGCTGCAATCGGCGGGACTGTTTCCTGCTCCCGTGCAGTAGTTGATGCAGGCTGGAAGCCGAAGGACCTTCAGGTTGGCCAGACCGGCAAGACCGTTCGTCCGCAGGTATACTTCGCAATCGGTATCTCCGGAGCAATTCAGCACCTTGCAGGCATGGAAGATTCCGATATGATCATCGCGATCAACAAGGATGAATCCGCACCGATCTTTGATGTAGCTGATGTCGGCGTTGTCGGCGATCTCTTCAAGATTGTTCCGAAGCTGACCGAGAAGATTAATGAGGTCAATGCTGCAAAGGCAAAGACCGAATAAATCCGGGACAGAGAAAACTGTTATCAGTTTTATCTTTCTGCCTCAGCCATCACGATCGGGTATTGTGATATAAAAGGCTGTTGGCGGTTCGATACGAATTGATGCCGGGGCTCACGTGAGAAAACACTCTCATGTGAGCCTTTTTTGATGCGTGCCCAGCAGCACAGACTGCACAGTGTGCCAAAGTGATCTGTCCGCCTGAGGGCTGCAAAAGCTTGCGGCCGGATCGGAGTCAAATTATTATTATATTGTCGTTTTTTTTATGAAGGCGGAAAATGAGTGAACCAATACGAAGCAGAGTCTCTTTGATTAGACCTGATCTCCTGCGGCGTGGAGGAAAAATGTGAAGGCGTTCAATATCTTATGAAAATTACTGGAATTATTGCTGAATGCAATCCTTTTCATGAAGGGCATAAGTATCTGATCAGAAAATCAAAGGAGATCACGGGTGCGGATTATACGGTTGTACTTCTCTCCGGCGATTTTGTCCAAAGAGGAGCGCCTGCGGCCGAACCGAAAGAGAAGAGAACACGGGATCTCCTTGAGGGCGGTGCGGATGCTGTCCTGGAGCTGCCGGTTCTGTATTCGACGGCAGGAGCCGAGATTTTTGCGGAGGGAGCAGTACAGATTCTTGATCGGCTCAGCTGCATTACCGATCTGTGCTTCGGATCGGAGAGCGGGGATATCGAATATCTTGAGAAGAATGCTGAGTTCCTGCTTAATGAGTCTGAGGAGTTCAAGGCTGCGCTGCGGAAGAATCTGAAGGACGGAGATTCTTTTCCCGCGGCAAGAGATGCCGCAGCATGCGAGACGGCCGGAATCAGCCTGGCTCGCACGCCGAATGACCTTCTCGCGACGGAGTACCTTATCAATCTGTCACGGGCCAACGCGGAGCGTCAAAACAGGATCATTCCGCATGCAATCCTCAGGACCGCGACGGAGAGTGCCTCTTCGATCCGCGAACGGATGCTGAAGACGGACCCGTATGCGATAGGAACAGAAGATTTCTCGGAAATGCTTTTTTATCGGCTGATGCTGATTAAGAGACTTGAAAAGACGATGCCGGGGATAGACCGGTTAGAAGATTATGTTGATGTCTCAGAGGATCTCGCGCAGAGCATGCGGGACAAAGCGGCAGGATATACAGGGTTTGAGAGTTTTACAGAAGCGCTCAAGAGCCGGAACCTGACCTATACCCGGATTGCGCGGGCTCTCATACATATCCTGCTTGGCATCCGGAAGAGTGAGCTTGCTGCGTTCCGCATGCCGGGTTATGTGCGTGTTCTCGGAGTCCGCAGTGACAGTGCCGATTCGCTGCTGGCTGAACTGAGCAGAGGCAGAATACCCGTGCTCACAGCGCTTGCCAAAGATCAGGAGAAACTTACAGCGCATTATGACCGGATGCTTGCGATGGATGTTTTTGCATCCCAGCTCTACGATGGGGTTCTGGCAATCAAGAAGGGCGAGAGGAATCCGGATCATTGCGAGTTCCGGAAGAAGCTGATCAAGGTCTGATGGACTTATAAGGCTTAGTCCGCAAGGGCCGTATTACAATGACGAGGAGAATATATGGCAAAAAAAGAAAAAGAAGTGAAAACGAATGCGATGCGGATTCTGGAGCGGGAGAAAATTCCTTTTGAACATTTCTCATACGAGCCGGAGGGAGAATTTGTTGACGGCATAGAGACAGCAGACCACCTCGGACTGCCGCATGATGAGGTATATAAGACACTTGTGGCGGTCGGCAGTGACAGGAATCATTATGTATTCGTGCTCCCGATTGAAAAAGAGCTTGATTTAAAAAAATGCGCAAAGTCGGTCGGTGTAAAGTCAGTCGAACTCATTCACGTGAAGGAACTGTTTGCGCTGACAGGATATGTGCGCGGCGGCTGCACTTCCATCGGTATGAAGAAGCAGTTCGTGACAAGGGTCGACATCTCTGCGAAGAGTCACGGTCAGATTTATGTCAGCGCGGGGAAAATCGGCGCTCAGATACGGCTCGCTCCAGATGATCTGGTAAAGGCTGCCCGGGCCGAATATGCGGATCTTACGATGTGAGAAAAGCATCAATATTTCCGCGGCAGACAGGACGCCAAGGGTGTATACTTTGTGATGGTTGTGATATCGGCCGGTGATGAGAAAGCTCATACGGGCGGCGGTCACCGGGTCTGGATATTAAATCAGGACATTTTATTTATGGAGGTTTTCTCATGGGAAGAAGAGTCGTTCTCGCGGGTGCATGCAGAACAGCAATCGGAAAAATGGGCGGTACGCTCAGCACTACCCCGGCGCCGGTTCTCGGCACCATCGTTATCAAGGAAGCACTGAAGCGCGCAGGTGTCGCTCCGGAGCAGGTCGATGAGGTCTATATGGGCTGTGTCATTCAGGCGGGTCTTGGCCAGAATCCGGCACGTCAGTCCGCAGTGAATGCAGGAATCCCCGTCGAGGTTCCGGCGACCACGATCAACGTTCTCTGCGGCTCCGGTCTTCACAGTGTCAATCTTGCGGCGAAGCTCATCAGCATGGGTGATGCGGACATCATTGTCGCAGGCGGCATGGAGAATATGTCCATGGCACCGTATCTCCTGTACGGCGGGCGCTATGGCTATCGCATGGGCTCGGCTACGATCGATGACGCAATGATCAAGGATGCTCTGACAGACGCTTTCGGCGGCTATCATATGGGCATCACGGCAGAGAATATTGCGCATGACTGGCATCTCACCCGTGAGGAACTCGACGAATTCTCTGCATGGTCTCAGCAAAAGGCAGAGAAGGCCATCAAGAGCGGCGCATTCAAGGATGAGATTGTTCCGGTCGAGGTAAAACAGAAGAAACAGACGGTTATTTTCGATACCGATGAAGGCCCTCGTTTTGGAACTACTGTAGAAACTCTGTCAAAACTGAAGCCTGCATTTCTGCATGACGGCACGGGTGTTGTCACGGCCGGCAACTCCTCGGGAATCAATGATGCGGCGTCTGCAATCATTGTCATGAGCGAAGAGAAGGCGAAGGAACTCGGAACTGAGATCATGGGCTACTGGGTCGGCGGCGAGCTGGCCGGCGTTGAACCGCGCATCATGGGCATCGGTCCGGTTGCAGCAACAAAGAAGGTATGCAGGAAGACCGGTTATAAGGTAGAGGACTTCGATCTCATCGAGGCAAACGAGGCATTTGCAGCTCAGTCTGTAGCTGTTGCAAAGGAACTCGGCTTCGACAAGAGCAAGCTCAATATTAACGGCGGAGCCATTGCACTGGGCCATCCGGTTGGGTGCTCCGGCAACCGTATTCTTGTTACCCTGCTTCACGAAATGAAGAAGGCAGATGCGCATAAGGGGCTTGCAACCCTCTGCGTCGGCGGCGGTATGGGCTGTGCATGCATCGTGGAACGGTAATACGCGGGATCTTATCAACTGTCGGTTATCCCATCTCCTTTCGGCCGCACGGCCGGGAGGAGGGGGCAGCTGCGGCCATATGGCCGATCGCAGGGATGAAATTTCTGATTCTTTGTTTAATTCGTTGACAAGGAATGTGTGAATGAGTATAATAAATCTGTTGTCGGTTGAGACAACAGATTTATGCGCGTGTAGCTCAGCTGGATAGAGCGTCTGGCTACGGACCAGAAGGCCGCGGGTTCGAATCCTGTCACACGCAGAATGAGCCATCGTCTTATGACGATGGCTTTTTTGTATCCTGTTTTTCCTGTCGATCTATCATAAAGCCGAACAGGAATTGTACAAGAAAGCGGTGCAGACAACAAACTGCCGCAGGAAATGATTCCTGCGGCAGTCTGCTGTCTATGATATTTGCAGCGAATAATTTACGGCCGAATGGCAGATGACCGATTTCAGAACGTTACACTTCCCGCTCTTTATCCGATCTTTTCATTCAGCCCATTACGACTTTAACATCTACATTCTTCTTTGAAGCGTCGAACGGGATGACGCAGCCGTCGATCTTCTGTCCGTCGACATACATTTCCTTCACGCCCTTTTCCACATGATTCGGATTGGTGACGGAGATGTTGTACTCAACGCCGCGGAATACGCGGTGGATATCGAAATCGCCGAAGTCATCCGGTACGCACGGGTTGACCTGAAGGCCCTTGTGCGTCGGATACACGCCGAGGATGTACTGGGAGATGTCCGTAAAGGTCCATGCAGCAGTGCCGGTGAGCCAGCTGTTCTTGCCCTCGCCGAAGTACTTTGCCTCTTTGCCGGCTACCATCTGGCAGTAGACATAGGGCTCTGTGCGGTGGATTTCGGAGATGTCCTCCGTATAGGAAGGGCAGGTCTTCTTATAAATTTCGAAGGCCCGGTTCCCATGTCCGACAACCGTCTCGGCAATCGATACCCAAGGGTTGTTGTGGCAGAAGATACCGCCGTTTTCTTTGTATCCCGGCGGATAAGAGGAGATTTCACCAAGTTCCAGGTGATATCTCTTATATGCCGGCCACAGGATGCAGATACCATACTTTGTGTCGAGAAGTTCCTCAACTGACTTCAGTGCCTGTTCGGCCTGACCTGTTCCCACGCCGCATCCTGCAAGAACGCAGAAGCCCTGCGGCTCGATGAAGATCTTGCCGTCTTCGCACTCGTTCGAACCGACCTTGTCGCCGTGCGCATCGTAAGCGCGAAGGAACCATTTTCCGTCCCAGCCGGCCGTACAGACAGCCTTGTCCATCTCTTCGACGGCTTTCCGGGCACGGGCAGCCTCGTCCGGCTCATTCTTGATCTCGGCGAGCTGTGCATACTCTTCGCCGTACTTTACGAACATACCGCCGATGAAGACAGACTCCGCAACCGGTCCCTCGGAAGGACCGAAGGTCTGGAAGGATTCGCCCGGATGTTCGGAGAAGCAGTTGAGATTCAGGCAGTCGTTCCAGTCTGCGCGCCCGATCAGAGGCAGACCGTGCGGCCCCAGATGCGTGAGCGTGAAGTCAAGCGATCTCTTCAGATGCTCCATGAGCGTTGTCGCAGCCGACCAGTCGTTGTCGTAGGGAACCTGCTCGTCGAGAATCGAATAGTCGCCGGTCTCACGCGTATAGGCGCTGACAGCCGCAATCAGCCACAGCGGGTCATCATTGAAACCGGAGCCGATGCCTGCATTGCCCTTCTTGGTCAGCGGCTGATACTGATGATATGCCGAGCCGTTCTTAAACTGTGTCGAAGCGATATCGATGATTCTCTCTCTTGCGCGCTCCGGGATCAGATGTACGAAACCAAGCAGATCCTGGCAGGAATCGCGGAAGCCCATGCCGCGTCCGATACCGGACTCGAAGTAGGATGCCGAGCGTGACATGTTGAAGGTGACCATGCACTGGTACTGGTTCCAGATGTTGACCATCCGGTTGACCCTGTCGTTGCCCGAAGTAAGATGGAAGCGGGAGAGCAGTGCCTTCCAGTAATTCGTGAGCTCGTCAAAACTTGCCTCGACCTGTTCGTCGGTCTTGTAGCGGTCAAGCATCTCAAAAGCTCTCGTCTTATTGATAATTTCATCGCGGGCTGTCGTTCCTTCCGCCCATTTCTCGTCTTCCGGATTCTCGATATATCCGAGTACGAAGTCAAAACTCTTCGTTTCACCGGGAGCGAGGGAGATATTGATCTGCTGAGCGGCAATCGGAGACCAGCCGCTGCAGACAGAGTTTTTGCATCCGCCGTCGAGGATAGCCTGAGGCCTGTCTGCACCGTTGTACATTCCAATGAATTCGGAACGGATGGTATCAAATCCGTCAATACTGCAGTTTACGCCGCGGATTGCATAGTGATTGCGGCGCTCGCGGTATTCGGTTTTATGGAAGATTGTGGAGCCGACAATCTCGACCTCGCCGGTAGAAAGATTGCGCTGGAAGTTCTCGCAGTCATCGGAAGCATTCCACAGACACCACTCCACATAGGAGTACAGCTTTATTTCTTTCGTTTCCTTCGTGCGGTTGGTGAGCTTTACCTGTTCCACTTCGCAGGTGTCATTCAGCGGGACAAAGGCAAGGACGGAGGCTTCGATTCCGTTCTTGCTGCCGCGGAACCGGCTGTAGCCAAGGCCATGGCGGCACTCATACGAGTCGAGCCTGGTTCTCGTCGGCTGCCATGCCGGATTCCAGAGGGTATCGCCGTCCTGAATGTAGAAATACTTGCCGTTGCTGTCGTATGGGACATCATTGTAGCGGTAGCGTGTGATGCGGAGCAGCTTTGCATCCTTATAGAAGGAATAGCCGCCCATCGTGTTGGAGATAATACTGAAGAAGTCCTTGTTGCCGAGATAATTGATCCACGGCAGAGGAGTCGTCGGAGTAGTGATGACATATTCCTCACGGGCATCATCAAAATAGCCGAATTTCATTGTTGCCTCCCTTTTTTATTTATTGGCTGCCATAAAATCTCCGGATTCTTCCCCCGAGTCTGAAGTCCGGAGTACTTTGTGAAAACGTTTAAGTAAAACACAAAAACAAACTAATAAAGATTATATTACAGGGAACAGCGCAAAAGCAATAAGCAACCGGGCCTCCCGGGAAAAGAAGAAGGGGAAAAAGAAAACCCGACGTAAACATTGTGAAAAAATGAATAAATAACGGGATAAATTTTTGTGAATTTAGACCATAATACGAAAATACGAAAAAATGAGCTGTTGCAAATGAAAGGAAGCTCTGCTAAAATAAATTTATAGTTGTCGAAAACGTTTTAGATTTTGGCATATTCTGTTCTGGTTGAGGGAGGCCCTATGGTATCTCTAAAGGATATTGCGGCTGCCTGCGGCGTGTCGATTGCTACCGTTAGTAAGGCGCTCAACAATCATAATGATATCAGTATTGAGACCAAGGAATACATCCGCAAAGTTGCCGGAGAACTGGGCTATTATCCGAACTCGGCAGCAAAGGCGCTGAAGACAAACCGCACATACAATATCGGCGTCCTTTTTGTCGATGAGGCGCAGAGCGGACTGACACACGATTTCTTCGCTTATATCCTGAACAGCTTTAAGGAGGAAGTAGAATCAAAAGGCTACGATATCACCTTTATCAATAACAACCGGACGAGATCGAACCGAATGTCCTATCTGGCACATTCGCGCTACAGAGGTTTTGACGGTGTCTGTATAGCCTGTGTCGATTTCTATGATCCCGAGGTTGTCGAGCTTGTCCGCAGCGACATTCCGGTCGTTACCATTGACTACGTGTTTAACAACTGCACAGCTATCATGTCGGACAATATCAGGGGCATGCGTGATCTGCTGACATATGTTTACAATAAGGGACACCGCAGGATCGCCTATATCCATGGACTGCGGTCGAGCGTAACCGACAGCCGCCTGCTCAGCTTCAACAACACTGCAATGGAGCTCGGGCTCGATATTCCGGATAATTACATCAAGGAAGCACCTTACCGCTCCACGAAGGAGACGGAAGAGAAGACCTACGAACTTCTGGACCTGGAAAATCCGCCGACCTGTATTCTGTACCCGGATGATTTTTCCGCATATGGCGGTCTCAATGCAATCCGGAATCGGGGACTTTCCGTTCCGGATGACATTTCCATCTGCGGCTACGACGGACTGCGCATCGCGCGTCATATCGAGCCCCAGCTCACTACACTCCGCCAGGATACCGATAAAATGGGAAAGGAAGCAGCGGATGAGCTGATCAATCTCATCGAGCGGCCGAAGACGACCCTGATCAAGCAGGTCATCGTCGAAGGGTCGGTTTACGAAGGCCATTCGGTAAAAGATATCAGCGGACAGAACAATAAAGAACAGAACAATTCAGAACAGAATGCTTCTGAACAGAACAAATCATAAGTACGCCCTCACCGCTTTTTTCTGCGGGGGGAGGCTGCGGCTGGTTTCTCCGGGCGGCAGCAGCGGCAATCCTATTTTTACAAGAGAAAAACCTTCATTTCCTCTCTGAAGGCCTGCGGGCCGTCAAGCGGAGATGAAGGTTTTTATTTTGTCCTGTTTTCTTCCGGAATGCTCTACAGGGAGAAGTCGTCATCGTTTCCGGCAAATCGGTCATGCTTGTAGTCGAGCAGCATCTGCAGGCAGATCGTACGGCGCTTCCCGAGGCAGAATTCAATCGCACGGTCTGTGCGCTCGCGGTCGAGTACACCGAGTGAGAGAAATGCCCGGAAGAGCCCGTTGTTTTCCTTCTTTGTGATCTCGTCCATCAGTTCTTCGAGATGGGAGGAGAGCCAGGTCTGGTACATTGCCTGCGTATTTTCATCGAGATCGACGGGGAATGCGAGACGGCAGACGGCCAAAACTGCCTTCTCCTCCACACCGTAATAGGTGTCGAAGAGAGCGTCGTACGCAGCAAACTGATAGCACACACCGGGGTCTGCCCGGAACCTGAGCGGCTTTCCGAAACAGACGAACTTCTCTGCCTGCGGGTGAAAGAGCGATTCGATGTCATCTTTGCGGAATACCACATCCGGGAACCAGATTTCTGCACCGAGAGAAGGAAAGAGGAATTTCGTCAGGCGGGGGTTCGCGTTGAAAGCACCGGGCTGGACCTCTTCGAGAGTAGAAGGAAGGGATACGATGGAAAGATCCGTCCTTTTGAAGGCATCCGTGCGGATCACACGTACTCCCTCCGGAACCGTGAAGGAAGTATCGTCTCCGAAATATCGGATCAGCTGCAGCGAGCCGCCATGGGCAGGTTCTTCCCGCATGTAAAGTGCATTCTTTTCTGTGAACAGAACCGGATTTTCCCTGGCAGCCGAGATGGTGACGGGGTGAGCGGTGTGCTCATCCCAGCCGCTTGTTTCAAGGGCAGCGACGCCAATTTCCCGCAGCGATGCGGGGAGAAGAAAGGAATTGATCCCGGGGCAGTTCTGGAAAGCGCTGTCACCGATCCGGGCAAGCCCTTCCGGCAGAATAACTTCTTTGAGATATCCCTGCCCCCGAAAGGCATTCGCACCGATGGAGACTGTATCTGGAAGAAGAGTATAGGTTTCTTTTGCTTCCTCCTGGCAGACACTGACCAGCTCCAGCTTGTCCTCACCGGAATCGTCACCGGAACCTATGCCCATTCTTCGATACAGTCCGAAACCGTCACTGTAATAGACGCCGCCTTCTGCGGTGTCTATGTGAAGGGCATTGAGAATGAATGCATCATCAATATCGGAGACGGACTCCGGAATGGTCAGATGTTCAATGGAACCGCAAAACGAGAGAAAACCGCTCCCGAGTCTGCGCACGTCCCTTCCAAGCTCCAGCGACTCGAGAACGAAGCAATAGGAAAACGCATCCTTTCCGATCTCCCGGACGGAGTCGGGCACCAGGACCCGGGTCAGAAGGCCGCCGTTGTCCGTAAAGCAGCCGGGGCCGATCACACGGACCGGAAGACAGTCGATCTCATCCGGAATATCCAGTTCCGCCGCGGAAGAGTCAAGAAATCGAACGAGCTCGATTCCGGTGCCGCTGTCTATACACCGATATTCAAACTGACCGTTTGTTTTTATTTCTGTTATTGCATCTGTTTTTGCCATTTCCGTATTTTACCGAGGATGTTCTCAGTCTCCCAGGGAGTCGATGTCGATTGCATCGAGCTCGCGGTCGAGCTCCTCTTCGCGGTTGTAGATTTCATATTTCTTTGCGTACTTATAATAAGCGTCACAGCGGTGGCCGGAGAGAAATTTCACGGCGTCCCTGCTGACGGAAAGGTGCGTTGTGAGGAGAAGCATTTCGTTTCCGGAACCGAAGGCGCTGTTCACAAATTCGAAGAGATTGTCAAGGTGCTTCTCGGCGGTATCAGCGCCGTCCTTCATGGCGGCTGCACGTGCACCGAAGTTTTCCCGAATCCACGCAAAAGCGGCTTCGCCGTCACTGCCCTGCGTGAGTCCCTGGATCCGGAGCTGCGTCTCAGCCTTTTCAAGGATATCCTCGAGATCGAGCGTGCCGCGCTCCTGCACGGAGGAGAGGGCACCGGACTTTTTATCACGCGCCATTGCCTCCTCTAACGCCTCCCGGCGTGCCTTCAGTGAGTCGACAACCGGGCGTTTCGTCCCGCCTGCGACTTCCTTCCTGATGTCGCGGAAGATCGGAAGAGCGGCACGCAGGGCCGTTTCTTCGCGCACGGAAGCGCGGATTTCACCAAGGACAGAATCCGTGAGGAGAGACAGGAGCGTCACGCGTTCGTCAAATGCCGCCCTGCCCGCGCGGCGCCGTACTTCAGCGGATTCGGTGCCGTTCAGGATCGCCGCGGTCTCATAATCTCCCCGGTATTTGCGGTAGAGGTCGTAATAGGTCGCAAATTCGTGTGCGATCTTTTTATTGCGGATGTACTGGAGAACGAGAGAGTCATCGACCTTGTAGCCGTTTTCTTCATAAAGACGCATTGCATCGGAAAGGTCTTCCCATCCGCGGGCGGTACAGTATGTTTTGCCGTCAACCGTATTCTCGATGCGGTAGAAATCATCTTTACGGATGTCAAGATAATTCAGAATTGCCGGATGTACATCTGCGTTGACGGCGTAGGTTCTCCAGACGGTGTAGTCAGGCTCGACCTCCAGAATCTTGAGGCGGTCCATCATGGCGACATCGAATTCGCGCACGGAGCGGTTGAACTGGGGCGGATTGCCTGCGGTTACAATGACCCATCCATCGGGGACACGGTGCGTACCGAAGGTCTTGTACTGAAGGAACTGGAGCATTGCGGGCGCAAGTGTTTCGGAGACACAGTTGATCTCATCGAGGAAGAGGATGCCCTGTGTGCGGCCGCTTTCTTCCATGGATTTGTACACCGCCGCGATGATTTCACTCATCGTATATTCCGTGATCTCAAATGTTTTGCCGGCGTAGGATGCAGTCCGGATGACGGGCAGGCCGAGCGCACTCTGACGAGTGTGATGCGTCATGGAGTAGGAGACGAGTCCGATGCCAAGCTCCGATGCGATCTGTTCCATGATGGCGGTTTTGCCGATTCCCGGTGAGCCGATCATGAAGATCGGGCGCTGCCGCTCCGGAGGAATACGGTATCTGCCATGGGCATCTTTCTCGAGGTAAATCGTAACTGTCTGCCTGATCTGTTCTTTTGCTTCCTGAATATTCATCTATTATCCTCCTCACTGAGGTCGGTGTCATAAAGGTGCGCGGTGACAGCCCATGCCGGGACTTTTCTCTCATCGACGTTGTCGCCGGCGTCGAGAAAGACGAAAGCTGTCTTGTACGTCGGAGGTTTTGACGGATAGGTTCCATTGCCGTCGGTGAAATAAACAAGGCCCTTGAGATTGGTGAATACACGCCGGGCGACGAGCTTGTCTACATATTCAAACACGGGCCGGAAATCCGTGCCGCCAAAACCGTGGAGCTCGATGTTCTGCAGGTAATCGTCAAGATCTGAATCCTTCGTGATGACGGTATCCTCCTGGACTTTTGCGTCGCATTGGATGATATGGATATTTACGGTCTCGAAGAAATTGTCGGAGCTCTTCAGGATGGAATACGTCCGCCGCAGGAAGTGCTCTACGACGGCTCCCTGACAGGAACCGGATGTGTCGATGGCGATGACGAAGTCCCGGATGCGATCCGTCTCACGGTATTCGAGCGGCTCGATGAGCGGCATGTTTCCATAGTGATCCAGTCCGTAGGTATAGTAAATATAGTCAAAGGAATCCTCGTCGATATGCATCTCCTCGCCGAGAACTTTGAATTTCTCCAGAAAATCGGAATAGTTGAAGTGGTCGCGCCTTGCGGCTTCAATATTCACGGCCACTGCGCCGAAATTCGAGTCTGCATCCGCAGTATACGCCTTGAGGTCGGTCTGCGCGAGATCGGAGATATCGCTCCATTCGGTGCGCCGCCGCCCAAGGAGGCCTTCCTCCGCTTCTTCGCTGGCCTCCGGGTCCTGGTCTGCCTCGTGGCAGCCGATATCGCCGATCAGATTCGTGCCGCGGTGCGTTGACTGGCAGTCCAGCTCCTGCCCCTTGTTCTCTTCCCTGCCCCGCGTCCAGAACTTATGATCATCGATCGTGAAAAGCTCCCATTTTGACGCGATTTCGCCAAAACGCTGCGGGTTCTTTTCGAGCCAGTGGTAAATTTTCCACGCTGTAAGCGGATGCACCTCTCGCTCGAAATTGGAGAGGAAGAGTGTCAGATCGGAATCGGACTCGAGAGAGACGGAAGGAAGCTTCAGTTTCAGAATCGAATTCTCGACGGCGATGTCACAGGCGGTGTCCCAGAACGTGAGATCACGGGTGCGGTCATCGATGCGGAACGGATGCTGGTAGATACAGTGGAGGATCATGTGAAGAAAGGCGCGGGATGGATAATTCCGGTCTTTCTTGGTCCGGCGGATGAGAAAACGGTCATTGTACCAGACGGTGTCGCCGTTGGTGCCGAAGGAAGCTGTGAGGTCGCCGCCGACCATGGGCATGCGGAAGAAAGCACGCGAGAGAAACGGAAGAGAGAGCATGATTTTGTCCCGCCCGAACGCCATGAGACGAGCGGCGAGAGCATCCAGATCCGGGAGTTCCGGAGTATCCTCCGGCTCAGCTTTGTCTGTTCGGGCGGTGAAAATGGATTTCAGCATGGATATTCGGTGTCCTGAGAGTTTTTGCAATGAAAAACGGTGCAGCCCGCGCCGCGGGGCGCAAAGCTGCACCGTATGAAATTTGTGACGGATAATCGGAGAGAAGATTACTGCTTATTACTGCTTTTCAGCGGCAATGGCCTCTTCCGCGCTCTTGATGCGCTCGTCCTTTTCAGCTGCGTATTCCTTGTAGGATTCAGAATCATAGGACATATGGCCTGCATTCCAAAGTTTGTCAGCAACCGGAGCCCATGCCTTTGCGTAATCGACGCACTTGTCGGTCAGGTGATCGACCGATTCAGGCGATTCCATATCGGTGGAAGGAGCGCCTGTCTCGTGGACAATTGCGCGCAGCTTTTCCGGATTCTCGAGCATCGGGCACGGACGAAGCAGGTTCTCGTTGAACGGCTGGCCTGCCTGATATGCCTTGAACAGCGGCTGCTGCAGACACTCGATGAGGCTCTTCTCCTTGATATTTGCCTGACTGTAGTGAATGAAGACGCAGGGTTCGACATCACCGTTCGGATTGATGTGGCAATAGTACTTGCCTCCGGCGATGCATCCGTGAACCATCTCGCCGTCGTTCTGGAAGTCAATTGCAAAGATCGGAAGACCAGTGTTGTAGCCGCGGATCTCACGGACTCTGTGATACATATACTCACGCTGTTCCGGATTGAGCAGGAGACCTGTCGATGCCTCGTTGCCGACCGGCATATAATGGAAGTACCAGGTCATGTAAACACCCTTGTCGATGAGCATCTGAAGGAACTCATCGGAGGTGACGACCTTGTAGTTGACGGAGGTGTAGCAGATGGAGGTCAGGATCGGGCAGTGGTTCTCACGAAGGATATCCATTGCGTGCATGACCTTATCGAAGCATCCGTCACCGCGGCGGCTGTCGTTTGCCTCGGCAAATCCCTCGACGGAGATGGCCGGAACAAGGTTGCCGACACGGACCATATCTTTTGCGAACTGCTCATCAATCAGTGTGCCGTTCGTGAAGATCATGAAATAGGAGGTGTTGTGCTTCTCACAGAGCCTGAAGATATCTGCCTTGCGGGTGGTAGGTTCTCCGCCGGTCATAACCCATGCGTGAATGCCCAGGTCCTCGCCCTGCGTGATGACAGAATCAAGCTGCTCGTAGGTCAGAGATTTGGTGTGGCCGTACTCTGCAGCCCAGCAGCCCGTGCAGTGCATGTTGCATGCGGAAGTGGGATCCATCAGGATAACCCACGGAATGCTCACGCCATATTTCTTGGAATTCTGCTTTACTTTCTTGAATCCGCTGAAGCCGGCCTCGAAACCGAGGTTCAGAAGCTGCATGCGGAGGATGTGAGGGTCGATGTTGTCCAGAATCTTGTTGGTGTACTGCATGTACTTGGAATTCGGATCCTGGAATACAGCACGAATACGGTCATATGCTTCGGGAGCCCAAGTGTCGCCGTTGAACTTCTGGACAAGATCGATCAGCTTGACCATGTTCTTCGAACGATCTTTGTTGATGTTCTTGATTGCCGCATCGAGTACAACACTCAGTGCTTTACGCTCAGCGGTATGCGCAATAGAAGTAGCCATTATTGTTTCTCCTCTTCTCATAGTATTTGGCGGCAGCTGCAGAAAAGCTCTACTGCGGCGGTTCCCTGCGGTGGCCGTAAGAAAGGAATGCAGAGATACACGCCTCCACAATCCTCTTCATACGATTCAAAACTTTACCATCCGGCAGGGAGCCATTCAATGGACAAAAAATGTTGATTGGGAAAATAAAAGACTGTATGATTGCCTGTGATCAGAGCGCTGCGCGGCGGGCAGGTTCCGCTCTCGGACTTATCCGCACTTTTATTTTTTTTGTGATTGACATGTGCCGGACCGTACTATATAATAATCGATGCGTCGCGGAAATAAGCGGTCTATCGGGGTGTGGCTCAGTCTGGTAGAGCGCCTGGTTTGGGACCAGGATGTCGCAGGTTCGAATCCTGTCACTCCGACTAACAGTAATCCCTTCCGTTCGATACGAGACGATCTGCGGGTGTAGTTCAATGGTAGAACACTAGCCTTCCAAGCTAGATACGTGGGTTCGATTCCCATCACCCGCTCTTTTGTGTCTGTAGCTCAGCTGGATAGAGCAACGGCCTTCTAAGCCGTGGGTCTGGGGTTCGAATCCCCACAGGCACACG
>Ga0256406_1002501_pt1 | contig 25674 bp, 23 predicted proteins | sample RumenRJG_03DNA_FD_185986 | JGI IMG/M metagenome (GOLD analysis project Ga0256406, IMG submission 185986) | Bovine rumen microbial communities from Lethbridge, Alberta, Canada - RJG_03 | ecosystem: Host-associated > Mammals > Digestive system > Stomach > Rumen | place: Canada: Alberta | collected...
CGCTTGTTCCGTGCAGCTATTGGACTTTGACCTGTATGGCGGCCTTATCCCAAGCGATAGCCTGTATACGGTTTCTGTTCGTCAGGCCGGAGGTTTGCCGCCGGCTTCCTTCAGATTCCATCTCACGATGGACACCCTTGCCTTTGGCTGTATCTTTCCCGCTGCCGGGCAGATTCCGGACTTTCACCGGTTAGAAACGTGCGCCGCCGGGCGCACCATCATAAAAACAGGACCGCAGGGAACAGATCAGTTCTCTGCGGTCCTGTTTATAGTATGGAAAAACGTATCCTGCTGCCGGGTTCAGTGAACGACCGCAGTGATGGCAAATGCCGCGGCGATGCCGGCAAGGGACATAACGACATTCTGGCCCACACACAGGGTCTTCATAGTCGTCTTGATATCATATCCCATGAATTCGCTGAACACCCAGGTAAAACTGTTATTGACATGGGATCCCAGCGAAGCGCCTGCGCTGATGGAGAGGAAAGCCTCCAGCGGTGTCATCAGGCCGGCCTCACACATGGGAACTGCCAGTCCGGCTGCCAGGATTTCAACGACCGAGCCGGAGCCCTGGGCGAACTTGGAAAAACCTGTGATCAGGAATGGGATCAGAAGTACGGGGATGGGCAGAGCCACCAGTGCATCCGCAAAGGCATTTCCGACGCCCGTCAGTTTGACGATATTGGACAGGGCGCCGCCCGCTGCGGTAATGAAAACGATGGTTCCGGAAGTCTTCAGGGCGGAAGTCATGGGCACATACCGGATCTTTTTGGGGAGGAATCTGGCCAGGCAGAGCACGGAGCAGACAATGCCCAGCGCCAGGGCGATATTCTTGTCTCCCAGGAATTTAAGTACCATCAGGGCCATGCTCTTTTTAGGAAGGAACTGTCCGCCAATGGATCCCAGGAGGATCAGGACGATCGGCACCAGGATCGGGATCATGGAAGATATAAAGGAAGGCATCTCTGATTCGGGCACATCTTTCTCATCGGTGATTGCCTGTTCATCTGCCGGCAGTTCTGTATACCAGCTGTCCGGTTTCTTCAGCAGATAAAATTCCGTGAAAGCCCATACGGCCAGCGTGACGACAGCCGCGCAAACAAGGCCGTAGGCAATGGAGATTCCCACATCCAGTCCCAGGATGGCCACGACAGCAAGCGGTGCCGGCGTGGGTGCCACGAAAGCATTCGTGGACAGGAGCGAACAGGCTGTGGCCGTCCCCAGAGCGCAGGCATTTTTTCCACTTTTCTTTCCCACGTTCTTGATGATCGGGGAAAGCAGCACCATGGCCACATCGCTGAATACGGGGATGGCCACGACGAATCCGGTAATCGAAAGGGCCGCTGTCGCGTTCTTATTGCCCGTAAAGCGCAGGAGCGTCATTGCGATTTTCTGGCATGCATTGGATTTTTCCAGATATTCCCCCAGAATCGTGCCAAAGATGACCAGGAGCCCGATGCTTTTGCAGGTACCGCCAAAACCTCCCACCAGTCCATCGATGGTGCCTTTAGTTCCCAGCCCGCTCGCCAGGCCGATAAAAAGCCCTGCGATCAGCATGCAGATAAAGGGTCCGAATTTTGTCTTGATCATAAGGGCAAACATGATCACAAGCCCGATGATAAACATGATAATATTCATTTGAGTGCATCTCCTGTTCGTTAGAACCCGGCAGGCGCCATACTGCCGTCATTTCTTTTTCCGGTCATAGAGCCAGAGCGCACCTTCATCCGCGCCATGGACACATTCCTGATAAGCAGCCAGCATGCCGGGAGCCGGATGGACGGGCGGCTTGACTTCCTTCAGACGGCGTGCGATTTCTTCGTCCGATACTTCGAGCTGCAGCAGTTTCTGATCGAGGTCGATCGTGATCATGTCCCCGTCTTTGACAGCGGCGATCGGACCGCCCTCATAGGCTTCGGGGCAGATATGGCCCACACAGGGACCTCTGGAAGCGCCGGAAAAACGGCCGTCCGTGATCATGGCGACGGATTTGTGGAGACCCATGCCGACGAGTGTAGCTGCCGGGATGGACATTTCGCGCATCCCCGGACCGCCCTTGGGTCCTTCGTAACGGATGACGAGGACGCAGCCCGGTTTGATTTTATTGGCCATAAAGGACTGCATCAGATCCTCTTCGCTCTCAAAGACAACAGCCGGTCCTCTGTGATGGAACATTTCCGGATCTACACCGCTTTTTTTGACCACTGCACCCCGGGGTGCCAGGTTGCCATAGAGAATGGTGAAGCATCCATCCGGATACAGCGGATCCTCCTCCGTGTGGATGACCTCATGATCGACCGGTCCCTGGAAGGCATCCAGCATAGCGCGCAGCGTGCCGCCGAAAGCCATGGGGACATCCAGATGGAGATGGTCCCTGATGGCCTGCAGAGAAGCCCTTACACCGCCGGCCTGATAATAATCCCACAGATTGTACTGGCTGGAAGGCTTCATCTTGGCAATGACGGGTACGCTCTCCTGGATGGCGTCAAAATCTTTCAGTGTCAGATCGATACCGGCGCATTTGGCAATCGCCATGACATGCATGACAAAATTGGTCGAACCGCCCGTTGCAGAGACATGGCGGATGCCATTCTCAAATGCTTCCCGCGTCATGAAGGTCCGGGCCGTCACATGGTCCCTGACGAGCCCCACGATATTTTCGCCCACATCCCGTGCCTGCTTGACTTTATCCGAAGAGCAGTACAGCATGGCCGTGGAATCAGGAGGACACAGGCCGAGCACTTCGGCAAAGACACCCATGGTGTTGGCCGTTCCGTACATGGAACAAGTCCCGCAGGAATAGCAGACATGATCCTCATAATCGCGGAACTGCTCTTTCGTGATCCGGCCGGCCCGGACCGATCCGATGGATTCCTTGAGGTCGCAGGTGACCATGTCGGGCTTGCGGCCGGGGATCTGGTACGGCACCATGGAGCCCGCCGTCAGGACTACTGCTGGAAGGTCCAGTGCAGCCGCGCACATCAGCATGCCCGGTACGATCTTATCGCAGGAGCAGAGGAAGACCAGCCCGTCAAAATGGTGAGCCCGCGCCATGGCTTCTGCCGATGCGGCGATCATATCGCGCTGAGGCAGGACATACTGCATGCCGATCATCTGGGACATGCCGTCGCAGGGCGCCGGCACACCGAATTCGGCCGGCGTGCCGCCGGCGGCCCAGATGCCTTCCTTCACATACTGGGCAAGCTCCCGGAACGGTTTATGTCCCGGATTCACATCGTTCCAGGAATTGACGATCCCGATGAGCGGCTTGTCGATATCTTCTCTCCGATATCCCACAGAAGCCATCAGGCCCTGATAATACGCATCCGTAATCTTGTCATAACGTCCCATTCTGATCTCTCCTTAACAGTTTCCAACTTCTTTTTCATGTTTCCGCAGTACAGCGGGATCCTTCTTATGGTACCCATGGCGTCTGGCCACACAGAACAGTTCCGTTCCGCCCAGTTTCTCCGCGGCCGTCCGTTCTCCCTCGGCGACGCGGATCACGAGATCCAGCAGTTTTTCTCCTTCTGCTGCGACCGGAGTCCCCTTACTGATGATGCCGGAGGCATCAAAGTCAAAGCATTCTGTCATGCTGGCGTACGTCTTGTAATTGCCCGTGATCTTGATGACAGGGACAAGGGGATGGCCCGTCGCATGGCCTCTTCCGGTCGTAAATGCGATCAGCTGGCTCCCGCAGCCGATTTCGCCCGTCACGACTTCCCCATCCTGGCTTTCATAATCCATCAGGAACAGTCCGTGCTGGTCCCTGCGGGGCGGTACCGCATAGGGAAGCACATCCTGTATGGGACGCGTCCCGCCCTTATGCACACCGCCCAGCGCTTTTTCCACGACACTGCTGACGCCGCCGGCAAAATTGCCCCTGCTGATCAGATGGTTCCGGTTGGCCGGCAGGCTGAAATCGAGGCCGCCGCGCAGCACATCTTCGATTTCATATACGGCATCATAGATTTTCTGTGCCACCTCAGCGTTCACGGCTCTTTTGGCCAAAAACTTCTCCGTCCCCAGCAGTTCATTCAGTTCACTTAAAATGGCGCTCCCGCCCGCATCGATCAGACGGTCGACCATTTCTCCCACGGCAGGATTGGAAGCCAGTCCGCTCGTCGCGTCCGTGCCCCCGCATTTCGTCCCTACCATCAGTTTGCTCACGGGACAGGGCACCCGCTGCATTTTAGCCAGCTCCGCCGCGAACTGCCTGCCGACGGCGACTGCTTTTTCAACTGTCCGGGTCGGGCCGCCCTCTTCCTGGATCACGAATTTCGCGACAGGTTTGCCCGTTGCCCTGACGGCCTGGTACAGCTCTTCCGGATCGAAACGTTCACAGCCCAGACCGACTACGATGACAGCACCCGCATTGGGGTGGCAGCCCATCGCCTTCAGCGTCCGCGCCGTCAGTTCCAGATCCAGTCCCACCTGAGAACAGCCTACACAGTGCGTCATGGGCACAGCACCCGGGATTTGGGCAGCGATCTTCTGTACCGTCGTGTTGGCACAGAATACGGAAGGGATGATGACAAGATAATTCCGCGTCCCCACCGTTCCATCCGGTCTCTGATATCCCATAAAAGTACGTTCCATACTGCCGATTTCTCCTCTCTGTCAGATTTTTCCGCGGTCACAGCCCATATTGTGCATATGGATCCACGTCCCTTTGGGCGCATCACTGAGCATATAGCCGATTTCCTCACCGTACTTGATGACGGGATCTCCCTTTTTCAGATCCACGATGGAAACCTTATGACCGAACTCGATGTCCTCCCGCAGCGTGATTGTTTCTCCTTCCGGAGTCTGCACGGTATCACCCCGGTAAGCATCCTCCAGCAGACAGGCGACAGAATCCTTTGGGTTGATCCGAAGACTTCTCCTCAGCACTTTTCCGTTCCTCCCTTCTCCACATCCGGCGTCAGCACGTCAGAATCGTATCATTTTTCACACTTTATTTATAATATAAAAATATCACACCAACAGAACAATGTAAAACAAGCAGTTTTCCGTATTTCAACAAGATATATCTTGTGGTAAAATGAATTATATCGTTCTGTCTGAGCAGAAATCCACACCGGAGAGTGAGGTACGATCATGGATACATCGCAAAAAATGTTTTTGCTGGCAGTGGAGGAAATGAATTTCACCCGGGCAGCCAGGCGGGCCCATGTGACCCAGCAGTGTCTCAGCGAACATATCAAAAGCCTGGAAATCGAACTCGGCACGAAGCTTTTCACCCGTTCTCCCCGCCTTGCGATCACAGATTCCGGCATCGTGCTGCAGAAAACCCTGCAGCGGATCTCCAATCTGGAAAAGAATCTGCATGTCAAGATCCAGGAAATCGAAAAGGGTCAGATCGGTGAGATCCATCTGGGCATCAATGCGACGCGGGCCCACATCCTGCTGCCGAGACTGCTGCCAGCCTTCCACAGCCTGTATCCCAAAGTCAACCTCATTGCGACACTGCAGGATACGGAGGAACTGGTTGCCCGGATGCTGAACCAGGAACTGGATGTCATCTTTGGCATCGATTATCCGGCACCGCCGCTGCTTTCCGCCGTTCCTGCGGAAGAAGAGATCCTGATCCTGACCGCGACCAATCAGTTCCTGCACCGCTATTACCAGGGCCCGGAACCATGGCATGATCTCCAGCCGGGGGACTATCTGGATTTCCGGCAGTTCTCCGCGTTCCCAATCGTTGGGAACCGCAAAAAAAGTACGGTCCAGCATCTGTACACTACCTTTCTGCGGGAGCAGGGCCTGTCCCACCAGCAGATCGTTTCCATCAGTGACTATGCCACACAGTTCGAACTGTGCCGGGAACACCTGGCCGCGGCCTTTTCTTCTTCCTTTATGTACCATATGATCCGGGATTATAACCGCGCCTGCGGCCCGGAAAATGCGAAGCGCCTGATCCCCCTGCGCATAAAGAATATGGATTACCGGATCAAGACCCGCATCATCATCCCCAAGAGGCCTTTCATCCCGCGCTACATGCAGGATTTCGTCCGGCTTTTCACGCAGGAAGTCAGGGCCTGCCAGAAAGAAACAAGTGGTATATTCGGTATATGAAAAAAATGGGTTGATGCTGTAAGGTTTGTATGCTGTACCCAAAGTCGTTGACACCGTGACTTTTAAAAAACCTTCATTTCGACAGGCCGGGCGCACCCATTAGAAAAGAGGCTGTGAAAAATGATCGCTCATTTTTTCACAGCCTCTTCTGTTATGACAGGGATAATCAATTGATGTGCCCTTATATGACTTCCAGGAGTTCCTCCGGTCTGTGGATCACATGGGCGGCACCCATCTTTTCCACGACATCCTGATCCCGGAAGCCCCAGGTCACAAGGACGCAGTCCAGTCCGGAGTTGTCCGCCGTAGCTTTATCCACCTCGGAATCGCCCACATAGACAGCCTCTGCTTTTTCCACACCGAGCTCCTCAAGCGCTTTTTCCACCATGTCCGGAGCCGGTTTTTTCCGCATGGAACTGTTCTGACCAAGGGCAACATCGACAAGCGGAAAAAAGCTGCGCCGGAGTTCCTTCGCCGCTCCATCCGGTTTGTTGGTCACAATGGCAAGTTTGTACCCCCGCTGCGACAGCGTTTCCAGCAGGGCCGTGATCCCGTCATAAGGACGGGTCGCAATATGGCAGTGATCCTGATAATATGTCAGGAAGGACTGGAAGATTTTCTGGAATTCGTCCTCCCTGACCGCCTTGGGCAGGGAAAGCCTGCACAGACGTTCCGATCCGTTGCCCAGATACGCGCGGATCTCCTGCCGCGTCCGGGCCTGGTATCCATACTTTGTGATTGTAACGTTTACGGAATTGAAAATATCCGTCAGGGTGTCGAGAAGTGTGCCGTCAAGGTCAAAAACTACAGCTTTATACCTGGCCATACTGTTCCTCCATTTGTCTGATATGGCTTTATTATACAATATCTTCTTCCTGATTTGCGGAATATCTTCCGCACTTCCGGCAGGGCCAGTCTCTTATGCAAAAAGCCCTTCCCGGGTGGGCATCTTCCCGGCTCGAAAGCCATGGAATGACGCTCCCTGTGAAGGGCTTTCCTGTTTTGGATTCAGCCGCGGACAGCCCATCCTTATCTCAGATGGTTCCCGGCGCACATCAAAGCAGCACTTTCTTGAAGAAGTCCGCTGCCATTCTGTCCGCGCCGGCCGTATCATGGGTGAAAGAATGGTCTTCTCCTTCGATCAGATGGACCTCACCATTAAAATAGATGCGCTGATAGCGCAGGCTGTACGTGTACGGAACGACCACATCCCCCGTTCCGTGCAGCATCAAAGCCGGCCCCTGATACTGGGAAGAGGTTTCATAAATGGGCAGGTCCCGGGCGGTCTTTACATAGTTGGCCCCCAGTTTCAGCCCGTTGAAGACGGGGATCTCTGCAGGCGGGTTAAGTGAATCGTACGTCTTGCCGAACAGATTCCCCCGGATGGCATCTTCCCGCAGCACTGCAGCCGGTGCCATCAGGACAAGCGCCTTCACCTGCTGCGTCCCCAGTTCTCCCGCAGTCATACTCGCCACGACACCGCCCTGGGAATGCCCGGCGAGGGAAATACTCGTAACGCCCGGCAGTGATTTGGCGTAGGCATAGACATGTTTGGCATCTTCGATTTCATTCGGGACCGTCATGTCCTGGAAACGGCCTTCACTTTCTCCATGGCCGTTGAAATCAAAACGGATGGAAGCAATCCCTTCTTTTTCAAGATTATCAGCCAGTCCGGTCAAGAGCGACCGGTTCTTATTGGCCGTAAAGCCGTGCATGATGATGACAAGCGGGTATTCTTTCCGGCCGTCCGGAGTCTGGAGTACGGCAGCCAGCCTGCCGTGATCACCCTGGACCGTGACAGCTTTTGAGCTGGCAGACGTGGTTTCCATACCGACGGCCAGTGCGCTTACGGTGAGACAGGAAAGCATCAGGATTTTTTTGATATTGAACATGGCAGCAGCCTCCTTTTATCTGTGGATACGGTGATATGAAGCATCAAAGTACCTGCCGGCACGGATGTCATCCGTCATGCCCCGGTAAGGAGCTTCAGAGATGACTTCCTCATTGTCCTGTCCCGCTTTCCCGATACAGGTGATCCGGGCAAATTCCGGCACCAGGTACTTCGGATAGGTTTCATATTTTTCCCGGGATTCTTCCATCAGGCCAGGATGCATGAGGGAAATACAGGACGGACAATGACATATGTCAACCCTGATATATGTCATTATAGGATGCGCTTTATCACATGTCAATATTTACATGTTTATTACTGATTCCATATATAAAATATGGTATACTGAAAAAAATGACGCGCAAAGGAGATTTCCATGGCACAGAAAAATATCTTGAAATATATCATCCTGGGACTGCTGAATCAGAAAGAACTGGCCGGCTATGATCTGAAGAAACTCTTTGCAGGGGAACTGAATGACTTCTGGTCTTCCAACCACAGCCAGATTTATCCTGAACTGCGCCGCATGGAAGAAGAAGGACTCATTGCCAGCCGCAGCAGGACCGTAGGTACAAAACTGGAAAAGAAGTATTACCGCCTAACGGACGCAGGGAAAAAAGCACTGGCTGCCTGGATGCACGAACCTCTGAGCAGCCTGGTTCCCAGCCGTGACGAGTTCACGATGAAACTTTACCTAGTGGAAGATCCCGATGACCCGCTGATTCCCAAACTCTTCCAGGAAGATATTGCCCGTCATCAGGAAAAATACGACTACCTGCTGACCCGCTGGAATGTCCTGTTCAAGACCCCGGAGGCCCGGAAAGCCCACTTTGGCCACGCCCTGATCCTGGGCCGGGCTCTGGAGAGAGAAAAACAGCGGCTGACATGGCTGAAGGAAATGCAGGCTGAGATTGCAGAAAACAGGGAGCACGGCTCCAGCCCGGCGGACCGTCAAAGCCAGCCGGATGCCTTATGATCACCCGCATGTAGTATAATACAGACAGGCAATATGCACATGCAAGGAAGCTCATAAAGGGAGGTTATCAAATGGATGAATTTGTCCGCGAAAGGAACCGGAAACTCGCAAAAAAAGTGATTGCCGGGCTGAAATCCCGTCAGATGGAAGGCTATTTCGCCGAAACGAAAGAAGAAGCGCTGAAGAAAGCCCTGGAACTCATCCCGGAAGGGTCCACTGTCACCTGGGGCGGTACCCAGTCAATCTCTGAAATCGGGCTGAAAGAAGCCGTCATCAAAGGAAATTATACTGTCTACAACCGCGATGCCGAACCGACTCCGGAAGGCAAGAGAGCCGTGATGCTGAAATCCTACACCTGTGACTATTATCTGGCGAGTACGAATGCCATCACAGAAGACGGTGTGCTGGTCAATGTGGACCGCAATTCCAACCGCGTATCCAGCCTGGCCTACGGCCCGGCCCATGTCATCATGATCGTCGGCATGAACAAAGTCACCAAAGATGTGGACCATGCTCTGTACCGTGTCCGCAATGTGGCTGCTCCAACCAATGCACAGCGTTTCACATCAGCCAGGACACCGTGCCTTGCCAATGGTTCCTGCCTGAACTGCAAATCTCCGGACAGCCTCTGCTGCAATTTCCTGATCACCCGCTTTTCCAATGTGCCGGGACGCATGAAAATCATCCTGGTGAACGAGGAACTGGGATATTAAAGCCGGCTGATCAATACGGGCAAAAGCGAGTCATATCAGCCTGTTCCCGCCCGGCATAAAAACGAAACAGAACGCCGGACCGTCTCCGCAGCCCCTTCCTTTCCGCCCGGAACGTACAGGACATGGAAGAAAAAGAAATCCCGGACGGCACTGCACGGAACGAAGCTGTACCCTCCCTGCTGGAGAAATCCCGGCAGGGAGGGTACAGCTCATTCTGGAGCATTTTCTTCAGGCAGCAGGCTGCTGCCCGGGCAGTTCATTCCTTCAGGATACAGGCTGCCAGGACAAGGAGCAGCGCCGGCAGCAGGATCGCGACATCACCGGCAGTCCGGGTCACTCCATACCCCCAGGCAGATCCCAGACAGAAGATCCCGTTGATGATTACATACAGGACCGCCCTGTGCAAAGAAGCAGGCTGGCGGCCTGCCAGATAAGCACTGAATGCTTCCACAGTGCGCTTCATATTGCCCATGACCATGATGCTTGTGTATTCGTTCCGACCGATCCGGTGGAAGCTCTGCATCTGCAGACCGCTGGCACAGCCCAGCAGACAGAGAGAAAGACGGGTCATGGCAGAAGAAGCGGGCAGCAGCCCCGTAATCAGCATCAGAGCGCTTTCCAGCAGGAGTGCCGTCTTCTGGAAGCGGGCAGTCCCGCGCACCCGCTCTTCCATCTGCTGAGCTGCAAAAAGCCCCAGCATATAGGAAAGGATCGGCATCAGGAACGTCATGACCTGCCAGAAATGACCACTGGCCATCACCTGTCCGGAATAAATGATATTTCCCGTCTGAGCAAAAGCGAACACGCCGCCGCGTGCCAGGAAACTGTAAGAAGCGGAAAATCCTCCCGTCGCTGTCATAAGGACGAGCATCGGCCAGGAATCTGCCGTAAGCCCCCGTGACAGAGAATCCTTTTTGATTTCTATGGACTGGCCGGCAATACAATCAGTCATGATGGAAGCTCCTTTCTGCCAGGAAAATCAGCGGAATTTCTATGGTTTCAGTATACAGGGGGAAGAAAAATTTGTATAATATATTTTATCTTTAATGATATAGAAGCAATCTATAGGAGGAGCAGTCATGAACCTGATCCAGCTTCGCTATTTCCAAACGGTCTGCGCCTGCGGAAACCTGACCCAGGCGGCAGAACTCCTGCACATATCCCAGCCTTCCCTGTCCAGTGCCATCCATGCACTGGAAAAAGAATTCGGCGTGGATCTGTTTATCCGGCAGTATCGGGGAATGGAACTGACGGCAGAAGGCGAAAGACTCCTGAAAATGTCCCGTTCACTGACAGAAGATGCGGACAAGATGCTGCGGATCATGCAGGAACTCGGCTCCGGCAGGCACATCCTGCGCATAGGAGTGCCTCCCATCCTGGGAGGATGGCTGCTGCCCCGGCTGTACGCAGAATTCTTCCGTTTCCACCCGGAGCTGCAGATGGAAGTCCTGGAGGAAAGACGCAGTGTAATCAAGCAAAAACTGAATCATGAACTGCTCGATCTGGCTTTCATCATACACACCCAGCCAGTGGGCAGCGGACTGAGAGCCGTCCGGACCTCGGAACTGGAATCCGGCGTGATCCTCAGCCGGAAGCATGCCCTGGCCGGCAGGGAATCCCTGGATTTTACAGCACTGGCAGAGGAAAGACTCGTACTGATGCCCGAACTGTTTTTTCAGTCGGAGCTTCTGGCAGAACGGTTCGAAAAAGCGGGCGTGGAGCCAAAAGTCCTGTGCCGGACGTCCCAGATCTATACCATGCTGCAGCTGGTCAAAAAGCAGCATGCCGTTGGCTTCCTGTATCAGGAAATGATCCAGGAAGATCCGGAACTTGTCTTTGTCCCCTTCCGGGAACCTATGAAGATCCAGGTGAGCCTGATCTGGAAGGAAAACCAGTATCATTCTGCCGGGATGAAAGAACTCATCCGCCATTTCCGTGCAAAAGGTCCTGCAAACTAATCCCATCTGAAAAACAATACGGAATGGGAATACTGCAAACCATGTGACAGGGTCCTGCAGTATGCAGCTTCCCGTTCGAGGAACCCGGGCAGGCGCCGAACCCATCCATAAAAAACGCTCCCGAAGGAGCGTTTCAGGAAGCCGGATCCTGCGATGATTGATTCCGGAAAGGATACACAGCTTTCCCTTTTGCTAGCCTTCTTCGCACCATCCCCGGAGTTCTTCCAGTTCTTCCAGGAGCTCCGGACGGGGCAGTTTTTCGTGAGGCTCATATTCCAGCACGATGTCCGCATCGGGCGTGTACCGCCCGGCCCAGTGCATGATGGAACGGATGTCGGCGGTCCCGTGATGGTAATCCAGATGCTGGTCGGAGATCCCGTCATTATTGTGCACATGGAACCCTTTGACCCTGCTGCCATATTCGGCAAGGAATTTCTCCACATCCAGATGATTGACGTTGGCGTGGCCGATATCGATCAGAGAGCACGCATCGGGGATGGCCTCAAAAATATGGAAATATTCCTCGTTGGTAAAGAGATGTACCTTTTCTTTCCGGCGGCACAGGTTTTCAATGGCAAGGCTGACGCCGGACTGATTTGCCAGGTCTGTCAGTTCACGCATGACAGCGTATGCATTGGCCTGTTTTGCGGGAATCTCCGCAGGATCGAACTGGAGCTGCGAATAATGGAACACGACATGGCGCACATGATTCTGCGCTGCCAGGGCGATGACGCGGCGATAGCTGTCCATCAGCCACTGGTGTTCCGGTGAATCCAGGGGCGACGTGGCTTCGATCCTGACATAAGGCCCGTGGAACGTCATGGGACAGTGCAGTGCCGGCACCTTCACTGCCAGCGCTTTCCAAAAGGCATCATCATGCGTAAAAGCTGAAAATTCGATTCCCACGTCGGGACGCAGCAGCGAATCGAGCCAGTCTGCAAATTCCATGGCTCCCTTCATCCCCACGATGAGATCACTGATAAAAAATTCCATACGTTTCCTCTCCTTATTCCGGATACCCGATATTCATACTGGTTGCGGCGTCAAAGAAGTGCAGCTTCTCTGGATCGACGGACCAGTATGCTTCTTTCTGCCCTGCAAGGACATCATCGCGCATGATGGAAATGACATCTTCGTGATTGATGGCAAAATAATATCCCACACGGCTCCCATAGTCCTCATGATACTGGATCTTCACGGGGATACGGACCGTACCGGGCTCCTTCATCAGAGTGATATCCTCAGGCCGGATCCCGACTTTGAATTTTTGCGCCGAAGAAGCCTGCAGGACCGTGAGCCAGGGTTCCGGCAGGGGCAGGACACTGTCATTCATATGGATCATGCCGCCCGCAATGTCGGCGTCAAAGATGTTCATCGACGGTGATCCGATGAAGCGTGCCACAAAGACGTTGGCCGGTCTGTGATACACCCGTGCCGGCGTATCGAGCATCTGGATCCTGCCTTCGTTGATGACGGCGATGCGCTGGCCCACGGTCATGGCCTCGATCTGATCATGTGTCACATAAATCATGGTCTGTCCGAACATCTCATGGATTTTGACCAGTTCCTTGCGGGCATGGCCGCGAAGCTGCGCATCCAGGTTGGACAGAGGTTCATCGAGCAGGAAAAAATCGGCCTGTTTGACAATCGCCCTGGCCAGGGCGGCACGCTGCCGCTGACCGCCGGACAGTTCCCGCGGCAGACGCTGCTCCAGTCCCTCCAGATTGAGGATCTTTACGGCGGAGGCGACGCGCTTTTTGATTTCGTCCGCTGCGATATGGTTCACCTTCAGGCCATAGGAAATATTTTCCTCCACGGTCATATGGGGGAAAAGGGCATAATTCTGGAAGACCATGGCGATATTGCGGTCCCCGGGATCCATGGTATTGGCCAGCCGGTCATTCATATAGAGCTCGCCCGATGTGATTGTCTCAAGGCCGCTGATCATCCGGAGGATCGTCGATTTGCCGCATCCGGAAGGCCCGAGGAGGATGAGCCGTTCCCCCTTTTTTATCGAAAGATCCAGTCCCCTGATGACTTCGGTCCTGCCGAATTTCTTGACAACATGCTTCAATTCGATACTGTACATAGCTTCTCCTTATCCTTTGATGCCCGACTGGGCAAACGTCCCGATGATGAAGCGCTGGCAGACCGCATACAGACAGAGCGGCAGCAGCATGGTCAATGTGGCGACTGCCATGGTGACGGGAACATCCGTACCGCCTTCAGAGCTGACAAACATCTGCAGGGCCAGGGACAGCGTATAATTGATTTCGCTCTTGATAATGATGGCAGGCCAGACGTATTCATTCCACGAATTGATGAAGAAAATGATCCCGATGGACAGGATGGCCGGTTTGATGATAGGCACGACAATTGTGCGCAGGCGCGTCCAGTGGGAAGCCCGTTCGAGCTCAGCCACTTCCAAAAGTGACATCGGGATGCCCTTCATATATTGCCGGAGCAGGAAGATCCCGGTCGCATCCGCCAGCTGAGGCAGTGCTACGCCGTAAATGCTGTCCACAAGACCGATGCGGGAAAGCGTGATATAGTTCGGGATCATCGTCACTGTAAAAGGGATAAAGATGGTACTGATGAGCAGGAAATAAAGGATGGTCTTATGCCGGAAATGGAAGAAAACAAAGGCATATGCTGCAAAAATGCCCGTTGCCAGCTTGAAGACCGTCACCAGACCCGCAATGGCAAACGTGTTTGTCAGGATCCTGGCAAAAGGTACGACTTCAAAGACGCGTTTGTAAGCGGAAAGTGTCGGTTCCGCCGGTATAAGCGACGGAGAGGAAAAAGCTTCGCTCATGGATTTAAAGGATGTCGACAGCGAAAAAAGCAGCGGATAGATCAGCATAAGGACGATGACAAGAAAGAGGAAATGCCATTTCAGCTCAGAGCCCTTAATTTTCATAGTACACCCCTTTCTCCACAAAACGGAATTCCAGATACAGGAGCAGCAGGAAAATCACCATCGTGACGACGGCAAGCGCTGCGGACATCCCCGTTTCGTAGAAAGTAAAGGCATAATCGTAGCCGCGGTAAATGATGTTGGAACTTGCGTCATTGGGACCGCCCTGCGTCAGGACTTTGATGGGAGTGAAGACGTACTGCAGCCCCTGCACAATGGTCATGATCAGGATGTACACGGCCGTCGCCGATGTAAGAGGCATGACGATCCGGCGAAAAATATTTCCGTTCGAGGCCTTTTCGAGCCGCGCTGCCTCGATGAGTTCCCCGGGCACACTGCCCATGCCGGAAAGCAGGATCAGGAAATTATACCCGAACGCTTTGTACACGGCGACAAGGCTGATGACGAAGATGACAAGACCCGGTGTCTTGGACCACGCCGGCAGTGCAGTCCCGGCCTTCGACGCAAGGGCGGCCACCGGTCCTGATACGGGATTGAAGATCCACTGGAACAAAATGGCGCCGACTACGAGAGCAATCAGTGAGGATGAGAAAAACAGCGCTTTGTAGATATCCTTTCCCGTCTTCATCAGGAACGTATTGATATAGGCCAGGACATAGGGCAGAAGGAAATTGAACAGGATCAGGATGACGATGTACAGGGCCGTATTCTTGAAGACCTGCAGCGTCACGGGATCTGTCAGGAGATTGATATAGTTCTGCAGGGCCACGAATTTCATTTTTGGAGAAACCATGTTCCACCGGAAGAAACTCAGATAAACCGTATAGACCAGAGGGTAAAACATAAACAGGATAAAGACCGACAGGGCCGGCAGGATATACAGCACCGCCAGTTTCCGCTCCCGCCTGAGATATCCCATAGCCTCGTTTTTCATGATCCTTCACCTCGCTTCACAGCAGTAAGCATACAGAGGACCGCTGGATCCAACGGCCCTCTGCATATCTTTTCTTTGGGTATTTCAGTTATTTCAGGAGTTCGTTCAGGCTGTCCTGTGCTTTTTTGAGGACGGTCATCGGATCCTGTCCGGAGAGGATCTGGTCACGGGCATCGGCCAGCATCTTTTCCGCCTTTACGCCCACATCACCCGGGAAAGCGACCCACGGGGACAGCATGGGCAGCTCTTCGAAAGCCACCTTGAGAGCCGGAGTCCTGCCAATGGCCTCCTTGATGGAAGCATTATCCACAACATCCTGACGCGGAGGCATATAGCCCGTGTTGATGGTCCATTGAGCCAGGTATTTGGGCTGCATGATGAACTTGATGAATTCCCAGGCTGCTTTCTGTTCTTCCTTGTTCTGTGCCGTGATGGCAAGGAAGTTGCCGTCGGAAGGGATCTGGACCTTTTTGGTGCCAAAAGCCGGGAATGTGCAGGCCATGACGCTGAACCTGGAGGACTTGGTCACCGTGCCGATCTTGGCACTCGAGCCGAGAAGCATCCCGACCTTGCCGCTGTAGAAGGAGGCAATGCCTTCATCGGCTGCGATATGGAGGCCCGATTTGTCCTTCAGGACCATGTCCGCATAAAGCTGATACGCTTCCACCGCTTCCGGCGAGGCAAAGACAGCTTTGTTGTCCTTGCTCAGAATCTCAGCGCCGTTGGACGTCAGGAGACCCTGGGTTGCCCAGTTGTCCTGGTATTCCTGCATATAGAAACCGTAGCTGCCCGTCCTGTCATGGATGGCTTTGGCATATTCCCTTACCTCGGCCCAGGTCCTGGGCGGTTTGTTGGGATCGAGTCCCGCAGCCTTGAAAAGATCCGGATTGTAGTACAGGATCGGAGCGCTGATGGAGAAAGGCAGACCGACCTGCTTATCCCCGACTTTAGCCAGGGACAGGACGTTGGGGAGGAAATTTTTCTCGACAAAGTCCTTATCCTTGTCGGCATTCTTCTCCAAATCCAGCGGAGATACATACTTGAAATTCTGATCAAAATATTTCAGGTAGTTGTAGCCGATCATGGCAATGGACGGTGATTTTCCGGAAGCAACGTCAGCCTGGAGATTCTTCATCAGGCCGGGATACATATCGGGATTGTAGACTTCCTTGACCAGGATCTTATCCTGCGATTTATTGAAGTCATCCACCATCTGTTTGATGACGGGGGCCCCGAAATTTTTCGTATAGACATGCCAGAAAGTAATGACGGTCTTGCCGCCTTCCTTTCCGGCCTCCTTCTTTTCGCTGCCGCCGCAGCCCGTCAGTGCAGCCAGCATCAGCATGGAAACCAGCATGCACAATACTTTAAAAGCTTTTTTCATTCTGTCTCTTCCTCCTGTCTCATGCTAAAACCATCCAGTCAGACTGATCCGGCACAGGCCCCTGCATCTCACCCCCCTGGGCAGCGGCGCCTGTGATTGACGAAATAAGCGGAAAATCTTCAAAATTTTTGTCTTACGGTTCTGTACTGTAAAAGGACATCATTCCCTGTTTTTCATTTTCCCTTTCGCCTTGATGGAACTGCCATATCGAGTACGGTATCCACTATAGAAGAGGAATGTATAAATCGAGTAAAATCTGCGTATAAATAAAGAAAAACATGAATATAAGATGGAAAAACGCACAATCAATTTTTATTTCACGGCCGGCCCGCAGCCGGCGCCATCCCGCCGTTCCCATGCCGAAGCAGGATCGAGGCAAGCCACACGTCTCCGGCACCTGTCAGGATATTATGCAAAGCGCAGCTTAAATGAATCAGTTTCAACAAATATAATGGATCTGTCACGTAATGTTTACACTTTTACCACATACATCGTGCTATACTGGATACCGTAATACGAAGGAGGGACCCCTATGAACGGACAATTGAAGAAAATCACGAAAAGCACAATTGCTGCACTCCTGCTCACTGCAGTTGTCCTGGTGCCTTCCGGACTGGCCGGACAATATCCCCCTGCCGCAAAGACCAGCATCGTGGACGAGCAGTACGACGGGCCGCACAGGACCGCCGATTTCCGCCGCAGGGATCAGGCTGTCATCCATTATGACAGCACCACCTCTGCCACACCTGAGAAAAACGGCAAAGCAAAGTGAGCCGCCCGGCATCGTCTGCGCAGGAAAAACAAACAGGCATCTGAATGACCGCCACGATACGCCTTCCATACAAAGGAAATCGTGACGGTTTTTATGTTCTTTATCAAATACAGGACTGGTTTCAAAAGCATCCACTTTCGCCGGGCATGAGCGGCATCGTTCCCGTCATTTCCGTTTCAGCTTTACTGCCAAAAAAGCAGAACCCGGTCTCATGCAAACCAAAAACAAAGTTACTCTATTTTGCTGTTTTTATCTTACGGTCCATTCCTTCCAGGATTTGCCGGGACAAATCAGTAAATGGAACAGACAAAGGGTCCTGCGGACAAAAGTATCTGCAGGACCCTGACTTTTACTACAAATCAAAAAGGACTCCCCTTTCGGAAAGTCCTTTTGCATCCTCATGGCAGGAGTACTAGGATTCGAACCCAGATCCACGGTTTTGGAGACCGTTGCTCTACCATTGAACTATACTCCTGTGGAGCGGAAAACGAGATTCGAACTCGCGACCCCCACCTTGGCAAGGTGATGCTCTACCACTGAGCTACTTCCGCATTGGCGACCCAGGACGGACTCGAACCGACGATCTCCGCCGTGACAGGGCGGCATTCTAACCAACTGAACTACTGGGCCAATTGCCTGACAGATATGTATATTACCATAAATCACAGTCTTTTGCAAGAGGATTTATGGTCCCTCTCTCAATCCCGGAGACTGCCGCCAAAGCGCTCCTGGACATGCGCCACGACCTGTTTGATGATGTCGTCGACTTCTTTGTCCTGCAGGGTCCGCTTGAGATCCTGGAAGGTCAGGTTGAAAGCGACGGACTTGCAGCCGTGCTTCACCTGGAGTCCCGTATACACATCGAAGAGACGCAGATCCTTCAGCAGGCTGCCGCATTGGACACGGATATCTTCTTCAAGCGCTGCGGCAGGAACGTCCTTATTGACCACGACGGCGATATCGCGGGACATGCTCGGGAATTGAGGGATATGTTCGTACTGCGGCACCCGTTCTTCAGCCTCGACAAAGGGTTTGATGGCCAGTTCGAGCACGTAGGTTTCCTCATTCAGCCCAAAGCGTTCCTGAGCCGTCGGATGGACCGCACCCATAAAGCCGATCGCTTCACCCTTATAAAGGATGGTGCAGCTCTTGCCCGGATGCATGAACGGTTCCGTGCAGGGCTTGTAATCGATGTCCCTGATCTGGAGCTTGTCCAGGATGGCTTCCAGGCAGCCCTTGATATCGAAGAAATCAAAGGTGTCCCTGCTCTCATTCCAGATGAGGCTGTGGCGCTTGCCGCTGAGAGCGATGGCCAGGACCTGTCTTTCTTCCGGGAATTCAGTCAGAGGCAGCTCTTTGGGAATGAAGACACGGCCAACTTCGAAGATGGCTACGCGTTCACCCTGGCGGGCCTGGTTGTAGGCCACCGTGTTAAGCATGCTCGGCACCATGGTCGTGCGCATCGTCCGGAAGTCCTCACTGATCGGGTTGATGATCTGGATGGCCTTGCGGCGCGGATCATCCGCCGGCAGCGAAAGGTTGTCAAAGACCTGGGCATTCACAAACGTATAGGACAGGACTTCATCCAGGCCAAGACCGACGAGGGTATCCCGGATACTGTCTTTTACATCTTCGATCGGCGCCTGGCCGCCGCGGGCCATATCCAGCTGCGGTGTTCTGGAGGGGATCCGGTCATAGCCGTACATGCGGGCGATTTCTTCGCTCAGATCCGCACTGCAGTCGCAGTCCTTGCGCCAGGTCGGCACCGTCACGGACCAGGATCCGTCCGCATTTTCCTCCACGGCAAAATGGAGATTCTCCAGGATGGCTTTCATATCCGCTGCAGGGATACTGCACCCGATGCGCTGATCCAGTTTCTCAGGGATTGCCCTGATGACGACGGGCTGCTGGACATGCGGATACGCTTCGACGACACCGGGGACGGCATGGCCGGCTCCCATCTGTTCGATGAGATACACAGCCCGGTCCAGGGCGTTATGGTTCAGGATAGTATCCACACCGCGCTCGAAGCGCTGGGAAGCTTCACTGCGCAGGCCCAGCTGCTTGGATGTACGGCGGATGACGGGGCCGTCAAATGTGGCTGATTCAAGCATGACCGTCGTGGTCGCGCCGGTGACTTCAGTCTTGAAGCCGCCCATGATACCGCCAAGACCGATGCCTTTTTCATCGTCCGCAATGACGATCATTTCCTCCGTCAGAGGGCGGTCCTGTTCATCCAGCGTCTTCAGGACTTCGCCGGCCTTGCCGCGGCGGACGATCCAGTGATGGTTGGCCACTTTGTCATAATCATAGGCATGCATGGGCTGTCCCAGTTCCATCATGACATAGTTGGTGACGTCGACGACATTATTGATCGGACGGACACCGACGGCACGGAGCAGTCTCTGCATCCATTCCGGAGACGGCTGGATCTTGAGGTCCTTCACCATGCGCAGGGCAAAGCGGGGGCAGACATCGTCAGCCTCGATGGTAACACGGGCAAGCTCAGTGACGGGCGTGCCTTCTCCTTCTTCAGGAGCATATTCCGGCAGGGTGACCGGCTTACCCAGCACGGCACCGACTTCACGGGCAAGGCCCAGCATATTGAAGCAGTCACCGCGGTTCGTGGTCAGATCGATATCCAGGACCACATCATCCAGGCCCAGGAATTTACGGATGTCCATGCCGATGGGGGTATCTTCCGGCAGGATGAAGATGCCGTCACGCTGTTCCGGCAGGAGCAGCTTGGAATCGATGCCCAGCTCTTCCGCACTGCAGAGCATGCCATGGGAATCAAGGCCTCTCAGCTTTGCATCCTTCAGTTTCATGCCGTTTGGCAGGCGGGAACCCACGACAGCGACCGGAACCATGTCGTTTTGATGGACGTTCTGGGCACCCGTCAGGATCTGGACAAGTTCTCCCTGGCCGAGATCCATCTGGCAGATCCAGAGATGGTCGGAATTGGGGTGGCGCTCGATCGTGGCCACCTTACCGGTGATGACGCCTTCCAGGCCTTCTCCCAGATGGATGACCCGTTCCACTTCCAGGCCGACGTGCGTCAGCCTGTCCGCCAGTTCTTCCGGCGTAATGTCGATTTCTACATATTTCTTTAACCAATTGATAGAAGCTAACATACCGACAGGGCCTCCTTATTTAAACTGGCGGACAAACCGCAGATCATTTTCGAAGAACAGACGCAGATCATCGATGCCATAGCGCAGCATGGCAATCCGTTCCACGCCCATACCAAAGGCAAAGCCCGTCATGATATCGGGATCATAACCGCTCATGCGCAGCACGTTCGGGTGGACCATGCCGGCCCCCAGGATTTCCAGCCAGCCGGAGTTCTTGCAGACCCGGCAGCCCTTGCCGCCGCAGATGACGCAGCTGATATCCACTTCCGCGGACGGTTCCGTGAAGGGGAAGAAGCTCGGACGGAGACGGATACGGACGGAAGAACCGAACATTTCCTTGCAGAACAGTTCCAGCGTACCCTTGAGATCCGCCAGGCTGATATTCTTGTCCACGACAAGACCTTCGACCTGATGGAACATCGGCGAATGGGTCGCGTCATAGTCGTTGCGGTACACGGCACCGGGGCAGATCATACGGATCGGAGTATTCGGCTCGCGGGACTGCATGGTCCGGGCCTGGACACCGGAAGTCTGGGTCCGCAGCAGGAAATCATTGGAAGGTGTCAGGTAGAACGTATCCTGCATATCCCGGGCAGGATGATCCTTCGGCAGGTTCAGGGCTTCGAAATTGAAGTAATCGTTTTCGATTTCCGGACCGCCTTCCACTTCAAACCCCATGCGCATGAAAATCTTCTTGATTTCCCGCAGCGTGAGCTGTACGGGATGCAGATGGCCGCAGTCACAATGACGGCCGGGCAGCGTGATATCGACACGCTCGGAAGCCATCTTTTCCTCGAGCTGACGTGCCTCGAGAAGCTTCATCTGTTCGTCCAGACGGGCTTCGATACGGGTCCGCACTTCGTTGACCATCTTGCCGACCTTCGGCCGTTCCTCAGCGGCAACGGAACCGAGCCCGCGGAGGATCTCCGTCAGGGCCCCTTTCTTTCCCAGATATTGGATCCGGATATTCTTCAAATCCTGGATATTCTTGACTTCGCTAAAATCCTTGCGTACTTTTTCACGCAATTCCTGCAGCTTATCGTTCATACCAACGCCTCCTGAAAAAAAATGACCTTCACCCCGTAAGGGGCGAAGGTTCGCGGTACCACCCTAATTTGTTGCTCGGCCGCCGTAACGCTGCGCTGCGCCGGACCTACTCCATTCAGTCCGGATGCTCCCAAGTGAACTTCCGTCCTGCTCCCGTACGCGGCTCCCACCTGTATCCGCGTTCTCTGTGCCGGGGAGATCAGAAACGTACTCTCTTGCTCATCGCACACATCTTATTCATGTGAAGTTCGAATGGAGCCATTATAGCACGTTTCAGGATTCTCGGCAAGACGGACCGGCAGCCTTGGCTGCCACAAGGCGCATGAGTTCCTGCTCCAGAGTTAAAAAAACCGGACAATCCTTTATTAAATCGAAAAACTTTCTAAAATCATGGTTAAGGAAGGCCTTCTCTCTTTGTAAAGTTTTGTAGCTAAAACTATTTTAAGATGAGGGTCTTTCTTTTTGCAGCTTTATAAGGGATCATTCATTCCACCGAGAACTATCTTACACTACGGTCTTTCGTATATACGCTGCCGGAGACATGGCCGGCTGCTTCCGCTTCTGCCGTCAGGGAGCACACGGCAAAATTCCAAAAATTTAAGAAGTCCTGTAAAAAGTTATGTTATAATGATAGCAGTTTAACAAAGGAGTCGATGACCATGAAATTATTCCGTTCTTTTGCCGTGGCCGCCGCGCTCGTCCTGGCTATAGCCGGCACTGCCCTGGCATCCCCCGAAAACCCGACTACTGACGAGGTCCTTTCCGCATACCAGAACGCTGTCAAAGTATATGAATGGTTCGAACATGATCCATTGCCGACACAAGGCAGAGAACGTTTCGACAGCGGTTACATGATGTACTATCTGGTATCGGATTCTCAGATCAAAACCATGATGGATCTGAAGCAGCGTGTCCGCGATACGTTTACGGATTCCCTGGCAAGCTTCATCATGAGCGAAAACAAGATGTACCGCCAGAACGACAAGCAGCTGTTCGTAGCTCCGATGGCCAAAAAGAAGAATCCCAAAAGAGGAGTCCCCACTCTCACCGTAAAGAAAATCAGCGATGACAAATATATCGTAACCGCTCAGACGCCGGTCTATACGGACGCCGCAAAGACCACACTGGAAAAAACAGAAACTGTGGAATTCCCATACGTCCGCACTGCAAAAGGATGGCGCTTTGCTTACTTTGAAAGCCTTTTATAAGGCTTTCTTTTTTTAGGAGGACGCATGGAAATCGCGGTACTGCTGCTCTTTTGCTGTATCCTGTTCTGCTGTATCTTTCTGGGCCTTCCCCTCCTGGTTCCCCTTGGTCTGGGTTTTCTGCTTTTTTGTGCCTATGGACTCTGGCGCCGTTTCTCACTGTCTGAAGTCCTTCACATGGCATTCAGTGGTATTGCTTCGATCAGGACTATCTTTCTGGTCTTTCTGCTCATCGGTATCCTGACGGGTCTCTGGCGGGGTGCCGGAACGATTGCCTACATCATCTCCCTGGCCCTGCCTTTGATTGCCCCGGCTTTTTTTCTGTTCTTTGCTTTCCTGCTGAACTGTCTTGTTTCCTTTCTGCTGGGAACAGCCTTCGGTACCGCAGCAACCATGGGAGTCATTACCATGTCACTGGGCATGGCACTCGGCGTCAATCCGGCCCATACAGGAGCGGTCATCCTCTGCGGAGCCTATTTTGGAGACCGCATGTCTCCGGTCTCGACAAGTGCCCTCCTGATCACTATCCTCACGAAAACGGATCTGTACAGGAACCTCAGGAACCTGTTTTTCTTCTCTCTCGTACCCTTTCTTCTTGCCTGCTGCGTATTTTTTCTGCTTGGTGTCTCCCAGACAGGCAGCAGGCTGGGTCAAATGGATCTGCCCCCATTTGGTGAAGTCTATCATTTTACGCCTCTTCTGCTCCTGCCCGCGCTCTCCCTCATCGGGCTGAGTCTCCTGCACGTCCAGGTCAGGCCAAATATGATTGTCAGCATCCTCCTTGCTGCCCTGCTCTGCCTTTTCATCCAGCATATGGATGCGGCCACCCTTATACGGACCATGATCCTGGGTTATGAAGCCCCCGTCCCCGCTCTTTCGGGCATACTGGGTGGCGGCGGTCTTGTTTCCATGCTGAATGTCACAGCCATCGTCTGTCTCTCTTCTTCCTATGCGGGCATTTTCCACGGCACAAAGATGCTGACCCGGCTGGAGGCTCTCATCAAAACGATCAGCCGGCACACCAGCCCCTTTGCAGCCACTGCAGCGACGGCCCTTTTCACGACGATGGTTTCCTGCAATCAGACGCTGGCCATCATACTGACGGAGGAACTCTGCAGGCCCCTGCCAAAAAGCCGGGAAGCCATGGCACTGTATCTGGGAAACACAGCTGTCGTCATGGTACCCCTCATTCCATGGTCCATCGCCTGCGTCTTTGTGCTCGATTCAGTTGGAGCACCGCGCACATCCATCCTCTTTGCCTGTTATCTGTATTTTCTGCCCCTGTGGGGCCTGTACAGACCGGATTTTGGAATGCATGGATGAATGAATGGCATAGTCAGGCAGTCATTTTTCATTTTCTGCAAACTGCTGATGTTCCTTTCTGTTACAAAAAGCTGTCCCCCATACGGATTTTCCGTATGGGGGACAGCTTTTATCAGTTCCGCTTATTTCTGATGATTCTTCATGGCATCTGCGAAAATAGCATCGCTTGCGCAGACAGCCACTACATCCACGATATCCCTGTAGGAGCAGCCACGGGACAGGTCGAGGATCGGCTTTGCCAGGCCCTGCACCAGAGGACCAAGGCAGGTAGCGCCGCTGAAGCGTTCCACCAGTTTGTAACCGATGTTGGCCGCTTCCAGGCTCGGGAATACCAAGACGTTGGCATGGCCGGCAACTTTGGAGCCCGGAGCCTTTCTTTCACCGACTTCAGGAACCAGGGCAGCATCTGCCTGCAGTTCGCCGTCGAATGCGAAGTCCACGTTTCTTTCTTTCAGGATCTGTACGGCGGCTTCCACTTTTTCAGGGCCTTCGCCGGTGCCGGATCCTTTGGTGGAATAGGACAGCAGAGCAACCTTGACATCTTTGATGCCCAGGGTGTAGCGGGCACGGTTGGCGCAGCTCGTCGCAATATCAGCCAGCTGTTCAGCCGTCGGATCGATGATTACGCCGCAGTCGCCGAATACGAGCTTGCCGCCTTCACCGAGGTTGGTGTTGGACAGGATGATGAACCCGGAGCAGACAGTCTTGTTGCCGGGACGGACACCGATGACCTGGAGGCCTGCCTTGATGACATCAGCGGAAGTTCTCATGGAACCGGAAACGCAGCCGTCTGCATCGCCCATGGCAACCAGGCCGGCACCGAAGAACGTAGTATCCTTCAGCATGATTTCACGGGCTTTTTCAACAGTCATGCCCTTCTTTTCTCTGCGTTTCGCAAAGTACTTGCACAGTTCATCCATGTGTTCATACTCAGCAGGGTTGATGATCTGAATACCTTCAAAGGAAACTCCCAGTCTCTTGGCATCCTGTTCCAGTTCTTTCGGATCCCCAACGAGGATGATTCTGGCAAAACCTTCCTGTGCAACAACAGCTGCAGCTCTCAGTGCTCTGTCAGAATTGTTTTCCGGCAGGACGATTCGCTTCTGCATCGGTTTCACGCGAGATTTCAGATGATCGATAAAAGGCATTACAAATCACTCCTATTTGTTTAAATTATGGTGTGGAACACGATGCCCCACTTCTAAGTAGACATTATATCACTTTTTACAAACTTTCACTTGTATTTCCTAAAAAAAGTATGTGTCAACAAGTTCTCGGTCAAGACCTTTTCATCGAATAGTTATTCACCAATCAGATATGCTCACGGTTCATTTGGGTAATCTGTTCCCGCAGCACTGCTTACCAGCACAAGGACTGCGCC
>Ga0256406_1002502_pt1 | contig 25667 bp, 26 predicted proteins | sample RumenRJG_03DNA_FD_185986 | JGI IMG/M metagenome (GOLD analysis project Ga0256406, IMG submission 185986) | Bovine rumen microbial communities from Lethbridge, Alberta, Canada - RJG_03 | ecosystem: Host-associated > Mammals > Digestive system > Stomach > Rumen | place: Canada: Alberta | collected...
CCGCAAGAGCTCTCATCAGACCTTTCATAACCTTGCCTCCCTCATCAGAACGGGTTGAATATACTGTTGAAGAACCTCGAGAGCCAGCCCCTCTTCTGGGTGTTGGCAAAGTCGCCGGTGCCGCCGTACTGTATCCTGGCGTTAGCGACCTTCTGCGAGGAGACGGTGTTGTCGGCGTTCACGTCCTCCGGGCGGAGGATGCCGGTGAGGCGGATGTACTCGTTGCCGTTGTTGAGCATGAGCCACTTCTCGCCCCGGATCATGAGGTTGCCGTTCGGGAGGACCTTGATGACGCTGACGGAAATCTGTCCCGTGAGGCTGTTGGTCTGTCCGGCGTTGGCCTTCGCGTTGAAGGAGTTGTTTCCGCCGAAGGAGGCCTCGGTCGTGTACTTGCCGCCGAACTTCACGGTGCTGCCGCCGAGCATCAGTCCGTCAAGCCCGGTCGATGAGCTCTTCTGGGTCTTGGTGGACGCGGACTTGCTTGCGGAGGTCGACTCGTCAAGGGTCACCGAGATGAGGTCCCCGACCTTGTGGGCCTTGATGTCGGAGTAAATGCTGTTGGCACCGCCGTCAAGGAATATCGAGCCGGTCGGAATCACGTTCTTCGCGGTCTCGACAGGCTGCGCGGGCGCGTAGTCAGGATCATCGGGCTTCGGATCGCCCGCGGTGATGACCGACTCGCAGCCTGACACAAGGATAGCAGCAGCGGCCAGGAATGATATGTAACAGCTTTTCATCTTGATCCCTCCGGTTTTTCTACAGCTTATTCAAAAAGCGTGCCTCTGTCTGCAATGAGAATCACATCAAGGAAAGATTCCTGAAGCGCGATCATGGGCGAGGCCGGCAGAGACGGATTTTATAGCAGAAGAGGCTCGGTTTCCGGACGGAAGGAGGAAGTGACAAGAAAACGGCGTCCTCCCGCAAGGGCGCCGTTTCCATGACATGAGCCGTGGCTCAGAATTAAGTGCGCTGGATGAGGTTGCTCATCATGTCGTCCACGGTCGATAGCACCTTGGAGTTCATCTCGTAGATCCTCTGGCTCTGGATGAGGTTGACAAGCTCCTCTGTGACATTGACGTTAGAGGTCTCGAGCATGCCCTGCTTGATGGCGCCCATGCCGTCCTGCCCGGCAGTACCCTGCTGCGGCGCGCCGGATGCGGCGGTCTCGGTGTAGAGGTTCTCGCCTATCGCGTTGAGCCCCGCAGGATTGATGAAGGAGGAGATGTTGAGCTGCCCGAGGACCTGCGCCTCGGCCTGATCTGCGATCTGTACCGACACGGTTCCGTCGTTGCCGATGGTGATTGACTCGGCGTTCTCCGGGACCTGGATCTCAGGCTGGATGACATAGCCCATGCCGGAGGTGACGATGGTGCCCTCGTCATTGAGCGTCCACTGGCCGTTCCTTGTATAGGCGGTGGTTCCGTCAGGAAGCTCGACCTCGAAGAAGCCCTTTCCGGAAATCATCACGTCAAGGGAGTTGTCAGTGGTCTCGACGTCGCCCTGGGTGTGGCACTTCTGGGTTGCGACAACCTTGGCGCCCGCGCCGAGCTGCAGTCCGTTCGGGAGGTTGGTGTCCGCGGAGGACCTGCCGCCCGGCTGGTTGATGTTCTGGTAGAGGAGGTCCTCGAAAATGGCGCGGCCCTTCTTGTATCCTACGGTCGAGGCGTTCGCGAGGTTGTGGGACGTTACGTCGATGTTGGTCTGCTGCGCGTCGAGACCGGTCTTGCAAATCCAGAGTGCGGGTATCATGGTTCTGTCTCCAGTTAGTCTTCCAGGTTCAAAGTCTGGGCTGTTTCATTGATTGCAATTATCATGCCTGTTTATGCACCGGGTCTCAGGAGCTGGTTCTGGCTCTCGTCCATTTCCTTTGCGGTGCTCATCATCTTCACCTGCATGTCATACTGGCGCTGTATCCTGATGAGCGAGGTCATCTCGTCGACGACATTGACGTTGCTTGACTCGAGCGCGCCGTTGATGAGCCTCACGTCCTCGCTCTCCCCGGCAGTCGCGCCGCTCCTGAGGCGGAAGAGCCCGTCGGTGCCGCGGTACATTGCGGTCTTCTCCGGGTTCACGAGCTTTATCCTCTGGTATTCCTCGAAGACCTCGGAGCCCTCGCCGTCCGGCCTGCCGCCGACCGTGCCGTCCTGGTTGATCTCAATCTTCGAGAGGGCCGGAAGCTCGATGTGCTCGCCGGAGTCGTCAAGCACCGCCCTGCCGTCAGAGGTTCTGAGCGTTCCGTCCTGGTCGAGGACGAGGCTTCCCATACGGGTATAGGCCTCGTTGCCGTCCGCGTCCTCGACTGCAATCCAGCCGTCGCCCTTCACCGCGACGTCAAGCTCGCGGCCTGTCGTCTCGATGGCGCCCGATGACATGTTCTGCCCCGGCTGCTCGGCCATGGAGAACACCCTTGTAGGGAGCCCCTCGCCGTAGGCCTGCATGGCCCTCGCGTTCTCGAAGTCGGCCTTGAAGCCGATGGTGGAGGCATTCGCGAGGTTGTTGCTCCGTACGGCAAGCGCGTTCATGTTCTCCTTGGCGCCTGACATTGCGATATAAAGAAGATTGTCCATCCCTGCCTCCCGGCTTTCTGTAATTCTGCAAACTGATGCTGGAGATAAAGCAAAGGACGTGCCAGAAAAGATAAAAAGCCCGCTGGAGGCTCTGAAAAAGGAAGAAGAGGGAGTGAAGACTGGAAACCGCCGCCCCGGGAGGGGCGGCGTCAGAATTCCGGCAGGCAAGCAGGAACCTGCCGGTTCTCCGGCGCCGGATTTTTTACTGGATCTGCAGTATGGTGTTCATGATCGTGCTCTCGGCTGTCAGGGACTTGGAGTTCGCCTGATAGTTGCGCTGCGCCTCGATAAGCTCGACCAGCTCGTTGGAGAGGTTGGTGTTCGAGTCCTCGAGTGCTGACGACTCAATCTTGCCGCAGATGCCGACGCCGGCCTGGGAGGGAACAGCCTCTCCGGACGCTACCGACTGCTTCCAGCAGGTGTCGCCGATCTGGGTGAGGCCCTGCTGGTTCTGGAAGGTCGCCATCGCGATCTTGCCGAGTGTCGTGGTCTGGGAGTTCGAGTAGCTTGCGGTTACAAGTCCGTCCGACGCAATCTCGACGCCGGTCAGCTGCCCGACGGTCGATCCGTCCTGGTCAAGCTTCGCGACGGAGAACGGGGATGCGTACTGGGTGAGCCCGGCGAAGTTGAAGTCGATGACCTGGTCTCCGTCGCAGGATCCGTCAAGCACTCCCGCGCCCTCCTCGCCGAGCTTCTCGGTCTTGATGTACTGGGGGACGGTCTTGGAGCCCTCCACCGTATTGTCGATGAGCTGTCCGTTCGAGTCAAACTGCAGCTGCGCGCACTTGATGTCGTAGGTCTTGACCTCGGTTCCGGTGGTGTCGGTGTACTTGGTGTCAATGCCGTTCTGGATGTCAACATGCTTCCCGTCCATGAAGATGTACATCTGCCAGGTGTTGGTCGACGCGGCCGCCTTGTTGCTGAGATCCTGGTTGCTCTTCAGGAAATAGTAGGTCGCGGTGTGGGAATTTCCCAGAGAGTCGTAGGTTACGACCGAGGTCGACGCGGAGAAGGTCGATGAGTCGTTCGGATCGAACTTCTCCGGCGAGGAGATCGGGTCGGTGTTCGCGGGCAGGTTCATTGACGACACAACCTTGGAGGTCATGGTCGGGCGTCCGGCGGTGCTCGGGATCTGGAGGGCCTTGGTGGAGTCAAGGCTCACTGACTTCACCGTGCCGTCATCGTTGGTGTCATAGACCTGGAGGTAGTCGCCCTGCGGGGTTACGACGTAGCCCTCGTTGTTGACCTCGAGCGCTCCAGCCCGGGTGTAGGTCCTGGTCTGGCTGTTGACCTGCGGCGAGAGGACGAGGAAGCCGTCGCCCTTGATGGCGATGTCGAGGGTGTTCTGGGTGGACTCGATGGAGCCCTGGTGGAACTGCTGCGCGACTGTCGCGGTGGTTACGCCGTTGCCGACCGTGGTCTTGGCGTTCGAGAAGATCGACTGCGAGTAGACATCAGCGAACTCGGCGCGCGAGCACTTGAAGCCGATGGTGTTGACGTTGGCGATGTTGTTGGCGGTTACATCAAGGTGCTTCTGCGAAGCATTGAGTCCGCTGAGTGCGGTATTGAATGACATAGTTAACTCCTTCGGCCCGGAGGCCCCTGCTTGAATTCTGCAGTCATTAAAGCAAAATGAGTGCCAGCTTCTGAAAGAACCTTTCCGGGCGCGGGAAAACACGCATGAGCAAAGCCTCCGGGAGAGGCGGCAGGAGAATTCTGATGTGAGAAAAGAAAGAGGATCCGGTTTTCTGACAGTATGCCGGCGCAGCTGCGCCGGCAGTGAGGCGCTACTCGAAGGGGACGTAGCCGAGGCCGCGGATCCCGGCTGCCTCGCTGTCGGGGACTGCAGTGCCGCCCTTGAATCCGCTCGAGACAAGATAGTACCCAGTCATCTCATGCCTGAGCCCGCTCTCGCTCACCGCACGGGGAAAGCCGGCAACCGCGTCCTCAATCCTGATGATCTTGCCCCGGACATTACCTGTGATTGCCGCGAAATGGCCGGACCTCAGATAGGCGACTGACGGGACCGGAATGTCCTTGTCATCCTTTATCACCATGAGCTTCTCGTTGTACTTCCCCGCGATGTTGCGGAGCTCAAGAAGGGAGAAGCCGTCCTTCGGCGCGTCGATTGCCATGATGCTCTCCGAGAACTTCTCCGGAAGGAGCTTCGAGAGCGCGAACGTCCCGCTCCTGAAGGATTTCTCCGGCTTGTTCCTTATATCCCAGAGGCGGTACTTCGCCCAGGCGGCCTGCTTCACCGCCCTTGCCGAGAAGTGCTCGTCCTCGTAGACGAGGAGCTTCGCCACCTCGTCGGCGTTGCCGAGCCTTGCGTGGAGGCTGAGCAGCGAGGCATAGATGCTGTCGTAAATCCGTCCTGCGTAGGTGCGGGCGTCCTCGGGGAACTCGCCGCCGTTCTGCCTGAGGTACTGCCTGAACCCCGAGTTTGCCGCGGAGAAGGCCCCCGCAGCGTCCGAGTACCTGCCGCCGAGCTCAAGCGCCAGCCCCATGCAGTAATAAAGGGAAGGGTTCCAGGCAGAGCCAGGGTGGTTCCTGATCCAGTTCCAGATCTCGTCAGGCGGTACGCCCCGCTTCGCTGACTCATAGACCGCGAGGAATTTCCTGATCTCCGAAGCCTCCTCAGCAGTGGAGCCGCCGAGAGGAACGAGCTTCTCCCCGAGCGAGGATGACTTGAGGAACACCTGACCTGAAGCGTCCGTGTCGACGCCGAGCCTTGCGTACTCTGCGCCCCTGCTCCCTGCGGTCTGCTCACCGCCAGCTGCCTGCGCCTGCCACGAGGCGGCCGCAGTGAAGCCTGCTGCCGCGAGGATAAGCGCCATGATTGCGGTAAACCTTGACATGTCTGCCCCCGTTAGTTCTTTACTGCGGAGGATTTTAGCGGAGTGCGGCGCCGAATACTAAACGCTGTGTCTAAAATTGAGATGAAAAAGACGAAAATCCGGCGGCCGGGCACAGGGATGCCCAGGAGCGCCGGAAAGCCGGACATGGTCCTCGTTGAAAAAGGAGCTCCGCGTACAGGCAGGCAATGATGCCGGAAAAGCGGCGCAGCGCGCCGGTTTTCCGTCACCCGGAGGGACCTCAGCCTCCGGCGACCTGCATGATGTCCGCGAGGCCTATCGTGCCGTCGCGCCCCAGGATGTTGAGCCTCGTCTCCTGGGAGCCGTTTCCGAGCACGACGCTCGAGACGCGGCCGTAAGTGTTGGTCTTGATGCTCTGCGACATGCCGTTCACAAGCCCGACCGCGCTCACGGTATAGTTGCCTGCCGGGCACTGCGCGCCCTTCATGTCCGTTCCGTCCCAGGCGAAAGGCACATCTCCCGCGTAGGAGCCGGCGACGCTCTGCTGGTAGACGACCTGCCCGCCTGCGTCAGTGACCGAGACGGTGATGTCCGAGGCGCCAGAATCGCCCGTTGCGATCTGACCCGCGATGCCGGTGCCGTTGTTGTAGGCAATGGGGGTCTGGAGGAGGACGTTCTGACCGACAAGGCTCGATGCCATCAGCGACTCGCTCGAGGCCACCGAGCCCTGGAGATCTGACACCGTGGAGTTGAGGCTGTTGATGCCATCGACCATGGAGAGCTGCGACATCTGGGCGACCATCTCGTTGTTGTCCGAGGGATTGGTCGGATCCTGGAAGGAGAGCTCGGTTGTAAGCATCTTGAGGAAGTCCGCCTGGCTGATTTTTGACGATCCGGTCTTCGCGGCCTGCTGCACCGCGGTCTGCCTCGACTCCGAGGTCGAGAGGCCGATATCACTGTATACTGATGACATATCTCTTCTCCTTCAGTCCCTCTAGCGGCCGCTGCCGAGCCTCAGGGTCTGGGTGTAAAGGCTTTTCGCGGTGTCAGCGAGCTGCACGTTGGTCTGGTATGAGCGGCTCGCGCTCATCATGTCGGCAAGCTCCTCGACCGGGTTGACGTTCGGGCGGTAGATGTAGCCGTCACGGTCAGCGAGCGGATGGTTCGGGTTGTACTCGGCAATCGGCGCCGCGTCGCTCTCGACGATGCCCTCGATGGCGACTCCGGCAGAGGCCCCGTCAGACGACGGATCCATGGCGTTCTCGAGCATCGAGGCGAAGACCGGATGGCGCGCCCGGTAGGCGGCGCCGGCGCTCGAGGAGACGCTGTCGGCGTTCGCGAGGTTGCTCGCGGTGGTGTTAAGCCTTACTGACTGGGCTGACATGGCAGTCCCTGCAATATCCATTACATTGAAAAGGCTCATGATGCATCTCCCTGGATTGCGCGCCTGAACATGGCAATTCTTCCGTTAAGAAACTCGAGCGAGGTCTGGTATCTGAGGCTGTTCTCCATGAACCTCTGCCTCTCCGCCTGAAGATCAACCGTATTGCCGTCACCGGTGTCAGGCTGCAGAGGGGTGCGGTAGTAGAGCTCGCCGCCGAAGGGCGAGGAGTCGGAGGCGAGGTGGCCGCTGTCGGTCCTCGCGAGCTGCACTCCGCCCGGCTGCCCGCTCTCGGCCTGCTGCATTACCTCGTCGAAATCTATGTCGCGGGCCTTGTAGCCAGGGGTGTCGGCATTCGCCATGTTCGCGGCGAGCACCTCGGCCCTTCTCGAGCGCACCGAGAGGGACTCGGGATGGACGCCCATAATTCCGTCAAATGATATATGCATGTCACGCCTCTGCATTATGTTTTGCTGGAATTATGACAGCACAATTCGTGCCATGTTGAAAAAAAGTAAGGCCGCCGCGGTTTCGTCGCCGCGGCGGCCCGTCTCAGGAGCCGAGCCTCACCGGAAGCGTCGGCTTCGCCGCGCCCCCGTCCTTCCGCCGGTAGACTATGCCGTGCGGGAGATGGATCATCTCGAACTTGTCATAGACACTCATCGACTCTGAGGAGCCGAGGAAGAGATATCCGCCCGGCACCAGGACATCCGCAATCTGGCGGATGATGCGCTCCTTCACCTCCTGCGAGAAGTAGATGAGGACGTTCCTGCAGAAGACCACCTCGAAATTGCCGAGCGAGGCGAAGGACTCGAGGAGGTTGATGTGGCGGAACGAGACCGAGCGCTTGACCGCGGGGACAACCTCCATGATCCCGGAATTTCCGCATTCCCTGAAGTACATCCGCCTCTTCTGCAGGCTCAGCCCGCGCTCGATCGCGAGCCCGTCATAGCGGCCGGATCTTGCCTTCGCGAGGACGGTCTCGGAGAGATCGGTCGCGGTGATATGGACGCCGAGGGGACCGAGCCTCCCGAGGTTCTGCGCCTCAATCGCGGTGATGGCGATGGAGTAGGGCTCCTGTCCCGAGGAGCAGGCGGCCGACCAGATCCGGATCGGCTGCAGGCGGCACTTGTCCTTGAGCTCCGGGAAGATCGTCTCCTTCAGGATCTCAAAGGGATAGCCGTCCCTGAACCAGAGCGTCTCGTTCGTGGTCATGGCGTCAAGGACGGCAGTGCGGATCCTCGGCGAGAAGCCCTCGACCGCCTCCTTCACGAGCCTGTCGAGCGTGCCGAGCCTGAACTCGTCCACGAGAGGCGTAAGGCGGCTGATTACGAGGTATTTCTTGTTCGCGCCGAGCACGATTCCGCTTCTGCGCTCAAGGAAGTCCCCGAGCTGGCTGTAGGCCGCGTCAGATATCTGCAGGTACATCAGCTTCCCCTTATGGCGGTCTGGACAGCCTTGGCCAGCTCGTCAGGATTGAACTTAGGAATGAAATTGTCGGCTCCGACCTTGCTCACCATGGCCTGGTTGAACATGCCGGAGAGCGAGGTATGGAGAATAATGTAGATGCCGCGCATGGAGGGGTTGGCCCTGACCTTCGCCGTGAGAGTGTAGCCGTCCATCTCCGGCATCTCCACGTCGGAAATTATGAGCGAGACCTTGTCCCTGAGCTGCGAGCCGTCGCTCACGAGCTCGCAGAGCTTGTCGTAGGCCTCCTGGCCGTTCTTCGTCAGGATGCACTTGTAGCCGATGGCCTTCATCGACCTCTCGACCTGCCTCCTTGCGACCGACGAGTCGTCCGCGACCATGATCGGGAGCTCGGCGCGGTTGACCTCGGCCTTCTTCTCCTCGACCTGCTGCTTCTGCTGCTCATTGATGACCTTCGCCTCCTCGACGATGTTGTCGCTCACCACCTCAGGCGAGGGCGAAATCACATCAAGGATCTTCTCGACATCGATGATCTCGACGAGCTCGCCGTCAATCTTGGTGACCGCGGTCATGTAGTTCTGCTTGCCGACGCCCTTGGGCGGGGGAAGGATCGAGGACCAGTTCATGTTGACAATGCGCTCGACGCTTGAGACGAGGAAGCCCTGTATGGAGCGGCTGTACTCGGCGATGATGATGTACGAGCCGTCGGTGTTCTCCTGCCTGCCGCAGCCAAGGGCGTCCGCCAGGTCAATCACGGAGATGTTCTGCTTTCTTATGGTCGCGACGCCCCTCACCATGGGGTTGAGCTTCGGCATCACGGTAAGCTTCGGGCAGGCGACGACCTCGCGGACCTTGAAGACGTTGATGCCGTAGCGCTGTTTCTTGCCGGCAAGACGGAAGAGCAGAAGCTCCATGCGGTTCTGGCCGACGACCTCGGTCAGCTGATCGACTGTATTGAATACATCACTCATAGGAGACACCAGATTCTGTTATTCACTGAATTATAACCGATGAAGCCGCCCTGACGGAAAAATCTTCAGGCTTGCTTTCTGAATTTAGGCGCAGTTAACAAAACGGGTGCCCGCCGCCCCTGCTGAATCTCAGCAGGAGATGTCAAACCGCGTCGCCCCGCCCGAGCGGGAGAGCCCGGACTTGTCATAGGTCACGCTCGAGCTGTCGCGCAGCTTGCTCAGCATCGAGGAGAGGCGGCGGTTCGAGGCAAGCTGCATCTCGATGAGCCTCCCGTTGACCGCGTTCTGGTTCTGGCACTCCTCAAGAAGCGCGCTGATCTTCTTCCTCTCCTCAAGGAGATCGCCCTTGAGCCTCGCGACCTCCGGATGCGCGCCCATCGCCTGGTCGGTGAGACGGATCTGGCTGAGGACATCGACCTTCTGCCTCGAGATGCCGGGAAGGCTCTCGGCCTTCCTGTTCTTGAGGAGCTCAAGCTCGTCCCTGAGAAGCTTCAGCATCAGCCGGAGGAGCTCCTGCTGCCTCGCGACGAGATCCTCGAGTTTCTGCTGCGCCTTTGCCGCGCCGTTCTGCTGCTGTGTCATTTTTCCGCCGTCAGGCTCCCCCCGGCATCAGCGCTCAGGCAAAGAGCCCGGCAAGATCCTTCTCAAAGTCGAGCATCGAGCCCGCCACCCTGTAGCCGTCAACCTTGTAGGTCCCGTCATTGACCGCGCTCTTGAGCTCCGAGACCCTGGACTCGTCTACATCCGGCTCGTCCCTGAGCTTCTCCGCGAGCTTTCTGAGCTTCTTCGCCCCGTCGGTGAGAACCACCGAGTCAGAGGCAGCAGCAGCCGCTGACGCGGCAGCTGCTGACGGCGCCGCGTTCCCCTGGCCTACGGACGCCGCCTTTCCCGCGTCCCTGCCCTGGATCTGCCTCGTGCCGTTCTTTACCGCGCTGTTGACTGATCTCGCGAGAATGTCGCTTACCGGCATATGCCCTCCCGCCGGAGAATGCCTCCGGAAACCCAACCGGCGGCGGCGCGCAGGAGGCGCGCCGGCCGCATCAAAACCCTTTCCTGATATCTATCGGCACCTTCCGGAAATCCTGAAGGCACTTTTTGCGTGACGCACCGCACACTTCAGCGCGCGCCGGTCCTCACGCGCCCCGGGGCAAGAACCCTGCCCGAGACCGTCTTCCCGGACTTACCGTTCCTCACCCTCACCTCGCTCCCCACCGAGCCGTCCTCAAGCGCCGTGCCGGCCGTGGAGATGGTGAGCACCGCGTTCCCCGCCTCGAGCGTCACCTCGTCATTGCGGCAGACCGCGCAGTAGGAGCCCGCTGGAACAGGATCTCCCGCGCTGAAGCGCCTCTTCGCCCGGCTGCCGCTGATTGCCGCGATGCTGTCGAAGGCGCCGCCCTTGATCCTCGTAACGTCAGTGAGCCTCTCGCTGAGGTTCCCCTCGCCGAGCACCTCATCACGCTCGATGTCGGCCGAGGCGACGACCGCCTTTTTGAGCTTAGTTATCCGGATCTGCACGGGAAGGCGCCAGGATTTTCCGGGGAGCGTGCACCTGACCCTCACCGTATTGGTACGCGGAGCCCGCTCCGCGTCCTTCGAGAGCTCCATCTGGAGGCTCTCCCCGCAGTCGCTCTTTATCCGCCTCGCATCAAGCCTCGGCACGGTTATCTCAAGTGAGTCATATGAGGCGCGGTCCGGGAGCTGCCCGTACTCGTCCTCCGCGAACTCAATCACCGCGTCGCGGAGGGTGTCCGCGAGCTCCTCCTGCATGTTCTCCGGATCTGAGTCAGGCTGATCCGTGCTCCCGCGTCCGGCTGCGCCTTTCTTCCCGGAATCCGCTCCGTTTTCATCCGCCCTTGCAGGCAATGCCGTAGAGGCGCCGTTCTGAGTCCCTGGCTTGGCCTGCGATGCCGCCTGAGGCAAAGGAGACTCTTCCGGAGCCGGGGCTGCGGCCGGGCCCTCTTCGTCCATGGAGTCCGGCGCAGACTCCCGCGCCGCGGCATCCTCCATCGCCCCGCTAACGGACGACGGGGAAAAAGCCATTGAGGCTGACGGCAGAAGCACTGCCGCGGCGGCCGCGAGCAGCAGGATACGGTTTACAGGCACAGCTCTCCTCCAAGGATTCCGGGGCGCAGGACGCGCGCCACGATCTCTCATTATACCCGCCGGCGGCGGTGCGATCCCGGAGCAGGATCCTACTGCAGGTATTTCCGGACGATTTCCCAGGCCTCCGCGACCAGGCGGAACCTCTCCGCAGAGATCCTCATCCGCTCCGGGCTGAGCCCCCTGCTCCGGAGCGCGTCGGGATGATAGCGGTGCGCAAGCCGGAGATAGGAGCGCCTTGCGGTCTTGAGATCAGCGTCAGGCGTCACGCCGAGGATAAGGAACGCCTCGTCATATGCGAGGGGAGACCTGAACCTCCTCCAGAACTCATCCGTGCCGCCGTCGCCGTCCGTAAAGCCCTCATCATGCGACTCCTCCGCGGGATTGCCGTGAATCTCATCGAAGAGGGAGACGAATTCCGGGATGCCCGAGCCGAGCGCCGCCTCGCGAGCGCTGATGCCGAGGGCACCGGCGACATCCGCAAACCTCCTCTGCCAGCCCCCGCCCCGCACCTCTCCGAGGAGGACTGATGCCAGCGCATGAAGGAAGACCGGGCGGCGGCTTCCGCGGAGGCTGCCGGTGTCGAGGGAGAATCCCCTCTTCTCCGAAGAGCCTTCCTCATAGAGGGCCATGAGCGCGCGGCAGAGCGCCCCGTCATCCTCCATGGAGCGAAGCGCGCTGATCCTCTCAGTCCGGTCACTGCCTCCTGCGGACTCGGCGGCCGCAATGATGCCGAGGATCCTCCGGACGAGCCTTTCGCGTGGCGTCACCGACCTGCCCTCCGCTATGTGGCCGAGCGCCGCGAAGAGGGTGCAGGCGAAGCCTGTCTCGTCCGACATGATTCTGCCGGATCGGCCGGCACTCCCGAGCGACCTCAGGATATACCTTATAAGGAGGATGGCTATGAGGGGGATGAGTACAAAGCGGATCAGGAATGCCATGGACGCTCACCTGCCGCGCGGTGAGAGCGTGCGGCGCAGTCCTCAGGACAGAGCCTCATTCGGAGAGCTCCAGGAACTTCCCTGCGGTGTTGTCCGCGGAGAAGTCGCTGAGGACCGAGGTGTCAGGCTTCTCGCCGCTCTCAAGGACTTTCCTTATCCTCTCCGCGAGCGACCTCTCGTCAGCGGGAACGATGGAGTCCGCAAGGGGGCCCTTCAGGATGTTGCGCATGCCGCCCGGCGCCTCGGTCACGGCCACCGGCTTCCCGAGGGCCAGGGCCTCGGCTATCACCATGCCGAAGGCCTCGTACTTTGAGGTATGGACCAGCATGGCGGCGTTCCTTATGTATGGATATGGGTTCGGGAGGTTTCCGGTGAAGATGCAGCGGCTCCTCACGCCGAGGCTCTCGGCGAGGCCCTCGAGCTCCGCGCGGCAGCAGCCCTCGCCCACAAGGACGAGCCTTACGCTCTCCGGGAGATAGGCGAGGGCCCGGATGGCGAGCCCCTGGTTCTTGATGCCCGAGAGCCTCCCGACCGTCACGAGGTAGCCGGGCTCGGGAAGCCCCTCAATCTTCTCAAGTGATCTCTCCCTCACGTAGTCGGGGTTGATGAAGTTGAGGATGGTCTCGAGGCGCGCGGGGACCGCTCCGGTCCGGCGGAACATCGCGCCGAGCGACAGAGCCTCCCCCTCGGAGACGCAGACTATGTTCTTACCGCCGAAAAGGAGCCTCGCGAAATGCCTCGTGAAGCAGTTCCTGCCGAAATCCGGCACGACGCCCTCCACGACTCCCCAGAGGTTGCGGTGGCGGAGGCGGTAGAGCGGCTCGATGGCGCCCTCCCCGCGGATCAGGATGAGGTCAAAACTGCCCTTTTCCTTCTCGAGGTTCTCAATGAACCTCTCCGTGAGGCGGCTGATGAAGATCCCGGGCACCAGGTAGCGGCCTATCCTGCCGGAGAGCAGATAGAGGAGAGGCATGGCCGCGACCCTGGAGAAGAAGCAGAACGGGTTGAGCTTTGACTCGCGGTCAAAATCGCGGCAGTAGACCTCGGCGCCCGCCGGCATCGTCACCTCGGGCTTGGAGGAATAGGACTTCTTCTGCACGAGCACGGTGACGCTGCACCCCCTTCTCAGGAACTCCCCCGCGAGAAGGCTGGTCTGCGTCTGGATGCCGCCGATGTTGAGGCGCCTCAGGATAATCAGTACCCGCTTTGCCATGCTTACAGAATGATGTTGGAAAACAAATAATCGTGCCATTTTAGCCCAAATCGGCAGAAAGCGCATTGATCCGGATCATGCCTGCAGGCGATGCCGCTGACCGGATCGCTCTTCTGAAAAATCCCCGCGTCCGCACTATACTCACTAGGGAATGTGTCACGGTGTTGACATGCGGTATTTATGCCGCTATGATACTCGGTATTGCATAGTTATATAGTATGAATAGTATGAATTTAACGTTTTTCCGGAGAGTCAATGGCTGAGAACGATGTTTTGCGGCATGATGCCGGAAAAGAGCGGTATATGGTCGAGCTCAGGAATGTCTCGAAAATATACCACACCCCCAAGGGGCGCGAGATAAGGGCCGTTGACGGTGTCACCCTCCTTGTCCCCAAAGGCAAGATTTTCGGAGTGATCGGATCCTCCGGCGCCGGCAAGAGCACCCTCATAAGGCTCATCAACGTGCTCGAGAGGCCGACCTCCGGGGAGGTCCTCATCGACGGCGATGATCTCCTCGCCCTCCCCGAGAGGGAGCTCTCGAGGAAAAGACGCTCGGTCGGCATGATTTTCCAGCAGTTCAACCTCCTCGAGTCAAGGACCGTATTCGGCAACGTCGCGCTCCCGATGGAGCTCGCCGGGGTGCCGAAGGAGGAGCGGGTGAAGCGCGCCGCGAAGCTCATCGCGAGGGTCGGGCTCTCCGATCGGATCAGGCAGTACCCTGAGAGCCTCTCGGGCGGCCAGAAGCAGAGGGTCGCCATCGCGCGCGCCCTCGCGCTATCCCCGAAGGTCCTCCTGAGCGACGAGGCGACGAGCGCCCTTGATCCGGCGAACACCGAGGCGATCCTGGAGCTCATCAGGACCATCAACCGCGAGACCGGCATCACCGTAATCCTCATCACCCACGAGATGGACGTGGTGAAGAGCATCTGCGACGAGGTGGCCATCATCTCGGGCGGAAAGCTCGTCGAGCAGGGGCCGGTGCGCGAGATCTTCTCGCGCCCGAAGACTGAGGTCGCGAAGGAGTTCATCAGGACCACCGTAACGACGAAGCTCCCCTCGGACCTTGAGGAGAAGCTCCGGAAGGACCCCGATGGCGCGGAGAAGGCCTACCTCAGGATCTTCTTCACCGCGGACTCGGAGGAGTCACCGCTCATCCATGCCGCGTCAGAGAAGTTCGGCGATCTCTTTGACATCATCTCCTCGGGCATCGAGACCTCGAGCGGGGTGAAGTTCGGCTCGGAAATCATCTCCTGCCCCGCCGGGATTTCGGCGGCGGCGGTGGCGTTCCTCGCCGCAAGGCATGTTTCATCGGAGGTGCTAGGCTATGTTTAGCGCATTCACACCCATGGTCCTCAAGCTCCTCTGGAGCGCGACGCTCGAGACTCTGTACATGACGTTCGCCTCGGGCTTCTTCGGCGCGCTCTTCGGAATTCCCCTCGGAGTCCTCCTCTTCACGACGAGGCCCGGGCAGATATTCGAGCACAAATGGCTCAACCACGCGCTCTCCGCCATCGTGAACCTCGGAAGATCAGTCCCGTTCGTCATTCTCCTCGTGGCGATAATCCCGTTCACCATGCTGCTCCTCGGGACCTTCATCGGCACCACGGCGGCCATCGTGCCGCTCAGCGTATCGGCGGTGCCGCTCGTCGCGAGGCTTGTCGAGGGGGCGCTCCTTGACGTGCCGGCGGGGCTCACCGAGGCGGCGCGCTCAATGGGCGCGTCAAAGCTCCAGATCGTCTGGAAGTTCCTCCTCCCCGAGGCGACCCCGAGCCTTATCAACACCATGACGATTACCCTGGTGTCGCTCGTCAACTACTCGGCGATGGCGGGAACCGTCGGAGGCGGAGGGCTCGGCTACGTGGGCATACAGTGGGGCTACCAGACCTACAACCCGCCTATACTGATTGCGACCATCGTGATCCTGGTCATCATGGTCCAGGCGATACAGCTCACGGGCGACGCGCTGGTCGCGCACTTCAGGCACCGAGCCCGCTAGATCTGAAGGATTCATTTGAAAAGCCCGGCGCAGGCGCGCCGGGCAGAAGATAAGGAGAGAGAAACATGAGAAACACCATGAGAAAACTCGCAGCGGCACTCGCTGCAGGCGCACTGATATTCTCCGCCGGAGCGTTCGCGAAGGACGGTCATATCAAGGTCGGCGTCATCACCGGACCCGAGTTCCAGATCGCGGAGACGGTAAAGCAGATCGCAAAGGAGAAATACTCCCTTGAGGTCGAGCTGGTGCCGTTCACCGAATACGTGCCGGTAAACGTCGCGCTCGAGAGCAAGGAGCTTGACGCGAACGCCATACAGCACTACCCGTACCTTGCCGAGCAGTCCAAGGACCGCGGCTGGACCGATCTTGTCGTAGTCGGCAACACCTTCGTCTACCCGATGGCCGCATACTCCCACAAGATCAAGAGCCTCGAGGAGGTGAAGGACGGCATGACCGTCGCCATCCCTTCGGACAAGACCAATGAGGGAAGGGCCCTGCTCCTCCTCCAGGCCAAGGGCCTCATCACCCTGAAGAACCCGAAGGACCTCAACTCAAGCGTGCTTGACATCGTTGAGAACCCGAAGAACCTCAACATCAAGACCATTGACGGCAACCTCATCCCGAGAGCGCTCTCGCAGCTTGACTTCGCCGTCATCAACAACACCTTCGCCGGCCAGGGCGGGCTCACCATCGAGAAGGACGGCATCTTCGTCGAGGACGCTGACTCCCCGTACGTCAACATCATCGTCGCAAGGAAGGACAACGCCGAGGATCCGGACGTGAAGAACTTCGTGAAGGCCTACAACGACGAGCAGACCTACGAGGCAGCGAAGAAGCTCTTCGGCGAGGTTGTGAAGGGCTGGAAATAGTCCCTCTGCTCCAAAGAGCCTGAAATGACGAAGGGCGCGGGATTTTCTCCTGCGCCCTTTTTTGTCTGTCCGGGTAAATGCTTCTCAGAGCGAGTCGCGCATCCCCTCGAGGTCGTAGAGGGTCTTGGTGTTGAGCTCGAGCTCGGTCGCGTACATGTTGCTGTTAACCGGGTACTGCCTGATGACCCTCGCGCCGCGGATGATGCCGATGACCGAGGTCTTAAGCTCGTCCGACCTCTCGGTGAGGCGGCCTACTGTCGAGTTTCCGTCGATCTCGACGCCGTAGACCTGGGCGGTGAGCTCCTTATAGGCCTCAAGCTTCGAGACGTTCATCGCCTGCAGCACCTTCTCGTCGCGGGTCGGCCCCTTCTGGATATTGATGAGGCCGTAGCCCACCGCGTGGAGGACCGGATAGTTCTCCGGCTGATCGCCGCCGTAGGTGATGACCTCCTCGCCGCCGAAGAATGACTTCACGCTCTGGCAGGAGGCAAGGAGCGGGAGCGAGGCGGCGAGCGCCAGCGCTGCGGCAAGAGCCGCGTACTTACCTGATTTAGTCATCGCCGAACCTCCACCACTTCTTCTGCTTTCTGAACTCCTCAACCGAATTGTTCTCCCTTATGACAAGTCCGTTTCCGTCAGCCGCGACCTGCTTCGGGGGAAGGCAGCCGCTCTGGCAGACGGGACCCTTGCCCGGGGTCACGTTCTGCCCCTGAGCTGCGGTGCGTGCGCCTGAGCCCTTCGCGCTGCCCTTCCCGGAGTATGAGCTGCCCGATCGCGCGGATGATGTCGTGCTGCCCGCCTTACCGGAGGAGCCGGACGCCGAGTGCTCGACATAGGCCTCATACGGCGCGTACTTGTAGGGGATGAAGCCGATGGCCGTCGCCTCGACGCTCCTCGTCCTGAAGCTCTCGATCCTCGCGTTCACCACATAGCCCTTGCTGTTTCTCTGTATGGTGCCGGCGAGGACGCGGGACGCGGGGAACTTACTCGCGAGCTTCGCGAAGTCGCGGCTGTAGACCATGTCGCCCTGCGGCGTGACCGAGACATTGCCGGTCATGTGGAAGTCAGCGACCGGCTCGCCGCGGCGGTGCATCTCGTGGATGAAGTCCTCCTGTATGGCCCGCGAGAGCCTCGTGGTGCCGCGCATGTCGTCAAGGTTGACGAAGGTCGCGATGATGAGCTGGTCGGGCTTCTCGGTGGTCTTCACGCGGGTCCTCACGAGGTCCTCCGCCATATCGGACACAATCCTGTTGAGCTCGAGGCCGGAGGTCTTCTGCTCGTCGTAGAAAGGCTCGATCCGGTACCCGTCAATGCGCGGGTTGGCCGAATTCTCCGGCCGGGAGGCAGTCGCCTGGCAGCCGGCGGCCAGTGCTCCCAGTATAATCAGTGACAGACAGCGCTTCAGCATAATCCCCCCGGATTGCGAAATCTCTTGAATTTATATTTTACGCATGTCTGTGCAAAAAATCTGCCATCATGGTGACAGATATCCGGCAGCACTCCGGCACGCCGTTTGCTGTAAAGGAAATATTGCCTGAGAGGCGCCGCAAATCACAGGGGCCTGATGGAGTAAAATTCAGGAAAAAGAGGAATGACATGATGAAGAAAAGCGTAATCGCCGCATCGCTCATCGCGCTGCTTTCAGCTCCTGCGACGGCGCTCCAGGTCGAGGTGACAGGCACGGCTCCCGTAATCTCCGAGAACTACGAGGCTGCGAGGACCCGCGCCATCGAGGACGGCCTCAGGCAGGCCCTCCGCGAGACCGGCGGAACGCTCTCTGCCGCCTCGGAGATGGCGGAGAAGTACCGCCCCGGCATGCCCGTCGCGGGGAAAGGCGACATCAGATCATTCCGCCTCACCGAGGAGCGGCGCAGCCAGAAGAGGGTGAAGGTCACCATGCGCGTCTTCCTCACGCCCCACAAGGCAGGCTGCCGGAGGGGCACCTACGCGAAGTCAATAGTCACCGCGAAGTTCAGCTACGGCGGGGAGGACGTGCTGCAGGCGACGGCCGGGCAGCTTGACGGCCTCAATACCGTCATCACCGAGCGCCTCACCGAGAAGCTCGGCGAGGACCGGACCTACCTTGCCGCCCTCCCCTGGGTTGACGCGGACCTGGGTCTCGGCAGCACCGCGGTCACGAGGGACAATATAAGGACAGGCGTCAGGGACCGGGGCGCCGAGGTGAGGTACCTCGCCGAGCAGAGCGACAGTCAGTATGTCGCGGCTGCCGTGATAGAGGATCTCTCGCTTCTCCCGCCGGAGGGGAACTTCATCACGAAAAACTTCAATGATCCGGTGAGGAACTTCTCCGTGACGCTCTCGCTCTACGACGGCCTCACCGGGCAGCAGGTCCTCAGGAGACGCTACAGCGAGCAGGCCCTGTGGGAGGACAGCGGAGCGCCGCTCAGCGCCTCGAACCCCAAGTTCTGGGCGGGCGAGTACGGGCGCAAGCTGGACTCGCTCCTCGACTCGATGGCGCAGGACATCAGGCTCTACACCATGTGCCGGAGCCCCGCGGGGAGGATCGTGGCGGTTGACGGAGTGCTCTACCACATCAACCTCGGCTCCCTGAACGGCATCAGGAAAGGCGACCGCTTCGAGATCAGGCACCTCTCCGACTTCACCGGGAAGGGCGAGCTCCCCCGTAAGAGAAGCTTCCCGAGCGGGACGTTCATGAAGGCAGTGCAGGTCGAGGAGGACGGAGCAATACTCCGCGCCGAGGGACAGCCCTCGGAGAGCATACAGATCGGGGACCTCGCGATACTCCAGTAATAAGAAAAGAAAGGAAACCAGAGCAGAAGAAGAACAAAGGCCGCTTGATGCGGCCTTTTTCATTTCCTGAAATCAGAAAGACGCGGCATGCAGCCGCAGCCTCAGCAATGCGCCTGAATTACGGAAGGACATTGTCAATTCCTGCAGTCCTCTCGGCCCAGTTCTCCGGCTTGATGACCTCGACGTGGCTGCCCCACTTCTGGAGGAACCAGTACATCTCGGCCCAGCCGCCCGCCTTGAAGCTTACCGTCAGGGTTCCGTCGTTGTTCTCGCGGAGCTTCTGCCCTGCATGGAAATGGAACTCCTTGGCGCGCTTCGCGGCGAACTGATCGAACTTCCACTCGACCTCGAACGGCTCCTCATGGAAGATGCCGAAGTCGTTCTTGGTGTAGTTCTCGACGCCCTTGTCCTGAGGATTCGAGATGAAGAAGTCATCGGTCATTGCCGTCTTCGACATGCGGTCGATGCGGTAGTAGTGGGGAGCGTCCTCCTGGCCCTCGGGCTGCTGCACTCCCTCGGGATAGTGCTTGCGGGCAACGAGGTAGGCGCGCTGGTCGTTGTAGATGACGCCGACCGGCTCGAGGCGGAGCCCCTGCTCGAGGCCGTCGTCGCTCGTGCGGCGGTAGTCGGTCTCCAGGACGCGGTTGCCGCGGACGGCCTCCTCAATCGCGGTGATGACGTCATCATCGGTCTTGACCTCAGGCCCTGCGTGCTTCTTGACCGCAACTGCGTTCTTGTCGCGGGCGAGATCCTTGAAGACCTCGGTGTCGTGCGCAAGCCCGGCGAGCTTGAGCTGGGTGCAGTAGGTGCGGATCCGGCTGATGACGTTGCGCAGGCGGTTCGCGTCGCGCGAGTTGCCGTTTGCGGTGACCTGCTCGTAGACGCGGTCAAGGACCTCTAGATCCTCGCGCGAGAAGTCAACGAGCAGCGACTTCTTGAGCACCGGAACCAGAGAGAAGTACTTGAACCTGCCGCGGCGCGTCATGATGAGCGCGTCGGGGAAATACTCCCTGACGTCATCAATCCAGCGCTGCACCGAACGGAAATCCTTCTTGAACACGTCCATCAGATCGCTGAAGGATACTCCCTCAGGATGCGCCTGAAGGAAATATATGAGATCAAGGATCTCCAGCTTGCTTATTCTGTTGCGTCCTGCCATATCCCACCCCCATGGAAAACGTCCCGCCCGGCATGCTTTTATTATTGTTCGGTCAAAGTTACTGGCGGGGACGTAAATGATACAGTATACGTTTTTTTGGTATTGTTCAATTATATGATTTTGACGGAAAATGTAAACTATTTCAAGTATATATGGCAAAAGAAAAAACCACCCCGAAGTGCGGTTCCGGGAGGTGCCCGAGGCTGTGCTGTGCTCTGCTCAGAATCTGACCGGTAAAACAAACGTCTCTGACGATATTAGGGGATGGGGTGCCCTTTCTCTCCAAAGAGGCACGTCAGAAAAACAATGAAAATGTCAGATTTGTGCTACAGGTGACAAAATCCGGCAACTGATTCCCTGGTCTTTCCTGCGGCACGGACCGGGGGCGGAGGGTGCGCCGGAGGAGGCACAGGAGAAGATTCTAATCTGCCGGCGGCCTCTTCATAAGGAATTTCTGCCGGGAAACCGTACCCGATCACGAAAAGCGTGAAAACGCGCGGCAGGTCACACGGAGGGAAGCTCTGACATGATCTTGCAGGGGCAGCCCTCCAGGTGGTCGTCGGTGACGCCTGCTGCCTGGAGGAAGGAGTAGATGATCACCGGGCCGCAGAAGACAAAGCCGCGGCGTCTGAGATCCGCGCTCACGGTGTGAGAGAGATCATCCTCCGCCGGAATCTCTGAAAGCCCCCGGGGATGGTGCACGATCCTCCTCCCTCCCGTGAAATGCCAGACATAGCTCTCAAACGTCCGGAACTCACCGCCCGAGAGGAGCCTCACGAGCGCCTCCGCGTTTTTCCGGATCGCCATGACCTTTTGCCTGTTCCTGATGATGCCCGGGTTCTGCATGGCAGCGGCGAGCTCAGCCTCAGACATCTGCAGAATCGCCTCCGGCGAGAAGCCATGGAACACCCGGCGGTACTCCTTCTCCTTCCTCAGAATCGTAAGCCAGGAGAGCCCCGCCTGCTGCCCCTCAAGGCAGAGCAGTGCGAAAAGCTCAGTGTCATCATGCACGGGGCGGCACCACCTCGTGTCGTGGTAGGAAAGAGCGAGCGGATCGCCCTTCCCCCAGGCTGCGCAGAGGCTCCGCACCTCAGCCTCATCAGGCAGCTTTTCCTGCTCTGCGTCATGCTCTCCTGACATCGGCTCTCACCCTTTAACAGCTCGCAAAATCTTTTTCCGGAAACAAAAAAGGCGGTGAGGAATGCCCACCGCCATGCGGATCATCCGAAAAAGCAGGACTTCAGCCCTGCTCCGTCAGGGATGATTAATAGTTCTCCTCGCGGAGCTCGAAGAAGCTCTGCGGATGAGCGCAGACCGGGCAGATGTCCGGAGCCTTGGTGCCGACAACAATGTGTCCGCAGTTGCGGCACTCCCAGACCTTGACCTCGCTCTTCTCGAAGACCTTCTTTGCCTCGACGTTGGAGAGCAGCTTGCGGTAGCGCTCCTCGTGGGTCTTCTCGATTGCAGCTACGCCGCGGAACTTCTCGGCGAGGACGTGGAAGCCCTCTGCGTCAGCGGTCTTGGCGAAGCCGTCATACATGTCGGTCCACTCGTAGTTCTCGCCCTCAGCGGCAGCCTTCAGGTTCTCTGCGGTCGAACCGATTCCGCCGAGCTCCTTGAACCAGAGCTTGGCATGCTCCTTCTCGTTCTCGGCGGTCTTGAGGAAGAGGGCCGCAATCTGCTCGAAGCCTTCCTTCTTGGCCTTCGAGGCGAAATAGGTGTACTTGTTGCGGGCCTGGGACTCGCCGGCGAAGGCTGCCTCAAGGTTCTTCTCGGTCTGGGTTCCCTTGTACGGGTTGCCGGTGAAGAGCTCAAGCTTGTCGCCCTTGACATGGCAGACCGGGCACTCCGGGGTCTCGCCGTCCTTTACCTCAAAAACCTTGCCGCATACCTTGCACTTGTAAAAAGCCATCGATTAACTCCTTTTGTGGCTGGACGGGGGTTTCTCAGACAACGGGCAGATGCCCTTCCCGAGCCTCCGCATTTTCCGGAGGCACCCGAGGCGCACGCTGAACAGGAAACTCTCAAAACGGGACTGCGGGAGACCCTCCGTCGCGGCCGTATACGCCCCGGCACATCCCTGAAAATCATTATATGGGCTGCTGCCGCGGCTGCCAGCCGGTGAAAATGCAATATTTTAAAAAGCGGCCAGCAGTCACAAAAAATGTGAGTTGTACCTTACTTTTAACTGCCGCTATACGCCGCCCGCAAGCTCCCTCGCGGGGCTGATGTGCGACACCCTGAGGGAGGGGAGCCAGGAGGAAATGACGCTCATGAGAAGGGCCGCCCCGGCGACCATGGCGACGTCCGCGGGCCTTACCTCGCTCGGGATGAAGCTGATGAAGTAGATGTCGCCGTTCAGGGCAGATCTCCCCGTGAGATGCTCGAGGAATTTCACGATGGAGGTGAGGTTAAGGGCCGCGAGCACGCCGAGGAGCGTCCCCGAGAGCGTGCCGATGAGGCCGCTGATGATGCCCTGCGTCATGAATATCCGCCTGATGAGGCCGGTACCCGCGCCCATCGACATTAAAATGGCGATGGAGCTCCGCTTGTCGTTTATCGACATCACGAGCCCGGAGACGATGTTGAAGCAGGCGACGGCTATCACCATGAAGAGCCCGATGTACATCACGGCGCGCACCAGGTTGATGTCACGGTAGAGCCTGCCCTCGCGGGACATCCAGCCCGAGATCATGACGTTCCGGTCAAGCTGCATGGCGCGGTTGTAGACAGTCCGCTCCGGATTCAGGAAATCCGCCGTCCTCACCTCGATTCCGGTGACTGCCCCGGCGGGAAGCCCGGTTAGCTCCCCGGCGTCCGCGACATTGATGAAGACGAGCGCACCGTCAAGCTCTCCGCCGATGGAGAAGGTGCCGGAGACTGTGAAGGGAAGGCTCTCCGTCGCGGGGACTCCCGACGCGTCGGATTTTCCGGACTTCCTCACGGCAAGGATGGTCACCTGATCGCCCTTCCTTACCCCAAGCTTTTCCGCGACCTTCTTCCCGAGCACCGCGGAGCGGGAGCCCGGGGTCAGGGACTCAAGGGAGCCCTCTGTCATGAACTCGCGGAGCCCCAGGGTATTCCCGGTAGTCTCAGGATCGATGCCGCGCGCCCTCACTGCCTTGAACTTGAGGCCGTTCCCGGCGATGGCGTCAGCCTCGGTGAAGGGGGAGACGCCCTTTATCCCGCTGCCGCCCGCAAGCTTTTCCATATAGACAGCAGGGTCAGTGAACATCCCGCTCTCGGCGCGCACCTCAGCCTCCGGGATAACCGAGAGTATGCGGTGGTGCAGCTCGTACTCGAAGCCGTTCATCGCGGAGAGCCCGACAATGAGCGCGATGACGCCTATGGCGATGCCGATGACAGACGATGCCGAGATAAATGATACGAATCCCGAAGTGCTTCTCCCCCTCGAGAAGCGGAGCCCCACGCAGACGGAAAGCGGCCTGAACATCAGAGCGACTCCTCCGCAACTTTCCCGTCGCGGATGGTGATTGCCGAGGGAAAGCGCTTCGCGAGCTCGCGGTCATGGGTCACGACGACGAAGGCCATGCCGAGCGACTCATGCAGCTCCTCGATGAGATCCATCACGGAGCCCGCGGCGCGGAAGTCCAGGTTCCCGGTCGGCTCGTCCGCGAGCACCAGTTCCGGCGAGTTGACGAGGGCTCGGGCTATCGCGGTACGCTGCCGCTCGCCTCCGGAGAGCTCCGAGGGTCGGTGGTCCATGCGGTCCTTAAGGCCCACCCGCTCAAGCATGGCCGCGGCCCGCTCCCTGGCCTCTGCCATGGGAGTCCCGCTGATGATCTCCGGCATCATGACGTTCTCGAGCGCGGTGAACTCGCGGAGGAGATGGTGGAACTGGTAGACGAAGCCGAGCTTCCTGTTGCGGAACTCCGCCTGCCTCGACTCGCCCCAGGAGCTCACCTTCTCCCCCTCGAATATCACGTCGCCCGACGTCGGCCGGTCAAGCGTGCCCATGATATGGAGGAGCGTGCTCTTCCCGGAGCCCGAGGCGCCGACCAGAGCCATGAGGGCGCCCTTCGGGATACTGAGGCTCACGCCCTTGAGGACCTCGGTCGAGAGCTTTCCCTCGCGGTAGGTCTTCCTGATGTCGGAAAGCTCCATTACAGCTGCTGCATTCATCTCACTCATATCTCAGCACCTCGGCAGGCATTACACGTGACGCCCTGTACGAAGGATAGAGCGTTGAAAGAAGGGAAAGGCAGACGGCCCCGAGCGCGGTGAACACCACCGTGCCGGCGCTCACCGACACCGGGAGGCTTCCGATCCTCACGAGCGAGGAGAGCCCCAGCGCGCGCATGATCGGGTTGATGTGGTAGGCGCAGGCCGTGCCGATGAGTGTCCCGATGAGCGCCCCGATAATCCCGGCGACGGCGCCCTCGGTCATGAAGGCGAGCATCACGTCAGAGGGCCTGAAGCCCATCGTGCGGAGGATCGCAATCTCCGTCCTCTTGTCCATCACCATCATGATGAGGGAGGAGAGGATGTTGAACGCCGCGACGAAGATGATAAGAAAGAGCATCACGGTCATCATCCGCTTCTCGGTCGAGACCGCAGAGAAGAGCTCGCCCTTCTCGGTGCGCCAGTCGCTGACTTTGTATCCCGCGGGGAGCTCCGGAGAAAACTCTGAGACGTCGAAGGGATCCTTAAGCCAGACCCGGTAGCCGGAGAACGATCCCGCGGGAAGGCGCATCAGCCGTCCGGCGTCAGACATACGCACAATCGCGGTAAAGCCGTCAACGTTCGATCCGATCTGGAAAGTGCAGACTACGGAAAAGAGCCTTGAGGAGGGAACAAGGCCCGCCATGGTGTACCTTGCGCCCTCCGGGGAGATGATCCTCACCCTGTCGCCCGGGTACACCCCGAGGGAGCGCGCCAGCGACGCTCCGAGTATGACGCCCCAGGGCATGTCCTTCCAGTCCGCGAGGCAGCCGGGCTCATACCTTGTGAGATAGCGGTACAGTAGATCCTTTTTGGGATAGGTCTCCGGATCAATCCCCGAGAGCTCCGCGCCCGTGACGCCGCCCGCCCCGGCTATGACCGCCTCGCCCCTGGTGTAGGGCGCTGCGGCGCGGACCAGCGGATAGGAGGAAACCGCCCTGAGGAGGCCGGGATCTTCCTTCACGGGGCCTGACGCGCTTTCTATCACTGCATGCGGCACAACGGAGAGCACGCTGTTCTTGAGGCGGTTCTCAAGCCCGCCCATGACCGAGGTCACGATGATGAGCGCCGCGACGCCGAGCATGATGCCTATCGCGGAGAAGAGCGAGACGAAGGAGGCGAAGCGGTTGGCGCCGAACGCGCCAGCGTAGCGGAGCCCGATCTGAACGGAGAGCCGTATTCTTGACAGCCTTGAATTATCCATAAAACCCCAGGCACCCGGGAAAAGCCCCGTGCCCTGCCCATCTCCTTGAATCTGCAGCCAGAAAACAG
>Ga0256406_1002503_pt1 | contig 25650 bp, 24 predicted proteins | sample RumenRJG_03DNA_FD_185986 | JGI IMG/M metagenome (GOLD analysis project Ga0256406, IMG submission 185986) | Bovine rumen microbial communities from Lethbridge, Alberta, Canada - RJG_03 | ecosystem: Host-associated > Mammals > Digestive system > Stomach > Rumen | place: Canada: Alberta | collected...
GGCGCGCCTCTCCCCGCCGGAAGACAGGAACTCCTGTACTGCGTCAACCATTCCCTCGCCGTGAGCTACGCCGGGGCCATCCGCCAGATGCAGACCGTCACCGGCACTCCCGTCACCCGCCTCACCATTGTCGGCGGCGGCGGACAGAACAAACTCCTCAACCGCCTCACCGCCCGCGAGACAGCCCTCCCCGTCACCCTCGGCCCCACCGAAGGCACCGCCGAAGGAAACCTCCGCATCCAGCTCACCCGCTGACAGAATTGCCGAAAATTGTCCCTAACGAGTTTAGCTTGTTTGGTACAAAAATTGTACCAAACAAGCTAAACTCGTTAGGGACAAAATATATCACACTATTATTCTGCCTCTTTCAGCGGATCTGCCACATTTTCCGCTTCATACAATACATATGGATCCAGGTCAATGCAATCCGTCGGATCGTGTTTCCCCGAGCAGTCCCATGCCGCCGTCCCATTCATCACAGTCAGTCTCCCTCTGAAGAATGTGTCGTTCTCCAGTTTCCGGAAAACCCCTCCCTTGCGAATAAGCGGTTTAACATCATACCTGGTGATATGGCCATCCGAAAAATAGGAATATATTGTTTCATCTTCCCCTGCCAGGGTCTGCACAACCACCGGATAATATTCCATAACAATTCCCTCTTATAGCGGCTCGACCTGATTGAGCGTCTTCCCTTCTCTCGCCAGTTCCCAGTTTTGCATCAGTTCGTCCCGATGCAGCTCATTCCACGCAAGTATCAGCTTTAGCTGTCTTGCCGGAAGCGCGCCCTCAATAACGCAGCCATTCTCTATATCCACCATACACCGCATTCCACCATATTCGGCATGAAAATGCGGCGGATTATGGTCATCATAAAACATAGTAATTCGGATCCCGCGAAATAAAGCTATCTGTGGCATTTTCCCGTCTCCCCATCAACGAGGTCATAGTAAATTATACCATTGTCCCTAACGAGTTTAGCTTGTTTGGTACAAAAATTGTACCAAACAAGCTAAACTCGTTAGGGACAAAAAAGACTCCCACAATCATCAGTGGAAGCCTTCACAAGCTAACTGGGCTAGTAGGATTCGAACCTACGAAATGACGGAGTCAGAGTCCGTTGCCTTACCGCTTGGCTATAGCCCAATGTATTCGCGACTTTCCTTTCGGTCCGTCACGAATATGTATTATACAAGGGTGTCTCTTTGAATGCAAGCATTATTTTCACGCTCTCCACCGCAGAATAACCGCGCTGGTTTTCCCGAGGGTCAGCGTGAGGCTGCCGTCTGTCACCGCAAGGTCCGCCGGTTCCGTGGTGAAGCCGTCCTCCTTACTAAGGCAGAGTCTCTCCATCACCGCGTTTTTCGGCACGCCGCAGTATCGCACCGGAAGGGTCTTCGTGACCTCCGCATCGCCGTTGTTGACCGCCACGACAATGGTCCCGCGGTGGTCAAAACGCCCGTATGACATGTACTGATAATCCAGCGCCAGCGGCCGCAGCGCGCCCATGGTGAGGCAGCTGTTCTCCTTGTGAATGCGGATCAGCTCCCTGTGATACCGGATCAGGTCCTGGTCCTCGCGTCCCCAGGGATAGGTCCGCCGGTCGTCCGGGTCTGTAAATCCGCAAAGTCCGGCCTCGTCGCCGTAATAGATCGTCGGCGCGCCGGGCCAGGTGAACTGCACCGCAGCCGCCTCCCGCATCACCGCCTTGTTCACGCCCTCCTCCGCCGCCGCGGAGCCGAGCGTGTTCACACGCCCGACCTTGTGATTGGTCCGGGTGAGAAAACGCGAGTGGTCGTGGTTTGACAGCTCGTTCATGGAGATAAACATGGGCTGCGGCGGCATATTTTCATTCCAGTACCAGTTCATCTGCTTCCAGGCATTGTCCGCATTGCCGAACAGGTCCTGTCGGAAATCGTCGCTGTGCTTTTCCATGCCGGTGAGAAACCAGGTGAGCGGCTCCATGAACGCGTCATAGTTCATCACCGTGTCCCACTGATCTCCCTGCAGCCAGGAGGACGAGTCACCATAATTCTCCGCAAGCACCACAGCATCCGGATTGGCCTGCTTCACCACCTTCCGGAACTCACGCCAGAACCAGTGGTTGAAATCCGCCGAGTGCCCGAGGTCCGCCGCCACATCGAGCCGCCATCCGTCCGCGTGATACGGCGCGGAAACCCATTTGCGCCCGACATCCAGAATTGCCTGCGTCAGTGAGCGGGACGCCTCATAGTTTAATTTTGGCAGAGTATCATGTCCCCACCAGCCGTCATAATTGCCGTTGTACGGCCAGCTGTCCGCGTTGAACTTGAAATAGTTCCGGTACGGCGAATTCCGGTCGATATAGGCGCCCTTCTCGCAGCCGGGAATGTCCTCATAGATTCTCTCCCGGTCCAGCCACCGGTTGAAGGACCCGCAGTGATTGAACACACCGTCCATGATCACGCGAATGCCGCGCCGGTGCGCCTCCGCGATGAAATCCGCAAACATCTGATCGCTCGCCCGGAGATTCTCCGGATTCGTCGTGCGGTCGATATAACGCGTGGCATTCCGGTTCCCGTGCCCGTCCGGCGGGAGCAGCGCTCCTTCATCATGCACAATTTTGCCGACGTGCGGGTCGATGTGCCCGTAGTCCTGCGCATCATACTTGTGATTCGACGGAGACACAAAGAGCGGATTGAAATAAATCACATTGATCCCAAGCTCCTCGAGATAGTCCAGCTTGTCCAGCACGCCCTTCAGATCCCCGCCATAGAAGCGGTGCACATCCATATTCTGCGGCAGGCTGTTCCAATCCTCCACTCTCTGCGCATGCAGCCCGAGATATTCATATTCATCTGTCAGCACATCATTGGACTGGTCCCCGTTGCAGAACCGGTCCACGTAAATCTGGTAGATGACTGCGCCGCGCATCCAGTCCGGCACGCGGTACCCCGGAATCAGATTCCAGTAGCAGGCCCGGTCCACATGATCCACCACACCGTGGCGCGTGTACAGAATCTGCCTGCCGTCCGTCGTGTAAATATTGAAATAATAGGACAGTCTGCGGTCGTCCAGCGCAATAACGGCGGAATACCAGCAAAATTCCTCATTCTCCCGCGTCTTGACCATCTCGTAGTCCCGGTCTGACTCCACCGTCAGCGTGCACCGGTCCACGCCCTCCTTCCCGGTCCGGACACGGAGCATCGCGATCGAATAAGGAGCCGGCTCCCACGGCTCCACGTACTGTGGCGAATAATCGGAAAACAACGCATTGATGTCAAAATCTGCCATGAGTGCCCCTTTTCAAAAAACAATTACTTCCAGTATACCGCACTGCGGATGGATTTGGGAATTTTGCGCACGAAAAAACGCGGCACTTGGGGGGAGCCGCGTTCTTTCTGAGAAGGTATTCTTCTTATGGGGTATAGCAAAAACTTAAATGTATTGGGGGGTTACGATTAGTATACTAACATTCCCCTCCATCGCGGTAAATATGGGACATTCACAAAGTTTACAAAAACCATCCCACGTTTTTGTGCAAAATTACGCATTCTCAAACAGTGCGTTGAACTCGTCGCCCGTGATCTTCTCCTTCTCGATCAGCAGCGCCGCCGCCCGGTCCAGAACATCCCTGCGGCTTTCGATAATTTTCTTCGCCTTCGCGTAGCAATCGGTCACGATCGCCTTCACTTCCTTGTCGATCTCGCCGCTCATGAACTCCGAATGCTTGCTCGTATGGCCCAGATCATAGCCGAGGAAGACATCCTCTTCCTCCTGATCATAGTTGATCGTCCCGATCGACTCCGAGAAGCCGTACCGCGTCACCATCGCCCTGGCCTCCTGCGTCGCCTTCTTGATGTCGGAGGACGCGCCGGTCGTGATGTCGTCAAGCACCAGCTGCTCCGCGATGCGCCCGCCGAGAGAGACCATGATGTCCTGCAGCATCTGCCCGCGCGTGACAAACATCTCATCCTTTTCCGGAAGCGGCATCGTGTACCCGGCAGCACCCATGCCGGTCGGAATGATGGAAACCGTGTAGACCGGTCCCACATCCGGCAGATCATGGAACAGAATCGCATGCCCCGCCTCGTGGTAGGCCGTGATCCGCTTCTCCTTCTCCGAGATCACGCGGCTGTGCTTCTCCGCACCGATTCCCACCTTGACAAACGCCTGGCGGATGTCGGCCTGCGTGATAAAGTTCTCATTCCGCGAGGCGGCGCCGATGGCCGCCTCATTCAGCAGATTTTCGAGATCCGCGCCGGAGAAGCCCGCCGTGGTCTGCGCGATCGTCCTCAGATCGACGTCATCCGCGAGCTTCTTGTTCCGGGCGTGCACCTTCAGAATTTCCTCCCGCCCCCGGATATCCGGCAGCGAGACCGTGATCTTCCGATCAAACCGCCCCGGCCGCAGAATGGCCGGATCCAGAATGTCCGCGCGGTTCGTCGCCGCCATCACGATGATGCCCTCGTTCTCGCCGAAGCCGTCCATCTCGACCAGCAGCTGATTCAGCGTCTGCTCCCGCTCGTCATGGCCGCCGCCAAGCCCGGTTCCTCTGCGCCTTGCCACCGCATCGATCTCATCAATGAAGACGATACAGGGCGCGTTCTTCTTGGCCTCCTCAAACAGATCGCGGACACGCGATGCGCCGACGCCGACGAACATCTCGACAAAATCCGACCCGGAGATGGAGAAGAACGGCACGCCGGCTTCCCCTGCCACCGCCTTGGCCAGCAGCGTCTTGCCGGTGCCCGGCTGTCCCTCGAGCAGAACGCCCTTCGGAATTCTTGCACCGATCGACGTGTACTTCCCCGGATTCTTGAGAAAATCCACGATCTCCTCGAGCTGCTCCTTCTCCTCCTCGAGTCCGGCCACGTCCGCAAACGTATGCTTGCTCTTCAGATCGTCCCGCTTCGCGTTGCTTTTGCCAAAATTCATCATTCTGGCATTGGTGCTGTTCGCGCCGTTCTGCCCCGACATCAGGAAAAAGAAGAAAAAGCAGATCACCGTGACCAGCAGGATCGGCAGAACGTCAGACAGGAACCAGTTCTCCTGCGGTACATCCCGCACCACCGGATCAAGACCGGCCTTTCTGGCCTCGTCCTCCAGCTCGTTCACATCCGTCGCATAAAAGGTCTCCACGCTGTCGTCGCTCAGCGTGACACGCACCGAACCCGTGGGCGTCTCCCGGTTCGGAATGACCACGACGCTCTTCACCGTTCCCTTGTCAAGCGCCTGCTCGTACTGTCCCCTTGTGTAGGCCGGAGCGTTGGCTGCCATCGTTCCCCTGACATACTGCATGAGCATCAGGAACGCAAAGAGAACGATCAGCCCCACCCAGAAATAACTGTTGCTGCTTCTTTGATTTTTGTCCATATAGTTCCTTTAAGTGCCTTCATTCCCGGCTCTTTTACGAACCTTCATTCCAGGCTTTCCTATTCCACGCGCCTGCCGTGTAGACGGATCTCAGCCGTTCCTGTTTCGCTGAGCGCGGCCGGCTCCCGTTCTACTTCCATTCCGCTTCGGTTCACTCCGTCTCCACCACGCCGATGAACGGCAGATTGCGGTACTTCTGATCAAAATCCATGCCGTATCCGACGACAAACTCATCCGGAATCTCAAAGCCGCGGTAATCCGGGATCATTTCCACCACACGTCTCGCCGGCTTGTCGAGCAGCGTCGCCACACGCAGAGATTTTGCCCCGCGGTTGTTGAGAAATTTCGTCAGATAGGAAAGCGTCCGCCCGGAATCGACGATATCCTCCACAATGATGACGTCCAACCCCTCGACCGGGCGGTCCAGATCCTTGTTGATCTTCACCACGCCGCTGGATTCCGTCCCGCTTCCGTAACTCGACACAGACATGAAATCGATATACACCGGCACTGTAATGCGCTTTGCCAGCTCACACATGAAGAAGCTCGCGCCCTTCAGAATGCCGATCAGATTAACGCTCTTCCCGGCGTAGTCCCGCGAAATCTGCGCTCCCAGCTCACGGATTCTCCGGTCCACCTCTTCCTCGCTGTACAGCACCCGGATGTTGTCCTCGTATTCTGCCATAGCTTCCTTTCCGCCGCGCCCTGCGGCGACTTTCTTTCAAATAATTCCCCCATCCCGCGGCGCCCGGGATCCGTCCATGCGGAACCATCCTTGCCGGTCGCCAAATTCCCCAGAGGTCCGGCAATCATCTGCCAGTCCGTTTTCTCTCCGGCTTTCATGCAGGCACTCTTCTACTCTGCGCCAAGCCTGATCTCCAGAATCCTCCGGGTTCTCTCAGACACCAGAAACGACGCGTTGACCCGGTACCCCGGAATCCACAGTACCTCCTGTCCGCACATCGGCAGAACCACTCTGTCCCGCAGATCAGCCGGCATCTTACCGTCGATGAAACAGCGCCCAAGAGCCTTGCTTCTGCCATCCCCTGACAGCGTCAGCCGGTCTCCCGGCCTCCGCGTGCGGAAATCGACAGTTGAAGTGATTTTATCATAATCAAACCATTTCGTACACAGACCCGTCGGGATAGCGGCGCCGTCCGGTCGCTCAAACACCCGCGTCTCATAAGCGTCTGCCGCGGTCGGAACCGCCACGCCATTCCAGCGCCAGAGTCCCTCAGCGTGCTCGTGCTCCACCCGCCGCACAAACCAGAGATCGTCATACTCCTTCCGTGCAAGGATGCCGCAGGGCATTGTCAGTTCCGCGCTGCCGCCGGTCTGGAGCAGCCTCTCCAGCGCGGCGACATGCTCCGCTGAGATATCCTTCTTTCTCCCCGCCGCCCGGACCAGCGCCGCGTACAGAACCCGCCGCCGCAGGAACGGTACAAGCGCCAGGAGCCGGGAGACATTGTATACTTCTCCTCCCGATGCGCCCGCGCAGTCCTCGTATCCGTCCGCAAGGCACTGTCTGCGCGCCTTCTCCGTCTCCGCCTCCAGAAACGTCTCTGCCTCAGCCGCCTCCAGAGCAGCTGCGGCCAGATGCCGTTCCGCCTCGGGATTGACGCCGCTTCGAAGGAAAGGCATCACCTGATGCCGGATCCGGTTCCGCGTGTAATCATCCCTGTCGTTTGTCTCGTCCGTGCACCACGGAATCTGCCTCTCCCTCAGAAACGCCTCAATTTCATCCCTGCTGCAGGTCAGCAGTGGATGAATGACATTGCCGGAAACAGGCCGGATCCCGGTGAATCCTGCCATTCTTCCTCCCCGGCACAGATGAAAGAGCAGCGTCTCCGCGGAGTCCTCCAGATGATGGGCAAGCGCGATCCGCACCGGGCATGCCGGATCCGCCCGCTGCACAGCTGCCTCCGCAAATGCCTGCTGCCGCAGGATTCGGCCGGCCTCCTCCGTGGACAACCCATGCTCCGCCGCATAATCCGCTGCCCGGACGTGCACCACCCGCAGCGGGATTTTCCTCTCCGCCGTGAACGCGCGGACATATTCCTCATCCCGATCCGCCGTCGCCCGCAGCCCGTGATGCACATGCACCGCCTCCAGCGTCCCGGAAAGCCCCCCATCCTTCACCCGTTCATACAGCGCTTCCATCAGGCAGACAGAATCCGCTCCGCCGGACAGCCCCACAATCACGTGCGCCCCCGGCGGAATCATATCAAACTGCCGGATGACCTGCTCCATTTTTTTCTCAAGATTATCCATGGTCCATCCCGTGAAATAATGCTACTGCTGTTGGAAGTTTGTCTTTTCTATGATGATAGTACAGCACCTGACCCATGCAAAGAAACGCAGATTTATTCTCTCCATATTCTGCATATTATACTTTGCAAACCCTGCCCTTCGGATTTATTATGATTCCCCGGAGGAATGAAATCATGCAGCTTCGTCTGGACGGGCGCGCGGCGCGCAGGCATTTTGCCATTATGATGGCCGGAATCCTTCTGATGGGATTCACGGTCTCCATGCTCATCAATGTCGATCTCGGAATGGACTCCTTCACATTCTTCAATTTGCAGCTTTCCCGTGCTCTCGGCATCTCCTACGGCACCTGCACGCTGCTGGTTCACGCTGTCTTCCTGCTCTTTGTCCTCTGGAAAGGGCGTGATCTTATCGGTCTCGGGACGCTGGCCAACATGTTTCTCATCGGATACCTCTCCGATTTCTTCCGCTGGGTGTGGCGCAAAACACTTCCAGCAGACATCTTCACACGAATGCCGTCCCGCGCGGTCATCTTTGCTCTCGCGCTCGCTGTCTTTCTGTTCGGCTGCGGACTCTATATGAATGGCCGCATGGGCGTCTCCCCATTCGACGCCATCCCGATCATGCTCTGCCGTGGCAGGCATCACCTTCCGTTCGCCGCTGTCCGCATGATCTACGATTTTCTCGCTATCTTCTTCGGCTGTCTGCTTGGCGGCCGTCCCACCATCGGCAACATTCTGATGGTGATTTTTCTCGGACCGGTCACAAGTGCCATCGGGCGGGCATTGTCAAAACTGGAGCTTCGCCGCAGGCTGGCCTGACGCGGCGTAACCGTCATCAGGTGCTTCGCAAAAAGGGCAATGGCCGGATTATTTCTTCCGCCACTGCCCTTTTCAAGTCCCTTTCAGAATCGTTCTGCGTGCTGGATGTCCCATCCGGAAATCCGGTATGCACTTCGTCCATCTTTGTCCTGTTCAGGTTTTCGCGCATTCATTCCGGCAGCATACTGTCGGCTTGCCTGACTGCTCACTTTCCGCTGCTCTCGTTCTTGTAGACCGTCTCGCCGTCGTGGACAAGTCCGAGCTTCTCCTTCGCAATCTCCTCGACATACTTCCGCGTCTTCGTATATTTTGCGTACTCCTCGATGTCCTTCGCGCGTTTGTTCTCGTCGTCGAGCTGCTGCTGCAGCTCCGCTTCCTTCTGGCTGTTTGCATCCAGGGTTTCCTTCAACCCCAGGGCCTTATACCCGATCACAATCACCATCAGAAGCACCACCAGCGCAATCAGAATCAAGCTGCCGGAGCGTCCTCTATTCCGTTTTCGCCTGCCCGCTGCTCTCTGCACAATCTGTTTTCCTCAAAGATACCGGAACATTTCTCCGGCATCCTCCTTGTGGATGGTCTCCTGAACACGCAGCACTTCTGCCCTCGTGCTGCGATTCCCGAACGATATTTCTATGACATCCCCCAGTTTAACCTCCGCAGAGGCCCGGGCTGCTTTTCCGTTCAGGAGGACTCTTCCATTGTCACAGGCCTCATTGGCCACAGTTCTCCGCTTGATCAGGCGGGAAACCTTCAGATATTTATCCAGTCTCATAATTTATTCCGCTCAGGTATGGCATCCGCCGCCTGCACAAACAGCCCGGGATTGCTTCCCGGGCTGTCTGTCACTCGTATCCATGTGGCTGTGCAAAGCGCAGTCAACAGAACGCATCCATTAGTTGATGGCATCCTTCAGAGCCTTGCCGGCCTTGAACTTCGGAGCCTTGGAAGCCTTGATCTTCATCACTTTGCCGGTCTGCGGATTGCGTCCCTCGCGGGCTGCTCTCTCGGAAACCTCAAATGTGCCAAAGCCAACCAGCTGAACCTTCTCGCCCTTCTTCAGTTCCTCAGTCACTGTCTCAACCAGTGCCTTTACCGCTGCTTCAGAATCCTTCTTGGAAAGTCCTGCCTTTTCCGCAACAGCAGAGATCAGTTCTGTCTTATTCATGGTATTTCCTCCTGAAATTTCGTTGTTCTTCCGTCCGGCATTTCCGCCGGACATCTACTCTATTTATAGCCGCTGGCCCTCGTTTTGTCAATAAAAAGCGGCGTGTTTGCGCCGTTTTCCGCCATTTCTGGCGATGTCATGCGGGTATTTGATCCACCCGTCAGAGGGCCCATCTGATCAGTCAGCCGGGCTGAACTGGTCCTTGCCAACACCGCAGACCGGGCAGACAAAATCCGCCGGAAGATCTTCGAACTTTGTTCCTGCGGCAATTCCGCTGTCCGGAAGTCCCTCAGCCTCGTCATAGGTCCATCCACAGATATCACATACGTACTTCATAGGAATTCTCCTCCTTTTTTCCAGGCATACCGCCTGTTTTGCACACGACGCCCAACTTTTCGCTATTACTCTGATGCTTTGCGCTCTCAGCTCTCAGCTCTCAGCTCTCAGCTCTCAGCTCTCAGCTCTCAGCTCTCAGCTCTCAGCTCATTTAGGCACATCCGGTGTGTCCGTGTCAAGCAGAACATAAGCGCTGTGGGAAACTATCCGTTTTCCCCCGGGCGGCCGCGTAACACATCGTAACGCATCAAGATCGATTGAATATAAGCGCTGCGGGAAATTATCTGGCTTCTTCCCCGGCTCCGCCACCCGGACAATACTGCCGCATCAGATATTCCTTCTGATTGTGCGACGGCTCGTCCAGCACATCCTCCAGCATCTGATGGAGCACTTCTCCCATCTCCGGTCCCGGCTTCATTCCGGCTGCAATCAGGTCACTTCCCCTGACTGCCAGCTGACGGAGACTGATGCAGCTTTTATCCCGCAGAATCTGCTCATAAATGGCACGCCAGGCCTCTACCTTCCGGCGTTTTTCCGCCCTGCGGTACTCGCTCTGCGCCGCGCCGTCGGCCATCTTCACCTCCAGAAGCAGCGGGAACAGGTCCTCCCCCACCCTCGCGATGCCGCGCCGCACAGAGCGGGACGTCTCCTCCATTGCAAGGTCATGATAGCGGACCAGCGTCTCCACCTGCTTCAGCGTCTCGTTATCGAATTTCAGACGCTTCATGATCGCATGCGCCATGTCTGCGCTGACTGCCGCATGTCCCTTGAAATGATCAATCCCCTGCTCGTCCCGGGTGTGGCAGGCCGGCTTGCCGAGGTCATGAAACAGCATCGTATACCGCAGAACCTTATCCGCCCGGACCGCCGCCACCGCATGGATGATGTGTTCTCCGACCGAATAGCAGTGGTGCGGATTGTGCTGCGGCGTCTCCATACAGACGTCAAGCTCCGGCAGAATCACAGCCGTGATTCCTGTCTCCACCATCGTCCGGAGCTCCTCCGGGTGCGGCGAGACAAGCAGTCTGGTCAGCTCCGAGGCGATCCGCTCCGCGCTGATTTTGGCGAGATTCGGCGCCATATCCTGCACCGCCCGCTTCGTGTTCTCCTCGATGTGATAGCCGAGCTGCGCCGAGAAGCGCACCGCCCGCATGATGCGCAGCGCATCCTCCCGGAACCGCTCCTCCGGATCTCCGACCGCACGGATCACGCCGCGCCGCAGATCCGTGAGCCCGTCAAAATAATCGATCAGTCCGTTCTGCGGGCTGTAAGCCATGGCATTGATGGTGAAATCTCTCCGCCTGAGATCCTCCCGGAGACTCGAGGTGAAGGTAACCTCCTTCGGGTGCCTTGCGTCCTCATACTCCCCGTCGATCCGGTAGGTGGTGACTTCAAATCCCTCGCTGCCCAGCATCACCGTGACCGTCCCATGCTGGATCCCCGTGTCCACCGTCCGGCGGAACAGGCGCTTGACATCCTCCGGGTGCGCTGAGGTTGTGATATCCCAGTCATTCGGCACCTTCCCCAGCATGGTATCCCGAACACAGCCGCCGACCGCAAAGGCCTCGTAGCCGGCGTCGTGCAGGACCGTCAGAATTTTGTTTACTTTTTCAGGCAGACTGATGTGATAATTCTGCAAACAGCTACTCCCAAACAACCAGAACCATGCACCATTTTCCCGCATCTCCACCATCCCGCGCGGTTTCCTGCCGCGCCGGATTCGCATCGGCGCTCTCCCGGCACAATCCCCGGGCTTACGCATCCCTGACATCGCATCGCGGGCTCCTGCGGTCCGTCAGATCTTCTTTCTGTCCTCTTCCTCGACGATCGCAAGCGTCTGCCGCGCAATTGCCAGCTCCTCGTTGGTCGGGACAACCATGGTGACGACCTTGTCCGTGGGCTTGCTGAGAATGACCTCCTCGCCGCGGATTTTGTTCTTCTCATCGTCAATCGATGTACCGAGGAATTCCGTGTAATTGGAGATCCGCTTGCGCATCGGTCCGTCGTTCTCGCCGACACCCGCGGTGAAGACGATGACATCCACGCCGTCCATCTCCGCCGTGTAAGCGCCGATGTACTTGCCGACGCGGATCGCATAGGCCTCAAGCGCCGTCTCGGCGTCCTTGTTCCCCTCGGCTGCCGCCTTTGTCAGGTCACGGAAATCATTGGAAATGCCGCCGGACAGACCGAGCATGCCGGATTTTTTGTTCAGAATATTCAAAATTTCCTGTGCCGAGCAGTGCAGCTTGTCCATCAGGAAGGTGATGATCGCGGGATCGATGTCGCCGGAGCGGGTGCCCATGATGAGGCCCTCCAGCGGGGTCAGTCCCATCGTGGTATCGATGGACTTGCCGTACTTCACCGCCGTGACGGAGGCGCCGTTGCCGAGATGGCAGACGATGATCCGCAGATCCTCCCGCTTCTTGCCGAGAATCTCCGCCGCGCGCTGGCTGACATAATCATGGCTGGTGCCGTGGAAGCCGTAGCGGCGGACCTTGTAGTCCTTGTAGTATTCCAGCGGAATCGCGTACAGATATGCTTCCGGCGGCATCGTCTGATGGAACGCGGTATCAAACACCGCGACCATCGGCACCCCGGGCATGAGCTTTTCGCAGGCATGAATGCCGGTCAGGTTCGCCGGGTTGTGGAGCGGCGCAAGATCCGAGACATCGCCGATGGCGCGGACCACATCGTCGTTGATGAGAACTGCCTTGTTAAACCGCTCTCCGCCGTGGACGATACGATGTCCGACAGCACCGATCTGGGAGAGGGAGGTGATCACACCCACCTCCGGGTCCAGCAGATGGTCGATGACCGCCTTGATCGCCGCGCTGTGATCCGGCATCGGGATCTCCTCAGTCCGCTTTGCTCCGCCCGTCGGCGTGTGCGTGATACAGGATCCCTCCGAGCCGATGCGCTCGCACAGACCCTTGGCCAGCACCTTCTCCGTGATGCTGTCAATCAGCTGATACTTCAGCGACGAACTGCCGCAGTTAATCACCAGAATGTTCATATATGCCTCCTTAACACTGGAGCTCAATACGCTCTGCCCCAGTAGACCATCTTTTTCGCAGGCTTGCCGCAGCAGACGCAGGTTCCGGACAGATTTTCCTGCTCGAACGGGATGCAGCGGCTGGTGACGCCGTACTTCTCCTTGATCTTGTCCTCGCAGGCGCGGTCTCCGCACCACATCGCCTTGACGAAGCCCTTCGTCTCCCTGAAGTCTTCCTCAAACTCCTCCGCATTGTGCGCTGCGAAGGTGTGTTTTGCCAGATGCGCCGTGGCGCGCTCCAGCATCTCCCGCTGCATGCGCTCCAGTTCCTCGCCGACTCTGACCGGAAGCTCCCCGATGGCACACTCGATCTTCTCGCGCGTGTCGCGGCGCACGATCACTGCCTTCCCGGCTGCGATATCCTTCGGCCCGATCTCGATGCGGAGCGGAATGCCGGACACCTCCTGCGCGGCAAATTTGAATCCCGGGCTGCGCTCCGAGTCGTCGACCTTGACACGGTATGCAGAAAGCGAAGCGGCAATTTTGGCTGCCGTCTCCAGCACCCCCTCCTTCTTCTGCTGAATCGGAATGATGCAGACCTGTGTCGGCGCGATGTGCGGCGGCAGGACAATGCCGGAGTCGTCGCCGTGCACCATGATCAGCGCGCCGATGACGCGGGTGGTCATGCCCCACGAGGTCTGATAGACATAATTCAGCTTGTTGTCGCGGCCCGTGACCTGAATGCCATAGGCTTCCGCGAATTTGCTGCCAAAATAATGGCTCGTGCCGGACTGCAGGGCGCGGCCGTCGTGCATCAGTGCCTCGATCGTATAGGTCGCCTCGGCGCCCGCAAACTTCTCCTTGTCCGTCTTCTGTCCCTTGATGGTCGGAATCGCGAGCTCCTCCGCAAGGAAATCGGCGTAGACATTCAGCATCTGCTGTGTTCTCGCCTCGGCCTCCTCTGCCGTCTCGTGAATGGTATGTCCCTCCTGCCACAGGAATTCGCGGGAGCGCAGGAACGGTCTGGTCTCCTTCTCCCAGCGGACCACTGAACACCACTGGTTGTAGAGTCTCGGCAGATCACGGTAGGAATGAACATCCTGTGCAAAGAAATCGCTGAACAGGGTTTCCGAGGTCGGGCGCACGCAGAGGCGCTCTGTCAGCGGCTCCGTGCCGCCCGCTGTGACCCAGGCCACCTCGGGAGCGAAGCCGTTCACCAGCTCTCCCTCCTTCTTCATCAGGTTCTCCGGGATCAGCAGCGGCATGTAGACATTTGTCACACCGGTCGCCTTGAACCGCGCGTCCAGATTCTTCTGAATGTTCTCCCAGATCGCGTATCCGGCGGGCTTGATGACCATGAATCCCTTCAGATTGCTGTATGCCAGCAGATCTGCCTGCATACAGACATCCGTGTACCACTGGGTGAAATCCTTATCCCTGGGTGTGATCGACTCGACAAATTTCTTCTGCTCTGCCATATATAACCTCGATTCCTGATTGTAATAGATTCATAGATTCTATGATGCCCAGATCAAAAAATCCCCTTCGCGCGTCCGCCGTGTAAACTGTCCGAAAATTCGTGGAACCTGGTCGAATATTTTTCAATCCCTTCCGCGTGTCCTCCACATGAACGGTCCCGGCGGCGCTGATGCATTCCGATGGCGCGGAAACGCCCCAAATGCGGGCAAAAAGCTATTTCATTGTAGGTTTCGGGCCGCCGATTGTCAATGAAGCCCGTCCGCGTCCATCAGCAGCTTCATCGCCCGGTACTGATCCGCCTCCGCCACCTCCAGATGCCACGTGATCCGCTGATCATCCTTGTTGCGGTCGCCGCGGCCCTGCCAGTCCGCTGTCTTCATATGCGCGCCGCCCAGCACCGGCGGCTCCTCCGTGGTCCAGCAGTTCGTCCGGATTCCCGCATCCCGGAGCAGCTTCTCCCTGGCGGCGGCAAGCGCCTTGTCCTTTGTATCAAACAGCTTTACCTTCTTCGTGAAAATCCAGAGCATATGCCTGTCCCTTCGTTTCCTTTCGCGCTTTTATCCTTCTTTACAGCAGCCGGATGCGGTTCTGCAGCATGCTTCCGACCGTGTCGGCAAATTCGTCCATATGGCGGATGCGGGCAAAATCACTGCCGTAGATGCGGTGCACATTCGGCAGAGCGTCGTCCTCTCCCGTGAAGACACACATCACCGTGATCCCCTGCATTCTCGCCTGATGCACCTCGGCCGCGGTGTCCTCCACCCCGAGTCCCGCCGCATAGTCGCGGTATGCGCCGTTTTCCGTCCGCACCTTGATCACATCGTTCGGCTTGCAGTCCGACAGCACGATGAGCAGCCTGTGCTCCGCGTGGTTCTCTTTCATCATACCGGCTGCCAGCCGGATCGCGAGACCGTCCCGGTTCGCGCCCGCGGCAAAATACCGGAAGGCCCCGCGGTTCTCCCTGACCTCGTCGTAATCCCGATAGATCGTCAGGATCGTATATCCGTTCAGCGAGCAGAAGGAATACAGCCGCACGGGAATTCCGCAGTTCGTCAGCGCCTGCGCCGTCATATATCCCTGCGCCGCCACCGACTCCTGCCTGTGCAGCTGCGAAGTCGAGGCATCCAGCAGAATATCCACCGTCAGATTTCCGCTGTCTCCCGGAATCGTCCGGTCAAAAATTTTGTCCTCACCCAGGTACAGGGCTCTCCAGACACGGACCGCACTGATTCTGCCCGTCACGGATTTCACCGTCTGCGCGTCAAGATGGGTCAGGAGAGAATTCCGGATCCGCCCTGTCAGCTTCTCGATCTGCACCCGGTAGATGGCGCAGTTTGCCGCGTAGGCCTTCTCGTTGGATTTTGCCTGCTCCAATGCAGCCCGGCGCATCTTTGCGGCGTAAGAGTGATCTGCGGCGTTCTTCCTGGCGCCCGCGTTTTCCCGCTGCTGCTTCTTCTGCGCCGTCAGAACGGACTTTTCCTCCGCGTCCCCGCCGGACTGCGGATGGTCCGCGCTCCTCTCCTCCGGATATCCGCGCGTGATATGCAGCTTCACATCCGTGTGATTGCCGCAGCAGTAGTCCCGCTGCAGCCTGCGGAGCGTCTTTTCATCGTGCATCGGCCGGCCGAAGTAGTCGGTGATGTACTGCTTCATGCCCTCATCGCTCTGCGCCGTATATGCCGCAAAAGCCACGCTGAGATGACTCTGGTCCAGTACCTCGCTGCCGTACTCCGACACATGCTCCCCGTAGCCGAAGGACATCCGGCGCACCGGAGACGTCTGGCCCTCCGGCCGTTTTCTCCGCACCCGCAGCGACAGCAGCGCGAGCGGATTGCGGATTCCCTTCCCCTCGCGGCCATCGTCCGGTCTTCCGGGGCGGTAAGGAAAATATTTTGACAGAGTCCGGGTCAGGTGCGCAATCACCTCCTCGGTTGTCAGGTCCGGTCCGAGCTCAATTTCATCGAGCAGATGCACATCCACGAGGTCCGGAAGCCCGGCGTCCTCGCCGAGCGCCCGCCGGAAATGCCCGAGCGTCACCGCGAGAAGCCGCTGTCCGCTGTGGTCCTCGGAGATCTGCCCGCGGGCCTCCTGCACCTTCTTCTGCGCATAGCGCCGTCTGAGGTATGGGAAAACCGGCCGCAGATCCTTCTCCTTCTCATACACCGCATTTTCCAGCGCCAGCCAGAACAGACTCTCATACGTCCCCTGATCCACCCGCTCATGGAAGGTCTGATAGAACAGCATCAGCTTCTTCCAGTCGTAATGCAGATGAATCGCGCCGATGACACTGTTCCAGTACACATCTGCCCGCCCGTCTGAGTCGTAGACCCGGAAGCCGGTCTCAATGGTGTAATCATGCGCGCTGTTCCAGATCAGATTGGCAGCCCGTTTTTTCTCAAAATCCGAAATTTCCAAACTTATGCCCCGTGCCGCGCTCTTCTCGGCATTATCCTGTCCTCACTCCGCAAACATCTGATCATGCCCCAGATCGCCCGGGAAACGCACCGCGATCATATCCTGCACCAGCTGCCGCTCATACTCGTCAAAGCATTTATTGACAATACCCAGCTGCAGCGCCTGCACCGCGGGCAGTCCGCGGCTCATCATCCGGATCGCGGCGAGCAGTCCGCGCAGATCCAGCGCCTTCGTCGAAATTTCCCCGCCCTCGCACTTGCGCCGGACATCGCTGAACAGCTGCGCAAACTGGGTGAGATACTCCTCCCGGAGCTCCGGAAACTTATCCCGGATCAGCTTCTTCAGATTTTGCTCCGTGATGACAGGCATCTGAATGATCATAAACCGGGAAGCCAGCGCCTCATTGATCTCCCGGGTCCCGGCATATCCGTAATTCATCGTTCCGATAAACCGCGTCGCATCTGACAGCGTGATCCTGTTATAGCCCGGCACATCGATGATCCGGCGGAAATCCAGTGCCGCGTGCAGCACCGCCAGCGACTCATTCTTGGCCATATTGATTTCATCCAGAACACCGAAGCCGCCCTCCTCCGCGCACTGCAGAATCGGTCCCTTCCGAAGCGTCACCCTGCCGTTCTCAAACGTATCCTGCCCGATCAGAGAACCGGCGTCCGTATTAATATAGAACGAAACATCCCACTCCGGCCGCCGGAATGCCGCGGACAGCCCCATCGCCAGCACATTCTTGCCCGTCGCCTTCGGTCCCACCAGAAGCAGATTCTCCCCCGCAAGAATCGTCGACAGAGCCTCCTCCCAGATTTCCTTCCCGTAATAATGATACTGCGGCACCGGAATCCGGCTCAGGCACCCATCCTTCAAACGGTAAAACTTCCGAAAATCCTCCACATCCTTCAGAATCCGCTCCGAGACGCCCTCCGTCCTCAGAAATTCCAGAATATCACTCATAGGCACCCCTTCCATGAAAATTGTCCCTAACAAGTTTAGCATGGTCGGGACAAAAATTGTCCCGACCATGCTAAACTCGTTAGGGACAAAGCCAGAATCGCCCGGTGCGCAGGCACCGGGCGATTCCCGTCAGCCGGACGTTCCGTCCGGCAAATCCTCATTTCCTTCTCAGGCCTTTGCCTGCGCCGCCTTCTTCCTGCCGTTTACCACGCAAAGCGCGAGATAGCAGATGGTGAACACCGCAGCCACAATATAGGCTGCCGTCCAGCTCATCACCGAAGCGCCCGGGAGCTGTTTCGGATTATGCACAATAAACGAGCAGGTTGCAAACGCATAGAACGCAGCCGGGATGAGCGGCACCCAGACGAATTTGCTCTTGCCGCTCTTGAACATCCAGGCGGCTATGCAGGCCAGCGCGAACAGGGAGATCATCTGGTTGGACCATGCGAAGTATCTCCAAAGTCTGCTGAAGCCTTCTGCATCCCGTTTTGCCCAGAGCAGAATCACGAAGACCAGAGCGAACACCGGTGCAGCCAGCGCGATGCGCTGCTTGTTGTTCTCCTGGCGGATGTGCAGGGAATCGGCCAGTGTCAGGCGCAGTGCGCGGAGCGCGGTATCGCCGGAGGTGATCGGAAGAACCACGACGCCGATGAGGGCGATCGTGCCGCCGATGCTGCCGAGTGCGTCACGGCAGACGACACCTGTCACAGCTGCCGCGCCGATCTGGTGGAAGAACTGATCCCCGGCCTGAATGTAGGACGCGTTCAGCGCGCCGTTCGTGAGCGCCTTCTCCGCGGTCGTGAGCTGCAGATAGCTGTTCCCCATCATGGAGAGACCGCCGTTCGCCGCGCCGAGGTTGATCATCGCCATTGTTCCGGCTGCCCAGCACATCGCGATGAAGCCTTCCACGATCATCATGTTGTAGAAGCACATCCGGCCGTTCTTCTCCGACTCAATGGTTCTTGACACGAGCGCGGTCTGTGTGCTGTGGAATCCGGAGAGGATGCCGCAGGCAACCGTCAGGAAGAACACCGGAATAAAGTGGCTGGCGTTGAAGTACGTGCCGTAGTCAAAACCCGACGCGTTGATGGTGACGGCGGCGCCGGTGGCGTCCACGCCCTGGATTGTGCTGGATACCGTATTCCAGTTGTCCCAGATATTCGTCAGCGGATACTGATGCGCGAAGATCGCGACAAAAATACCGAGTGCCGAGAACACCAGAATGATACCGAAGATCGGATAGACACGGCCGATCAGCTTGTCGATCGGCAGGCAGGTCGCCAGGAAATAGTAGGCGAAGATGACAATATACACGATCCAGGTCGTCGGATCGGTCGCCGCGCCGGACCACTTGAAGATCTGCGTCGTCGCAATGTCGCCGGGCGTGTAGATGAACACCGCGCCGACAAGCAGCAGAAGCAGGCAGATGAATACATCATACAGAACGTATACGGTCCGGTTTGTGTAATCCTTCACAAAATCCGGCATCTGTGTGCCGCCGTCCCGCGTGCAGATCATGCCCGAGAAATAGTCGTGCATCGAGCCGCCGATCACGTTGCCGATCGGAATCGCCAGAAACGCCGCCGGCCCGAACAGAATACCCTGAATCGGTCCCATGATCGGACCTGTTCCGGCAATGTTCAGCAGGTTGATCAGGCTGTTCCGCCATGTCTTCATGGGGACATAGTCCACGCCGTCCTGCCTCGAATAGGCCGGCGTCTCGCGGTCGTCCGGTCCGAAAATATTCTCGCAGAACTTACCGTACAGCGCGCCGCCGCAGATAAGAATCACGAGACCGATAAGAAATGTTGCCATGTTATGTTACCCTCCTCCTGGCCGCCGCCCGCTGACGCAGAGGGCGTCCCACGCCGGGGCGTCAGCCTCTCTCCGCTTCAGTTATATTTGAAAGCTATGGCCATTGATATTTAATGAGAATAATACTGCGATTTCTTATCGATTTCAACGGAAAACTTTATATTTATTTCATAATTTGTTCCCCATTTCCAGCCATTTCTTTCCAAACGTTGGCTGAAAGGGATTTCTCACCTGCACTTTAATTTTCAATTCAGTCATTTCTTTCCAGTCTTTGGCTGAAAGAGATTTCTCACCTGCATTTCGATTTTCAATTCAGCCATTTCCGGTCCTTGCTGCCAGTCTGCGGCCGGCTGACTGCCGCTCCTGTCTACACCTGTTTTCCGCCTCAGAATAATTTCCCGCTCACTGATAGTTTCTCACCGTAAAGAGCGGCTTGATCTTCACAACCTCCTCGTAGTCCTCCTTCGAAAGGACCGTCGTGTTGTCCATCGCGCGGAGGTCTTCCTTGAGTACGGCGAGTGCCTCATCCACCGTCTCAGCCCGCATTTCCTGCAAAATACGAATCAGGCGGTCAAAGACAACAGGATGGGCGTACCAGACAGGAATCGGAAGCCCCCGGTATCCTTTGAGCGCCCTCCCCATCGCTTCCACAGCCTCCTGATACTCCCGGTCGCGCCGCTTCCGGTTTGTCAGCTTGCTCGGGAGCGCCCGGCTGCTCACCATCGTGAACATCATCATGATGCCGAAGAGGACCATCAGCAGCCCGGCCATGCGGCTCCCTCTCCGGATGAACACCGCACCGGCTGCGGTGACCACGCCTCCTGCTGCCAGGACAGTGACTGCGACCGCGCCCACCCATGGCCGGAAGAGGTCGGCGTGGCGCTTGAGCTTTGCCATGGCGGCCATCTTATCGCTCATAGCCTGATGCTTGTGGACCTCCCAGCGGGCTTCCTCCAGCTGCTTCTGCGCCGCCCGGGCTGTTTCCGACAGCTCATTGCGGGCCATCCGCGCCTCGATTTCCTCTCTCTCCCGCTTCTTCTCCTCGCCCTTCGGTGAGAGCTGGCTGATCTCAGGATGCGTCCGCTCCAGTTCGTTCTGCATGGCGTCGCAGTCCTGCAGATAGCGGAACGAACACTGCCGCTCCTTCCCATCCCCGTACTCCACTACCAGATACAGAACCGGTGCGAGGAATCCCTTCCCGGCCAGATCGCTGCCCGACACCCGCTTGTAAACCCGCTTCACCTCCCCGTAAGGGATATAGTAATGCCGCGGGTGCATCGTACTCCCGAAATAAAGAAATTCCTCCCCCAGCCCGCACTGGTCATACTTCTGGCATTTCTTCCGATCCGCGAGCACTCTCTCCGTGTCAAAATCCGTGCCCAGCGCTTCCACTTTTTTACTCATACCGTTCCTGTTCTCCCCCGCCCCACACTGTCTTGCAGTGTCCGCAGCTCCTCTCCGGTCAGCGGCCGCACCTGGCCCGGCGCCAGCGCCGGGTCAAGCACCAGTGTGCCCATCGACAGCCGTTTCAGAAACAAAACCTGTTTTCCTACAGCGGCAAACATCCGCTTCACCTGATGATAGCGGCCCTCGGTGATCTCCACCACAGCCCACGTGTCTTTGTCTTTGCCTTTGTCCTTGTCTTTGTCCTTGCCTATGTCCTTGTCTTTGCCCTTGCCTATGTCCTTGTCTTTGCCTATGCCTATGCCTTTTCCCTTGTCTTCGTCTTTGTCCTCTGCCGCCCACAGTCTGGCCGGAGCCGCCAGGAATGCCGCCCGGCCTCTGGCGTTCCCTGCCGTCTCGTCCTCCGGCACCGGAAGACCCTCTGCGAACCGTCTGACATCCTCGTCCGAAAACGGGCGGTCCAGCTTTGCCAGATACTGCTTGGGCACATGCCTCCCCGGCGCGAGGAGACTGTGCGCCAGCTGCCCGTCGTTCGTCAGAAGAAGCAGTCCCTCCGTGTCCTTGTCGAGACGCCCGACCGGCGCGAGATCCCGCCGTGTCCCCGGGGGAAGAAGATCCAGTACCGTCCTCTGACGCGGATCCTCCGTCGCGCTGATCACGCCGGCCGGCTTATTCATCATGTAATATTCCACGGCATGCCAGACGACCGGCTTCCCCTCATATTCCACGCGATCCTCCGGTCCGACCGCGGTATCGGCCTTTTTCACCGGAACGCCATTCACAAAAACAGCACCGGCCCGGATCGCCTTCTTCAGGCCGCTCCGGGTTCCGATGCCCATATCCGCAAGATACCTGTCAAGCCTCATATTGATACCCGTACTACACTTCCGCCGGCATCCGCAGCAGATAGGTCCGCATGAATCCGCCCGTCCGTCAGGAGCAGCATATAATCCTGCTCCTGACGCAGCGCAGCGTGTCATGACACTTCCTCAGCCCTTATAATGCCGCCGATACGGCGCCCAGGTCCGCTCACTGATGATATAGCGCGGCCGCCGCTTTGTCTCCAGATAAATTTTCCCGATATACGTCCCGATCACACCCAGCGATAGCAGCTGAATGCCGCCGAGGAAACAGATGATGCACACCGTCGACGCCCAGCCCGCAACCGTATGCCCGATCGCAGCCATGATGATGGCCCACACAATCCCGATGAATCCCACCAGACTCACGATGCCGCCGAATCCTGTGATGATCGAGATCGGCTTGACCGACAGGCTCGTGATTCCGTCGAAGGCAAGCGCCAGCATTTTGCTCAGCGGGTAGTGGCTGCTTCCCGCCATGCGCTCATGCCGCTCGTAGTAGACCTTTGCGCTCGGATATCCGACGAGCGGCACCAGCCCGCGGAGAAAAATATTGACCTCTTCAAAATCCGCGAAGGACTGCAGAACCCTGGCGCTGATGAGACGGTAATCCGCGTGATTGTAGACCACCTCGGCGCCCATGCGGTTCAGCAGCCGATAGAAGCTCTCCGCCGTGGTCCGCTTGAACCAGGTGTCCGTCGCCCGGGAGGAACGGACGCCATAAACCACCTCCGCGCCCTTCAGATACTCGTCCACCATCTGATCCATCGCGTCAATATCGTCCTGCCCGTCGCAGTCGATCGAAATGGTGATGTCGCAGACGTCCTTCGCCTCCATCAGCCCGGCCAGCACCGCATTCTGATGCCCAAGGTTCCGGCTCTGGCTGATCCCGATGTAATGGGCATCCTGCGCCGCAAAATCCGTGATCAGCTGCCATGTTTTGTCCTTCGATCCGTCGTTGACAAACAGCACCCGGCTCCTGTCGCTGATTTTGCCCGCCGCGGCAAGGCTCTGAATCTTCCCGAGAAACAGCGGCGCGGTGATCGGAAGCACTGCCTCCTCGTTGTAGCAGGGCACCACGATCCATAGAATCGGCCTGCCCTCCGCCGCTGACGCGCAGGCCTCTGTTTCTTTCCCTGCTTTCGATGCGGCTTCTGGCTTTTCCCCTGCCGCGGCAACAGCCATCTCCCGTATTTCTTTCCTGTTCTCCTGCATGACGGTCTCTGACTCCTCCGGCTCTCTGACTCTCTGATTCTCTGACTCTCTGACTCCAGCTCATTGTATCATAGCGTTTCCGGGCATTCACAGATTCTTCATGTTTCTTTCATTCTTTTCCCTGCCCCGGCATTCTATAATGGACATGATGATAGAACAAGGAATCCAGGAGGATTTTACTTATGAATACAACAGCAGCTTTTCCCCGCCTCGCCCTTTTTCTTGCGGACGGCTTTGAGGAAGTGGAGGCGCTCACCGTCGTTGATCTGCTTCGCCGCGCGGGCATTTCCGTGACCACTGTGTCCATCACGGACCGCCGGGAGGTCACTTCCTCCCATCAGGTGACGTTGCTCGCGGACACCATCCTTGACGAACTCGATTTTGACGCGCTGGACGGACTGGTACTGCCGGGCGGCATGCCGGGTACGACGAATCTCGCCGCCTGTGCTCCTCTGACCGCCCAGATTCAGAAATTTGCCGCGGATGGCAGAGAAGTCTGCGCCATCTGTGCTGCTCCCACCATTCTCGCCGCGCTCGGACTCCTCGAGGGGAAGCCCGCCACCTGCTTTCCCGCGCGTGAGCCGGATATGCGCGGCGCGATCCTGACCCACGCCCCGCAGACCGTGACCGGCAACATCATCACCGGGCGAAGCATGGGCTGCGCCATCGATTTTGCCCTCGCCATCGTGGAGCACTACCAGAGCAGAGATGCGGCAGACCGGCTGAAACAGGCTGTCGCGTTTCCGTACTGACCGAAGAAACAGCATTGGGGGTTACAATCGCTCATGAATATCTTATTCTTCCTCACGCCCAAGGCACAGGTCCGCTATGTGGGAGCGGACGACACCCTGCGCCAGGCGCTTGAAAAGATGGACCATTACCAGTATGCATCCGTCCCGATCGTCGACGAGAAAACCGGCCGCTACATCGGCACCCTGACCGAGGGCGACCTGCTGCGCACCATAAAGGAACAGTATGACCTCTCCCTCCGGAAGGCCGAGGACATTCCGCTCCTCCAGATACCCCGGAAACGGGACTACCTTCCCATCACCGCATCCGCCAACATCGAAGACATCGTCCAGGCGGCCATCTCCCAGAACTTTGTCCCTGTCGTGGACGACCTCGGCTGCTTCATCGGCATCATCACCCGCCGGGAAGTCATCCGCTTCCTCCAGAACTGCACCCAGAGCGACAAAGCCGGGCAGGTTTAGCCTGCTGGTACAAAAATTGTCCCTAACAAGCTAAACTTGTTAGGGACAATTTTTGTACCAAACAGGCTAAACTCGTTAGGGACAATCACGTTTATTCCCTGTATCCGCTCCCGCTTGACTCCCGGATCACCAGCTCCGCCGGCATGAGGATGGTCTGTGGCTGGCGTCTCTTGCTGATCATGTCGAAGAGCAGCGTGATGGTTGCCTCCGCCATCTGTTCCACAGGCTGGCGGACCGTGGTGAGGCGGGGAATATAAAAGTCTCCGGTACTGATTCCGTCATATCCCACGATCGAAATATCCTTCGGGATGGCCAGCCCAGCGTCCGCCGCGGCCCGGCAGGCACCGATGGCAAAGACATCAGCTGTGCAGAAGATCGCTGTCATCTCCGCCCCGGAATGGATCAGTTTCCATGCCATGCGGTAGCCGTTCTCGATGGTGTAGCGCTCTGATTCGCCCTGCGGCGCCTCCTCGATGAGATCAGGATTCATCTTCAGCCCGTGCGCGGCGATCGCTCTGCGGTAGCCCTCGAACCGGAGCTGTCCCACTGATTTTGTCAGCAGATTATCCCCGATGATGGCGATGCTGCGGTGGCCCTGCTCGATCAGGTAGTTCACCATTTTCTCCGATTCCGCCACATCGTCCACCGAAACATTGGCGTACCAGGAAGGTTCGCCCTGCGGCGCCCCGATCGTGGAGAAAACGAAGGGCACCTTGAGCTGCCGCAGCATCGCGTCCTCATGGACAAAATTTCCGCCGAGGAAAACAATTCCCCGCAGTCTGCGTTCCTTGACCAGTTCCAGCGCGACCTGCACTTCCTCCTCGTCGGCCTCCACATGGCGCAGAGTTGTCGAATAACGGTTTTCCTCAATCCGGTGCTCCATGATCTTGATCATGGTATTGAAGAACGGGTTTGTGATTCCCTTCACCAGAAGTGCGACAGCCCTCGAATCCGTCTTCTTCAAATTGATCGCGCTGTTGTTCGGAACAAACCCCGTCTCGCGGATCACCTGCATGATCTTCTGGCGCGTCTCCGGGTTGATATCCGGATGATTATTCAGAGCCCGCGACACGGTGCTGACACTGCACCCGCACAGCCGCGCAATATCCTTGATTGTTGTCTCAGCCATAGTTTTCTTCCCCGCCCGGATATTCCCCTCTGAAAACGCCCTGTTCCCATAAATGAAACCGGGGTCGATGCCGAGCAGCATCAGACCCCGTTTTGACCATTCTGCCGCCAAATACACGGCCTGGGTATCCATTCACTCCAAAATCCGTCCCGCAGCACTCGTCATCTTACAATCTTCCATACGTCGCTGTAAAGAGATGAATATCCTCCGCGAGTTCCT
>Ga0256406_1002505_pt1 | contig 25640 bp, 22 predicted proteins | sample RumenRJG_03DNA_FD_185986 | JGI IMG/M metagenome (GOLD analysis project Ga0256406, IMG submission 185986) | Bovine rumen microbial communities from Lethbridge, Alberta, Canada - RJG_03 | ecosystem: Host-associated > Mammals > Digestive system > Stomach > Rumen | place: Canada: Alberta | collected...
AGAACACCGTGGAATAAATGCGACCGAGTCTCATCAACCATTGATCAGCTGTAACACTGATCAGGAAATATGTTTACACAAAATACTTGACACAATCATCGAAACGTAATTTAAATTAAAGCTCATCTTCGAAGCAGATGAGAGTAGAATTCCTCTGGTAAATAAGCGGTGGGGGTAACTACGTTAATGAACTGACGGCTTTTTTCAAGCTAACCATTTTTTGGAAATGGATAAGAAACAATATAGGAGCAATAACGAAAAGTGGAAATCATAGACCGGCATAAAACGGAGCACAGGACGCAGGTCCGTACCGTAAAACTCATCTATCTGATATGCATGGCGGCGATTTTTGCAGGGGGATGGGAGCTTTACTATCTCCCTCATTTCTGGTCGCCATTTTATAATATGACTGCCGCGTCCATCGCGGTAGTTTTCGTATACCTCGTCATGTACTATGCGATTTCGCACCTGTATGGCTGCTATCGGATTCAGCTGAGCCGCATTTCCGAATTGGTATACAGTCAGATCCTCTCGGCGCTGATTACCAACTTCTTCATGTTCCTTATTATCCTTTTGATGAACCGGCACATGATGAATGTGGGCCCTATGTTCCTGGTCCTGGCGGGGCAGGTGGCGGGTTCTGTTATCTGGAGTTATGCGGCGCACAGGTGGTATTTCCGCAAGTTCCCGCCGGTCGATACGGTTATCATCTGGGAGGAACGGCCGAATCTCGATAAGCTGGTTGCCCAGTATGGTATGGAAAAACACTTTCATATCATAGGAACTTATCGCGTGGAAGAAGTGATGGATCGTCTCCCTGAGGTACTCAAGGACGCGAAGTGCGTGTTCCTCTGCGATATTCACAGTCATCAGAGAAATCAGATCATCAAGTTCTGTATCAAATGGGGGATTAACGCATATGTACTGCCGAGACTTGGCGACATGATCATGGGCGGAGCGGAGAACCTGCATTTGTTTCATCTGACCACACTGCTGGTTTCGAGATATAGTCCGACGCCGGAATATCTGTTCCTCAAGAGGCTTTTCGATATCATTCTTTCTGCAATGGCACTTATCATTCTGAGTCCGGTCATGGCAGTATTGGCTATAATAATAAAAGCCACCGACGGCGGCAGTGTGCTTTATAAGCAGACCCGTCTGACAAAGGATGGAAAAGAGTTTAAGGTTCTGAAATTCCGTTCCATGCGTATGGATGCTGAGAAGGACGGCGTTGCCAGACTCAGCACGGGAGAAAATGATCCCAGAATCACCCCCGTTGGAAGGTTCATGCGGAAGATCCGGTTCGATGAGCTGCCGCAGCTCTTTAATATTCTGAAGGGAGACATGAGCATAGTCGGGCCGAGACCTGAACGGCCGGAAATCGCAAAGCAGTATGAAGAAGAGCTGCCGGAATGGCCGCTGAGGCTGCAGTGCAAGTGCGGGCTTACAGGCTACGCACAGGTCTATGGCCAGTACAACACTTCGCCCTACGACAAGCTCATGATGGACCTCGCCTATATTGCGCACCCAAGCCTGGGACAGGATTTCCAGATTTGCCTGGCTACTGTAAAAATCCTGTTTATGAAGGAGAGCACCGAAGGCGTCGCTGTTGGAGCAACTACCGCAATGGATTACGAAAATGCAGCAGATAGCACAGAAAATGACACTGAAACGGTCACAAAATAGGACGGATTGAACAAATTGCGGCCCTGTTTGAGCGGCAAGGGAGAATGTGCGCCTTCGGTACTCTGCTTATAGAAGAGCGGAGGTTAATGTAGCAAACACATAATCTTCCGTCAGTCTGTGTTATGTGCTTTTGATAGTTTCAGGCAAGAAGAGACACATTAAGGAGACGGGTATAAACCGTCGATAGTTTCAGGCAAGAAGATATGGGATAGACACATAAGGCGCAGAACAGCCGTGTGGACATCGGTGGGCTGCCTATAGAAGAACGGGAATAGATGGGAAATTGCTTATGTCTAAAGCTTGTCTTCTTAAGGGAGAGTACCGAAGGGCGAGAGGCTTGTGTGGAATAGAAGGAGCTGGTTGAAATGCAGGCCAGTAGGAAAAGGTAATGAGAACGATTTCGCTCCGGAGGCTGAAAAAGGCTCCAGAGCATTTCGTGTTGTTTTGGGGAGTTTAGCTCCCGTTCAATTCCAAAGAATAAAACAGGGAGCTGTAGCTGTGAAGAAACTTAAAGTGATGATTCTGGCCAATGATACGACGTATACATACAACCTCCGTAACGAGATTATCGAGCGCCTTGCATCAGATGGACATGAAGTTGTTGTTGCATCCCAGCCCCTACTCCTTCAGGAAGAGTTGAAGGGTCTGGGATGTAGACTTGTAAATATAGAAACAAATCGTCACGGAACAAATCCACTTTCAGATCTCGTACTTCTGATGAAGTTTAGAAAAGTTCTGGCGGATGAGAAACCAGATGTGGCGTTAACCTATAACATCAAGCCTAACGCTTATGGCGGGATCGCTTGCAGGATGACGAAGACACATTATATTCCCAATATCACCGGGTTGGGTACTGCAGTCGAATATCCGGGCCTTATGCAGAAGATTTCTACAAAGCTATATAAGGCGGGTGTGGCAGGAGCTGACTGCATCATGTTCCAGAATCAGGAGAACAAACAGTTCTTTATCGATCACCACATGATGCCGAAAAATGCAAGAACACGGCTTCTCCCTGGCTCAGGGGTGAGCCTTAAAGTCCATAAGGCGCTGGATTATCCTGCTGACAACGGTGTGATTAACTTTCTTTTCATCGCGCGTGTGATGGCTGAAAAGGGTATTGATCTGTATCTTGGAGCTGCGAAGAGGATCTATGAGAAACATAAAAATGTCATGTTTCATATCTGTGGCCAGTGCGATGATGAGAAGTATATCGGTCTGCTGAAAGAAGCCGAGAAGAGCGGATACATCACCTATCACGGTGAACAGAAAGATATGGTTCCATTCTTTGAGATGGCGCACTGCATTGTACATCCCAGCTACTACCCTGAGGGTATGAGCAACGTGCTGTTGGAAGCGGCTGCGCACTGTCGGCCAATTATTGCGACAGATCGAGCCGGTTGCCGAGAGACCGTGGATGATGGAAAGAGCGGATACGTTATTCCGATAAAGGATGAGGAGAAGCTGGTAGATGCTCTGGAGAAATTCTTAGCGATGAGCTGGGAGCAGAAGCGCGATATGGGTCTGGCGGGAAGGTCGAAGATCGAGCGGGAGTTTGATCGACAGATTGTCGTAAGAGCATACGTTGAAGAGATTGAGAGAATCTATTTGTCAAGATAAGAAACGGAGGAATAACAAATGTCTAGGTATAAAGATGTATATGACAAGGTTTTACCGGAAGCGAAACGTCAATCAGAGAAACCTAATATTGTCCTCTCTAAAATTGTTAGACCGCTTTGCATATACGCAACCTTGCCGTTCCTCGATACGAATATCAGACCAACCACAATAACCAAAATTTCAGTTTTAGCTTCTTTAATTGGGTTCGGATTTCTTTCGTTTGGACGCAGTTTGCTTTTTAATATTGTAGGATGGATTTTCTTCTTTATCTGGGTCATTCTCGATGGAGTAGATGGAAATCTGGCAAGGTATAAGAATCAAACATCTGTGATGGGAGAAGTATGGGATGCTTTTGGCGGTTACGTTGCTATGGTTCTAACATACTTTGGCGCAGGAATTGCGGCATTCTATGATACTAATAGGTTTTCATATTGTGATCCATATTGGCTTCTTATTATTGGTGGGGCAACTGCCGTGATGTCGATTTTCCCGAGATTAATGATGCACAAAAAAAGGGAGACAATGGGCTCGAATGAGTCTACTAAAGAATTCACCAATAAGCAGGCGTTTGGATTAAAACAAGCAATTGCTATGAACTTTATTTCACTATCTGGTCTTTTTCAGATAATATTCCTGGTGTGTATTATCCTTCATTTACTTAACTGGTGGATACTATTCTATTGCATTGCAAATCTCGGAATGATGCTTATTAGCCTACGTTCTATTCTGAAGGAGTAACAGATGGGCAGGACAAATGACAGTAAGATACGGATATTGATGGTACTTGGAAATACTGGTCGCGGTGGTGCACAGACTTATGCGATGAATGTTCTGAGAAACATTGATAAAGATAGATTTCATATAGATTTTGCTGTCAATTATGTTTATGAAAATGGGTATACGGATGAGATTCGCGAACTAGGAAGCGAGATTCTTGTCATCCCAAAGTTTAAAGGGATTAATTACGTAGAATATATCAGGACGTTTAATTCTATACTGACAAACGGGAAGTATGACATTGTTCATGGACATGTCAGTAGTTCTGCTTCTCTTTACTTGAGACTTGCAAAAGAACATGGATGCAAAACAATAGCTCACAGCCACAGCGCTGGGTACAGGGGTAACGCAGCTGAACAAGTCATAAAAAAAATGTTTACTATAGGAGCAAAGAGGTATGCGGACTACTGGTTCGGTTGTTCTCGCTTGGCAGCAGAGAGAATGTTTGGCAAAGACTACGAGAAGAGTCCCAAGTATTATGATATACCAAACGCAATAATTTCGAGCAGATATTTATATGACACTACAATTCGTGAAAGGATAAGAAAGAGTCTTTCTATACCGAATGATGCTATAGTTTATGGACACGTTGGTTCTTTTAGTACTCCTAAAAATCATAAGTTTCTAATTGATGTGTTTGAACAGATATTTAGAGATCAAGGAGAAAAATCATATTATATCATGTGCGGAGAGGGAGCTTTAAAGGAGAGCATAGAGCAGGAAGTAAGAACAAAGAGCTTTTCAGAACACGCTATATTTACAGGTAATGTTGGAAATGTAAATGAGTATATGATGGCAATGGATGTCCTTGTATTTCCATCTCTTTTTGAGGGATTTCCAGTCACCTTGCTGGAGGCTCAGGCGGCAGGTCTGTATTGCGTTTCCTCCGATACAATTACAACTGAAGTAACTGTTACCGAAAATGTAAGGCCTCTTTCACTGGAATGCAGTAGGAAGGAGTGGGCAATGATAGCGGAAACAGCACCCGATATAAATAGAATCGCTGCTAACGAGACTGTAAGAGCGTCCCGGTACAACATGGATAATAGTATAAATGAATTGATGTCTCTATACAAAAAAATGGCAGAACATAACAGGTAGTATATTGATGTGGGAGGATAAGCTTGAGTAATTATATCATGCGCCTTGACGACGCTTCAGATCATATGGATATAGGCAAGTGGCAACGTATGGAATCACTTTTGGATAGATACGAAATCAAACCCATCTTTGGCATCATACCAGAGAACCGGGATGAATCTCTTGTCTCCAGGTATGAAGAGAATCCTCTCTTTTGGCAAAAGGTGTGTGAATGGGTGGAAAAAGGATGGACACCAGCAATGCACGGTTACCAACATTGCTATGTCACTGAAGAAGGCGGGATAAATCCTGTCAACAAAAGATCTGAGTTTGCAGGACTCCCTTATGAGGAGCAGGCAGAAAAAATCAGGAAGGGATATAAAATTTTAGTAGAACATAATATCAATCCGGGCATTTTTTTCGCGCCTTCACACACTTTCGATGAGAATACTTTAAGGGCAATAAAAGCAGAAACACCGATACGTATTATAAGTGATACAGTGGCTTGGGATGTTTATAAAGACGGAGACTTTTGGTTCATCCCGCAGCAAAGTGGAAAAGTTAGAAGTTTGCCGTTTAGAACCGTGACATTTTGTTACCATCCGAATACGATGGAAGATAAATCCTTTGAGGTGTTGGAGAGCTTTTTGAAAGAGAACAGGATATTATTTTCAACTGTGGCAACTATTCGGCTCAAGGATCGGTCCAAATCGATCTGGGATAACTTGCTTCAAAGAATATATCTGGCAAGACACTAAATAGGAGAAGTTTGTGTGAAAGCAGATAAGAAGACGTTGATGTTCTATATCAATGCCATCCATGATGGAGGAGCAGAGAGAGTGATTATACAGCTGGCATATAACTTTGCTATAGCCGGATATCACACTGTTTTGGTGACCTCGTTTGTGGACCAGAATGAATATCCCGTACCTGAGAATGTGGAGAGAGTATCAATAGAACAGCATGAGGTTGTCCAGTCAAGATTTAAAAGAAATTTTTCTCGGATTTTAGCCTTAAGAAGGCTTTGCAAGAAGTATAAACCAGTTGCTCTTATATCGTTCATGGTTGAGCCGTGTTTCCGTGCTTTGATAGCCACGATAGGATTGTCTGTGAAAAATATTGTATCTGTAAGGAACGATCCCAATAGGGATTACTCAGGAATTATCGGAAAGTTTGTTGGCAAGGTTATCATGCCAATAGCAGATGGATGTGTTTTTCAAACCAAGGATGCAAAAGCATGGTTCCCTAAAAAACTGCAGAAAAAGTCGAGAATTATTATGAATGCGGTAGACCATACTTTTTTTGAACAAAAACGTTCGGAGGGTGGTACATCTATTGTTAGTTTAGGACGACTAACAAGACAAAAGAATCAGAAAATGCTTATAAGGGCATTTTCTAAAGTTGCGGCGAACCATCCCGACATAACGCTCAATATCTATGGTATTGGGCCGTTAAATGAAGATCTACAGAAATTGATAGCGGATAACAGTATGCAATCTCGTATTTCCTTAAAAGGACTGACTTCGAATTCCCAATCTGTATTAGCAAATGCAGCACTATTTATCCTTTCATCAGACTATGAAGGAATGCCTAATGCACTTATGGAAGCATTAGCGGTAGGAGTACCATGCATTTCAACTGATTGCCCTTGTGGTGGACCACGAATGCTAATAACAGATAAAGAGAATGGGTTGTTAATCCCTGTTGGAGACGAAGTCGCGTTAGCAAATGCAATTGATTTTATGCTTACAGATCGCCAGTCTGCTGAAAGAATGGGGGCTTATGCAAAGCAACGGGCAAAGGAATACGAAACAACTGTCGTTTTCCAGCAATGGAAGACCTTTGTAGAGTCTGTAGTTGCTTAGCATGTGCCCGATTATAGGGCTAGTTTCAGGTTTTTGCAAAAATCAATTATAGCATAATGGAGTATACTCCAAAATGACTAGGTAACATGCCTGAAGGACTCGATATAGAATAGTGCGATAAAAAGCGCATTTGTTAAAGATTATAAAGTAAGAGGTAGTTTTTGTGAAAGTACTCACCGTGATTGGCGGCCTAAGTATGGGTGGCGCTGAGCATATGGCCTATGAATTAATAAAAAACCTCGATAGGAATAGCTTTTCGCCAAAACTCTTTTGTTATGGTGAGCGCCAAAACAACTCACTTGAAAATAGCGTAGAAAAAGTATGCCCCGTAGAATTTTTAAATTGTAGTGGTCATATAAGCATTAGGAAAATTCTTAAGGTCATGAGATTTATTTCTGCTGAAAAGCCTGATCTTCTTCATGCACACATGGGTGCCGTAGTTTTTGCTATACCATGGGGCATTCTTCATAAGAAACCCGTTGTTGTTACGGTTCATACTAAACCAGAACAAGCTTTTAGCAAGAAAAACGAAAGTCTGGTTAAATATGGATTGCGAAGAGGCGTTGTTTATCTAGTCGCAGTGTCTGAAGATAATTGCAAAAAAGTCCAAAGTTATTTTCATGTTGATTCGAGCAGATGCACGTTTATCAATAATGGAATCGATACAGGAAGGTTTTATCGGAAAAAGCATGGGGAATTCACATATATCAATGTGGCTAGACAAGATGAAAACAAGAATCAGACGATGTTGCTCAATGCATTTAAAATAGTTCACGACTTAGATACTGATACAAAATTATATCTTATAGGAGACGGCCCCTGCCATAATCAATTGCTCAGGATGAGAAACGAATTAGGACTTGATGATTGTGTTGAGATACCAGGCAATGTAGATGACCCGGAAAATTACTACGCTCTTTCTGATGTTTATGTTCAGACTTCTCATCGAGAAGCAATGCCTCTTTCTATTTTAGAGGCGATGGCCGCGGGTCTTCCTATTATATCGACTGATGTAGGCGGAATAAAAGACGTAGTAGATACAAACGGTTTTTTGATTGCTGATGGCGATAAGGAAGCCCTTATAAATAGGATGAGAGAAATGCTTCTAATGCCAGAGAGCGAAAATAAACAAATGGCTGACAGATCTTTTTCTATAGTAGATGATTATTCTTCTTCCAAAATGGCTTTAAGATATGAGACGCTATATAAAAGGGTTGCTGGACAGAAGGGATGAATGATGACGGAAAGAAAGATAAGTCCGATGGTGATGTGTTTTATAATCGGATTAACGGCTTTACTAATAGTAAGAGATTTGGTCGGAATTAGTTATAATAAATTCATCCTCGTAGGTTTTGCTTTAGTGTTTGCCTTGGTTTTAAACCATAGCGATTTGGCAACGATGATGTGTTTTATGTTCCCCCTAACATGGGGGCTGCCATATACGTATATTTTTTCAGCGTCAATTATTATGTATTGGTTGAAGAGAAAGAAAATTCCAGTTGAGAGTGGAATTTTATTCTTCTTGTACTTCTTGCTTGAGATTATTGCCTCTTATTTTTATCCAGCAACAGATTATGCATGGATAATAAAATATTTATCAGTTATTGCTATTTTCTTTACTTTTCTTTATGACTCTGAAATTGATAAGGAATCATGTATCAAAGCATTTTATATAGGCTCTATTGTCTTATGCATTGTTATAATACTTACGACATTTAAGAACGCCCCATCTAATTGGTTGTATTTGTTTTCTAGGGGATGGTTCAGATTTGGCAGTAAGCAAGCAGAGAATGTCGATGGTATGATGCTTTCTGTAAATGCGAATACTCTGGCCTATTATAGTGTTGTCGGTTGTGCTTTGGCATTTAATTTTATCCCTGAAAGCAAAGGAAGAACTCGATTTATTCACATAGGTGCTTTGGCTTTATTTGCCGTTTCAGGTGTTTTTACAGTATCAATCTCTTGGATGCTGGTCATGTCCGTGTGTACTCTTCTATTTGTGTTTACACAAACAAAAAGTGGTAAGGCTGTGCTTCTTACTGGAGTGGGAATAGTATTTGTTATCATAATTGCAAGAATAGCGCTCTCAAGAACCCCGGAGTTATTAGCTGCCTTTACGAGCAGATTGACAACAGTCGATTTGGCATCAGGTGACGCGAGAACAGATTTAATGATGGGATACCATAATGCATTTTGGGGCAATCCGAGATTTATTTTTCTAGGAACAGGAGTTACACAGTATAGGCAGGTAACGAATATCTCTAATTCTTTTCACAATATGGCTCAGCAGATATTTGTCAGCTATGGAGTGATAGCTGGGTTTGTGTTCTTTGTTGGCTTTTTAGCGCCATTGAGGAGACTTGGAAGACATACTACTGCGCTCATAGATTGGCTGCCAATGGTCGCAGTGCTGCTGTTTACTCAGACGATTCAATTTATTAACCCGGAATCACTAATGCTCCCATACGTGGTTGCGTTTTACCTATTGTCGGTGCGATCCATGGAGGGTCAGAACGATGAAGCACTTTATAATAACGGTTGATACTGAAGGCGATAATCAGTGGGCTTGGAAGCCCGGAATGCCAATTACGACAAGGAACGCTCAATATGTAGAAAGATTTCAGCGTCTTTGCGAGAGATATGGTTTTCCACCAGTTTATCTTACAAATTATGAAATGATCCTGGATGATGAATTTGCCGCTTACTTATCTCAAAAATGTGCTAGTGGTAATTGTGAAATTGGCATGCACATCCACGCTTGGAATTCACCGCCAGATTACGAATTATCAAATAAGTTTGGGGGAAATCCCTTTATAACAGAATATCCTGATGAGATTATGAAGGAGAAATTGACTTTTCTGAGAAAACTGATAGCGGAAAAGACTGGCGTAGTTCCAGTAAGTTTTAGATCTGGGCGCTGGGCCACAAATGATAAATTATTTGAATTGCTTAATGAAATAGGAATATTGGTTGATTGTTCTATAACACCCGGGATAAGCAATTATACAGATAAGGGTTTCTCGGTCGAACACGGGAATAATTATGTGAAAGAACCATTGGAGATTCGTCGCATAATTGGTAACTTGATTGAAGTGCCTATGACAACGCACAGAGTTAGAACGATGTCAGGAAGTTCAATAAAAAACAGGGCTCGTAATGTATTGTTGGGAAAAGATTTATGGATGCGTCCTGCTGTTAACTCAGCCGAGGAGATGCTCAAACTAATAAAAGTGGTAGAAAAACAGGGAATTCCATATCTTGAATTTATGATTCATTCGACTGAGCTTATGCCAGGAGGGAGCCCTTACACTAAGAATCAGATGCAAGTGGAAAGGTTTTATGACAGAATGGAAAAAGTGTTCGAAACTGTCACAAAGTCTGGGTATCAGGGGATTATGCTTCGTGATTACTACGAATTGATAAAAGACAGAGTTTGATACATTCAATAGTGGAGGGCAAGTAGGTGAGCGAAACATCAAATAAGAAAATATTGTCTGGAATTGGCTGGGCCTATGGAGAACGAATTCTGGCTCAAGTTATTTCTTTGATCGTTTCTATTATTTTAGCCAGATTGCTTGACCCGGCTCACTATGGGATTATTGCGATTGTAACTGTTTTTATCAGCTTTCTTGATGCATTTGTATCAGGCGGGTTTGGCAATGCGTTAGTCCAGAAGAAAGACGCTGACGATCTTGATTTTAATACAATCTGCTGGTTTAGTATTCTTGTTTCAATCGTTCTATATTTAATTCTATTTCTCGCTGCACCTAGTATTGAGAAATTCTATGATATGGATCAACTCACTGCAGTGACCAGAATCATGGGATTAAGAGTTATTGTATCAGCATTCAATTCAGTTCAGCATGCATATGTCCAAAGACATATGGTTTTTAAGAGATTTTTCTTTGCAACGCTTGGGGGAACTCTTGTCTCGGCTGTAGTAGGAATTGTTATGGCTTATAGGGGATTTGGCGTTTGGGCACTCGTGGCTCAGTATATGACAAATTCGATTATAGATACGATTGTACTTCGTTTCACGATTGACTGGAACCCCAAACTAGAGTGGTCCTTCGTAAGACTAAAAAGTATGATGGGCTTCGGTTTGAAAATGCTCGGAGCAACACTGGTAAATACTCTACAAGATAATATACGTTCATTAGTTGTTGGCAAAGTTTTTACTAAGGAAGATTTGGCATACTATAACCAAGGAAAAAAATATCCCGCAACATTGATGAACAATTTGGTCGGGAGTATTCAAAAAGTAATGTTTCCTGCTTTTTCTGAGTTTCAACAAAACAGGGATCATATTAAAAATGTAATGAGGAAGTCAATTCGGGTTAGTTCGTTTGTTTTGGTACCGGCAGTTATTGGTATGATTGCTGTTGCCGATACATTTATCCTACTATTTTTGACCGACAAATGGGCACCTGCTATTCCATATCTTAGAATATTAAGCTTAATATATCTCACGAGAACTATGAACTCAATTTTCCAGAGTAGTTTGCTTGCTATAGGAAAGAGTGGGGTAAACATGTTTCATGAGATTGTCGGTAGCGTTTTATCGCTTGTTCTTATATGTATTGGTGCGTTTGCCATGAAAAGTGTCATGTTTATCGCATGGAGTTACGTTATTGTCATGATTGTAGGAACCGGCATTTTCATTTTCTTTGTCGCTAAGTATTACGGGTACAGGTTAAATGAAATACTGAGTGACTATATGCCGTTTCTACTATTATCAGTTCTTATGGGATTGATAATCTATGCTATCGGTAGATTGAACATTAATAGATTCATCCTGCTTATCTTACAGATTGTTTCGGGTGTCGCTATTTACATTGCCTGTTCCAAGGTGTTGAAAATTAAAGAATTAGATATGTGCATGGCAATGGTAAAGAAAGTGATGAATAAATTTCGCAGGCAGAAAACAGCCTAATTAGAGGAGTCATCCATGGAAAAGATAAAAGAACTCTCTATCAAAGAGGAGCAGCAAATTCATTTAAAAATCCTGGAATTTTTTAATGATATTTGCCAAAGGGAACACTTAAGATATTTTTTGGCTTATGGTACACTTCTTGGAGCTGTGAGAGAAAAGGGATTTATCGAATGGGATGATGACATTGACTTATGGATGATTCGGGAGGATTATGAGAAGTTTGCAGCGGTATTCCCGAAATACTCGACAGATGAGTATTTTCTTCAGAACTACCAGACTGACCCAAATTGTGTTTCCCCTGAAATGATGAGAATCTGCGTCAATGGAACATTTAAATGGCCTAATGGCTGTGAAAGAGAAAAATTCCATACAGGACTATATTTCGACATTTTTCCGTTGGATTATGGATTTGGAAACGATCAGGATAAGGAAGACTTGAATTATTCTACCAAGATCCATCGAAGTATATGGAGAACATTGCGGGAGCGTAGAAAGAATACTCTCAAAAGTAAACTTTATGAATTCTATACTGGTCTCCTCCCAAGAGGAAAGTATATACGAAAATACGTAGATCTTGTTCAATCTCATCGAGACTGCAAGTCTGATGTCTTCCTAGTGTTTGCTGGTTCATTTGCTGGACTTGGTAGAAGTTATTTCAAAACATCGTATTTTGAGAAAACCAAATGGGTCCCGTTTGAAGATTTAACTTTGCCAATTCCTGAAGATTCAGATGAATTATTGCGCTATATGTACGGCGATGATTATATGACACCTACCAAGACTAAGCCTCATAGGACAAAGGCTTATCTTATTAAGTGAGGAGACTACTTCATGAAAGCCCCAATTGATCTCAACAACAAAACCATCCTCATAACCGGTTCCCCCGGCTTCATTGGCGCGAATCTTGTGATCCGTCTCCTCCAGACCCTTTCTTCCGGAACGGTTGTCTCTCTCGACAACATGAACGACTACTACGAGGTAAGTCTGAAGGAATGGCGGTTGGAGCAGATCAATATCGTTGCAGCCGATTCCCCGGTCAAGCATGTCTTCATCAAAGGCTCCATCGGTGATAAGGCACTGATCGATGAGCTCTTCAATACTTATCACTTTGACATTGTAGTCAACCTAGCGGCCCAGGCTGGCGTCCGCTATAGCATCGATCATCCAGATGTCTACATCGAATCAAACATCATCGGCTTTTATAATCTGCTGGAGGCATGCCGCCACAATCCCGTCGAACACCTCGTCTATGCCTCATCTAGCTCAGTCTATGGAGGCAATAAGAAGGTGCCGTTCTCCACGGATGACAAGGTGGACAACCCGGTATCTCTCTACGCTGCGACAAAGAAGAGTGATGAGCTCCTGGCTCATGCCTATAGTAAGCTTTACAACATCCCGTCCACAGGACTCCGTTTCTTTACGGTTTATGGCCCTGCTGGTCGCCCGGATATGTTCTACTTCTCCGCGACGAAAAAGCTCGCAGCTGGTCAGAAGATCCAGATCTTCAACTACGGCGATATGAAGCGGGACTTCACCTATATCGATGATATTGTGGAAGGCGTATACCGCGTGATGCAGGGTGCGCCGGAAAAAGCGACTGGAGCAGACGGCCTGCCCATCCCTCCTTATGCTGTGTACAACATTGGCGGCGGCCAGCCTGAGAATCTGCTGGACTACATATCCACGCTTCAGGAGGAACTTGTCCGTGCTGGGGTGTTACCTTCGGACTACGACTTTGAAGGCCACAGAGAGCTTGTAGGTATGCAGGCGGGAGACGTCCCGATCACGTATGCAGATTCGGAAGCATTGGAACGTGACTATGGCTTCACACCAAAGATTGACATTAGAACTGGCCTCAGAGCTTTTGCTGAATGGTATAAGGAATATTACGGCTGCTGAAAAGCGCTTGGACGACAGGCACAAGATTGCCTGAGAAAAGAGAAAATGAGTGAGATGTGAAGAAGTTTACTTTGAGACTTATGGTAAGGCACCAGAAGCAGTAGCTTTCTGCCCGTACCGTATCTCTCCGCTTGGGGCGCATATCGACCATCAGTATGGGAAGATCAACGGTCTGGCAATCGATAAAGGAATCCACATCGCGTACAGCCGGAAAGAGAATGGCGTGGTAGAGCTACAGTCTCTGAACTTCCCCAAACGTGCTCAGTTCCATGTGAACAGTATCCCGGAGGAGAAGGTTGGCGACTGGGCGGATCACATGCGTGGTGCGGCAATGCAGCTTCATCAGAAGCAGCTGTTGAGGTATGGTATCAGTGCAGTGATCGAGGGGACGCTCCCAATTGGAGGCCTAAGCAGCAGCGCTGCCGTGATCATCGCGTTTATGTCCGCGTTGGCAAAGGTAAACAGGATCGCCTTAGATCCATGGGAAACCATCATGATGGCCAAGGCGGCTGAAAACAAATACGTCGGTGTCAATTGCGGCAAGCTTGATCAGAGCTGTGAAGTGCTGTGCCAAAAGGATCAGCTGTTGTATTTGGACTGTGCGGATGACAGCTACCAACTCATCCCGTGGACGGGACCAGCTTTTAAGATTGCGGTATTCTTCAGCGGATTGGAGCGCAGCCTCACAACTTCTGCCTATAACCTTCGCCAGGACGAATGCAAAGCTGCAGCATACAGCCTTCTTGCTCACGCAGGGCTGGAGTACGGAAAGTTTGCCGATACAAGACTGCGGGATGTTCCGACGCCGGTATTCGAGCAGTATAAGGATCGCCTTCCAGCCAACTTCAGAAAGCGTGCCGAGCACTACTTCTCCGAATACCATCGTGCCGAGGAAGGTGCTGAGGCCTGGAGCAAGGGTGACCTGGAGACATACGGAAAGCTGATCTTCCAGTCTGGCCGCAGCAGTATTGAAAACTACGAATGCGGCTGCCCGGAGTTGATTACGCTCTATAACATCATGACCGAAACCGATGGTATTTACGGCGGTCGGTTCAGCGGCGCAGGCTTCAAGGGTTGCTGCATGGCGCTTATAAACCCATCTGCCGCTGATGAAGTGATGCGGACAGTCGAAGAGAAGTATCTTGCTGTTTATCCCGCGCTTAAAGGAAAATACCTAGGTGCGCTGTGTGACTCTGCGGATGGGGTGAAGCTATGAAGTGTATCATTCTCGCCGCAGGTTACGCTACACGACTTTATCCACTGACTGAGAACTTTCCAAAGCCGTTGCTCAAAGTTGGAGAGAAAAGCATCCTGGACTGGCTCGTGGATGATATAGCTCCGCTTATAGATGAGTTTATCGTTGTGAGCAATCACAAGTTTGCGGAGCGGTTCCAGGCATGGGCTGAAAATAAGCCGCAGAAGATTACGGTTATTGATGATGGGACGGAAAGCAATGAAACCCGCCTTGGCGCTGTTAAGGATATTCAGTTGGCCGCACAGGGTATCACCGAAGACTGCGTGGTCATGGCCGGAGATAATGTTCTAGACTTTAGCCTGCAGCACTTCGTTCGTTATGCTCAGGAGAAGTGTACAAGCTGCGTGATGTGTCACGAGGAGAACCGGCTAGAGGCGCTGCAGAAGACCGCAGTCATCACGATGGATGAGAACAACCTGATCACATCCTACGAGGAAAAGCCGAAGGAACCGAAGGGCAATCATGCCGTTCCACCGTTCTATTTCTATCGTGCAGCTGATATCCACAGAATTCAGGAAGCCTTGGATGCTGGCTGTGGGTATGATGCTCCTGGGAGCTTTGCATCGTGGTTATCTGGGCAAACTCCTATGCACGCATATGTTATGCCGGGGAAACGGTACGACATTGGAGATATGAAGAGCTACGAGACGGTACAAGCCGTCTTCAAAGGAATAACTCAATAAAAACAGTGGGTGAAGGTGCCCACATAAGCCGTCGCTGATGGGATCAGCGGGCTACACAATCTACTCATCCGGTAGATAAGCAAAGATGTGTGGCTGGAAAAGGAAAGGGAATCTAAATGAAAATTGCAGTAGCAGGAACTGGGTACGTTGGGCTGTCCTTAGCAGTTCTTCTGTCCCAGCATAATGAAGTCGTCGCCGTGGATATCGTCCCGGAGAAGGTCGAGAAGATCAACAAATGGCAGAGCCCGATCCAGGACGATTACATCGAAAAGTTCATGGCGGAGCATGAGGTGAGGAAGCTCAATCTCATAGCCACCACAGATGCGGAAGCGGCATATAGCACTGCTGATTTCGTTATCATCGCCGCACCTACGAACTATGATCCTCAGAAAAACTTCTTCGATACCAGTGCTGTGGAGACGGTAATTGATCTGGTCCTGAAGAGCAGCGCTACTGCAACTATGATCATCAAATCAACTATCCCGGTCGGATATACCCGGAAAGTGCGGGAGAAGTTTAATACAGATCGTATCTTGTTCAGCCCCGAGTTTCTAAGAGAATCTAAGGCACTATACGATAATCTCTATCCAAGCCGCATCATCGTTGGATGTGACGATCAGAGCCGGGAGAAAGCGGAGGTGTTTGCTCGTTTGCTCCGGGAAGGCGCTGAGAAGCCGGATATCGATATCCTGTTCATGGACTTTACGGAAGCGGAAGCCGTCAAACTCTTTGCCAATACTTACCTAGCGCTTCGCGTGTCCTATTTCAATGAGCTGGATACCTACGCTGAGGTTAAGGGCCTGAACACGCAGAATATCATCAACGGCGTGTGTCTCGATCCTCGCATCGGTTCCCACTATAATAACCCATCGTTCGGTTATGGCGGATACTGCCTCCCGAAGGATACGAAGCAGCTCCTCGCCAATTATGCCGATGTCCCAGAGAACTTGATCCAGGCGATTGTTGAATCCAACCGTACTCGTAAAGACTTCATTGCTGACCGTGTGCTGGAGCGGGCGGGGTACTATACGGCGAACAGCATGTGGAACGCGGAGAAGGAACGGCCGATCACTATTGGTGTCTATCGTCTTACGATGAAGGCAAATAGCGATAACTTCCGCCAGAGTAGTATCCAGGGTGTCATGAAACGCATCAAAGCAAAAGGCGCTACGGTCATCATCTACGAGCCAACATTGCCTGATGGCTCCACTTTCTTCGGTTCTCTCGTTGTGAATGATATCGAGCGGTTCAAGAAGAGCTGTGACGCTATTATCGCTAATCGCTACGACAGTGTCCTTGATGATGTGGAAGACAAGGTCTACACGAGAGATCTGTTCAGGAGAGACTGAACACAATCACTCCTTCAAATCTTGGCGTGCAAAATAAAAGAAAAGGAAAAGATAAAAATGATAGCCGCTTGAGCGCTTAATGGTGTGGCGGCCCAGAGAAAGGAATATGACAGTATGAAGATCACAGTTGCAGGAGTAGGTTACGTTGGGCTGAGCCTGGCCGTTTTACTGGCGCAGCACCATGAAGTAACCGCAATTACGACCACAGAGGCGAAAGCTGAAAAGCTGAATAAATTCATCAGCCCCATTCAGGATGATGAGATTGAGCGGTTCTTTAAGGAAGCGCGGGAAGGGCAGCGGAAGCTGAACCTTACTACGACTACGGACAAGGCTGCTGCATACGCATCCGCAGAACTCGTCATCATTGCTACTCCGACCAACTATGATAGTCAGAAGAACTACTTCGATACCAGTGCGGTGGAAGATGCAATTGAGGAAACCATGAAGGCAAATCCTGACGTCTACATGGTTATCAAGAGCACGATCCCGGTCGGCTACACAAAATCCGTCCGCGAGAAATATAAAACCGATAAGATCATCTTCAGCCCAGAATTTTTGAGAGAAAGCAAGGCTCTGTACGATAATCTCTATCCGAGCCGTATCATTGTTGGCTGCGATGAGGGAAGCAGAGCAGTGGCGGAACAGTTCGCAGGATTGCTTCTTGAAGGCGCTGAGAAGGAGAATGTTGAGGTCAGATACACAGGCTTCACCGAGGCAGAGGCCGTTAAGCTCTTTGCCAACACATACCTGGCCCTTCGCGTTTCCTACTTCAACGAGCTGGATACATACTGTGAGCTGAAGGATCTGAACACAGCGGAAGTCATCGACGGGGTGTGCCTTGATCCTCGAATCGGAGGACACTATAACAATCCTTCCTTTGGTTACGGCGGATACTGCCTCCCGAAGGACACGAAACAGTTGCTGGCAAACTATGATGATGTTCCGCAGAATCTAATCCAGGCTATCGTGGAAAGCAATCGTACCAGGAAGGACTTCATTGCTGATCGGGTACTGGAGAGAGCTGGCTACTACACAGCGAACAGCATCTGGAATGCAGAGAAGGAAAGACCGATTACAGTCGGCATCTTCCGCCTGACGATGAAGAGCAACAGCGATAACTTCCGTCAGAGCAGCATTCAGGGTGTTATGAAGCGCGTGAAGGCAAAGGGCGCGACTGTTATCATCTACGAGCCGACGCTGGAAGACGGACAGACCTTCTTCGGCTCTGTCGTTGTTAACGATATTGAAAAGTTTAAGCGCGGGTCTGATGTTATCCTTGCCAACCGCTTCGATGATGTGCTGGCGGATGTCGAGGATAAGGTTTACACCAGAGACCTGTTTAGGAGGGATTGAAAAAGGGGGTGAGTAAAACGGCTAGTAAGAGAAAGCAGATAATAATTCTTATTTTGTATATTATCTGCATCTTCTATATTACGCTGTTCTCACGCATTCCTTCCTTGACCCGTACAGTCAGACCAATTCCGCTCTGGTCTTTCATTGATTGGTTAAAGGGGAACTGGGCAAGAGGCGGTTCTATCGTGCTCAATGTTATCCTCTTTATCCCCCTCGGCTATTTGTTGGCTGGAGTGTGGAAATTAAAACGTGTCCCTCTTATTATTTGCCTCGGTATAACCATAGGTATTGAATTGATACAATATGTGAGTTATCGTGGTTATTACGATATCGATGATATAATCGTCAATTTCATTGGTGGATGGATTGGCGTGTTATTCTACGAGAAGTATAATGAAAGAGTAAAAGGGTCGCCTATCTCGATGATTTTTCTTGTTGCAGGTATCATCGGATGCATCATTACCACAGGAAATAGCGTGACCTATGAAACGCAATTTGGGTTTGATATTTATAGTGCTGTCGTTGAAGACGGTAGAATCATTCTCGAGGGAGAATGCTCCGTTTATGGGCGCGACGGGTTAAAGTACTATATACAACTTAAAGGTGAAAAAACATATTCAGCGGAGACAATGATCGATGGAGGCCAATTTTTGGCCATAGCGAATGCACCGTATAGTTTCTATGAAGTCGATGTTGTTTTCAATGGTTACCCACCAATCAGCACTGGAACATATTTAAAAGATGGTCAGATTGTGTATGCTATAGATTATCCCCAACCAGAGGTGGCCAGTACAGACCTCAACTTCATTATTAATGAAGGCATTCTTAAACTGTATAATACAGACTACGATGTCTATGTATATCAGGTTGATGATCGGCTCTACTGGCTGATCGGCAAGGCTTTCGACGCCAGTATAATTTACCATCTTTATACTGACGAACCAGATAACTTGCCGGATAATCGGAAACAGTATGGTTTTGACAACCGGGGATTCAAAATCGGCAGTGATAAAGATTTTACGAGGAAAATGGATTGTGGGAAGTATAGGGTGTTTTCCGATATCATCCCCAGAGACTATCACGTCACAGCTATTACTGTAGGCATGAATAAAGGCCCCGATGTTCTTTGGAAAGAAATGTTTAGGGCTAACAGCACAGATTAATCACACATGCTACAGATGATTATGTTATACGGGCACTGCTATTCGAGCTGTTAAATGACGGTTGCTAGAAATTGGTAGTTTGTTTCAGTAAAGATGTGGCCACAGCAACATCTTCTTGCCTGACGATTTTAATATTATTAACGCTTCCTTCAATGAAATTGATATTGTATCCTAAGTTGAATAGAAGCATAGCGCAGCAGCTCTCGTTCAACGGGTGCTGCTTTTTTTCTGCGTCAGCAAATACCTCGGCTATCATACCGATCTGATAAGCTTCCGGCGATTCAAGACTGACAATAGTATTTCTGTCGATATAGTTCACTGTTCCTTCATTACATGTGAACTGCACGTAATCCTTCATCCCCTGGCAGATATTGGCAGAACCGTTTTCGTAACACGCCTGAAGGAGTTTCGATATCATATCAACGGAAACCATGGGTCTTGTTGACTCCTGGAATATTACTATGTCGTCTCTGGAATACTGATTCTTTACATACTCCAAACCGTTTTTGACCGAAAGAATACCAGACGAGGCAGCGGGAATCAGCCCCTTGAGTTTGGTTATATGATATTGCTCAGCATAAGCGTTGACTATCTGTTCCCAGCCTTTGAGACAAACGATATAAATATCATCGATTGCCGGATGAGCCTGGTATGCTTCAAGACAGTATACAATAACTGGCTTTCCGAGAATGTTGATAAACTGATTCGGGATATTCTGCTGATTACGGATGGATTTTCCTCCGGCGAGAATAATAGCAATATTCCTGTTGCGGTCAGGAGTATCGGGTTCCTCATAAACCGGGGCAGAGAGAACAGCGGGATGAGAAGGCACAGAGTCTCCTGTTATTAGTGCTTCAACAGTGGTATCCAGGACTTCTGCAAAACGCTGTAATTTCTTCTGGGTCACATCATTTTCCCCAGATTCTATTTTTGCGATGGTAGAGCGGGTTTTGTAGCCCAGAGCATCTGCCAGTTCCTGCTGCGACATCCGCAGTTCAAATCGGCGCTTCTTAATGTTTGTTCCAACTGACATGTGGCATTTCCTTTCTAATGGTCCCCCTTCAAGGCTGATAGAGGGGACTACGAGTATTATAAATCAACATTAGATGATTTGCAATATGCTTCTTAAAGAATTTGATGATTATTCAGGAAATATTTACACTTGAATGTTGATTTAATATTGACATACCAAGACAAAATCACTATAATATATATCGGCGTTTACGCTGAGATGATTGAAGGCGGATTCATAATCAACAAACAGTGATTATTGTGCCACCTCCAAGGAAAGGAGATTAAGATGAATATAGCTGTAGTCCTTGCTGGCGGTACAGGGACACGTGTTGGTGCAAATATCCCTAAGCAATTCATAGAAGTCCAAGGCAAACCAATCTTGGCATACACATTGGATAATTTCGAAGTTGATCCGGAGATTGATGCCATAGAAGTTGTCTGCCACAAAGACTGGGTAGATCATGTGCGTGAAATCTGTGAACAGTATGGAATTTCAAAGCTTCGATGGCTTACCACGGGGGGAGAGACCTTTCAGGAATCTACGATGAACGGTATATTCAACCTGAAGGACAAGATAAGCCCTGATGATATCGTTGTGGTAAGCTTTGGAGTTTCCCCTTTTTGCACGCCCGATATCATCAACGATAGCATTCAGATTGCAAAAGAGCACGGGAATGCCATTAGTGCGGAAGATTCACCTCTTTGTACATGTATAAAGGATGACGAGTTCAGTACAACTCAGAATCTAATTCGAGAGACAATCAAGGGGTTTAGCAACCCATGGACATTCCGATATGGAGAACTGGTTGAAGCTTATGAGGAAGTACAGAGAAGGGGGATCATAAACGATCTGGAGCCTCATACAACATCTGTTTATCTGGCCCTGGGTAAACGGCTCTGGTTCTCAAAGTCGTCGGGATACAATTTCAAAATCACTTTAAAGGAAGACCTTGACAAGTTTGAAGGACTGCTTCTTCTGAAAAAACAGCGGGAAGCAGAGGGAAAGAAAACTGACTGGTAAGAAACCAGAGAAAGGATAAATCAATGATTACCTATAAGGAATTTGAAGTCATCAACACCATGCTAAAAGCAAAGGAGGATGTTCAGGATCTTCCGAAATATGTCTATTCCAACGTGCATTATTACGCATTCAAATCTCAGAAAGAGGTTTCGGAACTAGTAGCAAGCCTTGAAGCGAAAGGGTATATTGCTGGAGGCAAAGTGACAGAGCTTGGGTTGAGAGAGATTGAACCGCTTAAGGTGAGCAATGCAGTCATTCTGGCAGCCGGTGGTGCGGACATCAATGCTAAGTCCGTGTACAACATGCCGAAGGGCTTGTTTATGAAAAACGGGGAAACGCTTATTGAACGTCAGATCCGGCAACTGAAGGAAGCAGGCATTACTGACATTACTGTTGTTGTGGGTTACAAACAGGAGCTCTATTTCTTCCTCGTCGATAAATGGGGTGTGAACCTCGAAATCAATACGGACCTGAATAAGAATAACATCTATTCTCTGTACATGGTCAAAAATTATCTCGGTTCAACCTATATCCTGAACTGCGACAATTATTTTGAAGAAAATCCGTTCTCTGCGTATGAGTTTAATTCTTTCCACGCCACTGTGTGCAAAGAGGATGCTCATAACGAACTGGTGGTTAAAAAGAATCAATCCGGGCGTATCCTTGACGTATACAGCTGCGCAAAAAGCGGGGAGTGCATTTATGGACATGCTTATATTGATAGCGAATTGAGCCGCAGACTCGTGAAGTTCATGGATGACGAGATTGATGATTTCCGTATTTCAGCTCTTTTCTGGGAGGAATTCATTGCTCGTCATTCCGATGATTTGGAAATGTATGTCCGCGAATACCCGGCTGACTTCCTGTTTGAGTTCGATTCTATCCAGGAGATTCAGAACATTGATGGCCTATTCTTAAGCAACGTTTCCGGCTGGATCAACGAGAAGATTTGTTCTGTCCTAAATTGCACCGAGGATGAGATCACCGATATCAATGTCCTACAAAAAGGTCTCTCCAACATTCTGTTTACATTCGTTGTTCGAGGAGAGCGTTACATTTTCCGCTATCCCGGCGACAGCACTCAGTTCTTTATCTATCGTAAGAATGAGTGCGTGGCGAATAAGCTTGCGGCAAAAGCTCATGCAGATGACACTTACATATACATTGATGAGCAGGGTGCTAAAATATCCAAGTTCCGCGAAAATCTGATCGATCTTCACGGCGTATACTATTATGATGTTGAGTTGATGAAAAGAGTGGCGCAGAAGATCCGTGCTTTCCACGATGTTGGTTATGATATGCCGGGCTGGGAGGAATATAATTACGATCCCGTTTGGCAGACAGAGCGCCTCTTTAAGGAAGCCTCCAAGATGAAGGGCGACCTTTTCAAGATCTTTGAGAAGGAATGGATTCAGATTCGCAAGCTCCAGAAGTATGCGGACATGGATGGCGTCAAGCACACCATGTGCCACAACGATATCAATATCGATAATGTGCTCCTTACGGAGGACACGCTTGATATTATTGACTACGAATTCGCTGGGTACAATGACCCTGGTTATGACTTCGGCCGCGTGATCGCTGGCTTTGAGTATGAAGCTGATGAGCCGAAGATTCTGGACATTCTGGAGGCTTACTTCGGCCGTCCTGCTACCGAGATGGAGCATCGGCATTGGATGGCATATTCTACCATTCATAACTGGTATTATGTCGGCTGGGCTCTGTATAAGGAAAGCATCAATGAGTATACCCGTGACTGGATGCTGTTCTTCTTCAAGCAGACTAATAAGCTGCTGAAGTGGTGCCTGCCAAGATATGAAGCTGTTTATGGCCCCATGGAGGATCCGAAGGCTGCTCCTGAGGGATGGAAAGAATGAATACAGTGTTGATGCTTGCTGGGGGTGTTGGTGCTCGTATGGGTGCCAACATTCCCAAGCAATTCATTAAAATTAAAGGGAAACCCATCATCGCTTATACTCTCGATATCTTGGAGAAGAACGCGAACATTGATGCCGTTGAAATTGTCTGTGTTCACGGGTTTGAGGATTTGCTGAAGAGCATCATTAATGAGTACGGTATTAAAAAGGTTAAGTGGATCTGCGAAGGAGGCCCTACGTTCTCCATGTCCGTTTATAATGGCTTGAAGAACCTGAGATCCGTACTGAAGCCGGAAGATCTTCTGATGATCCACATGAGCGTAGCACCATTCATCGGTGATGATATTATTGACGATGCGATTCGGGTGGCGATGGAAAAGGGAAACTCCATATCCGAGAATCCCTGCTATCTTTGCATGGGATCACATGATACCGATGAATACAGTACGAAAAGTGTTCTACGTGAGACAATTACAGGGTTGAACACACCACAGACTTTTCATTTCGGCGAGTTGATTGGACTCTATGATAGGGCTGAAGCGGAGGGCATCCTTGAGGGCCTTGAGCCCCATACGACATCTGTCTACTACCATTATGGGAAACCGCTTTATTTTTCGAAGGGTTCTCAGTTGAATATTAAAATAACAAATCAGGATGACTTGGATCTATTTGAGGCATTCTGCATTATGAAGGAGCAGCGGCAGAAATGCTGATATATGTTGTACGCCATGGCGAAACAAATGCAAATGTCAATGGTTATTTGCAGGGATGGTCAAACGATCCGTTGAATGAAAATGGGATAAAGCTTGCGGTTATCACCGGCCAGGGTATGAAGGGTATCAAGTTTGATTGTTGTATATCAAGTCCGCTGATTCGTGCAAAAGAAACGGCAGAAATAATCCTTCGCGAGAGCGGGAACGATATCTCGATTACCTTTGATGATAGAATCAAAGAAATCAACTTTGGAGATTATGAGCTGAAATCGACAAAATCGCCGGAGTTTGGATTGTTCTTTACTGATCCGTTCAATTGCCCGCAGTTTCCAAACGGAGAGAACGTTCAGATGGTCATGAAACGGACACAGAACTTTCTATCGGAATTGATACAGAGGGATGATGACGAATCATATCTGATAGTGACACACGGCTGTGCTCTGCGGGCAATGCTTAATTATCTGTATGCTGATTCATCAGACTATTGGCATGGTCACGTCCCTTACAATTGTTGTGTAAGCATAATAGAAGTAAGGAATGGAAACGCACTATTGGTTGCGGATGATAAGGTGTACTATGATGAAGGCCTGATAGTGGATCGTTATAGCAAATGATAGGTTTGCTGCAATTATCAATATATGCTGTTACGAAAAATGAAGCTACATTAATGTGGGCAAATGAAATATTTGATGGAAAACATCCTGATACATTTGGAGAGCCAGTTTGAAAAGGACGGAACGGAGAAAAGAGTGTGGATCATACACAAGGAAATATGAAAAACAAAATTGAGACGGCAGCACGCCGTATGTTGTTTGGTGTGTGTTATCTTTATTCGACTATTGCTGTTCCGATTACCTACAATCGAGCTTATCGGAATGGGGAATTGAGCTATCTTTCAAAAGAAGATTTTGAAATTTGGAAGAGATCAATGCTTGCTATGCTGAAAGAGCATGCTTCTACCGGATACCGCTTTAGTGTTATGCAAACAGTTTATTCCTTTGCGAACTCTAAAATAAAAGTGGTCAGAAAATCATCGCCGTGCGTAGAGGAGAATCCAATCGTTGTTCTTTGCATAAAAAATGACCTTAAGCGCATTCAGATGTTGGTGGATCACTATAGAAGCCTCGGTGTTGAAAAATTTGCATTCATGGACAACGGGTCTGATGATGGTACGTTTGAGTGGCTGATGGATCAATCAGATATTGATTTGTTCAGGTGTTATGAACCTTATCGGACAGCTGTAAAAGAAGGTTGGATTAACAGGATCGTAAGCCACTATGGGTTTGACCGCTGGTATATTGTGACGGATTCGGACGAATTGTTAGTCTTTCAAGGTATGGAGGAGCATTCACTTT
>Ga0256406_1002508_pt1 | contig 25618 bp, 22 predicted proteins | sample RumenRJG_03DNA_FD_185986 | JGI IMG/M metagenome (GOLD analysis project Ga0256406, IMG submission 185986) | Bovine rumen microbial communities from Lethbridge, Alberta, Canada - RJG_03 | ecosystem: Host-associated > Mammals > Digestive system > Stomach > Rumen | place: Canada: Alberta | collected...
CCCAGCATAAGCCAACCGAAGAAGCTCAGATCGAGAACAAATGCATCCCACTTATTTCCGTACATCATCTCAGACGATACCTTGAGCGCTTCTTTTCTGTCCATATTCGGATTCTCAGCAAGAAGGTATGGAACCATCCTGTATTCAAAGCTCTTGATGATTCCCGAAACTATGAGAAGCAGCGACCAAAGGAATACCCAAAGGTCTCTAAAGAACATGGTCTTAACTACATTTCCGTAGTTGGTGCTGAAAGCAAATCCCACATCACCGACATCGGCAGCATCTTTGCTCTCGCTGTTTTTAACGAAGAATCTCCGACAGCCCACCTGCAGAGGATTTAGCAAGAATACTGCAAGAAGTACTCCGATTGCTACGGCTACTAATAAAACTATCAGAACTATGCCTGCAATTGCAGCTCCGAATCCTCTGAGTCCGTCTGATCCTTTTCCGAGATTATCTAAATCTATAGGCGGATTGTTGATATCATCGAGTTCGTCGTCATCAAAATCGTAGTCATCTATAATATCATCGATGCCGTCATCAATATCATTGTCATAATCGTAATTGTTGAGCTGATTGACCTCGTCACGAGCATCATTGATCTGCCTTGTTGTGCTGAATCCTGACGTTCCGGTTCCGGCACCTGCAACCAAAGTCAAAATTAGTGCTACAAGCACACATTTCCAATAATTTGCCTTGAAGGCTCTCTTCCCCCTGGCCTTCAGAACTTTTCTATCCCACATGGTAAATACCTCACATATATAATCATTCGGCGCAAAAGCCGAGCACGGTAAATTATAAACCTTTAGCGGGCTTTTATCAACATAATCAGACGTAATCAGGCTGCTCTGAGTCTTGCGATTTCACACGCTTCGGTGTTATATTATCGGCATGGCATACGACGGTATTATCACATATGCAATAGCGAAGGAGCTATCCGACAGAATCACCCTGGGAAAGATAGAAAAGGTCTATCAGCCGGGTCCGGAAGAGCTCCTCGTCCATATACATACAAGGAGCGGAAATGTCCGCCTATTTATATCGTGCAACAGTCAGTCGGCACGCGTCTGTCTCACGGATGGCAGCTATACCAATCCGGACCAGCCGCCGACTTTTTGTATGCTCCTGAGAAAGCATCTCCAGGGCGGACGCATCACACGCGTCAGTCAGAAGGACTCAGAGAGAATTATCGAAATAGATATAGAGGCTCTGAATGATATGGGATTCTCAGTCTGCCGGAAACTTATCGTAGAGATAATGTCCAAGCACAGCAATATTGTATTGACGGATATTGAAGGCGGAAAGATTATCGATGCAATCAAGCGTATTTCGATAGATGTAAACAGGTACCGGCAGCTGCTCCCGGGCGTGGCTTATGAATATCCGCCTGAGCAGGATAAGATACCTTTTCATGAGGTTACCGCATCCACAGGTCTTCCACATGATGAGAGAGGTATTATGAATAAGGTAGGTGGAATTTCCCCTGCCATAGCAAGGGAGCTCTTGGCATCGAGCAAGGATGCCGAAGATTCATCCCTTATATCCGATCAGCCGGCAGGGCGTCTGCTCGAAATTCTCTCATCAATAGAAGACGGCTCCTATGTGCCGCGCGTTTATCTCGATGATGACGGCAGCCCTCGCGAGTTTCATGTAACGGATCTTTCCGAGTTATCGGACCTTGAGGCCATTGAGTTTGATGATACATCTTCCTGTGTGGACTACTTCTTTACCAACAGGGAGTCTTCCAATCTGGTAAGACAGAAATCCCAGCCACTCCTTCGCACCGCTCAGGCCGCGCTGGATAAGGCTCTGCTCAAAAAGCAGAAATTATCTGAGGATCTCCTAAAAGCTGAGAACTCAGAAAAGTATCGTCTTTACGGTGAGCTTTTGACTGCAAATCTTCATCTCGTAAAACCGGGTGCGAAAACAGTAAGCGTCACCAATTATTATGACGGAAGTGAGATAGATATTCCTCTGGATGAGAAGATTAACGCATCTGCCAATGCCCAAAGATACTTCAAAAAGTACTCCAAGGCCAGGACAGCCATACACGAAAAGCAGACACAGCTCGAAGATAATGAGAATGACATATCCTACCTCGAATCAGTAGTTCAGAATATTGAAAGCGCGGACAACGTTCCCCTTCTCGATTCCATAAGAGATGAGCTAGAGGAAACGGGGTATGTCAGACGCCGCGCCAAGGCGGCCCAGAGAAAGCGCAAGAAGGAGAAGCCCGAGCCTATTCGCTACGAGCTCAGCGACGGCACTGCCGTTCTGGTCGGCAGGAACAATATTGAAAACGACTGGCTCACAATGAAATATGCATCCAAAACCGATGTCTGGATGCATACTAAGGATATTCCGGGATCTCATGTCATTCTTAAACTTGATGATGGCAGAAACGTATCCGATCTTTCCGCCGAGCTTATCTACGAGGCTGCATCGATTGCCGCCTATCACAGCAAGGCCAAGGACTCGGACAATGTGCCCGTAGACTATGTGCCCGTCAGGTATGTAAAGAAGCCTAACGGAGCCAAACCCGGCATGGTAATCTTTACCCACAACCAAACGGTCTACGTGACTCCGGCCATACCTGTTTCACAGTAATCCGTTTTCAAGAATCAATCAAACCTTGGGAATCTTGTCATTCCGATCGAATCAAAGCAGTATCTCTAATTGAACGTTACTTGCATGCCATAGCGGTGACCGCTATAACACTCAATGCTCCCAGTGCAATCAAAAGAGTCGATGTGATTCCAGAGCCGCTTCCCGAAGACGACTTCAGATTACCGGCATCCGGGATTTCGGCATATGATGAAGGATCGAGTTCCACTTCCATCGGAGGGATCTTTACCTCCTCATCAAGCACCTGCTGAGTCTCGGGGTTCTTTCCCATTTTGAATGTATTGCTGTTTGCGGACTTTGTCCACTCAACTTTATTGTAGAGGGCCTTAGCATCATTGAAAGCCTGGTCCTGCATAGCATTGCAATATCCGCTTATGTAGTCGGCTGCTTTATCGGCATCATCGAGAGCCTTTGCATTCGCGAGGACCTTGGACATACCAGCAAACATACCCTGCTCCGCCTTCTTCCAGTAGCCTCTGACGGGGGCTCCGTAGATTTCGTAGTTCTCCGGGCCCATGCACTGGGTGTTCAGACCCTTGAAGGCATAGTACGGATACTGCGTCACATCGAACTTGCCCGCCTCTTCCTCAGGCTGATTCTGTCCGTAGGCCGAATCTATGGATGTCACAGCATTGGATACGGGAACGAAGACACCGTAAGGCGCAGGGCCCGTGCACTCCCAGAGTACGCTTGACATATCTGCCGGAAGATCCGGATAGACCTGCACCACATGTACGCTCATGGATGTATCTGAGCCGATGACGCGCATGTCCTTTCGGCCTGTTTTATCAGGATCGTACTTGGTCCCCTCATAGCGGTTGCGCATGAGCTCGCATACCTGAGTGAGGCTCACCTTCTCATCCGGTTCAAAGCATAGAGGATATCTGTCCTCTTTCTTATAGTCGCCGCCGAAACGGGAAGGTGCCAGTACCTGATGCCCTATCCATGTCCGCATGTGGCTGTATGTACTGGTCAGTTCCTCTCCGGAATATGTGTCCCAGAGATTAAGTTCTTTGTTCTTTCCGTAAACGGCAAAGCCCTTCTGTTCCGGTAAAGTCAGCAACTCCTTCGACGTTATGCTTTCCTCGTAATCGGAAAGATATTCAATGTTGAATTCGTTGCCGAATACCGATACCTTGTCCTGAGGCAGCTTCACTGCCGCATACTGATGGCCACCGTACATCTCCACGTACCAGGCTTCCTTTTGATCTGAAATTAGCGCAATATTAACCTCTGCGCTTCCGAACTTATCTATTATCCCAAGAAGTGTCTCCACAGCCTCTCGGGCCGTTTTGCTTTGACACACGACAAGGTCATCGGCTCTGTCCTCAACAAGGCCTGTATCAATCAGCGGATCTGCCGCAAGTGCCCGTTCATTTGAGAAAGCCGTTACCGACATGGTCATGGCCACGCCGTATTCATTTGTGCAGACCGCAGCGTCCCTGGCTTTGAATACTTCACCCATAGCACTGTCCATGAAAGGTGTGGCAATGTACTTGTACGTTGTATCCGGAAGTTCCGCCAAAGTTTCGCTGTTTTCATCCACGGGCATGGTCCTGCCCGGCTTATTCTCGACCCTATCCACCACTATGATATTATTTGCAGTGACTCCCTGATAGTCATTTGACCTGGTTATGATAGTACTTCCGTCGGCACTTACCTCAGATCCCACATAGATCGAGGAACAGGCGTATGTCCGGCAGGTCAAAGCCATAAGCAGGCTGATGATAGTTATAAATGATACACATATCTTTCTGGTCATTTTTCAGTCTCCTTTGACTCATTTGACAATCACCTTGATGCTCTTGGATACTCCGTTATGGGCATATGCGTAGATGTAGCATGTGCCCTTGCCCTTGGCAGTAATCTTACCGCTGGAGTTTACCGTGGCTATCTTCTTGTTTGATGTCATGTAACGGAGCATCGGTTCGTGGCTCTTCGGCATCAGCTTTTTGCTCTTGTTAAGCTTAATTACGGATGCCTTGATCTTGAACGTCTTTCCCTTCTTCAATGTGACATTGTTCTTCTTTACTGTCACAGACTTCGCATTGGTATAGTTCTTGGTGCTGCCGCCTGTATAGGCATGTATTATCGGGCTGGTCCTGACATATGACTTCTTTCCGTTCTTAATCACGTAAGCCTTGACATATGCCTTGTAGGCTGTGCCATTCCTAAGACCGGTCCTGGTCCACTTGAAGGTCTTGTTGCCTTTTACCGTCTTCACTCGTTTACACTTGATGGTCTTACCGCTGTGGTTGCATTCTGCGAAGAAGATATCGTAGCCTGATGCTCCGTTGATCTTATTCCAGCTGATTACAAGACTGTTCTTTCCGTCAAAGGTTCCGGTATAGGGTGTTGCTAGGTTTCCCATCGGCACCCACAACTCGTCACCACATTCGATATTCGCAGTCAATACGGCACAGGCTGCACCATTTTGTGTGATCGTAGAATGTGTTCCATTTACTATCGCAGCGAACTCCTTCAGTTCATCATAGTTAGATATCTGATATGGGTTTTCTAGAGATCCATCCCCTTCTAGAGCATTACCCCTTAGCCTCAATACCAAATGCAAAGTCGATTCTTTCTGTATATTGTAATCAGCCAAAGTATGCCCATCTTCAAGTTGCTTCCCCGCAAATATCAGTCTCTGTTGATCAGGTGGTATTCCCTCTTTTTCTTGTATCTTTGCTTTGACGTTGTCGATAGAATCGCCCGGCTCCACATCAAGAGTTATAGTCTTCCCGGTTAGAGTTTTTACAAAAACCTGCATACCATAAACCTGCACGGGTATAGAGATAACGCCAAATACTATCAGTGTAGACAGCATTCTTGACATCAAACTCAATCTCATTTTCATGCGTAATCTCCAAACCTAATCATGTATTCACTTTTAACTCTGTAACGATTTTACTTATTAGTTGTACTTTGCTCAGGGAATTACTCACTATTTTTTTCAAAAAAACACAAAAGAACACAAAAGATAAAAAACTCTTTATTTGCATCTTAGCATGCGATATGCCTAATTGATAGCAAACATGCACGAACGTTGTCTAAAACGCACGAAAGTGGACTAAAGCCCCGTTCGTTGGTAGAATATACGCGTATGTTTTTGTTTTTCGGAAAAGGGGTTAATGAGAAAGATGCTATATCCGCTGATTGCGCTTCTCGTGATAGCGGCAGACCAGATAACTAAATACATGGTGCGATCGAACATGAAGGTCGGAGAGCAAATCCCTGTACTAGGCAATTGGCTCAGGATTTATTATGTACAAAACACAGGCACGGCATTCAGCATGTTTGCGGGCAATCGCTTCGTGACCATAATACTGACGAGCATCCTGATAATCGCCTGCCTCGCGTTCGCATATAAAGAGCACAAGGACGGTCATTCAATCATAAGCCTACTGCTCACCTTCATTGCAGCGGGCGGGATATCCAATATGATCGACCGACTGAGCCTCGGATACGTGACAGACATGATATCCTGCGGCAGTTTTGCCGTATTCAACGTCGCGGATATCTTCGTAACATGCGGCTGCATACTCACTATGGTTGCCGTTTTAATTCTTTACAGAAACGAAGAGTCAGAAGACAAGTCAAATGCAATAGATTCATCTGATTCGAAAGGAGGCACTGGTGTCTGATTTCAAACTTACGCTTACGGCCTCCGCAGAGGATGCCGGCAGCAGGCTCGATGCATTTATCGGATACAACGCAGATGAGCTCTCCAGGAGCTATGCCGTAAAGCTTATCGAAAAAGGCATGGTGAGCATCAACGGAGAAGTCGTAACTTCCAAAAAGCACGCTGTATGCGATGGGGATTCCGTCGTAATTGATATGCCTGAGCCCGAGCCTCTCGACATACAGGCTGAAGACATTCCTTTGGATATAGTCTACGAAGATGATGATGTAGCCGTAATCAACAAGCCGCGCGGCATGGTGGTGCATCCGGGCCCCGGAAACAATTCCGGCACCTTGGTAAATGCGATAATGTATCACATGGGAGGTTCGCTCTCATCGATTAACGGTGTCATAAGGCCGGGCATAGTGCACAGGATAGATAAAGATACAAGCGGGCTTTTGATGATAGCCAAAAACGATAAGGCACACGAATCGCTGGCCGCTCAGCTCGCTGAGCATTCGGTGACAAGAGAATACACGGCGCTTTGCTACGATAACATTAAAGAAGATGAGCTGACCATAGATGCTCCTATAGGAAGAGATGAAAGAAACAGACTCAGAAATGCGGTTGGAGGCGCGGCTGCCAAGGATGCAGTAACACACATCAAAGTGCTGGAGCGCTTTGGCAAATACACCTTGGTCAAAGCCATACTCGAGACAGGCCGCACTCACCAGATAAGAGTTCATATGGCATATATCAAACACCCTCTGGCGGGGGATGAGCTCTACGGCCATCGCAGTCAATCCTCAAAGATAGAAAGAGTTTCCGTAAGCGGGCAGCTCCTCCATGCGGGAGTCCTGGGATTTATTCATCCGTCGCAAGACCTTTACATGGAGTTTCATTCCGAACTCCCCGAAGTATTCGAGACAGTACTATCAAAACTACACAAATGAAAACTCCGATTACATGACGGTAATCGGAGTTTTTGATTGTCTATTAATATGCGTAATTGACTATTCCACCGGCTGATCAATATCGAACTCGACTTCACTTGTCTCAGGCTCAGCTTTTGGAGCTTCGCTTGCAACTGTCTCTTCGGCCTTATTGTCTTTGACTACGTTGAAGTCGACTGTCTTGGCTTGGCGTGCCTCACTTGTTCTGGTATCTCCGCTTCCCATAACTCCGTAATACTTGTAATTACCGAAGCCCGTCAAAAGATAGAATACCGGTGAGAGGAATGTGTATCCCCAAGCCCAGGCATCTTCCTGACCGTATGATCTTGCGGTTGCTTTACCGATTTGATACTCGAAGTAGATATACGCAATCCAACCGACTACAGGAATGATAACTACAAAGAGTCGGAGCCAGTACCATGGATTGCCCATAACCTTCTCGCAGAGCTTATACATATTGTAGAACGGAATAATTCCGGCCCATCCAGGTACGCCTGCCTTCTCGAACATCTTCCAAAGACCTACGGCTGTAGCTATCCAGACCAGAGTAGAAAACATTGAGCTTCCGCCGCTGTTGTCCTGTGCATATGCAAGTAATGAATCCATTTTTCACCTCTTTTCTTTTAACTGATTGCGACATAGTCGCCTCTTTTTCGAGCAAAATTATACCACCATCTCGGTTACACTTACGAGGGATAATCGCAAGCTGACTCTCTTACTGCATGAGAGATATCAATGCCGCACCGCCGATTATCATTAGCACGCCGATGACTTTAGATAGTGTAATCGGCTTTTTCTCAATGCCGAGAAAACCTACCGCATCTACTACGAGGCTGCTTGCCATCATTCCCGCCAGATTCATTATGTTGACAAGTCCCGTGCTCAGAATGTTGGCGGCAATAGTATTTCCTCCAACCACTATGACTGCGCAGGTGCCGCCTATCACCATATACATATTAGGCTTAACGAAATGGAATTTCTCATCTCCGTCAAATATTGCATCCGGTCCTTTTACTATCGAAATTGTGAGCATCACAATGTTAATTGTAATGAATGCAACTGTCATGGATATCATTGTGGTCTTGGCTGCATTCCCGACTATCGTGTTAAGGGTGCCGTTTGCGGCAACCTGTATGGCGGCGGCTGCTCCGTTTACAAGTGCAAGTATGACAAAAATCCAGACCCCGCTTCTGTGCTCGGTGTTGTTGTCATCATTATTTGCAGCTTTAGCCTTCTTTTGAAAAGATGCTAGCACAATTCCGCCGAGAACGAGGGCTGCTCCGAGCATCCTCATAGCTGTCATCTTTACTGTCTGAGAACCAAATAGTCCGAACTCGTCTATAATCAATCCTGTGAGTATCTGCCCCGTGCAAGCCAGCATCATATTGCGTGCGCTGCCGAGCGGCGGCAGGCATAGTATGCTCATAATAATTACCACAGGACCGCAGACTCCCCCTACCCAAATCCACGGAGGATACTTGGCAATCTCCGCAATCGGGATATATAGGCTTCGCTGCATTATGAGGGCAATCAAAGCTACCTCGATGAATGACACCACAAAATTAAACGCCGCAGACAAATACGGCGATTTAATGATTCTTCTTGTCTCGGTGTTGACACTCGCCTGTGTGGTGGCGGCAACACCTGCAATTGTCGCAATGATATAACCAAGCATCATATTTCTAAATGATTATTATCTGTCCCTAAAGTCTGCCACTACTGCAGCGTATACCTCGTTTGGCTTATCCGCTCCCGTAATCGGGCGTCCCACTACTATATAGTCGGAGCCTGCAGCCTTGGCATCCGTCGGCGTCATAATCCTCTTTTGATCGTCTCCCGAGTCTTTGCTGAGCCTTATGCCCGGGGTTACCGTCAAAAAATCCGCTCCGCATGTCTCGTGTATGGTCATCGCTTCGTGAGGAGAACAAACAACTCCGTCGAGTCCTGCTTCCTTGGCATTGAGTGCATACTGACGCACCACCTCATCAAGCGGTCTGTCAATGAGCAGTTCATTATGCATGGTGGCCTCATCAGTTGATGTCAGCTGAGTGACTGCGATGAGTTTTGGCTTATCCGCAAGACGAGCTGCGCCCAACATCAGACCTTCCTTTGCTGCCTTCATCATATCGATGCCTCCGGCCGCGTGGAGATTAACCATATCTACTCCGTAAGCACCCAGCACCTGCATGCTCTTTTTGACCGTATTAGGTATGTCGTGAAGTTTGAGATCGAGGAATACCTTGTGACCTCTGTCCTTAAGTATCTTCACAATGCTCGGTCCCTCAGCATAATAAAGCTCCATTCCTATCTTTACGAAAGGTCTGGCGCTCACCGTTATATCGTCACAGGCTACCACTTCATCCCTTATTCTGGTGAGCCTGTCGAGGAATTTTATTGTCTCATCTGCGCTTGCAAAATCGCAGGCTACTATTACATCTTTACCCATACTAGGTCTCCTTTATCCAAGATTCGTCCGAAGGATTATCTCTGAAGGCTCTGAGTCTTTTAATGTCTTCGCTTTTAACATAGTCGGACTCGGCGGCAACTTCAATTACTGTATCGAAATCCGTGAGAGTCGTCCACTTGATGCCCGCTTCATTCATCCGATCTATACCTTTTTGCATGCCGTAGGTCATGATGGCAATTACTCCCAGCACCTCAGCACCGGCATCTCTTAGGACATTTACGGTATCGATGCAGCTGCCTCCGGTGGAGATGAGGTCTTCTACCACGACTACCTTCTGGCCCGCCTCAAGTCTGCCTTCGATTTGGTTGCCGCGACCGTGGTCCTTGGCACCGGATCTTACATATCCCATCGGAAGCCCCATAAGGTGAGCCGTAATGGCTGCGTGGGCAATTCCCGCAGTCGCAGTTCCCATCAATATTTCTGCTTCAGGGAACTCCTCTCTTATTACTGTCGCGAGCGACTCCTCCACATCAGTCCTGACCTTAGGCGAGGTGAGCGTAAGTCGGTTGTCGCAGTAAATAGGGCTTTTAATACCGCTGGCCCAGGTGAATGGTTCATTCGGTCTTAAGAATACCGCCTTTATCTCGAGCAGGTCTCCTGCTATAAGTCTTGCTATCTCTTTTCTCTTACTCATTATTTTCTCTTTCTTTATACTTTATCTGTGAGCTGCTCCGGTAACGTCGCTGAGCATCTCAATTCCGTACTTTTTCATTGCAACAGGAAGATCCTCGACTATCTTCTTGCAGGCAAACGGATCCACTAAATTGGCGGCTCCTACCTCTACTGCCACAGCACCCGCCATCATCATTTCTATGACATCGTCCGCACTCGATACACCGCCCATGCCGACAATAGGAATCTTGACCGCCTCATATACCTGATACACCATTCGAAGTGCTACAGGCAGCACCGCAGGTCCGGAAAGACCTCCGGTTACATTCTTTAGAATCGGTCTGCCGTTTCTGAGATTGATTCTCATTCCCATCAGTGTATTAATCAGACTGATTCCGTCCGCACCCTCAGTCTCACATGCAAGAGCAATCTCAGCGATGTCAGTCACGTTTGGTGAGAGCTTGATGATAAGAGGCTTCTCAGTCATCCAGCGGACAGCTCTTACTACTTCCGCAGCCATCTTCGGGTCCGTGCCGAAGCTCATGCCGCCGCCGTGCACATTAGGGCAACTTATATTTACCTCATACCAACCAATCATGTCAGATACGGGTGAATTATCCAGTCTCTTTATGACCTCGGCATACTCATCCGTTGAAAATCCGCTGACGTTGGCCATCACTGGCTTATTAAATACCGCAGCAAGCTTTGGAAGTTCCTCGCTTATTACTTTGTTGACTCCCGGGTTTTGCAGGCCTACGGAATTAAGCATGCCTGCCGGAGCCTCGGCTATTCTCGGATTCCAGTTACCGAATCTTGATTCCATGGTGGTGCCTTTGAACGAAAATGATCCCAGGCAATTGATATCATAGAGCTCGGCAAATTCATAGCCGTAGCCGAAGGTACCCGACGCGGGTATTACCGGATTATCCAAAGTAACTCCGCAAAGTTCCACTCTCGTATCGAGGCTGCTATTATCATTTACACTGTCGAATCCTACCAATGTATCTCCTCCACTTTCAGTACAGGGCCTTCCTTGCATATCCTCTTGTAGCCGCCCGGCCTTACCAGCACACTGCAGCCCATGCATGCTCCGAATCCGCAGCCCATTCTTTCCTCAAAACTCATCTCGCCGTCAGTGCCGCCTCTCATATATACATCTCTGTATACGGCCTTCAGCATCGATGTCGGTCCGCAGGCATAAAAGTATGTAAACGTTATGCCCTTTTCCTGAAGATCCTTGAATGCATCTGTGACAAAACCCTGTTGTCCTTGGCTTCCGTCGACTGTTGTGACTATTACATCACATCCGAGGGCCTTGAACTCTTCAACGTAATAAATCTCTTCGGATTTATTGTATCCGAGTATAATCGTAGGTTTTATACCCGAACTAATAAGCTGTCTTGCGAGCAGATAAAGCGGAGGAATTCCGGCTCCACCTCCCACAAGCAGCGGCCTGTCACCTGATCTTTCCGCATCATATCCGTTTCCGAGCCCAGTAAGAATATCGAGCTTGGTCCCTGTCTCAAGCTGCGTCATCTCCTCAGTGCCCTGTCCGAGCACCTTGTAGATTATCGTTACAACACCGACTGCATCTCCCGCTCCGGCTTCCACATTACAAACGCTTATAGGCCTTCTGAGGAAGTGGTCATCCAGCTTGATGTTGATAAACTGGCCCGGTGCCGTAATTCCCGACACATCTCCTTTGAGGCGCATGCGGTACATGCCCTCGGCCAGTTTCGTATTTTCGATTAACTCAAAATACCCCTGTTTCATATAACCCTTTCATCTGTAACAATCTCATATATCTTTTTACTCTGCCCGCTTACGCATCTATTGTGGAAACAGTGAGCGTGGTCTCCTCGAGCACGTCGAGCAACACGCCTACCGTATCGAGCGATGTGAAAAGCGTCGCATTGTTCTCACTTGCGCACTGCCTTATCAGCGCACCGTCGTTGGCCTGCACATGGTCACCCACCTTGCGAGTGTTGATAATGTAAGCTATATGTCCGTTTCTGATGGCATCAAGTATCTCGGTAGAACCCTCGCTTATTTTGCGAAGCTCCCTCGTCCTTATGCCGTTTGCCTTGAGGAACTTTGCTGTTCCCGGCGTTGCAACTATATTAAATCCGAGATTGTAGAATCTTCTTACAAGCGGCAAAGCCTCGGCCTTGTCATCGCCTGCAAGCGTGGCAAATACAGTACCGTAGTTTCGAAGCTTGGTGCCCGATGCTGTAAGAGCCTTGAAAAGCGCTCTGTTAAGCTTGTTGTCATATCCTATGGCCTCTCCGGTCGATTTCATTTCCGGTGAGAGATATGTGTCGAGGCCCTTTATCTTGTTGAAGCTGAATACAGGCGCTTTTACATAATATCTCTTCTTTTCGGCAGGATAGAGATCGAATATACCCTGCTCCTTGAGACTCCTTCCGAGTATTACTTCGGTTGCAATGTCCGCAAGACTGTATCCCGTCGCCTTAGAAAGGAACGGCACCGTCCTGGATGACCTCGGATTAACTTCAATTATATACACATCTTCGTTGCTGTCGACTATAAACTGAATATTATAGAGACCTATTATGCCAATCCCGAGCCCGAGCCTCTTGGCATAACTTAGAATCTTTCCCTTTACGGCATCGCTTACGGAGAATGTAGGATAGACCGAAATCGAATCTCCCGAATGTACTCCCGTTCTCTCGACAAGCTCCATTATTCCCGGTACGAAGACATCCCTGCCGTCACAAATCGCATCGACTTCGACTTCCTTACCCTGGATATATCTGTCGACAAGTACTGGTTTATCCTCATCTACTTCAACTGCAGTCTTGAGATACTGCCTGAGCTCCGCCTCGCTGCTTACTATCTGCATTGCGCGGCCGCCGAGAACGAACGAAGGCCTTACCAGCACAGGATAACCTATCTCGCATGCAGCCTTAACTCCGTCCTCGATATTTGTGACGGCAAAGCCCATAGGCTGCGGAATATTAAGAGCCTCCAGCACCTTTTCGAAACTGTCTCTGTTTTCGGCTCTCTCTATCGCATCGAAATCAGTTCCTATCAGCCTGACTCCGCGGTCCCTGAGAGGCTCCGCGAGATTAATTGCGGTCTGTCCGCCCAGCGATGCGACCACGCCTATCGGCTTTTCGAAGTCCACAATAGCCATCACATTCTCAACAGTCAGAGGCTCGAAGTAGAGCTTGTCCGCCGTGGTGTAATCCGTCGAAACGGTCTCAGGGTTGTTGTTTATTATGATGGCCTCGTAGCCGGCACGCTTTATAGTCTCCGCAGCGTGCACCGTCGAGTAGTCAAACTCGACGCCCTGTCCGATCCTGATCGGACCGGCTCCGAGGACTATAATCTTTTTCTTATCCGTAAGCCTCGATTCATTCTTACCGGTATATGACGAATAAAGATACGGTATGTATTTTCCGGTATGGAGAGTATCCACCATTTTGAAAATCGGCACTATGCCCGCAGCCTTCCTTTTCTCATAAAGCTCGGCTTCGGAAATGCCCCATGCCTCTGCAATCCATCTGTCCGAAAAACCCATCTGTTTCGCTACAATGAGTGCCTTCGCATCGTATTTGCTGGCTCGAATCAGCTTTTCGGTATCCGTTATAAGTTTGAAAGCATCGAGGAATACCTCCGTAATTCCGGTCAGCTTGTGAATATCACTGACAGCGACACCTCTTCTCAAAAGCTCAGCAATCGCATACATATTGTCATCTCTGAACTCGGATATATAGGATGCAATATCTGCATTACTCATGCCGTCGAACTTATCGATGTGCAGATGATAAGCCCCTGTCTCGAGAGAACTTATCGATTTCAGGAAGCTCTCGCAGAGGTTCGAACCTATACCCATGACTTCACCAGTCGCCTTCATCTGTGTTCCAAGCAGATTGGTTGCATCGGCAAATTTATCAAACGGGAATCTAGGGAATTTCGAAACGATGTAGTCGAGCTTAGGCTCAGTTGATGCCAGGCCGCCTGCCACTTCTATCTCATCCAGGCTCATGCCGAGCGCTATCTTGGCTGTCACCCTGGCTATAGGATATCCCGATGCCTTGGATGCCAGAGCAGAAGACCTTGACACTCTCGGGTTGACCTCTATTAAATAATACTCGCTTGTCTCAGGATGCAGGGCAAACTGCACATTGCATCCGCCTTCAATCTTAAGTTCCCTGATTATCTTAATAGCGGAATCCTGCAGCATCTTTTCGTCATGCTCGGAAAGCGAGAGTATTGGTGCCACTACTATGGAGTCTCCGGTATGAACACCGACAGGATCTACATTCTCCATTCCGCATATGGTAATGGCTCGGTCAGTGCCGTCACGCATAACCTCAAATTCAATTTCCTTATATCCCTTTACGGATTTTTCTATAAGCACCTGATGTACGGGCGAGAGATTGAATGCATTGATTGCTATTGCCTCAAGCTCCTCGGGATTATAAGCAAAGCCGCCGCCCGTGCCTCCGAGAGTAAATGCCGGCCTAAGTACTACAGGATATCCAATTTCCGTCGCGGCCGCCTTTGCCTCTTCCATATTGTATGTAATGCGGCTCGGAATTACAGGCTCTCCGATCGACTCGCACATCTCTTTGAAGAGTTCTCTGTCCTCGGCTCGTTTAATGGATTCTGACGGAGTTCCGAGAAGCTTTACCCTGCACTCCTCGAGCACGCCTTTTTCCTCAAGCTGCATTGCGAGATTGAGACCCGTCTGGCCTCCTATTCCGGGCAGTATAGCATCGGGTCTTTCATATCTTATTATCTTGGCCACAAAATTCAGAGTCAGCGGCTCCATATAGACTTTATCGGCAATGCTGGTATCAGTCATGATAGTCGCCGGATTTGAGTTGCAGAGTATGACCTCGCAGCCCTCCTCTTTGAGCGCGAGGCAAGCTTGAGTTCCCGCATAGTCAAACTCCGCCGCCTGTCCGATTACTATCGGGCCCGAGCCTATTATTAGTACTTTTCTTATGTCTTCTCGCTTTGCCATTTTGCTGTTAATCTTCCTTATCAGTTTATTATTCTTTCTTCCGTTATCTTATGATTTCCTCTTTTACGCGTTATGGCCATCTTCTTATTTGGCCGATTATTGCATCTCTGCCGAGTTGAACACTACTCTGCCGTCACAGACGGTGAGGTAATTTCTGCCTGTCACCCGCCAGCCTTCAAACGGGGTGGCCTTTCCCATAGACAGCATCTCTCTTTTATCTATCTGCCACTCCTCAGTCAGATCCCAGACCGAGTAGTCGTTGCCGAGAGGTATTCCGAATCTCCTTCGCGGAGCATATACCAGTAGTTCTTCGAGCCTCTCCATCGTGATTACTCCCCGGGTGACCAGGTAGGTGTAGAGCAGAGGGAAGGCTATTTCTATGCCCACTATCCCGAATGCGGACTTCTCAAGTCCTCTTGATTTTTCTTCATCGGAGTGAGGCGCGTGATCCGTTGCGATGCAGTCGATGGTTCCATCCTCTATTCCTTCCAGCAAAGCCTCCCTGTCTGATGCATCCCTGAGAGGCGGATTCATTTTCCACTTGCCATCCTCTTCCAGCATGCTGTCATCGAGCAGCAGGTAATGCGGAGCTGTCTCGCATGTCACATCCACCCCGCTGGTCTTGGCATCTCGTATAATGCCTACGCTCTCCCTGGTTGAAATATGGCAAACATGATATGCACAGCCCGTCTCATCGGCAAGTTTTAGATCTCTTTCTATCTGCCGCCACTCGGATTCCGAACATATGCCCCTGTGCCCCTTTGCCTTTGCATAACTGCCGTCGTGTATGTAACCTCCGCGAAGCAGGCTGTTGTCCTCGCAGTGCGCAGTAATAATCCTGCCGAGTTCTCTGGCTCTCAGCATGGCCTCCCTCATCATGTCGTCTGACTGAACGCCGTGACCGTCATCGGAAAAAGCTATGCAGTCTCCCGCCAGAGCCGAAAAATCGACAAGTTCTTTTCCCATCTGCCCTATGGTAATGGCTGCATAAGGATAGACATGAATACAGGCGTCCCGGTCTATTATGTCCTGCTGCTTTTTCAGATGCTCGGGACTGTCGGACACGGGATTTAGATTCGGCATGGTGCAAACGGCCGTGTAGCCTCCGTGAGCCGCGGCCCTGCTGCCGCTCGCTATTGTCTCCTTATATGAAAAGCCCGGCTCTCTGAAGTGCACATGCACATCACAAAAACCGGGTAGTATCGTATATGACGGCGACAGTGACAATCCTGCATCCCTGAGTAGTTTTACATCTGTCGTAGGGCTGAATTTCAGATTGGAAATGTCACTTTGCTTCATTTTTTTCCTCCGTTATTTCGCTTATTATACCACAGTAAGCTAAGCCTCGTGAACGAGTTTACCGTTCATATCCTCTATCTCAATTGCCATGAGAAGAGTCCTCTCCGTGTCTTTTTCTATTTCAGTCTTTATATACTCCTCTGTGCAAGGGAATTTTTCACACAGCAGCTTGCATATATCTACTATCGTCTTCTCATCCTCAATTAATTCAATCCTGCCGAATACGATTACACTCTTAACGTAATATGCCCAGTCTCCGTCCCTTTTCTCGTCCTGTCCGAATACGCAGTAGGACACCTTCGGATCACGCTTAACGGCATCGACTCTGTGGCCTATCTTCGCGCCGTGGAAATAGAGTTTGCCGTCCGCTTCGTTGTAGTAGTGATTGATGGGAAATCCATACGGATAACCGTCATCACCCTGCACAGACATAACTCCCCTGGTCTCTGATTTGAGCAGGTCTATCATCTCTTCACGACTGATGGCCTGCGGGCTTCTTCTCATTTTTCTGAACATACTAATCTCCCTTAAATATAGTAAATCGGCTCCGCCGTTTCGATTAGGTCACTGAGCTTCTTTCCGTAAAAGAACTCTCTGGTCATATCATAATACTCTTTCCAAAGAGGAAGAGTTATACAATCCTCAGTACGACTGCAAGTTGAGGCATCGTCTTCAAGACATGCAACCGGTGCCAAGGTTCCCTCCATCAGTTCCAGGATTTCCCCCACTGTATATTCGTCGACTTTCCTGGATAATCGATATCCACCGCCTCTTCCGCTGGCTCCGCTCACCAGACCGGCTTTAACCAGATCCTTCATTATTATCTCCAAGTATTTCTTGGAAATCTCCTGCCTGTCGGCTATCTTTTGAAGAGGTATATTGCCGGCGCCTTCATGCTGTGCGAGGTCTATCATTATTCTGAGTGCATAACGCCCCTTTGTTGAAAACATTTACATCCTCCGTCTCACAGATTCTTTCTTTTACCTATTTTATTATAGGGTAAAAGTGTATTTCAATCAAAAATATTTTAACCTATTGACACAGTAGGTAAATAGTATTATTATTCATTTATCACCAGATATTAAATAGTCGGAGGTACATTATGTCAAATATATACAAAGGAACATTGGATCTTATCGGAAATACTCCTCTTGTCGAGGTTACGAATATCGAGAAGGACTTGGGACTTGAAGCTACTCTCCTCGTCAAGCTGGAGTATTTCAATCCTGCAGGCAGTGTTAAAGACAGAATAGCCAAGGCAATGATAGAAGATGCCGAAGAGAAAGGACTTCTGAAAGAAGGATCTGTTATCATAGAACCCACCTCGGGAAACACGGGCATAGGCCTTGCATCAATAGCGGCTGCTAAAGGATACAGAGCTATACTTACAATGCCGGAAACCATGAGCGTCGAGAGAAGAAATATTTTGAAAGCCTATGGTGCCGAAATCGTACTGACGGAAGGTGCCAAAGGAATGAAGGGGGCAATCGAAAAGGCAGAGGAGCTTGCCGAGGAAATTCCGGGCGGCTTCATACCGGGACAATTCATTAATCCTGCAAATCCTGCAGTTCACAAAGCAACTACGGGACCTGAGATTTGGAGAGATACCGACGGTGAAGTAGACATCTTTATTGCAGGTGTCGGCACGGGCGGAACTGTGACGGGAACGGGAGAATATCTTAAGTCTCAGAATCCCGATGTAAAAATCGTGGCTCTTGAGCCGGATGACTCCCCTGTTCTCTCCGAAGGTAAGGCAGGATCTCATAAGATCCAGGGCATCGGTGCAGGCTTCATACCTGATGTTCTTGATACAGCCGTATATGATGAAGTATACAGGGCTAAGAGCGAGGATGCCTTCGCCGCTTCCAAATGTCTTGCAAAAAAAGAAGGTATCTCCGTAGGCATATCCTCAGGTGCGGCGCTTCACGCAGCCATCGAATATGCCAAGAAACCTGAAAACAAAGGAAAGGTCATAGTAGCGCTCCTGCCTGACAGCGGAGACAGATACTACTCCACACCTCTCTTCACGGAAGAATAGAACAGAGCCGGCCCGGAGCCGGCTCTGTTAACAATAGATATCGCTTCGTCGCTTCAGACTGATACATCTGTGTCAGTCTGAAACATCTATATCCGGCACAATGATTATGTCGTAGTCCGGATAAAGCTCTCCGATTTCTTCAGAGAGTATTTTTACTGCGTCGTTTTGACCCATGTCAAAGCTTATGACAACGTCGAATCGTAGCTCTTTCTTCTCATCATCGATATGAAAGCCATGCATGTCCATTGCCCACTCATGAGCCATAACTATGTCCTCTATATCCTTTCTGACTTTCTTGGAAGCCTTATCCGAATGATGAGAATAGATTCCTATGCCTGTAAGTATTACACCTGTTTCTCTGTAGACTCTGTTAGTTATGCGCCAAGTAATATCGTCCGCCTCTTCCACCGTCATTGTATCCGGCAGATCAACATGGACAGATGCATATATTCTTCCCGGACCGTAATCATGAACGAAAAGATCATATACTCCGAGCACCTCCGGCTCTGATGAGACGAGTTCCTTTATCTTTTGCGACAGTTCCGTATTGGCACGTCTGCCCAATATATCCGCTATGGTATCGCTTATCATTTCAATTCCGGCCTTAATAATAAATCCGGATATGACAATTCCCATATATGCTTCAAGGGATAAGCCTTTATATAAATGAATAAGCGCCGTAACAAGTACGCCTGCTGAAATGGCAGCATCCGAAAGAGCATCCGTCCCTGAGGCCACCAGAGCACCTGACTCAGTTTCCTGCCCTTTCTTTTTTACATATCTTCCCAGAATTATCTTCACTGCGATGGCAGCAGTTATCACAAGAAGTGTTTCTTTTGTGTACTGAGCCTCCACGGGGTTGATTATCTTTTTCACCGACTCTATCAGCGAAGTGATTCCGGCATACAGGACTATGCCGGCTACTACAAAAGCGGACAGGTATTCGATCCTGCCGTGTCCGAGAGGATGATCCTTGTCAGGCTTCTTCTCGGCATACTTGGCCCCTCCTATTGTCACGATGGACGAAAGAGCATCGGTAAGGTTGTTTACCGCATCCAAAACGATGGCTATCGAATGTGATACGAGCCCTACCGCAGCCTTAAAGCCTGCCAGCATCACATTGACGATGATTCCAATTACACTGGTCCTTATTATTATTGTATTTCTGCTGTTCTTATCTTTCATGAAAACAATTGTACTCCGTTTCTACGAAACAGGCAATTTAATGCATACGAATGAATACTTGTCTTATTTAGTAAAGATTGCTACAATACTGAATGTTGCGAAAAAAATACTAACTGTAACGAAAAGGAGAAAGAGAAAATGAAAAAGTATTTAGCAGAAGCAATCGGCACTTTCGTGCTCGTACTCATCGGATGCGGTACTGCCGCACTTATCGGATGTGACGTAACAGGCGGTTACCTCGCTACAGCATTTGCCTTCGGTCTTTCGATCGTAGCAATGGCTTACTCCGTAGGTAATGTTTCGGGTTGCCACGTAAACCCTGCTGTATCCACAGCTATGTTTATCTCCGGCAAACTCACAGCCAAGGACCTCGGCGGATACATCGTATCCCAGGTTATCGGAGCTCTTGCAGCAGCAGGACTTCTTGCGGCTATCATCGGAAGAGAGTCTGGACTCGGATGCAATGGTCTTTTTGAGGGCAGCATTGCCAAATCTCTCGTAATCGAGATCGTTCTTACATTCATCTTCATCTTTGCTATCCTCGGAGTAACATCCAAGGTAGAGAACGGTGCAGTTGCCGGCCTCGTTATCGGTCTTACGCTGACGCTCGTACACATCCTCGGAATCGGCCTCACAGGCACTTCCGTTAACCCTGCAAGGAGCCTCGGACCTGCAATCGTAGCAGGCGGCGAATCCCTCACAGTAGTATGGGTATTCATTGTAGCACCTATCATCGGCGGAGCCCTCGCAGCAGTATGCTACAAGGCACTTACAATCGACGCTGAGTAATATAATCTGATAATCCTAATGACTAAAAAGCTTGGCATAAGCTTCGCATCATCGCGAATATGCCAAGTTTTTTAAGTGACAATATCACTTACATATTTCATATTCGGATATAGAATGGCATCGTAAAAAAGATTGTAATGATAGTCATTTTCATTACGGAAAAGGAGGCCATTATGAATATATCTTTAAGCGGTAATATACCCGAATATGTAAAGTCAAAAGGCTATACGGGTATACTAATCGATATTTTTACAGGTTCAGGCTGAGGCGGTCCCATTGAAGAGGTAGACACAAGGTTTGTGTCAGGAGAAGTTGCCGATCAGTTGGAGCAGCGCGGTTATGAGACTATTGAAAAGGACGGTATCAAGGTGCTGGTATCTCCGAATATCAGACTTACGGATAATGCCGAACTCTCGATGCGCTCATTCCTCGGTATCAAATTCTTTGAAACCAGAGGAGTCGTGCCGATGAAGCTTTCATGCGGCATAGCATATTAACAGCAAACTAAAAAAATCGCTGAACGTAATGTCAGCGATTTTTTGTATTGTTATTTGCACTATTAGTTGTTCAGCTGTGCGGCTACCTCAGCAGCAAAGTCCTCTTCCTTCTTCTCGATTCCTTCACCTACTTCGAATCTGATAACCTTGGACAGTGACAGAGCATCATCAACACTCTTCAGATACTCAGCAACAGTCTGCTTGCCGTCCTCTGCTCTTACGTAAGTCTGATCAAGGAGGCAAATCTCCTTCAGCTCTTTCTTGATACGTCCGTCAACAAGTCCCTTGAAGATCTTGTTCTCGGTGATTTCCATCTTTGCAGCGATAGCAAGTCCTGCGAGCTTTGTCTTTGCTTCCTCTGAAAGGAAGTTCGGCAGATAGTTGAAGTTGAAGCCCTTGTCTGCTCTCTTCTCAGCCAGGGTAGCTACGTCTTCCTTACCCCATACTCCTTCAACCTTCTCAAGCAGTCCGTTCAGGATTGGCTTAGGAAGTGTGAACGGATCGTTCAGAGCGCTCTCAAGAGTAACCTTTCTGAGGTTAGCGAGCTCATCTTCCGTAATCTCGTCTCTGCTTACATACTGCGGATTCATTGCTGCAACCTGCATTGCAATGTTCTTAAGTGCTTCTTTGTTGGCATCATTGTCAGCGCCGTTAGCTGCGATAATAACACCGATGTTTCCGCCGCCGTGAAGGTATGTAGCCAGAACTTCTCCGGAAGCCTTGTCAATTCTTCTGATTGACATGTTCTCACCGATCTTTGCGATCTTAGCGGTAAGTACTTCTCCGGCTGTTGAGCCTTCGAAAGGCATGGCCTTGAATGCTTCGATATCGTTGCTGTCAGCCTCGAGAGCCAGCTTAGCGAGTCCTTCTACAAAGCCGATGAACTCATCGTTCTTGGCTACGAAGTCTGTTTCGGAATTGACTTCTACGATTGCAGCTGTCTTTCCGTCTTCTGAAAGTGCAGTTCTTACAAGACCCATTGCAGCGATTCTGCCGGCCTTCTTGGCTGCTTTTGAAAGTCCCTTTTCTCTCAGGACTTCTACTGCCTTATCCAGGTCACCGTCGACCTCGACAAGAGCCTTCTTGCAGTCCATCATGCCTGCACCTGTCATTTCACGCAGTTCTTTTACCAGTTGTGCAGTAACCTGTGCCATTTTTATTCCTCCTCGCTCTCTTCAGCAGCCTCTTCGGCTTCCTCTGCGACTTCTTCTTCAGCCTCTTCAGCTTCTTCTACAGCCTCTGTTGCTTCTTCGGCTTCCTCCGCCTCATCAGCTTCCTCAACTGCAGGTGCGAAGCTTTCACCCTGCTTGGCCTCGATGATGGCATCTGCCATGCATCCTGCGATTAGCTTGACCGCTCTGATAGCGTCGTCGTTTGCAGGGATGATGTAATCAACATCATCAGGGTCGCAGTTTGTATCTACGATTCCTACTACAGGAATTCCGAGAATTCTTGCTTCCTTGACGGCAATCTTTTCCTTCTTAGGGTCTACTACGAAGATTGCAGCAGGCATACCCTTCATATCCTTGATACCGCCGAGGAACTTCTCGAGCTTGTCAGCCTCAGCCTGGAGCTTGAGAGCTTCTTTCTTAGCATACTTGTTGATAGTGCCATCTTCTTCCATCGCTCTTATCTCATTGAGTCTGTCGATTCTCTTGCTGATGGTCTTGTGGTTGGTGAGCATTCCGCCCAGCCATCTCTCATTTACGTAGAACATTCCGCATCTCTCTGCCTCATCCTTGATAGCAGCCTGAGCCTGCTTCTTAGTTCCTACGAAGAGTACCGGCTTCTCTGTCTCGCCGACTTTTCTCATGAAGTCATAAGCCTCATCGATGAGTCCCAGCGTCTGCTGAAGATCGATGATGTAGATGCCGTTTCTCTCTGTGAAGATGTAAGGAGCCATCTTAGGGTTCCATCTTCTGGTCTGGTGTCCGAAATGAACACCGGCTTCAAGTAGTTGTTTCATTGATACTACTGACATAAATAATACCTCCGGTTGTTTAACTTCCACCGCAGTCTACCTGCCTTCAACCCCGCTGTTTGCAAGGGCACCGCGGCTCACTGCAGTGTGACAAATAAGTGATATGCGCAAAAGCGCGCTCGTATATTATATTGAATATACAAGCGCGTTTCAAGACTTTTTTTTGCAATTATTATTGAAATTTCAATTATTTCGCAGACTTCACGAAAATGTTAATTTCTGAATTTCTTGGCCTTGTCCTCAATCTCTTGCAGCTCTGCAGGACTGAGTTCAGTTGCCCGCACCAGTTTATCGAGCATGGCTCGAAATGCCTCCTTATCCCTTAGGCGTACAATCTCGAGATAGTAGCTGACTATTACTCCGGACAGCAGAGCCACGAGTACTATTTCATAGACAGTTATTATCATGGTAAAGAGCCTGCCGAAGAAGGTGACTGCAGATATATCACCGAAGCCTATCGTGGTGCAGGCCACAAATGTGTACCATATGCCGTCTCTGAAAGTCGGCACCTCCGGCTCAAATAATGTTACGAAGACCGATGTCAAAATGAACATTATCACAAAGCCCACAACGACCTTCTCAAAATGGAGTTTCTTTATTACACTCCAGAACTTCTTAAATCCCTTCATGATTTACCCTTCCTCTTATTTTGGAAGCCGCAAAACCGCCTGCTGCGGCAGAAAGTACTATCCATATTATTATATTGAGCGGGAAGCAAAGCATCAAGAGCATAGCTACAGCCAACGGTTTTTTAAGCTGAGCCCCCAGCGTAGATGCAGTCACTACGGCGGCGGCAAACACTGCGTGGGAAAGTGTTGCCCCGAATACTAAAAGCGATATTCCGAATCCCACAGACGAGCAGGCAAATATGAGTGGGAAGAAGTGTCCGCCCTTCACACCGAATCTAATGCAAAATGCTGTCATCAGCATCTTCAAAATTCCGATTCCGATGAACATAGCAGGCAGGAAATCGCCTAAAGCATCGCTCATTAGAGCCAGCTCTTCTTCTCCGGAGAAGAGTATAACAGGCAGCACAGATGCCGTAACGCCTATTATTCCTCCACAGATTGTCTCCTTTGCAACAGGAGGCAAGAGTGATGCGGTACGTCCGAATATATTCTCGGCTGTTTCAAAGACAAGGAAGAGCAAAAGGCCAAGCAGAATATACGGAACAATCATTGCATAATCACCGCCTGTTACCGTCCCCGCATCAAATTTAGGGAAGCCGTATGACTCAACACGAAACAAAACTCCGAGACCTTTTATAACAAAGAATGCCGACACGGCAGATAGGCCGTAGAGCACTATTTTACTGAGTTTCGGGAATGCAATCTTCTGCCCGTTTTCAGCATCTTCTCCATAGTCTTCCTCGACTGCGAATATACCGAAAAGGGGCATTCTGAAAAGGCTTCCGAGAGTTATCGCTGCTCCCAGTTCCGAATATGTCTTTGTATTCTCCCTCGCTGCTTTTACGTTATCTCCTATCCAGTAACATAGAGCCGCTATTATTCCTGTCAGGCCCGCCTCAGGTCCGACGCTGGCACCGAAGACGAGGGGTATAATTGCACATATGAGCATAACAGCCATCTTGCTGTAGTCGTAATGTTTATCTCTTTTAATCTTAGAAAGCACAGTATTCAGTTCATCCGGATAATCTCCGTTTTTCTTTCTGATTATGCCGAGCAAAAAACAAGCAGCGGCGCATATGACAGGCATCATGAATGGTGTAACATCAGACGGCACAAGCTCCGGTAGAGTCTCCCATACGAAGCCTTTGCACAGCACGATAAGTCTCAAAAAAAGCCACACCACCGCCCCGACGAATGCGCCGAGGCAGATGGTGAATAAATACAGCTTGATTTGATTGAATGCTTTGGTCTTCATACCCTATATTCTGCGTCTTTGCCTGACTATAATCAAGCAGATAATTGCAGATATCGTAACAAGCATGAGAGATATCCAAATTACGATGTGATTGTCGTCTCCGGTGTTTGCACTGTGCTTTTTGTTTCCGTTGTCGTTTTGTTTGTTATTATCCGGAGTGATGTTATTGTCATTGTCATTATCATCCGGAGTCGGCGCAGGGTCATCCTTATCGTCGTCATCGTCATCCGGCTTCGGTGCAGGATCGTCCTTATCGTCGTCATCGTCATCCGGCTTCGGCGCAGGATCGTCCTCATCGTCGTCCTTCTTCTCTTTGGATGCTATCTTGAAAGGAGCGAAAGGTTCCTGACCGTCATTATAACGTGCCGTAAGGATGTGCTCTCCATCATCCAGTTTCTCAAGATATGACGGTTTCAGATTTATAATCGTACTGCCTTCCGATGCAGAATAATCCTGATCTTCGACCAGTTCAATACCGTCCGCGTCGAGACCCTCGAACATCTCAAAAGGTCCGTTTGTCTTGAACGAAAGATCCGATGTATCTCCCTTTGTCCATAAACCATACATTCCTTCCGTAAACACTATTACAAGTGGTTCAGGATCAATTGCTCTGAGATAAATCAAGAATTCTTTTTCAAGCGATATGGCATCTCCCATTAAATCCGTACCT
>Ga0256406_1002510_pt1 | contig 25605 bp, 30 predicted proteins | sample RumenRJG_03DNA_FD_185986 | JGI IMG/M metagenome (GOLD analysis project Ga0256406, IMG submission 185986) | Bovine rumen microbial communities from Lethbridge, Alberta, Canada - RJG_03 | ecosystem: Host-associated > Mammals > Digestive system > Stomach > Rumen | place: Canada: Alberta | collected...
TTCCAATGAATCTCCGAGTTCGGATAATCTCTGTAATTGTGTTTCTTCCGCAAAAAGATTGATCTGCATTTCATTTCAACCGCCTTTATTATAGTATCTTTATTATACCATAATCTGACGATTTTTTTTAACACTTTTTTATGAATTTTTAGAGGTTACCTATTTTGTATATTACACTAATCCTAATGTAATTTTATCATAATTGTTTTATCTTGTAAAGAACCAAATTGTCATTTTGGAACAACATTGTCATAAATTAAATTTAATTTTCATGTCTGCTTTATTTCATTTACGAGCTTTTAATGTGTCCATTTTATTTGATATATTTCAATCAAAATTTCAGAAAAACGTTTTCTTCGATGTAACTGAAGGTGTTTTTCTCACCATTCTAAAATCAATTTTCTTGCAATTATAAATAAACTATTATCTACCAATGGAATATCCCTGTACCTATACTCTTTGACATACAATAAAATCCAAGTGCATTCAGATGAATACAGTCAGCGATACCCGAATAACCCTCATCTGCCATAATATCCTCCAAGAAACTAACTCAATAATTGTCAATGTTGGCACAATCAATTTACCTCCAACCGCCTGTGCTCTCACAGTCCATGCGTTTTTGTTATGATGTCAAAATCCTCTTTGCAAGTTCAGAACTGAATATTATCTGCATCAGAAATTATCTTAAATAGTTTTTCCTTGTCGTTCCAACCTATACCGCCTTCAAAATCAAGCTCATAAGAATGACCATACACATGAAAAAATCTCATATTATCCGAATTGTATTGATATAATACATTTTCACTTTTTCTATTTTTTGCATCAATCAAAACTTGTTCTTGACAACTTTAATTTTTTATGTTATGATAGATTAAAATTTTACAAAGGAGAACTATGAAAGTGCAGTTTGAAATAATAGATTTTCACACACATCCGTTCACATGCCACGAAAACAATATCTGTTCCTATTCCGAACACTGTAATATGACAGTTGATACTACATTCGAATTAATGAAATTACACAATGTATCAAAGTTTTGCGGTTCAGTAATATGTATGCAGAACAAATTTGGATTAGAAAATGCGTGGGAAGCCATTAAATTAAGTAACAATACTGCATTAAGTCTTGCAAAAAAATATGACGGACAATATATTCCGGGATTTCATATACATCCCAATTACATTAAAGAATCCTGTGAAGAAATTGAACGCATGGGCAAAAATGGTGTAAAATTGATAGGAGAGTTAGTTCCATATATTCACAGTTGGAATACTGAGGATTATACAAGCAAAGAACTTGATGAAATACTTGATGTTGCAAAAGACTATAATATGCTTGTAAGCTTTCACTCTTCAAATTCTATCTTTGAAGATATGATAAAAAAACACCCTGACATCACATTCGTAGGAGCACATCCTGACGAATATAACAGATATATGTATCACCTTGAGCTTTTAAAAAAGTATGATAATTATTATCTCGACTTGTCAGGCTACGGAATTTTCAGACAAAATATGCTTAGATATGGCATAGATAAGGTTGGTATGGAAAAATTTCTTTTCGGCTCTGATTATCCAACCTGTAATTTACCAATGTATATAGGTGCAATTTTACTTGATTACGGCATTTCCGACAAGGAAAAAGAATATATTCTTTCAAAGAATGCTAAAAGAATTTTAAATTTATAAAAACAAATAGTGACATCAAAATATTATCCATGATTTTCAAAGTCTGATAATTTTTACCTTACCACAAAATATTAAGATTTTATCAAATTTAGCATCTTCAACATATTTTTATCTTTAATTATTAATCGAGTAGGGGATTTTTTCAAATCCCCTCTCACACCACCGTACGTGCCGTTCGGCATACGGCGGTCCAGTTCGCAATCTCATATTGTTTCAACGCTTCTACTTATTCTAATCTATGACTTCCTGTATTTCGTATCATATACGTTTCAACTACTTTATCTTGGTCATAGACATCATTTGATTCATATGCTGTCATGCTGCGTTTGAATTCATCATGCGCTTGGTCAATTTTCTGTATTACCCAGTATCGTTTCTTCATATGCGGTTTCTTCCGAATTTATTGCATGCAATGCTCTTATCAACCAGCGCATAGGTCGGATATTTCAGAAAAACCTCTGCAAGTTTTTTATCATAATCCTCCATTCCGTTCTCCCACTGATTTTGAGATAGCTCATACAATTTTTTACTGAACATGGCATCAAACCCGATCACCCGTATAGCTTTTATAATATTCGTTCTGTTTTCTACCAGAATAATCGGCATAAGATAGCCGCCACCTTTCGGTTCTTTCAGTGAAAATTCTTTGTACAGGCACATATTAAACGGCATATCAAAACTCAGAACGTTTCCGATACTGATACATACAAATATAATACCGTCTGTCTCGCAAAGGTCCACCGAAATACAATCTTCACTCACTGCCCGTATTTCTCTTGATGATGCATTGCTCAGTCCGATGCTGCAAAAGCACATATCCTGATACGTCTCAAATACTGCGCCGTCCCTATGCATAACCTTATCATATTTTTCACCGACGCTATAACGGGTAATGTCCATTTTTTTGAATTTTTCTCCCATCAAAAATTCTCCTTTCTACGCTGCAAATTCCGAATGGCGGCATTCTAAAATTCGTCTTGCCGCAGCACCGAAATTGTCAAATGAAGTGTATTGATTTCTGCCGCCTGTATAGTCATTTTCATGCCTTGCTTCCCGTACAAGTATCCGGTTATGCCAAACACCCGTATCACGGACATCTCCGGCAGAAAAATACATATACTTACCGTTATTTTTGTTATACAGAAAACCGGATATGAAAAAATATCCTTTGCTAAACTTTATCATTTCATATCCGCTGCCATTTATCTGAGCTTTCAGCTCTGATTTAAAGCTGCGTACAAAATCCATAAAATCCTTTCCCGTTTTGCATTCAACCGGTTCAAAGCGGTAATAAATCCATTTTTCAATGCTTTTTGTCTGATACATTTTTCTTTTCCTCCAATCATTTTTTCTTCTCAGCCGCTGTTTTTCAGATATTCAATTCTCCATCTGCTCTATTCCGGCAACCTCCGTATTATGGCACTCAGCACATTTTTGAGCGTATTCTTCCGCCCAAAGAGCGTTATGTGCATACATGATGCGCTCCGTCCCATTGATAAAGGTAACCTTGCTTTTAATGTGATAGTATCCACTGACTTCGACCGTCTTTTGCTTAATACGTTCTAAGGTAGTGCCTCTTCTGACACTGATTTTACATTCCGGCAGACGAATAATAACCCTAAAAAGTTTCTCTCCGATTTTCTCGTAATAGCGAATGTTCAATACTTCATCAAAGTCAAAATATTCTTCTATCTCCTGATCGTTTTTTACCCTAACTGTTGTTCGTATTTCCATAAACACTCCTCCAAAGTAAGTGGAGGATGCAGAAAACCCGCACCCTCCGTCATATTCTGAGACAATCGCTTACGCCGCCATACCGAATATCTGCGAGCTGCATACACGCAGCTTAAACTGATCGCACATATCCTTAAGCATTGTAAAGCCCTCGTCTATACCCGATAAATCCTGTTTCAGTATCGTTTCATATTCCTGTTTCTTATCCTCAAGCGACTGTATTTTCAGTTCCCAGCGCTCCAGAATTTTCCGGCTGCTGTTGCCGTTTTGGATAAGCTTTGCAATACGCCTCTGGTACTCTTCGATTTCACGGTTCATATCCTGATAAAACTCACGTGACATCTTATTTCTCTGTTTTGCATCGTCCGCCACATACATAGAATTGATGCTGATATACTTTGCGTCTCGGTTATCGCTGTAGGCAAATAAATTCTCCGATGCGATAAGCTCCATAAAGTCCTCCAGCAATGTAATCTTATGCATATATGCCTTCGGCACAAAATAGTGATGTCCGCGTGCGGAAATACCGATTGCATTCATACCCCCGATATATTTTTCCGCCATTGTTTCAATACTGCGGTTACCGATACAGTTCTGATACAGCTTAAAGAGCTGTTCTGCTCGCTCAAAATATCCGCGGATATCTCTGTCGGAGGAATAATCCACATCGGATAGATTCATTTCACCGCTTGTTTTATCAAGTGTGATATTAGCAAGCTTTCTGTATGAATTTGTACTTTCGTACAAGGTTTCCTCCACAAGCTCACGGGAAAGAAAATCAGCTTCGACACGCATATTGTCACGGCAGTAAATTCTGCAAATTCTTGTTTCACCGCCGCAGCTTTCCTCTATTCTTTCACGAATTTCACCTGTGGCGCTGCGAAAAGCATCCGTAAGTGAGATATTTTCGTTTACACTGACAGGAAAACCGATCTGTGTGCATATTTCCTTTATCTTCTCTGCCTTTATAATGAGCTTGGGAAGAGAATAATACATATACTTACCGAGTATTTCCTCAGTCTGTCCTTCCTCTGAATTGATAACCATTAATTTTTCCGCTTTCATATTTTTCTGCTCCTTTCATTTTTTACGCCGCTATAGGCTGCGCATATCTTGTTTTGGCAAGGAAATAATCATCCAGCCCTTTATAGTTTGGATTCCACGAACAGCTTACGCACTCAATCCCGTTACAACGGAGCATATTTCTTAATGTAAGCAATGCGTCCTTTACCTCGGGTTTTGAGCGTTTGTCCATGTCAAAAGCCTCATAAATTTTCCTTACTCCCAAATCATGAATGACCTCAATCAGGTGATTTACAGCGTTGACGCCCGGCACGGCAATAAAAAGCTGACCGTTTGACAATACACTTGTAATATCAGCTTTCATCGCTCCTTCTGTCAGACACGCTGCATCAGCGGTCGTGTCACCGACAACGTGAATCCACGGCTTTGCTCCGGTTCCGTCATTGAAATGCTTGCTTGAAAACCAGCGGAACTTCTTTTCCGACGAACCGGGCGGCACATCAAGACGCATTTGAAGCCCCTGAATGTAGCCATCCTTGTTGCATACCGGTACGAATATACCGCCGCATTTTTTGCAGTACATCTGAGTATCGCCACGTTCATCACGGTAAAATCCGGGAATACCAATCAGATTATGCTTTGAAGCAAGTTCCTCCAAAACCTCCCGTTTATATACGTTATCCAGAGGTATGCTCCTATACATAAACTGATGGATATGATGAAAAGACAACCCCCTCTGTTCAAGGTTTTCACGGTGGCAGCTTTGCAGCCTCAGCAATTTCAGAAAATCGTAATACACGTTATGCCGTTCCTCCAACGTGCGTATCGGCATTTCATCGTCATAAAAGCTAAATACGGTTTCCGGCTCAAAGGTTTCCATGCTCTCCTTTAACGCTTCGTATGCTTCCTTATTGCTCATTCCGTTAAGCTTTGCATACAGTGAAACGCTGTTGCCGCTCTCTTTACAACGGAAACAGTGAAACATACCCTTTTTACGGTTTAATCCGAAATGATATTTTCTGTCACCGCAGAACGGACAAAGTGCCTTAAATTCCACATTGTTCCGCTGTTGCGGATGAAACTGTATGCCGCATTTTTCTGCCACTTCTATGATATCAAATTGCTCATATTCCCGACACATCACGCTGCCTCCTTCATTTGTCCCTGCTGTCCGCGGGGATGCTGTACGGAAAGCTCCGTGTTTCTTGCGTAAGCCAATATTATCTGTCCGTGCACAGGTGTAAGCTTTGTGGTAATACACTCCGCATTGTCTATATAGGTCGGATAAACCAGCCCTGTCAGTCTTTGAAGCAGCTCGGATACTTCCAGTCCCGCTTTTATTTTTTCGGAGGTGGAAAGCCAGCGGTAGTCCTTATCATCATAGGTGAATCGGAATACATTTTTTATTTCGCCCGTTGTTTTCACAATATCAAACAGCTTAATTGCCGCATGGTTCATTTTCAGTCTTGAAAGCGTTATCTCAGCCTTCTTTGCTGCAAACTCTCCTGCCGCCTGAATTAAATTTCGGATTTCCGTTTTATGAGCCTTATTATCGGTAATACTTTTCTCAAGTGCCGATATTTTTTCAGGAATTTTATCCGTTTCACAAAGCAGTTCCACCTCTTTTGCAAATGCGTCCGCCTGCTTTGTAAGCTCGGCAAGCTCCGCATATTCGTCCGACGTAAGATTACCGAATTTAATCTTATCATCAAGCATGGCAATCTCGGAAACATCTCCATCGGCAAGCTCTGACAGTTCATCCTGAATCTTTTTTAAGTCATCAGATTTAAACTCCTCAAATTTTTCACGGCTCTTTTTGTCCAGCTCCACAAGCTCCGCAAATGCCTCTTTTAAATTTTTTCCATGCTCACAAACTGCCGCAAGATCCGTTTTCATAGCTCCGATAATTGTTTTATAGTTGGCTTCGCTTATCACTGTTCGACAGGTAGGGCACACATCACCGATTTTAATGCCTTTTATTTTTTTCAGCATTTTTTGATACTTTTCCGTAAGGACATTAAGCTCTGCCTTAGTTTTTTCTATTTCCCCTGCGAATTTTGAGGCGTATATGCGATTTTGTATTTCCGCCTCTTTTGCAAGTAACCTCGACTTTTTATCGTCCGAAAGACTTTGTGCAATTTTAGCCTGCTCAGCTTTCAGTGCTTCAATATCAATACCGTCAAACTGCTTTTCTTCCAATGCTGTTTTTCTTTCGACGATTTTATTGCCCTTCTCCAAAACCGAATCAAGCTTAGCCTCCGCCTCTCGCTGCTGCGTTTTCAGCAAATCAATCTGACCACTGAGATAATTACAGGTTTCATCAATTTCGTTTAATTCCTCACGCTTCTTTTTGACATAGTATTCCGGATTGAGCAAGCTCTCGTTTTCGAGAAGTGTCTTTGTGTTGTCGCTCAATTTATCTAATACCTCGTCTTCGCTGACGGGCGGCATCAGCTTTTGCAGAAACTCTCTGCCGTCATCTGCAATTTTTTCAATGAAGTATAACGGGTTCAGTACGGATAAAAATACGTCCTTATCGGCGAATATATTTGTAATATCCGTCTGCCTGAGCTGCAGCGTATCCATTGTAACAGTCGAACTGCCGCCGTTTCTTCTGCGTGAAATCGTGTGTATATCGCCTCTTTCATCCACAAACCGCACCTCGACCTTCATCTCTTTGCAGTCGGGATTTTGAAGCCTGTCACAGCTCTTTTCACCCCAGAAAGGCGTACCGCAGAAAGCGTAGGCAATGGCATCCGCCACCGTTGTTTTACCCTGACCGTTGCCGCCGGATATATAGGTGAGTGTGTCCATCTTTATTTCATAAGGCTCTTTAAAACGCTTGAAGCCTTCCATTTTAATACTGAGTATTGAAAATTTTTTTATCTTATCCATCGTTTTCACTCCTTTTATGCCGCAATATCATAAGAATTCAGAATTGCATAGCTCCCGTAGGAATTTTGACCTGTCTGAGCCTTGATATTGATAAGCTTAGTACCTGATTTCAGTCTTTCATCACTGCCGTTTAAAAATGCGTTGTATTTCCTGCCCATTCCTTCTAAAACCATAGAGCTGCGCATTCCTTTATCCGACTGTTCAACCTTAATCTTTTTAATTTCATATACAGGAATTTCCGCAGTGGCATTATTACTCATCGGTGCAGGCTCCTCTGTCTGCTTTGATTGAGGTGCGGTTTTCTGACCTGTTACAAAATTTTGTTGTGCAGGTGTCATTCCGAACATTTTTATGACAGTATCGTTATATAGCTTTGTAAGCCTGTCATTTTCCTTTTTTGCTATAACATAGCTATCTCCACGAGGCTCTATATCTACCCATACAGGGTCAAATCTATACAAATACCGTCCGATGTTCCAGCGCACCGCCGCTCTTTTAAAGGCGTCGGACAAGCCGCCCTTGATAGGCTCAATATCGGAATCCTCGGCACCGTCGGTTTTTCCGATCCATTCCTTAAGTTCTTCATCATAGATATAAATGGTACAAAGCTGTGCAAACTTCTGTTCCTTTTTGGTTACATAGTTATGCCACGGCTTATATTCATCTTTCCATCTGTTCTGACCTACCACAGCGTCCAATCTGTCGGCAATAGCTCTTGCATCAAGATACGGAACTGCCAAACCGCTTGTTTTTTCCTTATTGGTAAGCTGCAGCTTCCAGCTTACATCGGAAGCCGCAAACGGTCTTCCAAACTCCTCAAAATTTTTGTTATCCCTCATAATATTTTCCTCCTAACCATCGATAAAGTTCTGCAGCGTACTTTTGCTCTCACAAAGAACATCCGTATAGTAATACTCCGGCGTTTTGTCCTTGAGCGTTTCAAACAGAGTCCGCAGCTCCAAATCAAGTTTTGTTCTGTCCGTACGGTAATGATCGTTATTGTTGGGCATGGACATAATAAAATACATCACGCCTGTAAGCTGATGCGGCGATTTTATATGCGGTAATTTATTTGCACCGCAGCATAGTCTGAACCCGCCTACATTGGAAAAGGGATACACAAACATCCTTGTTTTCGGTGTAAGCATTCCCTCATCCGGCACACCCAGATTAACACTTGTGATATTTTCTCCGTTCAGATGAAAGCCAAACACAAGCCTTGGCAGCGGAAAATCCTTATACTCCGTATTTTCATACACCACATCGCAGTACCGCGATGGGAATTCCACGCATACATATCTGCCTCCGCGCCCGTCTACCGAATAGGAAAATGTCCCTGCCGGCAGTACGCCGCTTGTAATCATGTTTGTTCTTACAGAATCTTTCACACAGTCAATAAAGGTTTCCGGTGATACCTTTTTATATCCCTTAACTCCATTTGCAATGTCCTCCACAAATATTTCGCCGTTTTCCTGAATATGGATTACAAGCTCATTCTTATTTTTCATAACATAAGTCTCCCCTGTTTGGTTTTGAACGCTTTAAGCGTCTGACAGTACGATACTTGTCCTTCAGCTTCGGCAATTCCTCCCTGAACAGCCGCATAGTACGCACAATCCAAAGGCACATTGGAATTTCACAGTCAAAATCATATCCCCATATCACCTCAAGCCATGCTCCTTTACGCTTATGACCGATATCATAATCGAAATTGTAAGAGTCAAAGCCGCGGATATAATCAACCTTATCCATAATCTCCTGCTCATAAGGATTCTTTTTCTCACGGTTGCCCTCAAGCCTGTTCAGCTTTCGTGCAATTTTGAAATATTCCTGCATTTCTTTAGAACTGTATGCCCAGATGTATACTTCTCCGTCCTCTTCTTTAAATCCGTGCTTGGTGTATAGGTTTTCACTGTATACCGTTATGGGCGCCGCAGTCTGAACCGCTTCCATGATATATTCGTAGTAGTAATCAAACTCGTTGATAACATCATTTGCATAAGCATTGCCAAAAACCTTGATTTCTTCATCGTGATATACCTTAAGTAAGCACACCAGCATCATAAATGGCATATATTCGTTTTCTATATTCAGCTTCACGTTTCTCCCTCCTAAAAGAATTTTCTTGTTTTTGCAGCAAGCGCATTGCTTTTGCAAAAATTTTCAACAATTAAGCTTACTCCGCACAACAACTTATAAATATTGTCATTTTTATTGTCTATCAGTTCAACAATATCATCCTCGTCAAAAGCGTCAAAGTCAATGTCGCATATTCTGACCGGCACGCCGGAAACAAATTTCTGCAGCACATTGTCATACAGATACCTTTCTCCCGGTGTGTCACACAGTCTGCCGGCAAAATCACTTTCTTCACTCTCACGAAGCGCGTCACAAAAGCTCTTTAAATCAATTTCGTAATTCATAGTCTTGTCTCCTTTACGCCAGTCTCTTTAACCCCTCCGGTGTCAAAACATTAAACAGCATTCTGTTTACTCTTGTTTCCGTAAGGGTATTGTCCTCTTCGTTTTCGCGCCGTTTTACTTCCTTGATGACACGTCCCTTTATGACATGCGGATTTTCACATTCCACATAGCCGTTGATAAGACCGCTTCCGCCGATAAGTCCCACCTGCCCGATGTTAAGAGGCAGCAGAGGCCGCTTTTCCATAGCGTCAATGCGACTTTTTTCAAACAGCATATTGATGGATTTTGACTTTGCCAACTGTCTTTGAAGCTCGCCGAGATTGAATACTGCACCCTTGAAGCTTTCCACCTTTTTCTCCGTTTCCGGAAGAGGATAGACTCCCTCGGGCAGGGTATCAAGCATCGGTATCTTTTCCGGCAGCATTGCATACTGCGAAAGGATTTCCGCCTGCTCTGAGCCGTCATCCTTTTTCTTTTTTATTCCCAATACAACAATTTGCTTAAATTTTGCAAATTCACTGTCCGAAAACCGATAGACCGAAAGATTTTGAAAATTGTCGCACAGTATTCTGCAAATATCATAGGTCAGGCGGTAGTAGGGGATAATATATATCAAAACTCCGCCCTGCATCAGATGATGAATACTTTCAACCAGAAACCTTTTCTCGCTTCTTGCCTTTGTTCCGCCTTCACCCATAACATTCAAGTACGGAGGATTTAAGAACAAGACATGAAACGCTTCCTGACTGATTCTTGAATGAAAAAAACTGCCGAACCCTACACGGTCAAGCCTGCCCTCGGCTTCCTGCCCGCGCGATTCGTCAATTTCAATTCCGTAGGTTACAGCATTTTCGCCCATTGAAAGAGCCTCCGGAGCAAGCCCGCATCCACAGCAGGGATCTAAAAGATTCACACTGCAATCCGGGAATTTCAACGCCTTTTTTATCATTTTTACATGCGTAATATCCGTCGGGTAATATCCCATTTTTACATTGTTCATCAAATGACCGATAAGCTTTGCATCAATTGTTTCAGTATGCGGAATACAGTCCTTTAAAGTTTTTATGGCTTCAATCAGCTTGGTATAATCCGGTGTCATCAGATTATACTGTTTTACAGCGCCATACAGTTTATTGGCAAAATCCGCACCCTCACGCATATCGCACTCGGAGAACAAAAGCCTCAAATTCCGAATGGTATCCAGAAGCTTATTTTTTACAGCGTCGAGCTCCGAATATGTCTCCTTCGCTCTTTGGATATCGCCTTTCTGCCTGTAGATATCAATTGCACGCCGTTTGATTGGCATTGCCTCTATGATGCCTGCAAGGCTTCTGTCCGCTTCCGCAAGTTTTTCAAGGGCATAATAACTCTCTGCCATCATGCAGCCCTCCTTGAATTAAAATTATCATTTAATTTAACTCTTTTAGAATTTGCATATCCGCAAATTGTTTTCTTCCCGAAAGCATCAATTGTTTCCAACTTCTCGGTAATGACAGTAACAGTCTTATCCGATGTCATTGTAATTTCTTTTGTTTGAGTAAATACAAAATCCTTTTCCATTAATCTCTTTCCTTTCACGCAACTGATTTCATCAGCAGTTTTCTCGACGAAAACGCCAGCCTGTTATTTTGCAGCCTTCCCTCAATAAGCAGATAATATAACATGGAAGAAATCGCAGTCGAGGCAAAAATATTTGCCGCAATGGTCTGTGGGGCCGAAACACTCCTCTCTGCACATGAAAGCTCCGAAGGAAACTTCTCTGTATCGGTCAGAATATCCGGGTATACTTTTGCCACAGGTTTTGAAATAACTCTGCCGCCCATTTTTACACCGCATACGACCTGCCCCGTGTATTCGCCATTTCCGGAGTCAATGTAAATGATGTCATTCAGTCGATTAAAAACATTATGACACATAACTCTTGAACGGTTGTTGTCCACAGCACCGATTAAAATACCGATCGACTTTGGATAACCGTATTGTGATTCCAAATGCAGCAGTTCATAAAGGCGTTCTTCGTCTTCAATAAAATCCGGAATGTATTCCGTCTCAATGCCGAACACCTCCGAATACCGTTGTGCCATAACCTGCGCCTTGTTTTCTCCCACATCACACTCTGCAAAATTCTGCCGTATAAGGTTTTTCTCCTCCACAATATCTCCGTCTGCTATAATGATACGGCACGGTCGGTTTGAGGCATATGCAATTCTGTAAAGATGCGGAATTACATATCCTCCCGTACCTCCTGCACCGATAATTACAATCTCTACAGGTCTGTTAAGCGCCAGCTTCATAAGTCAGCCCCCTTTTCTTCGGGTTGTCTTTTGCAGACAGCGTCTTTCCAGCTTTCCGGGAAATCTCCCTCAATCCGTTCAAACACTGCATCGGGATTAAGTTCAACAAATTTTCCGCCCACTGATATTCTTGTGGTTATATCAGGAAACACCTTGTCCAGTCTTCCGATTACCGTATAGATTCTTGTCGCCCGTTCATCCTTATTGTCAATACAAGAGAAAACAGCAGGCATGGTATTATGAGAATGCACCTCCATAGCCAATACGAATTTTTCTTCATCCATATCCGGGAGGAAAGTATCCACACTGTCCTTGGAAACCTCCTGCTTCGGCACATAAACATAATACTTTGAGTCGTAAAAAGACCAGTATATATATGCCAGTGCCTCCAATTCCGAGGTTTCTGTTATACATGCCTTAAAAAATGCTATAAGCTCCGACAGAATACTGTACGGTATTTTCGGCAGAGCCGGGATAAACCCGGCCCTTACCTTTTTTACGATTGTAACCCTGTCAGCTTCTGCGATAAATGTACCGATCCGGTTGTTGCGAATCTCATACACCCTGCCGTCCTCAGACGGAACAAATGCAATCTTCTTGCCGCTTGCCACCGCCTCGTCAACGGAATTAAATACACCTTTATATGGTGATATAACCCCTTTTTTCTTAGCGGTGACGGAAGGCGTAACCTTACACTCAATCTCGCCCTTCGCTTTTTTGAGAGAATCCAAAAATTCCTTTGAATTTTCAATCTGCGACTTAAAGCCTGCAATTGTAGTCTTATTCGGTGTTGGAACGGCTTTTGTGATTTTACCGTATTCCACCTTCCATGTTACGCTTGAACTATCGTCAAGCTCGGGAAAATCCTCTGATTTTTCCTTTCGCAGCTGATCAAAGGTCTTTGAAGTATCCACAATCTCCTCTTTGACAGACGCATATGAGAACACGGGCAGCTTCTCCGTCAAGCTGCTTTTTGCACTCTCTGCCTGTTTTTTCTCGGCTTTTGCGATTGCCGCCTCAAAAAGATCCGGTACCTCTGCAGCTGCAGGTTTATCGGTATCTGATTTTTCAGCTTCATTTGAAGCTGCTTTCGGCTCGCTGACTTTTTTCTCATTTTTCGCTTCCTCCGCTTCGTTCTCTGTTTTTTTTACACTGAAAATATCAGAGGTGTCCGGTTCCGGCGTGTCGGGTGCCGCTGCTTTGTCCTCTTTCTCATCTCCGAAAATATCACCGATATTTTTATCGTCAAGAAATGTAAAGTCAGCAAAATCACCACCTGTATTACTGCCCAAATCCAGACCGTCTCCGTCTCCCATACCCGCAAAAAATCCATTTTCATTGTCATTTTCAAACATTGTCTTCTCCTCCTATAAATTTTGTTTTAATTTGTTTTCCGCTTAAATATCCCTAAAATATATCGCCTCCGTTCATGCCGCATTTTTCAATGTAAATGCGGCAGGTTGTGATATATGTAAAAGCCGATACCGTTTCGGGCTTCGGCTGAGTTTTTCACATACGTCCTCACATATGTCAACGCTTTCATCGGCAATACAATCGCCGAGCGTCAATCCCGATCCGTATGACATGGGATAATCAAGGCTCAATACCTGCACGTTTTCATTTTGCCTCTTCAAATGTGCAAAATAGCTTCCGAGCGCCGAACACATATGATGTTTTGCAATAGTATTAAAGGTATATTTCCTTAAATCCTCACGCTCATCATACTGCTTGACCGCTCTTAAAAACCTAAATACGACAACATCATAAAATTCGTCTGCGGACAGTCCTCTGTATTTGAGAAAATCCTCCAGCACTTTATGATGCTCTTCGGCAAATCTCCTTTGCTTTTCCGTTAACCTGAAATCCTTCATTGTCTGTTCCTCCTTTAAAAATTTTTACAAAAAAACACACGCAAAGCCCATGAGCTTATATCGTGTGTTTCATTTGCCTTAATATTTTGTTTTCCGTAAAAATGAAAAAAGCCGGTCTAAGCGCACCTATCCCTTGGGATAGATCTTCTTATACCTGCCAAACTGCTTACCTTTGTAACTGCATACCATTTTTACAAAGCTATTCTATCATACTCGTTTTTTATCTGCAATACCGGGAGTAAAAATTCATAGGAATTTTACTTATTATATCCCTGCCGTATTCTGCTCCCACTTAAGAAAAATTTAAGCTGTTGTACCTTCGCTCTTTATCAAATATATTAAAAAGGCATCCAATCTCGTAATTCTTTTAATCCTTTGTAAGCTCTCATTGCTGTTGAGTGACTATCTAAATATTCCATTCCCTTTACTGTGAGTTTTGTATTTTCTAAGAATGCAATCAAAATTCTATTTCCTTTTCCTCTTGAAAAACTTGCACCTTTAATTAAACCTTCATCTTGGCAAGCGTCAATAATATCATAGAATTCTGTTTTTTCTAATCCATAATCCGAATAAGTTGGAATATTTCCATCGTTAAGTTCTCTCATAAAACTCAACATTACTTTAAGTTTATTTATTGCCATTTGTCATTACCCCCGTATGCTCTATTTTAATTAATATATCTATATTTCATACCTTTATGTCTTTTATTCATCTCAAAGTCAAATTTTTAAAAATATTTCAATCTACATATATATGAAAAATTTCTTACCCATGTACAAGATAAAAATTTTAATCTTTCACCATAGAATTATACCATGCGTCATACTATTAAAGCCCTGCAGAATTGCCATGTAGGGCCGACTCTATTTATCTGACAGGCGATCATATTGTACTATACTCTCGCCCGTTTTAGTATTAATTTTCTCTTTAAATAAAAGTGTCATTTTTGTTTGGCCGTACGTATAATCTATATTACTTTCCTGTATAAAGGATTTACAGTACTGCTTGTCAGATTTGTATCGTTTTTCAATGAAAAGATAAAATACTAATTCCTCATATATGTTTTTCAGTTCAAAATCGGCAATTATTCTTGAAAAAGATGACATCCTATTGGTGTTACACTTGAATACTGTATCATTGCTATCAAGCATTTTTTCAAGCTGATTAAAGTATTCAAAACGGTTTATGTATTTTGGGAAAAATTCACTTTTTGAAATGGTATCATAGATCAGTTTCCCACTTAAACATTCATCAAACAGCTTTCCAGTAGCAATATTTCCGTTTAATACATCAGTAAATTTGTGTAGTCCGATAAGGTGTGGAAAATCAGATTTTTCAAAACTTAAAACCAATTCCGTCTTTTTGCCTTTTCTGCCTAATACAATTTTATACTCGTAATCCAATAGCCTTTTAAATGCAAAGGCTCGTTCTTGTAATTTATCCATTTTATCCTCCGCTTAATATGAGAAAAGCTCTGCCCGAAAGCAGAGCTTTGAATGTTTTCTGTCTGCACCTCTTGTGTGCATATAGTCAGCTTGCGGTTTGCACATACAACCCACCCGAAGCTCCACGAAACACTATTTGCTGACACAGCCTTTCGCTTCAACGCTTTAACAGACACACCTGTTGCCTGTCACTAATATTATTATACTCAAAAACTTCAAATATGTCAATAGTTTTAAAGTAATTTTGTTATTATTGGTTAAAAAATTCATACGGCCAACAATTTTATAATAAGCTTAACTGTGAATAATGTATATCATACAACTATCAAATTCATTTTATAATTCCTAATTCTTCCAGTAAGTCTTGAGTAAGTTTAGCTAATGGACGCTTTAATGTATCTTTAATATCTATGTAATTACCAAAAATAATTCTCAATAATTCTTCTTCGGATGAAAACAAATCAGGGAATTGCGTCATTAAACTATTTCTCATTTCAGGCCCATAAATTTGTGCTTTTTTTAATATTTCTTGAACATAATCAGTATGCATGCTGTATGAGTATTTTATTCCCAATATTTCTAAATTCAGTTCCATTTTAGCTTTATACTCATCGTTTTTATACACAAAATCAAGTCTAATATCATTGCTATTCTCAATCCAGTTTCCGGTACATGGTGTATACGTTATTCTCATGTTTGAAAAATCATACGAGTGATCATGAGGAGATACCCCAATTTCTTCTGTGGTTTTCATATGATTGCATGTACTGCATGATGGAACTAAATTATACAGTGATACAGCAAAAATAGGGAATTCATCTCTTGGGTAAAAATGGTCAAGTTGAGCCATTGCATAAGTTTTTCCTTTTGCTTTCTTTCGATTGAAAATGTAGTTTTCATTGCAGTATGGGCAACTGCTCAATTCATATTTTTTTACCAACTCTGTATTTATACTTTTTCTTATTAGTTTATCATATAATCCATAAATTGATTCCCATTTTTTCTTGAGGCTCTGTTTTTCATTTCCGTCAGCATCAATTATGGTCTCATAAAATATATCATCAGCATTAGCGCATATTTTATTATGTATATATTCTAATTCTTTAAAAGGTGCCAGTATCAATTTTTCAAATAGATTACGGTGTGAGTCATTACAAGAAAAATCTTCATCGCATATTACTTCTTCAAGCGTACTGATAATCTCTGCCATCTTTTGATTATAATTAGTTTCGATTTTAGTTTTATCTTTTATCCGATTATCAACAAAGAGGTTTTCTACTTGTTTTAAATACCATCCTTCATCTTTAAACAAGGGCAGTTCAATCATAAATCATCCCCCTTAATTTTTCTTATAGTATTAGAAAGTTTTATTAATGCATTTTCTAATTGTTCCAAATCTTTTGTATCTATATTTTTTCTAATAGAAATTTGACTGTTTAGCCTTTGTATTTGAGATTTATAAAAGGCTACTTCTTCATCATGTCTTGGAAGTTCTTCAGGATATTTTTTATAATATAATTCTTGTAGTTTATTCTTTATAATTGGTTCTCCGACAATAGAGATAATATATTTTATCTCATTTTTACTAATACTATCATGTTTTTCATCTGTAAGAAATTTTATTACTTTATCTATTTTTTCTTTTGCAAATGCTCCCATTGTTGAATTAACATAAAAACTATTTTTCAAGAGGTTGCACACATTATTACCAAAGGTTTCAACTGTGTTTTGTTCAGTAAAAACTTTGCCTTGTTCTATATAGGTAACATTTTCAGATGGAAAATCTGAAAGTTCTAAAGGTGTGTTTGATGCTATTATAATTTGTACATTATATTCACCAAGTACCTTTTGAACTATTTCTAACAAATCGTGCATTAGATTTATTTGATATTCAGGGTGATAATATGCATCTATTTCATCTAATAGTAAAATGATGTTATCATTGTCTCCTTGCGCTTCTGTATTCTCCATTTTTTTCAAAGCATCAAGTAATGATAATATAAAGTTGATTTTGCTTTCTTCACCAGAGCTATAATGTCCATTCCCCTCACTACCCACTAAATCACATGTAAAAAATCTATTTGTATCGTTTGTTGTAATTAAATATCGTACTAATTCTAAATTCTGTTCGCTTAACTTATAAGTGAATTCATCATTGGTCTGCCAATATAAAACACATTTGTTAGATTCATCATTTAAGAAATCCAATATTCTTATTTCATTATTTAATTGTTCGGAATCACAGCTTTTTAACAGTTCGATAGCTATTTGAATGCCTGATAGTTCTTCTGTTTCAACTAAGTTATTAATAAATGTGTCAAGAATACTTTCATTAATGTTTTCTTCTTTGTATAAAGACCACATTAATCCTACAGAAAACTTGTTAATAGCTGCTTCAAAATGAAATTTTGATTCTTCTGAGTGAGTCATCCTTCCCCGGAATGATGAATATCTTTTTATACCTATCCATTCACCTCTAATTAATTTGTTTTTTACTTTATCTAATAATTCCGTATAATCATTATTTGAATCATCTATCTTAAACCGTATCAAATCAGGCATTGATATCTTGAAGCTATTTTCAAATCCTTGAAATGCATTTTCGATAGTATAATCCAACAATTTCTCATTTCTGTAATTATGATATTTACTCTGTATTGGTAGTTCTCTTAATTCTGACAGAGAATCTATTGAGTTAATCACTTCTTCAATTTCTTTGTCCCTTGAAACATTGATAACAAATTTATCATCTTTGAGCATATGATATGAGCCAAAATAATTTGAGAAAAATATAATATTTCTAAAGAAGTGTTTGTTGCTATGTAAATATTCTTTTTCACCACTATACCTTAAATCAGCCCAATATGTGTCATCAAACATTATATCTATGTCACAATCATCATCTTTTTTTATATTGATTCTTGCACAATTATGAAATACAATGTACTTACCGTTTTCATTGATGATATAAATTACTCCTGTTCCATCCATTGAGGTAATACCATTACCTATATTATTAATAATAAACTTTAAAAGTGATGTTTTTCCGGCACCATTTTTTCCTGTTATAACATTAACCGAACTAATATTACTGCCCCAAAAACCTTCCGGCTGTGTTATATCCGTTTTCTTTGATACATGCAATACATAACTGTAAATATAATTACTTTTGTCTACTTCAAGATGAAAACTATATGTGTTATCGAAATTAAAATCAGCATTGTCGAAAAAATATGTTTTAGTGTTTATATAACATATGTAATTTTTATTTTCCATATAATCATCAAAACCTCCTTATAATTTATATTTTATCATAGAATATCTTTAATTTCAATATTTACAGAAAAACTTTCCCCGACTCTTTTTTGTATGACTGACATATCAAAAAATCCGATGCCTTTAAGAGAACACCGGACTTTTTATGTAAAATTATGCTGCGTCATTCACAGCAGTATCATAGGTTAATTTATAAACTGTATTTCTGGTTTCAATCTCAATTCCTTTGTCTGTCGCATTGCGTATTGCCGCAACAGTAGATGTAAATAACGCATTTCCATCATTGCAGCAAATAACGGAACGATTTCCGACAGCAGGCTCAAAAGCAAGATTTCCGCAAAGTTTTTTATTGGTTTCATACAACTTAACACTCCTTTAGAACAATACGGACGGTACAAAGCAGATTGCTAATACCATCACATAAAACAGTACCGTCATTCCGAAGGAAACGAACGCCCCCGCCGAAATCTCCGCCTGTTTTCCGTCCTTCACGATAACATTTTCCTTAACAAAGCTCTTTCCGCTTCTGTAAAGATTATAGCACGCAAGTAAAAACAATACTTTATAAAACATAATTTTAAATCCTTTCATCAATTAATTTTTCTATAATTCTGTCCTTCAAAAGTTCACTTGTCCGATACACCCTGTCGGCAAACCGTTTCAGAGTAAAATCAATATTGCTGCCCCTGTCCAGCAGTATTCCGGTAAGCTTTGCTCCCATATCAGTTTTGCATTGGTTAAAAGCGTTGAGAATATCGTCCGACACATCACAGATACCGTCCGTTATGAAAACAATATCCAGTTTCTCAAATCTGTCGTCCTGCATCAGGCAATTTACCTCACGCAGCGGATTATCAAAATTTGTGCCTCCGTCTAAAAATGTTTCCGCGCATTCAAGCACTGTTTCCGGCAATACAGTTTCATTTTTCGGAAATACATATGTTTTTGTACGGTTTGAAAAATGTACCAATGCAAAAGTTGTATGATTAATCCTGCAGATTTCATACAGAACCATTGCGATTGCCATACCGTATGCATTATTCTCATCAAATGTAGAGCCTGATTCATCAAGACAAACGATAATATCGCCTTTACCTTTATACTCCGCCTCACGCTTCCGGTACTGTTTTAGTGCCTTTTGCTGATATTTTCGGATGAACAATGGTATAAGCTCTTCTTTTGCCAACAGTGCTATTTCCGAGGTTAAAGCCTTTGTGATATTGTTTCCGTACTCAATATCATACTTTTCTCCCCGACCATAAGTATAGCCTGCCAGCCTTTTTGCGTTCAGCATTTCCTTATACCGTCCCAAAAATTTTGCTATGTATCTCAGCTTATACGAGGCTGCAGTACGCTTCAAAATCTCGGTATTAACCGGATTCTTTTTCATATCACTGCTGCCATCGCCCCATGCCAGAACCGCACTTTGAATTTCCTGTGCACGTCCAAGAGCTTTTGAAGCAGAAGCAGCTATAACAGCACTGATATCAGTTGCGTTTTTACGCATACTGTTTTCTATCAGGCTCCCATACATACTGCTTTGCTCTTTTTTCGCCAATACACGGTTCGCAGTATTTAAAATTTTCCGTTCTAAACTCTCTTTTCGGCTTTCAGGTGCCGTTTCACGCTCTGCAAGAAGCTCGGACAGTTTGCTTAAAAGCTCACACCTGTCCTGTTCCATTTTATCCAGCGCATCAACCTTACCCTTGCCGCCTGTTGCTTTGTTCATAAGCGTATCAAGGTTTTCCAGAAGCTGTCCGGTAAATTCCTCGGTCGCCCCGATTGCCAGAAGCTCCTTGCCCTCACATACGCTTTTGACTGCTGAATAATTTTCATCGGACATCAGACTGTTAAGAATATTGCGGTTGAATTTTTCAGCAAGAACAGATACATCATTTTCATCTATGTACTTCGGACTTAATCCGTAAACCGACTGAAATACGTCGTTCACAAGGCTTGAAAAGGTTTTCAGCTTTTGACTTCCCAGCCTTTCATATTCGGTAAGCGCCTCTGCATCTTGATGTAAGTCCTCATAGATTGCCTGTTCTATCTTTGTGGATTTTAAAATGCGGTTACTCTTTTCCTTTGCTCCGTATCCTTCACCAAGCATTGCAAATCTGCCGGACAGTATTTCTTCAATAGTTTTAAATTGCTCCATATTTGTTTCCTTTCTGCCGCAGCAGGGGAGAAGAAAACTCCCCCTCTTTAGCGGCATTATTTTAAAACGGCAAATCATCTTCGTCAAAGTCATTCGGATCTCCGAAATCAAAACTGCTTGCATCGGCAAAATCGGGTTCACGCACATTCCCCGTATTGCCATTGAATTGATTTTCCTGTCCGCTGTCACCGTTTCCGGCACTGTCGGCAAAGCCAACCTCTTCAGCATTCACCCTGAAGCCGAATTTCTTTTCACCGTTTTGCTCATATGTATAGGTTTCCAACGCTCCGCATACATAAACCTGCTTACCCTTATGAAAATACTTTCCGGCAAACTCAGCCGTTTTTCTCCATGCACTGACAGGAATGAAATCCGCAGCGGGCTGCTCCTCATTCTTACTCTTATACCGTCTGTCAACTGCAAGCGTAAAATTTGCAAGACTTGTGTCGTTTCCGACCGTTTTCAGTTCAACATCCCTAGTCAGTCTTCCGATTAAAATAACCTTGTTTAATGCCATAATAAATTCCTCCTTTGGTTTCTATACGTTTAATCTTTTTCTTTCAGCCATTGTAATGTGCTGTGTCTTTGCCGCTTCATCAGCCTTAACACTGATTTCTTCAAGCTCAGCAGCGCCTTTTTCTATCTCACGAGCATCCGCATCGTTCATATCCAGCAGTCTCATATTTACAACCTCGGTGTAAATCCGCAAAAGCTCCTTGGAAAACTTGACATACGGCTTTAGATTTTCACTGTCGGACTGCATATCATTTTCCATTTCCGACAAACTTTCATACGCCATAGCAAGATATTTCTCCACCTCGGCACCCACAGGATTTTCGCATATGTCAGTCAATATTTTTACAACCGTTGGAATCTCCTCCGGGCTGTTCCAGAAATAATTTTTCAGCACAAGCAAATCTTTTGCACACACCTCGCTGTCGCCTCTCAAGTATGCCTTTGCACGGACAATCGGCGTAAAACCGAAGAATTTTCTGTCCGACACATGGATACCGCTGCGTCTTAGTTCGCACAAAACAGTATCCATAAGCTCATTGATTTTTTCCGGCACATTTATACTCTGGACCTCACGCTGCATCTGCTCCAATTCCGAGAGAGAAACTGAAGTGCAAGCTGTTTTCTTTACATTGTTTTGCTTATCAGCAAGCACCTTCAACCGATTTTTGCTGTCCTCCACATAATTTGTCAGAACCTTTAAATCAAAACGGTCATACAGCGGTTTTAATATTGCCTGTGACGAATCCTTGAAATTCGGTATCTCATTGGACGCCGAAAAAAAGGAAATTACCGGAATATCCACCGTCTGTCCCTCGTTCGTGTACTTATGCTCATTAAGAGCCGTAAGCAGCGAATTCAGAATACCATCATTTGATTTGAAGATTTCATCGAGAAAACAGATATTGCTGTCCGGAATCTTACCATCCGTTACCATTCTCGGTGTATTGCTTTTCATACTGCAGATAATACGCTTTACAACCTCAAGCTGCTTTGCTGTATCAGTGGCTTCCTTTAAGGTACTCATCTGCCCGTCAATCTCATACTGCTCATAGAGCTTCTTTAGCTGATTATGAAGTACCGCATAGGACGTGTCCTTCATCAGTTCTTCCTCCGGCATATTACCCGGAATAAGACTTGCAAGGTCAATACGTCCGAAAAGCTGCTCTTCATCTGTTTGTTTTGACATAAGCCGTTCAAACTGCTTTGCACCTGTGATTCGTTTTCTGAATTCATTAATGCAAAAGCTCTTTGCCTGCCCGGTATCTCCTAAAATAAACAGATTTTTTCGTGACAGCAGAGCGAGCGCAATGCACTCTGTAAGCTCCTCACGCTCAACAGCCTCTGAATTTACTTCGTCCATAATATCCAACATTTTTTGATGATTCATTTCTTTAAGCTCCTTCCAATGCTTGGTAGTGTAAAGTGTATTTGTGAACTCTTTTGAAAACCCCAGTATTTATGCGGTTTGAGATGCGTCATTGTATAAAATGACGATTACCTCCCCTTATTTCCTTTGTAATTACCCTCAATCATACTCTGAAGTGCTTGTCAAGCCCGGGCTGTAAGCCCGTTCATTTCAGGCTTTACAAGTATTTTGGAGTATGATAAAATATTGCACAAAGAAAATAAGATTTCCGGTAGTTTTCATTATTCACTTTACACTACCCAATGCTTCTTCATTTCCAAACCAATACTTTATTTCATCCGGTGTCAAATCTTCCTCAGATATCAATTCACCGCCTCTGTATACGCTGATACCTCCCATGCCATTTCCGCACTCACTGTACACAAGCGTAAAATCAAGTGCAGTAAATTCCACAGATATATGCCGTATCAATGCCTCCGGAGGAACACAAGGAGTATCGAAGTAATAATATGTTTCCATGTCATTATCCCGTATGGTATCCCGGTCAAATGTTTCCTCATAAAAATTACTTTTACACTCCAGTGTGATTTTCTCCATTCGACAGTTTCACATATTGGGAGCGACGGTGTTGGATAGAGATTGTCAAAATGATAGTTTTCGTCTATATCCTCTTTCCATGCTCTGAACTTACAGTCAAACCGTACAAGATCATCATGGTTTCCGTATACTCTCAATACATTTTCACAGTGATTTGCCATAATATGCTTACCTCCTGTTATATAAACGGAAACCGTGTGTAATGCCTTGCCGCTTTCCGTGCAAGAATAACATATCGCGTTCTCCTCGCAGTCAGCTCCGATGCCTTTTTCAGCCATATTAGACACATCTGCGAAAATCTCTGATGACTTGTTTTATGAACACGATAAAGCATTGTATAAATAAATGCTCTATTATCCTCGGAGAGCCTCAGATACTTTTCCAAAAGCCTTACTGCATCCGCATCACTTCGATAATTGAAGTTACACTCAGGCAATACGCCGTTCTTTGCCATTTTCTGTCTGCCGAGAAACTCATATTGAATTTCATCTGCTATCCTTTGTGCTGTCTGCACAGACGCCTCATTGCGTGCGTCATAAGTTTTTGTTTCCGCCAGGCTTTTGAACCATTCCAAACACAGCATTGTAAAATTATGCTTAACGTTTTTGTTTGTCAGCATCATATACTCATAAAACTGTTCTGTCGGATACGTATAAGAGTTGACATACAGACTTCCGATTGCGTTTGCCACTGCATCCCCATTTGCTGAATTTTCAATAAAATAATTTGTTTCACTCATAATTTTTTCCTTTCTTTATGCAGCCTTATTGCACAAGTCAATTACCTTTTGACATTCCTCTATTTCAAAACATCCGATATGCGTAGCCCTAAACGGCAGTCCCATTTGCTTAGACAGCCATTTATACCCCTGCGTTCTGGACATTTTCTTTTCTTTCCAGAACCTATCGAATACTTGATGCGTTTCCTTGCGTTTAGTACGCAGTATGCTGTTCGCCAGCGTACCCAGAGGCTTCTCGGAATTTTTATGAACTCCGGTAGAAGCATTACAGTTGGTGCATAAATATATTTTGCCATAGTCCTTGCCGTAAATCTTGCTGCTGTCCGTTAATATTACTTTTCCTCCACAGTATCGGCAGATTGTAGGTATTTTCAATAATACCACCTCCTAAGCTGCTTTTGATTCGGTCTTTGGTTTTGATTCCATTTTTGCTACCTTTTTCCTTTTGGCAAACTTTTCCGCCTGTTTTTCTGCAAATTCTTCTCTTATGGGTGTCAGCATATATTTGTTAAGCCTATCAAATACAAGCATATATCCCCGTTTATCAACCTGAAGAATCAGCGTGCCCTCAACTGTTCTGAAAATATCCTTCAGCATATTTGCAGGGTAGTAAAAGCTGCATGGATTTCCTTCTATCATAACGGCTTTACATGCGTTACTGCCACTTCCTATATCATTTTTAGTTTCCATTTCAATCCTGTTTTCCTGAAATAACAGCTTGATATATGATGTTTCACTGCTCATAGATGCTACATCACATATGTTAAGAATCTGAGGTTTAAAATCATCAAATTCAACACTTGCCATATATAATTGCTGCATAGAATTCAGAATTGTATCTATATTCACATACTCATGTGCAGGCAGTCTTGCCGAAAACATCATTCCTTTTTTCATAAACACAACAAACGAACCGCTTATTCCAACCTCTAACTCATCATCGTTTCCGATTGCTCCGGCAAGATAAGATAGAGATGCTTTCGGAAGAGTGAAAGACAAGCTACCGCCGCATTGCATCATTTTGCGTGCCACAGCAATACTTCTCAAATCACAGCTTACCATGCGTACTCCTTCCGGAGTAATATCAATATGAATACCGGATAAAACCTGCGATACATCGCCCTTTGCCGCTGTGGCACAGGTTTTTGCATACATTTGTTTTAAGCCTGTAATCTTTAAGGTATCGTCAGGGAAAGGCATTTCCGGACGCGGATAAACTCTGCTGCTTAAAACACGAACGCTATATACACAATTTTCGCTTTTTATTTTAATCATTCCGGGATTGACCTCTTCAAAGGTTACGTCCGTTCCGCCAAGTACACTTAACATATCGGTCAACAGCTTTGCATCCATTACACATTCTCCTCCTGTTTCAACAGTAGGTTTAAACTTGCGCTGAATTGCCGCCTCCGTATTGTTCGCCGTAATATACAGACAGCCGTCATCCTCGTTTGCCTCAAGGGCACCTCTAAAAATTCCTGCCATATGATAGCACTGCATCTTCACGCTGTATTTTTATGCAAAAAACCTTGAAATACGCGAGTATTACTGCATTTTTTTGCATAAAAATTCAACA
>Ga0256406_1002511_pt1 | contig 25603 bp, 26 predicted proteins | sample RumenRJG_03DNA_FD_185986 | JGI IMG/M metagenome (GOLD analysis project Ga0256406, IMG submission 185986) | Bovine rumen microbial communities from Lethbridge, Alberta, Canada - RJG_03 | ecosystem: Host-associated > Mammals > Digestive system > Stomach > Rumen | place: Canada: Alberta | collected...
GAATTAAAGAGAAACTAGGATGGATGAGTCCTGTTCAATACAGGCTTAAACTCTTGGCTGCATAAAAACAGCGTAGCAGCCAAAACACTGCTACGCTTAAAAAGTCTAACTTTTTGGGGTCACCTCAGAAATCTGCTTTTCAGGAGTATTTTTTACTCTTCCGTTTTTTCGGACGAGTCTTCTTGAGGTGTCAACGATCCGGTAGCGCATCTCAAAATCTCTGTTGTAGTCGTGCTTCTGGGTCCTTCCGGTGTTGCCGATCTGCCAGGGCGTGGCAAAAAAGACCTCCTGATCGCGTGGGAGGCCGACTGCCGGATTGATTGAAAATAATGTTCTGTTTGGGTTTGCTAATGATTGTGAAGCAGTCATTCTCTGTCACTGTCGTGACAAGAAAGGTGCTGCATCATCTGCTTTAGAATTCTGAATTTGATTCGGATGGGATTTGATTTGAATGGTCCAATTGAGGTCCAAAAAGAAATTGAGGGTCTGAACTGGTTGATATACTTGCGTTTCAGGATTCGTAATTGCTTCGAATCCCCTCTCGTACAGCAAAGGGACGGGTTTAACCCGTCCCTTTTTTATTTTGTAAATATAGAGCTATAAAAGTTATATCAATTAAAAATTAATCAAGACTAAATGATTATAATAGATATCACTCTCCATCATTCGGCATTGTTCTGAAGAAATGTAAAGAAAAAGGATAGCAAATAAGAGATGTTATTATATCTGAAACACCCTGGGAGTATTCAAGACCTGTAAGATTAAAGAAATGAGACAGTATAATGACAGCAGGGATAAGAACCAAGCCTCTGCGGAGAGAAGCCAGGAACATAGCAGTAAACTTTTTTCCAATAGATTGGAACATCATATCTGAGTAAACTGCAAATGGACTGACAATAATTGAAAGGCATTGTATACGCATCATTACAGAACCGATCAATATGACATCTGGATCATTTCTGAAAAATCTGATTAGATCCGATGCAAAAAAATACGATATGAAACCAAAGATTAACATAATAAGCAGGGCTGCTTTAAGAGAATAATAGTAACCTTTTTTGACACGGCTATATTTCTTTGCACCAAAATTGAAAGCAGAAACAGGCTGAAAACCTTGACCAATTCCTATTGTGACACAGTTCAGGAAGAGGCAGATACGATTAACTATTGAAATAGCGGCAATTGCACTGTCTCCATAGACTCCTGCAAAATTATTAATTATCATTGTTGATGCAGAATTAAGTCCCTGACGAAGAAATGAGGGGAAACCAGTAAGGACGATATTAGCAATCATATTTTGGTCTGGGAGAAAATATCTAAAAGACAGACGGCTCTGAGTTTTACCACGGAAAAATGGTATTAATAGCAGGAAAAAACTTAAATATTGAGTAATGCAGGTAGATATACCAGCACCAGCAATTCCCATATTAAAAATATTAACTAAGATAAAATCACCTAAGATATTTAAGAGTCCGCCGCTTGTTAATCCTATCATGGCATAGAAGGCCTGCCCCTCATAGCGAAGTATGTTATTCATGACGCAGGAAGATGTCATAGCAGGAGCTGCAAGAAGAATATAGAAAGAGTAGATCCTTGCGTATGGCAAGATGGTTCCTGTGCTTCCAAGAAGCTTCATAAGGGGATCCATAAAGAATAAACCGAAGACAAGGAAGATTAACCCGAAAAAAATCGAGAGCCAGAAGCTGTCTGAGCTAAAATTTCTGGCTTTCTTGTAATTTCTTGCACCTAGAAGTCTTGATATATTGCTGCCAGCTCCGTGGCCAAACATGAAACCGAAGGCTTGGAGCAGGGCCATGAGTCCGAAAACAACGCCCGTGGCACCACTCGCACTGGTACTAATACCACTTACGAAATAAGTATCTGCCATATTGTAGATATTGGTTACAAGCATTGAGATAATTGTAGGAATGGAAAGAGAGAGAATGAGCTTATTAACAGGCTCGTTAGCCATTTTGTCATATTGCTCGTCTTTTGATAAATCTGAAAACATATTGCCTCTATTTCTAAATTAATGCTATTAACTATAATAAACCAGAAAATGATTTGCTGAAACTAAAAATAAAGTAAATTCATGCATAATAAGACTATGCTAAAATAAGATAATGTCATAAAATAAAATAGAAAAATTGTATATGCAGAAAGGGAAATCTGTATGGCTGATAAAGAAGAAAAAAAGGATTTTGAGAAAAAGCAGGAAGAAAAGACGCCAATGTCTCTAATTGATACTACTATGATCAGAGAAAAAACAACAATAGGATTCAGTGCCTGCATAGCGGCAGTACTTATTCTTATGGAGATCTATGTAATGATAAGGATGCCGGAGCAGCTCCTTCTCATGGGCTTTCTCCTAATACCTTTTGCTATTGATGTTTATGTGATGGTAAATGCGATAATTAATCTTTCGCTTCTTAATAAGAAGAGCGAGAAGGAAAAATATGATGAACTTTACAGAGCTCAAACTGCCTCATATCTTATAGTAAAAAAGAGTTTTGAGGAACTTGAAGATAGACTTAATGATCTTGAAGATGCTTCAGCGATTCCGTCCGATAATCTTATAAATGCTCAAAAAGCTTTAGCCAAGGTTCAGTTAAACAGGAATAAAGAAAATACTCTTGCCATGATAGATTCCAACGAAAAATTACTTGAGCAGATCGAGGAAATGCAAAAGAACTTAAAGGCAATGAGCACGGAACATAGCGAAAGACAAGAAAAGCTATTTGATAAAACTACGGAAGAACTTAAAAAAGAGATCGATATGCTTGAGAGGAAGCTTGAAAGGCTTCAGGATACAGTAAGAACTCCAGTGTCTTATATAATGCCGTCTCAATTTCAAAAAGAATATAAAGGTTCAGAAGAATCTGTCGATGGACATAAAAGCCGTTTGGATGAAGCTCCTGATATAGATATTGACTCTGAGCTTGAAGCAGAGGAGCCGAAGACTGCGGCAGAAGATATTTCGGTAGAAAATGAACCTGAAAAAGATCAGCTTGAATTAAATGATAAAAAAGATGTTGATGAGGAATCTTCAGCCGAAATTGATGCTGAATCTGGAGATTTACTGGATTTGGACAATGTTCAGTCCGATTTTGAAGCAGCTCCTATTGATATTGAACCTTCTTTGGCTGATACAGATTCTGAAATTCATGAGACGGAACAAGAAATAAATAATCCTGTAAGAGAGGAAGATGAGATAGGTCCTGAAGAAGAGCCGGCAGAAGAATCAGCATTGGAGCCAGAGCAGGCTGTGGCAGAAGAATCCGCACCTGAGATAGAGCAGGCTGTGGCAGAAGAATCCGGACCTGAGCCAGAGCAGGCTCTTGCAGAAGAATCCGCACCTGAGATAGAGCAGGCTCCAGCAGAAGAACCTGCTTCTATGCCATCGCCTGCAGAAGAATCGTCTTCAGTAGCAGCTGCTGATACTGAATCAGCAGCTGAAGGAGCTATTAAAGCCCAGGAAAATGCTCCGAAGGAAGAATCTATTGGTGGATTAGATATGTCAGATCCAAACAAAGTTCTCAGTCCTGAAGAGATTGAAAAATTATTTGCAAATATTTAAAAAAATGCTTGCTTTTTCCTGAGTATAGTAATACAATAAGATTCGTGCTCAAGAGAGCAAACAATTAAAAAAAGCGCGATTAGCTCAGCTGGCAGAGCACCTGACTCTTAATCAGGGTGTCCAGGGTTCGAACCCCTGATCGCGCATCGGAAGGTCTCGGCTTTACGTTTTACCGTGGAGTTGGGGCTTTTTTTTGCGGGAAAAATCTTTTCTCTATTTGCATTCATTTTTTAGCCGGATAAATTGACAAAGAGAATGAATGCAATTAATGAATTTTAATATTTCTTTGCAACAAGCATAAAGATAGGATTTCCGAGCGCAGAGAACTTTTCCTCGTATTCTGTCATTACATTGCCTTTGGACAATTCCTCATCATTATGGAGATCAAAGCTTATGCAGCAGAGGTCGAAAACAGGAGATTTTGCAAAAGTTTCCAGACTGTATTCAAACAGACCTCTGTTATCCGTCTTGAACTGGATCAAAGAGCCGCTCGTAAGAAGCTTCGAATATATTGAAAGAAAAATTGGAGAGGTAAGTCTGCGCTTTGCATATCGTTTTTTGGGCCAGGGATCTGAGAAATTAAGATAGATGACAGAGACCTCGCCTGGAGCAAAAAAAGAAGTAAGATCCTTTGCATCGCAAAGGATAAAATAAAGATTGGCAGGCTTTTCCTCAAGAACATCATATTTCTGTGTAGCACGATAGAGTACGCTTGAATATCGCTCTATGCCTATGAAATTTATGTCAGGATGAAGATGCGCCATCTCAATTATAAAATGTCCTTTTCCCATCCCGATTTCTATATGGATAGGATTATCGTTTCCAAAAAGATTAGACCATGAGCTATAGTATTTTTCAGGATTTTTTATACATTTATTATGTGCTAAAATAGCATCGTCGGCTTCGGGAATATGTCTAAGTCGCAAAATAACACCTCCGGATCAAAGAAATTTATTACATTGTAATAATACTAGAATGCGAAGGCAAAAAACAGGAGAAAATTTTGATATATAATAAAATAAAAAAAGTGATATTACCTTTGCTTGCATCATCAATCTTAATTCAGCCACTTTTTGCAAGTGCAAAGGGGATGGATTTTCCAAAGCCAATAGATCCGGCTTCCGAGGCAGCTATTCTCTATGACATGGATACAAAGACAGTCCTTTATGAGAAAAATGCTGATATGAAAGAACATCCGGCAAGCATTACCAAGATATTGACAGCACTTGTTGCAGTCGAGAACAGTAAATTAAATGAGACGGTAGTTTTTTCCAAGGAAGCAGTCTACAAGAACGAGACCACAAGCGGTTCACATATAGCAAGAGGAGTAGGAGAAGAGATGAGCATGGAGGATTGTCTCTATGCACTTTTACTTGCCAGCGCAAATGAATGCGCCGACGCTATTGCAGAGCACATATCAGGAACATCAGAAAAATATGTGAACCTTATGAATAAAAAGGCTGATGAACTTGGCTGTACAAATACGCATTTTTCATGCACAAACGGATTTAATGATGATAATCATTATACGACAGCCAGAGATATGGCACTTATAGCGACAGCGGCTTACAAGAACCCGGTTGTCAAGAAGATGATGTGTACAAAGACTTATACAATAAAGCCTACAAATGTTCATGTAGATCCGACATATCTCAGGAATCATCACGATATGCTGACTCCTTACAGAACTGGGAAATATCTTTATAAATATTGTACAGGCGGAAAGACAGGATATACTGTAAATGCCGGAAATACTCTTGTAACTTTCGCCGAAAAGGACGGGATGAGGCTGGTCTGCGTAGTGCTGAAAGATTCAGCTAAATATCAAAAATACATTGATACAAGGAATCTTTTTGATTTTGGTTTTGATAATTTCAAGCATGTAAGAGCATCCGATATTGTAAAAAAAGATAATAGTCTTAAAAAAGTTTTCAAAGATCAAAAACTTGATGAGCTCTCAATAGAAGATAAAGATATCACATGTCCGGTAAACGCCGATATGACGAAATTTTCTTACAAGGCAATGAGTGAATCGAGAAAGAAAGGCAGTTCTGAAGTCGGGAAGGCGAAGATCTATTATGATGGAGATTTGCTAACTACTGTGACTGTAAATAATAAGACTCTTCTTTTGAAGGAGCAGGCAGCTTTAAAAAAGAAAAGCATATCAAAAAATCAGATAAAAAAGAAAAATTATATTCCCTTGATCTTGATCCTTTTGATATCGACGGGGGTAGTGATTGGATTATACTTCTGGTATAAATATGTATCATACAGGAATTATAGACATAAAAGAGACAGACACAGGAAACATCCGACAAAAAAATAAATAAAAAATGTCTATAGATACAATAAACGACAGTAAAAAATAGTTAAGACAATTTATAAAAATAAGCCGCATATTTTGAATATACGGCTTATTTTTATAAAAGACTATTAATGAGCATAGAAAGACGACGTTTATCTCGGGTAAGAAATAATATACCATCAGATGAAGGTATCATGGTAAGAAATAGACCATTAAAGGAAGTGCTTTCTTTTATAAGATCGAAAAGGAATGAAATATATTTCCTGTCAACTTTAAGAAACAGGACTTCGGTATCTTGTGAGGAGATGGAGGCACATGATGATCTCAGCACTTTGCCTATCTCGGAGTCCTCATCTATTTGTGATTGAGTTTTATTAATAATAAAAAAACCCTGTTCATTTTTGGGAAGTGCAAGGCTTGTCACGGCCCTTTGAACTTGTTTGTTAAGTGAGGGACTGGCTAAGTAAAGAGATTCAAAAAAAGGCATAAAGTCTGATGCTGACTTGAATTTGTTGTTTTTTCCCTTTTCAAGAACCTCAGACATGAGAATACGCTTGATAATTTCTTCGCATTGATGTCTTGAAGGATTCTTTTTCTTTTCATCCATAATTTTTCTCCTGCACCATATCATAAAAAAAATATTTGGAAAAGGCAAGATTGACTGAAGCAGAAAAAGAATATAAAATGAAGACAAATTCCACTTAAAAATGCTGAAAGAGATAAAATATGACATAAAGAGGCTTTTATGGATATACCTATGTATCGAGATGAGAAAAAAGAATACCAGCTTGAGCTAATTGAGAAGCGTATAAGCGAGAATGGCGGAATTTTCAGGACTGATGATGAGAAGGAGCTTGGTATTGACTATAGAAGACTTCAGCAGTTCGTAAAGGAAGGAAAGCTAAGGAAAATAAAGTCAGGCTATTATACCAGTGACAAGATCGTGGATGAAGAAATGCTTGTGTCGGCCCTTTTTCCCGACGGAGTGCTTACCTTGGAAACTGCTCTCTATTATTATGGCTACATTCATGAAAGACCAAAAACATGGCGGATCGCTATAAATAAAAATACATCAAAGGGGAGATTCAATATCACTTATCCGCTTGTATATCCTCTTTATACGGAGCCTGATGTCTTAGATCAGGGTGACGAGGAAATAAATATAGGCGGTAACTTAATGAGGATATACTCGAAAGAGAGACTTATTTGCGAAGTTTTGAAATATCAGGACAAAATGGACAAAAAAGACTTTAGGGAGGGGATCTTCTCCTTTATAGAAGACGAAGACAAAGATGAATTTAAACTTCTCGAATATTCAGAACTCAGAAAAGTAAGAAAAAAAGCACATGATATGATAGGAGTATGGCTTGAATGAGAGATAGCTCTTTTGCTAAAAATCTGATCTCTGTTTCAGAGAAAAGCAATATCAAAGTTTCAAATCTTGTTTTTTGTCATATCAAGTTTGGTCTTTATAAAGCTCTTTCAATGGATTCCAAGGGTATATATTTCGAAGAAAAGCCATATCTGCGCCGCGGGATCTACAATCCTCACAGTGACAGTGTAATTGTTTGCTTTATTGACTATGCTGATGTTTTTTCTGTAGGAAGCAGCATAAGAAATGGCCTTCCAGAGGACTTGAAACTTGGGAATATGAAGCTTGAAAAGGATTTGATAGTTGCTGAGATATCACTCGGGAATATAAGTGAGACATTTGAGATCCGGCTGATCTCCTGCGAGCCAGGAACAATATATCCTCACGAAGAAAAGATAAGTGATCCGGTAACTGGAGAGGAAATAGATATAGCTTTATTTCAAATTGAAGATAAGGCTGGGGAGATCCTTTTCAAAATAATAAAGAAGCTTGAATTCATTGATAACATGGATGAGTATCTTAAACTTTATAATCTGATAAAGTCGGAAAACATTGACGGGCTCAAGGTTCAGAAGAGCCTTGAGTTTCATCTTATAAAAAACAGGCTTAATGACAAGGAAATTCTTAAGAAGAGGAATGAGCTTCTTATCACTTATTCTTCCAATAAATATCTTAAGAATAAGTGGAAATCATATGCAAAAAATAATGGCATCAAGGAACATAGCTGGGAAGAAATTTTTGGTTCGATTATGGATTTCGCAGAACCAGTCATAAAGGCCGAGATAGCTGATAAGGTTTTTGTCGATTCCTGGATGCCTGAACTTGGGAGATATCTGTCTTGAGCACATTATATGAAAAACTTGTTTCCTATTCAAAAAGTGATTTTTATCCATTTCATATGCCTGGACATAAGAGAAAAACTCTGGGATTTGTCGATCCATATAAGATTGATATAACAGAGATAGGCGGATTCGATAATCTGGCGCATCCGGTTGATGTAATAAAGAATATTAATGACAGGATAGCAAATCTTTACGGAGTGAAAAATGCGAGACTTCTTGTGAACGGATCGACCTCAGGAAATCTGACAATGATAAGATCGGCATGTCCTAGAGGATCAAGGCTTCTCGTAGCAAGAAATTGCCATAAAAGTGTTATTCATGGAGCTGTTCTTAACGCTCTTTCCACGGATTTTATAATGCCAAAGGTGAACAAATACGGCTATCAATGTCAAATTGACCCCGAAATTGTTTATAAGCACATGAATGAGGCTTATAAATGTGGACAAAAATATTCTGCATTTATAATGACAAGCCCGACTTACGAGGGAATCTGTTCTGATATCGGTAAGATTGCCAGGATCTGCCATAAATTCGGAGCCAGTCTTCTGGTAGATTGTGCTCATGGAGCCCATTTTGGTATAAGTTCAAAGGTTTTTAAGGAAAATCCTGCTTTGCTTGGAGCAGATTGTGTCACAGTAAGTCTTCATAAGACGCTTCCTTTCTTTACACAAACAGCGGCTCTTTTAGTTCCGGATGGAAGCAGGCTTGATATTAATGAAATTGAAGAAAATATAAGGATCTTTCAAAGCAGCTCGCCTTCCTATATATTGATGGCAGGAGCTGATAAAGGCCTTTCCTATATGGAGAGGAAAGGAGAAAAAGGTCTGATTGAGCTTGATAAGAATTTAAAGCAATTTAGACTATGGACTTTAGACCTTAAAAATTTGAAGATCGCGACTGAACCCAATATGGATCTTTCTAAGATAGTGATCTGCTCTAGAAAACCGGGTTTTCATGGTAATAACATATTAAATATTTTGAGGGAAAAATACCATCTGGAGCTTGAAATGGCAGCAGGTGATTATGCACTTGCTATGACAAGTCTCATGGATACAAAGGAAGATCTTAAAAGACTTTCTCAAGCTCTACATTCATTGGATAATGATATAGATAAATATGATGATGTAAGAGAGGAATTTTTTTCTGGAAAATTCCTGAATGAAATGCCTGTAAAGGTCATGGAAATGTATGAGGCCCTGGAGTGTGAGAAAGAAATGGTTCACTTAGATGAGGCAAATGGCAGAGTTTCGGCAGGTGAAATCTGCCTTTATCCGCCAGGAATACCGGACATTCTTGCCGGAGAGAGATTTAACATAGAGACTATTGATTTTTTAAAGGAGAATATCAGCCGGGGACTAGAAGTAGAAGGAGTTTCCGAAGGCATGGTCCGGGTAATAAAATGAAAGAAAAAGTTTTTATCATAATGGGAAAGAGTTCCACAGGAAAAGATACCATCTTCAGGGAGATAATGAAGAGAAATCATCTGGGACTAAAGCGAGTCGTGCCTTATACGACGAGGCCAAGGCGGAATAATGAAAAAGATGGAAAGCAGTATTATTTCGTTACAGCAGAAGAGAGAGACAAAATGGCGCACGAGGGAAAAATACTTGAGATAAGGAATTATCAAACGGCGCTTGGAGAATGGAGCTATTTCACTGCTCGTGATCAAAACTGGGATGACAAGAATCCCCATCTTATGATCGGAACTCTCGATACATTTAAAAAGCTGAAGATAAACTGCATGGACAGGGAGATAATTCCGATATATATTGAAGTAGAGAGCGGAGACAGACTACAAAGAAGTTTGTCTCGCGAGAGAAAAGAAAAAAATCCTAAATACGTAGAGATGTGCCGTAGATTTATAGCTGACGAAATGGATTTTTCAGAAGACGCTCTTAAGGCAGCAGGGATTAAGAAACGTTTTTACAATAAGGATCTGAAAAAAACTGTTGATGAGATTCTAAGCTTTATCGAGGATAATATTTAGAGGTAACCTATGGACAATATGCGAATCAATGATGTTCAGCCGCTAAGACAGCCTGATCAAATTCAGGAAGTAAAGGATCAGGCTGATGACAAATTCAAATTCACCCTTGCCAGTAAGATCGATGACGCCGAGCTCAAGGAAAAATTGACCACTCTCATGAATGAAATAGATGAGGAAGGTAAAAAGATCACAGAGCACATGGATATAAAGGATATGAGGCATTACAGGAGCCTGGTCAAAGATTTTATGAATGAGGTCATAAACCGGTCTCATAAATTTTCGCGTGAGAATTTCCTTGACAGACGGGGCCGTCACAGGGTTTATGGAATTGTAAAGCTTGTTAACAAGGATCTTGATGATTTGGCAGAGGAACTTATGAAAGACGAGAAGGATCATATAGCGATTCTCGGAAAAGTCGGAGATATCAGGGGACTTCTCCTTGATATAGCAGCATGATGAAACTGGGATTTGACAGCATTCTAGGCCAAAAGGCCATAAAAGAATATTACCATGATGCAATAAAACAGAGAAAAATAGTAAATTCTTATATATTAAGCGGTCCCAAAAGTTCGGGAAAAATGACTCTTGCTGAAAACATAGCCGCTGCCATACTCTGTGAGGAACATAATGGAGATGCCTGCGGAAAATGCAGGACTTGTAAAATGGTCATGCATCATAATCATCCCGATGTGATATATGTAAATCATGAAAAGCCATCTGTAATTACTGTAGATGAGATAAGAAACCAGCTTATAAGCACGATTTTCGAATATCCTTACAGTTCCGAAAAGAAGATCTATATTATTGATGAAGCTGAAAAAATGAATGAACAGGCACAGAATGCTCTTCTAAAGACGATTGAGGAGCCGCCTGAATATGCTGTCATTTTCTTATTGACAAATAATTTGAATTCTCTTCTTCCGACAATCCTTTCCAGATGTATTAAATTTGCAATGAAGCCGGTGAATGAGAAGGCTCTGGTTAAATATCTTATGGAGCAAGAAGAGGTTCCAGACTATATTGCAGAAGAGGCAGCTGCTTTCTCACAGGGAAATGCCGGAATGGCGATTAATCTTGTACGATCGTCGAATCTGTCAGAGAAAATAGATGGTTTCACAGATCTTATCGCATCATTAAAGAGGATGGATATCGCCGATATTGCCGATGCAAGCAAAAAGATTATTGAAGATAAGGAAAGAGCCAAAGATAATGTGAATGAAACTCTTCAGATGCTTAGGGAATATTTCCGTGATGTGCTATTATATAAAGCAGTCGGACGGAGAGATTTGATAATATTCAAAAACGCCGACAATTTTATAATGAGAATGAAAATCTCGTACAGAGATCTTAATTTGATATTTGATGAGATAAGTGAAACTGAAAGAAAGATCAGAAGCAATCTTAATGCTGCTCAGGCTTTAGAGCTATTGCTTCTAGATATAAGGGAGAAAATTTATGACTGAACTTATAGGAGTTCATTTTAAAAATGCCGGGAAGGTGCTTTTCCTTGATCCGGGTGAACTTAAGATGCATATAAATGACAAGGTTGTTGCAGAGACATCACGTGGAGTTGAAATCGGTATAGTACGAACTTCGCGTATGAATCTTGATGAGAAAAAGGTTGATCCTGAAGGGAACAAGATTCTTCGGATCGCAACACCTGAGGATATTGAAAAAAGCCGTGAGATTCAAAAAGAAGAGGAAGAGGCCTATAAGATCTGCAAGAAGAAGATAAAGGAACATGGGCTAGAAATGAAACTTGTTGAAGCCCAGTATACTTTTGATAAAAAGAAGCTTACTTTTTATTTCCTTGCTGATGGAAGAGTAGATTTCAGGGCTCTTGTAAAGGATCTTGCATCCGCTTTTCATACCAGAATCGAGCTTCGCCAGATAGGTGTCCGTGATGAGACAAAGATTGTAGGCGGAATAGGTATCTGTGGCAGGGAGCTTTGTTGTGCAACATTTCTTAATGGTTTTACCCCTGTTTCAATAAAGATGGCCAAGGAACAGAATCTTTCACTAAATCCATCAAAGATCTCAGGTGTATGCGGAAAACTTATGTGCTGTCTTAAGAACGAAGAGGAAGCTTATGAAGAATTAAATATGAGGCTTCCCAGGCGAGGCGATGAGGTCACAACACCTGACGGAAAGGTTGGAGAAGTCCAGAGTGTTGATGTCCTTCGTGAAAAGATTAGGGTCATTATCGAAGAAGGCGATTCTAGGGTCGTTAACGAATTTAAGGCAGCAGAATTAAAATACGAACCAGGAGTTCATAAGAAGGCAAAGCATAAGAAGGCAGCAGCAGATACGGCTGCTAAGACTGAGACTCCTAAAAATACCAATGAGGACAGTCAGACAAGAGCAAAGAATACAGCCTCTGAGAAGAAGTCAAAGGAAGGATTATCCGGAAATGACAGACCTTCAGTAAAAGAGAAAGCATCTGTTAACAGGAAAGGCAATTCCAAAAAAAACCACTTAAAAACTAATAAGCCTAACCATTCCAAGACTCATGGCAAAGTTTATAAGAAGAATCAGAACTTCGGAGATAATAAAGGTTGACAGAAGATCCAAAAAAATATCTTAAAGAAGGCGAAAGAATAGATTCCGTTCAGCGCGACGGCCTTTCCATAATCCAGGATCCGTCTAAATTCTGTTTCGGGATGGACGCAGTGCTCTTAAGCGCTTTTGTAAGAGCTAATGAAGGAGAAAGGATCCTTGATCTGTGTACTGGGAATGGTATCATTCCTATTCTTTTATATGCCAAAACAAAGGGAACATCAATAACCGGACTTGAGATTCAGGAAGAAATTGCTGAAATGGCAGCGCGTTCTGTTGCAATGAATGGAATAGGTGACAGAGTGAGCATAGAAGCTGGTGATCTGAAAGATGCTTCGAAGATTTTCGGGGCATCTTCTTTTGACATTGTGACTTCAAATCCTCCTTATATGTCTAAGAGTCATGGTATTCCAAATAAAGACAGCGCAAAATATATAGCCAGGCATGAAGAAAAATGCACGCTTCACGACCTGGTGCTTGAGACTGCAAAGCTTCTCAAGCCAAAGGGAAGGTGCTATTTTGTCCACAGACCCTTAAGACTTGTAGAGCTTTTTTCCGAAATGCATAAATATGGCATTGAACCTAAGAGGATGAGGCTTGTCTATCCTTATTACGACAGAGAGGCTAATATGGTTTTGGTTGAAGGGATAAGGGGAGCAAAGCCTGAGCTTAGGACGGAAAAACCGCTTATTATTTATAAGGAAGCTAATATTTATTCGGATGAAGTGATTTCTATTTATAATGACTGAGGGAAAAATGAAAGAAAATGGTATTCTTACACTGGTAGCAACTCCGATCGGAAATCTGGGTGATATGTCGGAGCGTGCCATAAATACCTTGAGAGAGGCGGATATTATAGCCTGTGAGGATACGAGAAATTCCATCCGTATCTTAAATCATTTCGAAATAAAGACTAAAATGACAAGTTATCACGAATTCAATAAGATAGAAAAAGGCGAGGAACTTTGTGATCTTCTTGTTGAAGGGAAAAATATTGCTCTAATAACCGATGCCGGCACTCCGGGTATATCGGATCCTGGTGAGGAACTGGTGAGAATGTGCCTGGATCGTGGAATACGAGTCACTACTGTTCCGGGTCCTGCCGCATTTGTAAATGCAGCCATAATATCAGGCATGCCGTGCAGGAGACTCGCATTCGAGGCTTTTTTGCCTAAGGATAAAAAAGAGCATGAGAGGGTCATGAATGAGATCAAAAATGAGACAAGAACTATCGTTATATATGAAGCTCCTCATCATCTTAAGAAGACACTGACTGAACTTCACAAACTGCTGGGTGATGAACGTAAGATAGCGATAGTCAGGGAGCTCACAAAGATCCACGAAGAGGTTCACAGATTTACACTGGGAGAGGCTTGTACTTACTATGAAAGCACCGAGCCTCGCGGTGAATACGTTCTTGTGATCGAAGGTAAATCCAAAGAAGCACAGCTTGAAGAAAAAAAGGCGGCCTTCGAGGGAGTTTCTTTAGAAGAACATATGAAGATCTATATGGACAAGGGTTATAATAAGAAAGAAGCCATGAAGCTTGTGGCCCATGACCGAAATGTATCGAAACGTGAGATCTATAACGAATTGAACAAATAATGGATTTTATTATGGAATACGAAGATCAGATCAAAAAATTGCAGGAGTATGTCGACAGCGAGGAAAAAATAGTTTTCTTCGGGGGAGCCGGCGTCTCGACCGAGAGTGGAGTTCCGGATTTTAGAAGTCCTGACGGACTTTATCATCAGAAATATAAATATCCGCCGGAGATGATATTAAGTCATTCCTTTTATATGTCGGAAAAGGAGGAATTTTTCCGCTATTATTTTGACAAGCTCCTGATCCCGGGAATCAAACCAAACAAGGCACATTTTAAGCTGGCCGAAATGGAGAAAAAAGGCCGCCTGTCCAGTGTTATTACTCAAAATATAGATGGACTTCATCAAAAAGCCGGAAGCAGGCACGTCCTTGAACTTCACGGAAGCGTGAACAGAAATTATTGCGAGTCCTGCGGAAAAATGTATGATGCATCTTATATGTTGAGCAAAAAGGATGAAGGTATTCCTAAATGCGAAAATTGCGGAGGAGACATAAAGCCTGATGTTGTTCTTTATGAGGAAGCTCTTAATGAAAATGTGATAAGAAAGGCTATCTGGGAGATCGAGAGCGCTGATCTTCTTATTATAGGAGGAACAAGCCTGGCAGTATATCCTGCAGCTTCTTTTATAGATTATTTCAAAGGAGATCATATAATTCTTATAAATAAATCATCAACTCCCAGGGATGATATTGCAGATATGATCATCAGAGAGCCTATAGGCCAGACACTTGACAGAATAAGAGTTTAATTTTTTAAAATTATTTAATGAACATCTTATGGGAAATACAGAATTCTAAAGCTTTATTAATAAGTCTTGCCTTGAAAAATACTTAATGGCGTGATAAGATATGAAAACGTGGTATATGATATCCTTGCTTTTCTGAATGAAACAGGAAGGCCAGAGACCAAAAGGAGGTAAATCGCATGAACAAGTATGAATTAGCACTCGTTGTGAATGCCAAGATCGAAGACGATGCGAGAGCTGCCGTAGTAGAGAAGGCAAAGGACTATGTTGCCCGTTACGGCGGAACTGTTACAGACGTCGAAGAAGCAGGTAAGAAGAAGCTTGCTTACGAGATCCAGAAGATGAGCGAAGCTTATTACTACTTCATCCACTTCGATGCTGAACCGGATGTTCCGGCAAAGGTTGAAGAGAACGTTCGTATCATGGACAACGTTCTTCGTTTCTTATGTGTTCGCGCTGACGAGGCATAAGAAAGAAAGAGAGTACAATAGTATGAATAAGATCATTTTAATGGGCAGACTTACAAGAGAACCTGAGGTTCGTTATGGCGGAGCAAATAATACAGCTGTTGCCAGATTCTCAATAGCTGTTGACAGAAGATTCAAGAGAGAAGGCGAGCCAACTGCGGATTTCTTTAATTGTACTGCATTCGGCAAACTTGGAGAGTTTGTTGAAAAGTATTTAAAGAAGGGCACAAAGATCGTTCTCGACGGCGAATTAAGAAACGATAATTATACAAATAAAGAAGGACAGAAGGTCTACGGGATACAAATCATTGCCAACCAGATAGAATTCGCCGAGTCCAAAAATGCTTCGCAGCAGGCACCTGGTAATTTTACTGATTCTGCTGATTCGAGCATCAATCAGGCTCCTGCAGGAAATGCCGGAAATGGTTTTATGAATATTGATGAGGGAGTTGTAAACGAGCTTCCGTTTTCATAATCAATTGGAGGTTGACTCATGGCAAACAATGAAGAGCATACAGAGAGACCAAGAAGACGTATGATCAGAAGAAGAAAGAAAGTCTGCGTATTCTGTGGTAAAGATGCTGTTATAAGTTATAAGGATACTGCAACATTAAGAAAGTATATTTCCGAAAGAGGAAAGATTCTTCCCAGAAGAATCACTGGTGTTTGTGCAAAGCACCAGAGAGAGCTTACAAGAGCTATAAAGAGAGCTCGCCATCTTGCTTTGCTTCCTTATGTAGCAGACTAATTATAAAAATTAATAGCTTAAAAGGCCGGCACAAAAAGTGCCGGCCTTTTTTTCTCCTATTGCAATTTTTTTAGGAAACCATATAATTGATATTAGGTTTTCTTTGCATTTAGGAGTTTTTTTATGGCAAAAACAAAGAAGATAATTCAATTCAGATATTATACAATGCCAGTAGGAGATTATATTCTTGCTGAGCTCGGAGATGGCTGGATAAGAGAGTACGGCCTGGGCTATGGCGATATGCAGCATTTCCATAATTATATGGAGGTTGGCTATTGCTATGATGGTCATGGAAAGATACTTGTAGAGGATCAGGAGTACAGATACCAGGCCGGCACATTCACAATCATTCCAGAAAATATTCCCCATACAACTATCTCGGATCCGGGAAATAAGTGTAAATGGGAATTCCTTTTCATTGATATAGATGAATTCGTTTCTAATGAGATGGAGAAATCTAGATTATCAGCCGAGGAACTTGTAAGGAAAGTAAATGAGCAGGTCTTTATAGAGAATGATGATGGAAGGAAGAATCTGGCTCAGTTTATTCATATGATAATAGAAGAGTGCAGACAGAAGAAACCATTCTATAAGGATGTTCTTAAGGGATTGCTATATTCGTTTATTGTAGAGATCATAAGGATGAATGGCGAGGAAATAACTTTTGACAGACATCAAAGCAGCAGATATATAAGTACTGCAATGAATTATGTCAAAGAGCATTTCTTCGAAGATATAAAGATATCGAAGATTGCTACAATATGTGGGCTGAGTGAATCTCACTTTAGGAAGATCTTTGAAGATGCTATGAACATGAAACCCAACGACTACATAAATTTTGTAAGGATAATGGAAGCCTGCAAGATAATAAGAAAAGAAGACATCTCGATGGAAGAACTGGGCATCAGGGTAGGATATATGACACCATCGACATTCAGCCGTAATTTCAAGAAGATTACAGGAAAAACACCTTACCAGTGGAAGACGGAAGAGAGAACCAAGAACTCTTTTATGACAGATGCAAATATTACAGCAGAGAAAGGATGGACTTAATGTCCATCCTTTCTCTTTAGCAATAACAATGAGAAAATGCGCAAAAATGATTGTATTAATGCAAAAAAATCTATTAGGCTTAAGAATTAAATGGCTTTTACTGGATATAATTACTAAAAAATATAATCAAAATAGAGATTGTCATAAAATATGCACAATTATTATAGAGGAAAATGATAATAAAATGGATTAAATAAACGAATTTGCAATATTTTTAATAAGAAATAACACCTATATAGATATGCTGATTATATAATATAGATAGTTCAATTAGTGATAAGGAATTCATTTTAGTGCAATTTCACAATAGACTTTGGCAAGGCACTGAATTCCTACCTAGAGGAGGGTTAGTAATGAACAAAAAAATCGTTTCATTGATGCTGGCTGGAGCTATGACAGCCGGAGCACTTGTTGGATGCGGCGGAGGATCCGGATCCAAGTCATCTGATGACTCAAAGAAGAGCGACAGCTCCAAGAGCAAAGATACTCCTACAGCTAAAGCCGTAGATGTATCAAAAGAGGATGAAAACACACTTTCAGTTTACGCATGGGATGCAAACTTCAACATTCCAGCTCTAAAGGCAGCAGAAGCTGCATATCAGAAGAAGAATCCTGATTTCAAACTTAATATTGTTGAGACAGCAGATTCAACAGAAGTTCAGAATCGTGTAATTCTTGCAGGCAATGCAGGTGATTATTCTACACTTCCTGATATCACACTTTTCCAGGATCATGGAATTCATCAATATATGACAAATTATCCTGATCTTTGGGTTTCTGTAGGAGACAAGGATGGTGATTGGGATAATTTCTCACAGGAGAAAATTGCTTATTCTACAAAGGATGGCAAGCATTATGGATATCCTGTTGATAATGGAGCTGTTATTTTTGCCTACAGAACAGATATCCTTGAGCAGTGTGGATATACAATTGATGATGTAACAGGAATAAGCTGGGATCAGTGGATTGAGATCGGCAAGACAGTTCAGGAGAAGACAGGCAAGTATCTTCTTTCTATGGATAACTCAGGAAATGATCTTCCTTACATGATGCTTCAGGCTGAAGGAGTTTCACAGTTTAAGGACGGAAAGGCTGCTCTTTCTTCGAATGATACAGTAAAGAAGATATTTGAAGTTCTTCAAAAGGCTGTTGACAACAAGATCCTTCTTCTTAACAACAGCTGGTCAGATTACACAGATCAATCGATTCAGGGCGATGAAGTTGCCGGCGTTATGAACGGAAACTGGATCATACCTACAATAGAGAAGGTTGACGCCAACAAGGGTAAATGGGCAATAACAACAATGCCTACTCTTGAAGGAAATGGAACACAAGGATACGCTTCAAATGGTGGTTCTTCACTCTATATCACAGCAGCCTGCAAGGGCAAGAAGGCTGATCTTGCAAAAGATTTCCTTCATTATACATTTGGCGGCGGAGATGGTGCTATCGAAACATATGATGCAGCACTCACAAACGGCGGCGTAATTTCTACATATGCCCCTGCAGGTAAGTCAGATGTTTACCAGAAGGGTGTCAGCTTCTTCAATGACCAGCCTATTTACTCAACTATCGTTGAATATGGCACACATGTAAAACAGGTTGAGCAGAGTGATTATCACTACGATTTAAGACAAAACGTAAGTACAGCAATCACAAATCTTACAGACAGCAACAAAGACGGCAGACCTAGCATTGAAGATGCATTAAAAGAAGCTGAGGATACTACAAACTCTAACATCGAAGCTAATGCTCAGTAGTCTTCGGCCTTTAAAACAAGATTTTTAAGATAATCTATCGGGGAGGCCGCATAACAGCAGCCTCCCCGTTTTTGCAAAAACCCGACTGAAAGGGGATAGAACAAGTGAACGAAAAAGGAATAAATGTTCAAAAAAAGCAGCAGATCGCAGGCTGGATCTTTCTTGCTCCTGCGGCAATTCTGATCTTTGTCATGAATTTCTACCCGATGATTGAAGCATTTATAATGTCATTGAAAACGGGCGTCGGCGCTAATATGCATTTTACAGCCGTCCCTTTCTTCAATTACAGAAGAATGTTCCATGACAAGATCTTTCTTAAAGCATTGGGGAATACTTATCTGTATCTGATTATTCAGGTACCTATAATGCTTGTGTTGGCAATACTTCTTGCACAGATCCTGAATAATAAGGATCTTAAATTCAGAGGACTTTTTCGTACCATGGTCTTCCTACCATGCGCGACATCTCTTGTTTCTTATTCATTAATATTCAAATCGCTATTCGCAACACGTGGTCTCATGAACACGATCTTCGTAAAGCTCGGAATTTTTTCATCAAACTTCAATTTCCTTGGAGACCCTCATGCTGCAAGGACAATAATTATAATAGCTCTTATCTGGAGATGGACGGGATACAATATGGTATTCTATCTGGCAGGACTACAGAATATTGAGTACTCGGTCTATGAAGCAGCAAAGATAGACGGAGCAAATGGCTGGAATACATTCTGGCGTATAACTGTTCCTCTTCTAAAGCCGACTATCGTAATGACCTTCATAATGTCTATAAACGGAACATTGCAATTGTTCGATGAATCTGTAAACCTTACAAACGGCGGACCTGCAAATGCTTCGATAACAATGTCACATTATATTTACAATCAGTCGTTCAGTGGTACAAGTGTACCGAACTTCGGATATGCATCAGCAATGTCATTCTTCGTATTCGTTATGGTCGGCATACTTGCCTTCATCAATCTGAAAGTAGGTGATACACGTGACTAATAAAGTAAAGAAAAACAGGTCAGCCATTCAGAGAAGGCTTATCCCGGCATATATTTTTCTCATAATTGTTTCATTCATCTCAGTATTTCCTTTCTACTGGATGATATCTGCAGCAACAAACAGGACACTTGATGTTGCCAGAGGTAAGCTTACATTTGGAACTTATGCAGCGCAGAATTTTCATAACCTCGTAACAAAGGAACCTCTTTGGAAGGCACTTGGGAATTCATTCTATTATTCAGCAATCCAAACAGTATTGATCCTCTTTGTATGTTCTTTGGCAGGATTCGGTTTTGAGCTCTATCATGACAAATGGAAGGACAGACTCTTCGGCATACTCTTACTTGCCATGATGGTTCCTCAAGTTGCCACCATGATTCCCCTTTTTAAGATGATGTCATCATGGAATCTTCTAAACAATGTATGGGCATTTGTTCTTCCGGCAATCTCAACACCGTTCATGATAATGATGTTCAGGCAGAATTCTAGAAATTTCCCGGTCGATATCATGGAAGCAGCCAGACTTGATGGTCTTTCAGAGATCGGGATTTTCTTCAGAATATATATGCCGGTCATGAAATCTACTTACGCAGCTGCTGCCGTAGTTGCATTTATGAATGCATGGAATTCTTTCATGTGGCCCAGAGTCGTAATGTTCTCCAATGAAGCAGAAACAATGACAATGCTTATATCTACAATGGCAAGCGGTTACTCGGTTGATTACGGAATGCTTATGATGGGTGTTCTGTTCTGCTCACTTCCTACAATGATCATATTCTTCGTGCTTCAGAAGAGCTTTGCGGAAGGAATCAGCGGTTCAGTAAAATAATAGGAGATGAAATGCTAGAATTTAACGAAGATATAGTAAGGGATCCGGAGATCTTTGAAGAGAACTCTCTTCCGGCACATTCTGATCACCTCTATCTGCCGGACGAGGAGTCTCTTGAATCGGGAAAAAATGACTTTAGATTTTTTCTGAATGGAATATGGAAATTTACTTATTCTCCGAATCCTGAATCGGCTCCGGTTGATTTCTGGAAAGATGATATAAACTGTCATTACTGGAATGACATAAGAGTTCCGGCTCATATACAGACAGAAGGATATGATAGGCCTCAATATTGCAATACACAGTATCCATGGGATGGCCATGATGCTATTGAACCGGGACAGATCCCACAGAAATTCAATCCTACAGCAAGTTATGTAAAATATTTTGATCTTCCTGACAATTTCAGAGGAAGAAAGGTCTTCATATCTTTTCAGGGAGTCGAGAGCGCCATGGCGCTTTGGCTCAATGGTAAATATATAGGATATAGGGAAGATAGTTTCACTCCTTCAGAATTTGATTTAACCAAATACATAAAGGAAAAAGATAATAAGCTGGCGGTTCGCGTTTACAAGTGGAGCGCAGGCAGCTGGTGTGAGGATCAGGATTTTTACAGATTTTCAGGAATCTTCAGGGATGTATTTCTTTATACAATTCCTGATGTCCATATCAGAGATCTCAAAGTTATCACAGAACTTAATGATGATTTTTCCGGCGCAGATCTAAAGCTTTGCACAGATACTTTATCCTCAGGAAAATGTGAGATAAGCCTAGAAAATGCAAAAGGTGAAAGAATTTTTTCCGAAGAGAAAGCACTTTCTGGAAAAAATGAATTCGTTTTCCATGTAGATGGGCCAGAGCTTTGGAGCGCCGAAAAACCTTATCTTTATAAATTAAAGATTATTGTTAAGAATGAAGCCGGTGAAAAGCAGGAGGTTGTTTTTCAAAAAGTAGGCTTCAGACGCTTTGAGATAAGAAATTCTGTAATGTATCTTAACGGAAAGAGGATCGTTTTCAAGGGAACCGACAGACATGAGTTTGGCTGCGAAAGCGGAAGAGTCCTATCAGTGGAGGATATCAGAAAAGATATCATTACGATGAAAAGGAACAATATCAATGCGGTAAGAACCAGCCATTATCCGAACAGATCGGAATTTTATGATCTGTGTGATCAATATGGACTTTATCTTATCGATGAGACCAATCTGGAAACTCATGGGACATGGGACATGGTCGCCTCAGGTTACAGAGATATTAGTTTCGCAGTTCCAGGAAACAGGCCTGAATATCTCGGACTTATTCTTGACAGAGCCCATAGTATGTTCGAGAGAGATAAAAATCACCCTTCTATTCTTATCTGGTCATGCGGAAATGAGTCTTTCGGAGGCAAAGACATTTATGAAATGTCTAAAAAATTCCATGAATGGGATAAGACAAGGCCGGTGCATTACGAAGGTGTAGCTCATGATGATAGATATCCAGATACAACGGATATCTATAGCACAATGTATTCTCCCGTAAAAGATATCATTGAATTCCTTAAGACTCACAGGAACAAGCCTTATATTTTATGCGAATATACTCATGCCATGGGGAATTCCTGCGGAGCCATGCATAAATATACCGATCTTGCCAGAACAGAAGAATTGTTTCAGGGAGGATTTATTTGGGATTATATAGATCAGTCTCTGACTAAATATGATAAATATGGAAGAGAATATCAGGGTTATGGCGGAGATTCAGGTGAAAGGCCTACGGATTATGCTTTCAGCGGAAATGGTATATGTTATGCCGAAGACAGGAAACCATCACCAAAGATGCAGGAAGTAAAATTCAATTATAGGAGCTTGTATATTGATGTAAATGAAAGCGACTTCACTGTATCAAACGAATATCTTTTCACAAATCTTAATGATTTCGACTGCCATATTATCCTTGATAAAAATGGTGAGCGGGTTGAAGAGAAAATTTTAAGTCTTGAACTTGAAGCCGGAAAGAAGGCGACTTTTTCTCTTCCTGTTAAGGTGCCTGAAGTAAGAGACTCAGAATATGTTATAACCATATCCTTTACATTAAAGGAAGACTGTTCATGGGCAAAACGAGGCCATGAAGTATCTTATGGACAGAAAGTATTCAAGAAAAATGTAGGGGAAGAGAAAAAGACCGGACATTTTACAGTTGTAGAGGGCTGGCACAACCTTGGAGTAAGAGGAGATGATTTTGAGATCATTTTTTCGAGGATCCACGGGGGACTTGTTTCTTACAGATATGGTGGAGAGGAGATGCTTAAGTCTATCCCCAGACCTAATTTCTGGAGACCTCTTACAGATAATGACAGGGGCTGCCTGCTTGCATTCAGAGCCTGTCAATGGAGGAATGCATCCACATTTCTTTCGGTCAAGAAGCCCGGTGAATGGAAGACAGAGTATGAGACTGAGGTAGGGGAAGACAAGGTGGAAGTAAGATATGTCTACCATCTCCCGGTAAGACCTGAAATTGATTGCAAAGTCACATATACTGTTTTTCCGGATGGAGAAGTTAAGGTGAGTGCTTTTCTTCCAAAGTCAGATCAGGTGGGTGAGCTTCCTGAATTTACAATGCTTTTCCAGATGGATGGTAAGTATGAGGATCTGGAATGGTATGGTCTTGGACCGGAAGAGACATATAAAGACCGAAAACATGCTAAGATCGGCTTATATAAAAATAACGTCGAATCAAACATGGCCAAATATTTAGTGCCGCAGGAATGCGGATTCAAGGAAGATGTCAGATTTGCCAAAGTTACAGATAGAAGAGGCCGAGGCCTTCTTTTCAAGGCCGGAGGGCTTGGCTTCTCCGCACTTCCGAACAGTCCCGACGAGATCGAGGCTGCACAGCATCAGAATGAACTGCCTCTGCCGCTTTATACATATATAAGGATAGGAGAACAGATGGGCGTTGGCGGAGATGACTCATGGGGAGCGACAACACATCCCGAATATCTACTTGATAACAGCAGAGACATGTCCATTACTTTTTCGTTCAAAGGCATATAATATATATTGCCTTAAAAGAGGGTGTGAAAACCAGGTTTTCACGCCCTTTCTTTTTGCTATAATACTAGATGAACTTGAAGGAATATTTGAGGAAAGAAAATGAATAAACGCGAATCATTAAATGAGCTTTCAAATCTTCTATATAATATTTCGGGAATAAGATTTTCCTATGATGAGGAAGATGCTGCCAGGGTATCTGAAGAAAAGATCCTTGAGATAATGACAAGGCTTAAGTCCAGGCTTTCGGCGTCTGAGATCATGAATCAGTATCTAAGTGGCTATATATCGAGTGAAGAGGCAAAGAGTCTGCTTTTGGAAGATCACCATGAAATAGGAGATAAGAGTGATATTTATCTTCTTTCTTTTGATGATGATTATGACAGCGCTTCGATATCTGTAGTCAAGGAACTTATTGATGAGAGGACTGTGATTGTCAAGGTGGATAAGAAAGCTATGTTTATAATCTGCCCGAAAGATCGAGAGACCGGGTTTTCTGAATATGAGTCATTCGCAGCATCATTAATAGATACTCTTAATACCGAGGCTTTGCAGAAGGTAAGGATATGCTTTGACAGGACGACGGATAGCTTTGAGGAGATTCCTATGATAGCCAGGCATATTGCCCAAGGATTCAGAATAGGTATGATTTTTGATCCGACAGTCTCTGTTATTAGTTATCATGATCTTGGAATCAGTAAGCTTATCTATAATTTACCTGAAAAAGTATGCAGGGATTTTCTAAATGATTCGCTTCCGAAAATGGATTTAAAAAAAATAGATCCCGAAACAAGGCATATAGTTGATACATACTTTGATTCGGGATTGAATATTGCTGAAGCCAGCCGGATACTTTATATGCATAGGAACACACTTGTTTATCGTCTCGATAAATTTTCTAATGAAAATGGAGTAGATATCCGTTCATTTGACGGAGCTGTCCTTTGCAAAGTGGGCATGATGATAAGTGATTATCTTAAATTCAGTAAAGGAAGGCAATAATCTACAGATTAACCTGGTTGGGATTCATTCTTTTAAGCATATTACGAAATTCTTCATCTGGCTCGAATAGAAGTTTCTCGTGGCTTCCTTCTTTATCCTTGAAGATAAGAACATAATAAGTATTTCCAGGAATATGGCTTGTAGCATCGATAGACTTTATACCGCCGCCCATATAAGGCTTAACAGGATCGGTATGAGTCTTAGCCATAACAACAAGATCGTCACGAGAGATCTCGCAGAGATGCTTTCTTCTGCTGCCGTTTCTAACCTTTGCCACATCAATTATTCCATTTGTATAGGAATAATCGAATTCGACTTTCAGATCTCTGTGGAGAATGTAAGCTAAAATCGTGAATAACACAGCAGGCAGCAGCATTGGATAAAAAAGAAAAATCAGAGCAAATATATAATTTATGACTGCAAAGATAAAGGAAATGAGATAGAGAATGCGAGTCATTGGATTCTCAATTCTTTGAACAGTCTGCTCAATAAAAATATCTTGAACCATTTTTTACCTCTTTCTAAGAACATTACTTTACAAGTTTACTATTAGAAAGAAGCTTTATCAATAAGAAAACCCTCTTTACCATATTGAGGTGACCCCAAAAAGTTAGACTTTTTAAGCGTAGCAGTGTTTTGGCTGCTACGCTGTTTTTATGCAGCCAAGAGTTTAAGCCTGTATTGAACAGGACTCATCCATCCTAGTTTCTCTTTAATT
>Ga0256406_1002512_pt1 | contig 25602 bp, 17 predicted proteins | sample RumenRJG_03DNA_FD_185986 | JGI IMG/M metagenome (GOLD analysis project Ga0256406, IMG submission 185986) | Bovine rumen microbial communities from Lethbridge, Alberta, Canada - RJG_03 | ecosystem: Host-associated > Mammals > Digestive system > Stomach > Rumen | place: Canada: Alberta | collected...
TAAGTTCAAGACGGTCTTCCAGATGGCAATGGTGATCCTGATGATTGCCAATATCCCTGCGCTCTCTGTGCTTACGCAGATCGTGATGTGGATAGCGCTGGCGCTCACGGTTATTTCTCTCATCGACTATCTGAGAAAGAACTGGAATGTCATCGGAAGCGATATGTAACAGGCGCCGAAGCAGGGCGCAGTGTGTCGGACTGAACGGAACGCGGCAGATTCTGTCAGGCATTCGCGGAAAAGCCCGGGTGGGCATTTTCTGCGCTGTCAGCATCGTGGCCGTCATCCCGGACTGGCTGCATGCGCGGGAAAGCATGGCAGGGCATTATCTGCACAGGAGAATGGTATGAGTGAATGTATGGATCGGGAGCCGGACATCTGGGACCGGCTGGTGCATCTACGCGTCTTCCGCTGGTTTGAGCCGTTTTATAAGAAGCACAAGGAAGTGCTGATGTATCTCTTCTTCGGAGGACTTGCGTTCTTTCTGAATCTGTTTCTGTATTGGCTTTTTGTGGTTGTCATCGGCATGAACGCGCTGATCGGCAATATCTTCTGCTGGATCATCTGTGTCCTGTTCCAGTATGTGACGAACAAGTCCTGGGTCTTTGACGGGAGAACGGAGTCCAGACGTGATCTGCTGCGGCAGATCACGTCGTTCTTCGGCGGGCGTCTCTTCACGCTGCTGGTTGAGGAGGCGATGATCTTCATCTTCATCACCACGCTTCACTACAATGAGATGGGGATCAAGCTGCTGGCCCAGTTTGTGGTTATCGTGCTGAATTATGTGATCAGCAAGCTAATTGTATTCCGGAAGAAGACGCAGGCTGAGCAGGACTGACTGAGAAGAGGAACGTATGCGGGAACTTTATCCACTCCTGGACGAACCGGAGAGAATGCAGGACTGGCTCTCCCGGTCGGGTCTGCCGGAGAAGAAGGGTGCACTGGTATTGATGTGCGCCGGGCAGTTCACACCCATGGAGATCCTCTGTGACCCGGATCAGGGAGATGTGCTGGCTGCCGTGGACAATGGACTCGCCTATCTGGAGGAGATGGGGAGACTGCCGGACCTGATTCTGGGAGATTTTGATTCGATCGGAGGGACCAGCCAGGAGACGCTGCGCTCCTTTGATCATGCTCTTCCGGAGCGGGTGCTGCATCTGCCGGTCATGAAGGATGATCCGGATACGATGGCAGCCATCCGTTTTGCGGCGGCAGCCGGATTCTCCAGGGTCAGGCTCTATGGTGCCTGCGGCGGCAGAATGGATCACATGATGGCGAATCTCGCCGCAGCTGTCTGGGCCAGAAAGCATGGTGTTTTCTGCTATTTTATCAATGCCGGGGATATGATGTTCGTGCTGGGACCCGGGGACGAGAAGACCTTTCACCCGGAGGCCGCGGGAATGTTTTCCGTCTTTTCTCTGAGCGACCGCTGTGAGGGCGTGACCATCCGCGGTATGCACTATACCATGGAAAACGGTACGCTCACGAACGATTTTCCGCTGGGGCAGAGCAATGAAATCGGCCCCCGCTTTCTCCGCGCCGGCGGAGGCGGAATACAGGTGGAACAGGTAGGAGAAGACCGGTTTGCACACAACGGGAGCATGTCTGACAGCGAGGCCTATCGTCTCGGTCTGCCCGGAACGGAATGTTCAGGTGAAACGCAGGAAACGCGGGCCTCGATCCGCATCCGGACAGGCTACGCGTTAGCGATCTTTACCTATGAGGTGGAGAAAAAGAGCAGAGAATTCTGAAAGGCTGGTAATAGATCTGGAAGCTATCGTTTCATAATGGGTTCAGGGCCGCGCCTGCACAGAACGGCTGGCGCGGGAATCCCGGTTCAGGGATTCGCCGATTTGCGATGAATTCCTGTATGCTCATATATACTTCCGGTCAATATTGATGATGCAGCGGTAGTGGGGCGAGATCCGATGGATCTCGTCCTTTAATTTTGCGATGATTTCTTCATCCGTCATCGCGTTCTCATAGGGAGCGAGTACGTCGAAGATCACGTTGGTGTGAGAGCGGCCCTTGACGATGCGGAAATCGTGGAAGCTGTAGCCCTTTCCGAGACCGAGAATGAGCGCCGCGACTTTTTCCCGGAGTGCATTGGTCTCCGGATCGTTTACGGAGATCGGATCCATGTGAATGACCGCGTCGATGCCATACTCGCGCTTCAGACGGAGTTCGATATTGTCGATGGTGTCATGCGCCTGACTGATGGTCGCCGTGTCGGGCACCTCCGCATGCAGCGAGAGCATGCGTCTGCCCGGACCATAGTCGTGCACGACCATGTCGTGTACGCCGAGGATGCCGTCATAGCTTGTCACCACGCGGCAGATTTCGTCCACGAACTCTTTCTTCGGCGGCTGTCCGAGAAGAGGATTGATGGTATTGACTGCCGCGCCGATTCCGGATTTCATGATGAAGAGAGAGACGGCGAGACCGCACCAGCCATCGATATTGAATCCGGTCACATGTGTAAACAGCGTGGAAAACAGGACGGCAGCGGTTGCACAGCAGTCTGAGAGAGAATCGGCCGCCGTGGATCCGAGCGCGACCGAATCCAGCTTTATCTGAAGCTGATGATTGTAGAGATACATGTACAGTTTCACCAGAATTGAGCAGATCAGAATCACCACCACGACAGAGTGGAATACCATCTCATCGGGGTGCAGAATTTTGCCGACGGATGTCTTGAGCAGTTCGAAGCCCATGAGGATGATCAGCATAGACACGATGAGGCCTGAGATGTATTCGATGCGGCCGTGGCCGAACGGGTGCTCCGGGTCCGGCTTCTGGCTGGACAGGCGGAAGCCGATCAGCGTGATGATGGATGAGCCTGCGTCGGACAGGTTGTTGAATGCGTCCGCTAATATGGAAATCGCGCCGGACAAAAGTCCTGCGGTGAGTTTCCCTGCGAAGAGGCAGAGGTTGAGCACGATGCCGACAATGCCGGAGAGCTGGCCGTACTGTTCCCGTACCTTTGGATTGCCGGTATCCTGATAATTTCTGATAAAATGTTTTGCAAGAAATGTAATCATTTCCCTGTTCCTTTCTTGTCCGGGTAAGCCGACAGACGCGGTGAAGCACCCGGGAAACAGTCATTCCGCCCTGTCAGACTGATACGACCTGCGCGGGATGGCTCCATCATACTCCGGTGCCGGCCATTAATAAAATCTAATGATGGTTTGAGAAAAGCAACTGCGAACCGGCATAGATACAACAGGCAATCAGGCGGGGGCAAGGAGTCCGGAATCAGAATCGACAGCACAGATGGCGTGCGGACCCGTCAGCCGCGGTGTCTTTCTGCTCCGGAGGGACAATGCACCGGGGCGGGTTCGCTGCGGAGCACTGTCCTTTACACACAAAGGGCAGTTTTGCCCGGTTGCCGGGGCTGTTTATTGGTAGTACAATACCTTCGGATTTGAGGAAAACGGACAGGGTTGTTCCTGAATGGAGGATTCTTATGAATTTCAAACATAGACCAGTTGTACTTCTGATCCTTGACGGGTATGGACTTTCGGATAATCCGCTTCATAATGCCGTGGCAGAGGCAAATACGCCGGTGATGGACCGGCTGGAGAAGGAGTATCCTTTCGTCAAGGGATATGCGAGCGGACTTTCTGTCGGTCTTCCGGACGGACAGATGGGCAACTCCGAGGTCGGCCATATGAATATGGGCGCCGGACGCATCATTTACCAGGACCTCACCCGCATCACCAAGGAAATTGAGGATGGAGATTTCTTCAAGAATCCCGAGCTTCTTGACGCTATGGAGAACGTGAAGAAGACCGGCGGAGATCTGCATCTGTACGGCCTGCTGTCTGACGGCGGCGTGCACAGCCACATCACACATCTGTATGCGCTGCTGAAGATGGCGAAGGAGCAGGGGCTGTCCAACGTATATGTGGACTGCTTCCTGGACGGCCGTGACACGCCTCCGAAGAGCGGCGTGGACTATATCGCGGCCCTTGAGGACAAGATGAAGGAGATCGGCGTCGGCAAAATCGCGATGATCAGCGGACGGTATTATGCGATGGACCGCGACAACAACTATGACCGTGTCGCATATGCGTATGACGCGCTCACCGAGGGGAAGGGCGTCACGGCTCATTCCGCCCACGAGGCGATCATGCAGTCCTATGAGAAGAATGAAACCGATGAGTTCGTAAAGCCCACGGTGGTTCTGAAGGAAGACGGCACGCCGGTTTCCACGATCAAGGACGGCGACAGCATCATCTTCTTTAATTTCCGTCCTGACCGGGCACGCGAGATCACGCACTGCTTCTGCGACGATGATTTTGACAAGTTTGACAGTCTTCCGAGAGGCCCGAGAGGAAAGCGGCTTGATGTGAAGTATGTCTGCTTCAAGGACTATGACAAAACGATCCCGAACAAGGAAGTCGCGTTCAAGGAAGTGAAGGTCACCAATACCTTCGGACAGTGGCTTGCCGATCACGGGTACACCCAGCTCCGTCTGGCTGAGACAGAGAAGTACGCGCATGTGACGTTCTTCTTCAACTGCGGGCAGGAGCAGCCCAACAAGAATGAGGACCGCATTCTGGTGAATTCTCCGAAGGATGTCGCGACCTACGATCTCAAGCCGCAGATGAGTGCTTATGAGGTGCGCGATCATCTGGTGGAGGCGATCAGGGGCGGCAAGTATGATGTGATCATCTGCAATTTTGCCAATCCGGATATGGTCGGCCACACCGGCGTGGAGAAGGCGGCCATCAAGGCGGTTGAGGTGGTGGATGAATGCCTCGGCAATGCGGTCGATGCCATCAAGGAAGTCGGCGGAACGATGTTCGTCTGCGCCGACCACGGCAACTGCGAGAAGCTGGTTGATTATGAGACCGGCGCACCGTATACCGCACACACGACGAACCCGGTGCCGTTTATTCTCGTGAATTATGAGAAGGGCGTGGGGCTGCGCGAGAACGGCGTGTTGGCTGACATCATCCCGACTCTGATTGACATCATGGGGGAGAAGCAGCCGAAAGAAATGACCGGAAAGAGCCTTCTGGTGAAGGAAGACTAAACGCAGAAGGAAAGCTTAACGCGAAAGGAAAGCTGACACGGTAAGCTTAACGCGGAAGGAAAACTTAACGTCAAGGGAAAGCCTGACGCGGAAGGAAAGCAAAACGTTGCCGCAGTAAAATTCATCGGGCCGTTCGGAATCGTTCAGCCGATTCCGGGCGGCCTTTTCATGCCGGGGCTGCGTGTAGGGCGGCCCTTTCGATTGCCAGGGCTAATAGCGCGGTCTTCTCATGCCATGGCTGATAGGACGATCGTCTTCTCATGCCGAGATTGACAAGCGGCAGCAGTCGGAGCATAATAACCGTATTAATGGTATTAGTACAGTTGGGCAGGAACGCGCCACGCTTCCGCCGGCAGCCGGATCGGGCCCGGATTCTGGCAGAGCGTGGCACCCGGATTTTGTGGCGGATTCAGAAGGAAAGGCAGAGCCGGAAGACGTTCCCGCCATTGGAGCACAGGCATGCTGATTCAGCTTGATTACAGGGACGGACGTCCCATATACGAACAGATTACGGAGAGCATCAAGCGTCTGATTCTGATGGATGCCCTCGCTCCGGATGAGAAGCTGCAGTCGGTCAGAAGTCTGGCTATGGAGCTTTCCACCAATCCGAACACAGTGCAGCGGGCATACACCGAGCTGGAGCGGCAGGGCTTTATCTACACGGTGCCGGGACGCGGAAATTTTGTCGCGGACAGCGCTGGGCTGAAGGAGGAGCGAAAGCAGGAGCTCAGAGGGAAGCTGCAGAGGATCCTGAGGGAAGCAGCTGAGATGGGCATACCGCGGGAGGAACTGCTCCGGGATCTGTGAGAGAAAACGGATTGCACGTGTAACGCGGCACATGGGGCAAAACGATATTCACGGGTTTTGCCTTCCTATTTTGCCATAATGGGGTATCAGAATGATTGAAACAATGGATGTGACGAAATCGTTTGGCGGCCGGCACACCGGAGAACCGGAGGTGGAGGCGGTGAACCGTGTCACGCTGGAGATCCGGGATCAGGAGGTATTCGGTCTCATCGGGACAAACGGCGCCGGGAAATCCACGCTGATGCGGATGATGTGCGGCGTACTCAGGCAGGATGCCGGCACAATTCTGGTGGACCACGAGCCGGTCTATGACAATCCGGATGCGAAGAAACGAGTTTTCTTCATTCCCGACGAGCCGTATTTCTTTGCCAATGCCACACCGGCAGACATGGAAGATTATTATGCGCGGGTATATCCAACCTTTGACAAAACCCGCTTTACCCGCTACCGGCAGGATTTCGGCCTTGATCCGGAGCGTCGGATCAGCGGGTTTTCGAAGGGAATGAAGAAGCAGCTCGCCGTCATCCTTGGGGTGAGTTCCGGCTGCCGCTATCTGCTGTGCGATGAAACATTTGACGGTCTTGATCCGGTGATGCGGCAGGGCGTGAAATCGGTGTTCGCCGAGGAAATGGCGGAGCGGGGACTGACTCCGGTAATTTCTTCCCACAATCTCCGGGAGCTGGAGGATTTCTGTGATCACGTCGGGCTGCTGCACAAGGGCGGCGTTCTGCTGTCCGAGGACATCGAGGCAATGAAGCTGAACATTCAGAAGATTCAGTGTGTGTTCCGGGAGGACGGAGACGCGGAGGAGGCCTTAAAAGGACTCCAGGTTCTGAATCACGTGGCGCGCGGCCATCTTCATACCATCACGGTTCGCGGCACGCGGGAGGAGATGGAACAGCATTTCCGTGAATACGAGATGATATTCTTCGAAATTCTTCCGCTGACGCTGGAAGAAGTCTTCATCAGTGAAACGGAGGTTGTGGGCTATGATGTCAAAAAGTTCATACTCGGTTAAGGATATGCTCAGGAGCCGCATCTGGACACTCGCCCTGAGCTTCGTGACCTTCTTCCTTTATGACGTCGCCGGCACGGCAGCGAATATTCTCCGCATCCATAATTATGCCGATGTCTATCAGTACACCGCCATGCAGCGGCGGAGCGAGGTTCTGAGCGAGGTCAGCAAGTGGCTCGGGGTCCGGCAGTATTTCGGATGGATCGTGGTGATCGTTCTCGCTGTGGTGACCGGCATCAGCGGATACGCCTGGATGGATAACCGGCAGAAGACAGACTTTTTCGAGAGCCAGCCGGTCCGGCGCTCCGTGCGGTTCTGGAAAATTTACTTCAGCGGACTGCTAGTGTTTCTCATCCCTGCGGTTCTGTGCCTCGGCGCGGGACTCCTGACTGCGGCGGCGATGGGATGCATGACAAGCGGCATCATGCTTGATGCCTGGGTGGAGCTTGTCCGTCTGTTTATTCTGTATGCCGGTGTTTACGCTATCTCTGTGCTGGCGGCAATGTGGACGGGCAACGCGATTGTCTGCGCCGCTGCCACGGGCGTCCTTCTTCTCTACGAACCGGCGCTGGCATATCTCCTGCGGAGCCTGAAGCAGCAGTTTCTGGTCACATACTACGCAGCGGGGACGGTGGAAAAACCGCTTTTTTCTCCTGTTGTCAATTATATGCTTCTGACGCTCCCCGGATTCTTTACTTCCAATTTCTCGCGGGTGACGGGCATTGATGCGGATTACACCAACCCAAGTACCGTGAATTTTGTGCGGAGCTGTGTCCGGAGTGTCTGGAAGTATGATGTTCTGACTTTGGCCGTGACTGCTGCGGTGACGGCAATCGCTTTTCTCAGCCATCAGAAGCGTCGGAGCGAGGATGCGGGCAGTGCGGTTGTCTTTGCTCCAGTGCGGGTGATCACAAAGCTTGCGGTGGCCACGCTGGGCGGTCTGTATGCCGGACTGGGGATGATGAATCTCTTTGCCTCCGGCCGGTCTCACTCCACGCTTGTCATCAGCATCGTCTTCATCTTGATCACCGTCATGCTGCTGTCCGCTGTGATCCAGATCATCTATGACTTCAATTTCCGATCCTTTATGCGCGGCGCATGGTCCATGGCGGCGGCAGGGATCGCGGCTGTCGCGGTGTTTCTGATGTTCCGGGGAGACGTGCTCGGATATGACCGGTATGTCCCGAAGGACAGCGAGGTGGGAAGCGCTGCGATCGTCAATTACGGCGGAGTGGCCATGACCGATTTTGCGGAAGACGGAAGTGCGATCTATGACGGTGTGGAGGCCGCTTCCCACTACATGATGCTGACTGACATCGCAGATGTCACTTCTCTCGCAAGGATGGGCCAGGAATATACCATAAATCATCAGATGGATGGAGAGAACACTGCTACCACCGCACCGAAGCAGACGACTTATCAGATTGTGGTGCTCTATCGGATGAAAAACGGGCGCAGGATTTACCGCCAGTTCACGATTCCGGCCGACACGGATGCATCCCTGCTTGACCGGATCACCTCGTCGGAGGAATATCGCAAGGGATATTTCAACTTCCTGCATGACGAGGGGTATCTCAATTTCACCACGGATGGAAGAATCACCTACGACAGCGAATGGAATGCGGACTGGGCAGGCAGCAATGGAAACTCCGGCATTTCGGATGAGGATTATGCGGGGCTGAAAAAGGCTCTTTCAAAGGATGCCGCTCAGTATTGTTACTCGAAGGCCCGGGAGGAGGGGCCGATCGGTATGATTCAGCTCGCACGGAGGAAACCGGGCAGCGGCATGGCCGGGAATACATCGGATGACACAACGGACAGTCTCTCCATTCTGGTCTATCCGTTCTATCAAAATACGATCCAGTGGCTGAAGGATGCCGGAATCTGGTCGGAACCGGTTCCATCCGCAGGAGAGGTGAGCCAGTTCACAGTCACGGATTACAATATCGCGGCGCTTCGCGGGGAGAAGTCAGATTCCGGAGATATCAGCGGCGCATCGGTATCGGTGTCCTATACGGAACCGGATCAGATCGCCCGGCTCCTGCAGTCCTCAGTCAACCTTTATGCCGGGTACAGCGGCTGGTACCTTTTTGATGAGGATGCAGGGGATTACACCATCGATGTGAAAACCGCGGACGGCAGCAGTGCTTCTCTTGGTTTCAGGGACGACAAAATCCCCGCCTTCGTGCGGCAGGATCTTTTGAACAAGGCGGATCAGGAATAAGCCGGAATCGGTCGCTTGCAATGGCACCCTGTGTGTGGTACTTTATTAAGGATGCAGCACAGATTTTGCTGCAGAGGAACCCGAAAGACGGATTCCACAGACTGAAACGGAAAAGAGTGGAGTTAACCCATGAGTATTGCACGTTGGATTGTTACGATTGTCCTGATCGCTGTCAGTGTGCTGCTTTCTGTCATTATTCTGATGCAGGAAGGCAAGGATCAGGGACTTGGCGCCATCAGCGGCGTTGCCGAGACATACTGGGGCAAGAACAAGGGCCGTTCGATGGAGGGGTTTCTGGTGAAGTTCACGGTCTTCCTCTCGGTGATGTTCTTCGTCCTCTCCGTGCTTCTGAACATGAATCTGTTCTGATCGGCATGAGGGGACTACATTCCGTGTCAGAGATTTCTGCGGCAGGTACTTCAGTCTGCTGCATGATCTGCGCCGCGGAAACAGGATTAAATCAGACGGGGCGCTCCTTCGGTATCTGAGAAGGGACGTCCCTTTCTTGTGCGCAGGGATGATCGCCATAGGAAGTGGCAGAGGCGCGGGCGCGAGGGCAAATGACAGGTGGCGCCGCCAGATGCGCGGAGCGTCACGGGGCGGAATGTCCCGTGCACGGGATGCCCATGCGGGTATATTTTGAGCGCGGATGCTGCAGAAAATGCGGCAAGGGAGCAGATATGAAGTACAAGAAGTCGATGGAGCTGCATCTTCAGAAGGAAAAGAAACAGCACAGAGAGAAGAAAAAATCCGTTCACATGGAGGGAACCTTCCAGAGCAATACCCGGGGATTTGGTTTTGTCGTGGTGGACGGGATCGAGAGTGATCTTTATATTCCGCAGGGGATGACCGGAAACGCCTTTTATGGCGACGTGGTGGAAGTCCGCCTGCTGCCCGGATATGACCCCAGGCTGGTGGAGCAATATCAGGCGTTTCACGCAGAAAACAGAGAGAAAGATGAAGCGGACCCCGACGGGACGAAGCGGAAAGAGGAAAAGGAGGACAGCGGGCAGAAAGCAGCCGCCGCACATGGCAGGAAAATTCATCCATCGCGGCGCACAGAGGCTGCGGTTGTCCGGATCGTACGCCACACGGTGACAACTGTCGTAGGGACCTGCCGCAGAGACGGACGCCATGCGATTGTGGTACCGGACAATCACCATATTCCATTTGACATCACGGTGCAGCCGGAGCAGTCGCTGCCCGCGGAGGATGGGCAGAAGGTTGTGCTGACAATCGAGGACTACGGATCAGCCGGACAGAGCGCCTCCGGCCGCATCACGGAGGTGCTCGGCAGCATGGACGACCCGGGCGTGGACGTCCTGAGCATCGTCCGCGCCATGGATCTGCCGGAGGCATTCCCGGAGGATGTAAGGCGCGAGGCGGCCGCCCTGCCGGACCATGTGGAGACCCGGCACTTCACCAAACGGGGCGGCTTTGAAGACCTGCGCAGGACGCTGACGGTCACCATTGACGGGGAGGATACAAAGGATATCGACGATGCGGTGTCCCTCACGCGCACGAAGGACGGTCTGTGGGAGCTCGGTGTTCATATTGCGGACGTGAGCCGCTATGTCACGGAGGGGAGCGCCCTCGACCGGGAGGCTCTGAACCGGACGACCAGTATTTATCTGGTGGACCGCGTCATCCCGATGCTGCCGACAGAGCTGTCGAACGGCATCTGTTCCCTGAACGAGGGGGAGGACCGCCTTGCGCTCTCCTGCATCATGGATATCGACGGACAGGGCAGCGTGGTGCGCTATCGGATCACGGAGTCAAAAATCCACTCGGATGCCCGTCTCACCTACACCGGCGTGCATGCTGTCCTGACACAGGGAGATACCACAGAAATCAGCGATCATCTGAAGCGGCAGGGCATGAAGCGGGGCGTCAGACAGAAGACAGAGGCGATCGCTTCGATGCTGGTGGAGATGGAGAAGCTTTCTGAAATTCTGTCGAGGGCGAGAGCTGCCAGAGGCGCCATCGATTTTGACACGCCGGAGGCAAAGATTATTCTGGATGAGAACGGCAGGCCTGTGGAAATCAAACAGTATGAGAGCACGGAAGCCAATCTCCTGATCGAGAATTTCATGCTGATGGCAAATGAGACGGTCGCGCGTCACTGCTGCGGTCTGGAGCTGCCTTTCGTCTATCGGAGCCACGGGGAACCGGACCCGGACAAAATCGATGATCTCGCACGCCTCCTCTCAAACCTTGGCATCCGGACGGAGATAGGAAAAAAAGAGGAGAAGGGGCGCAGGGTGAAGCCCGGCGACATTCGGAATGTGATGGAGCGGATCAAGGGCATGCCGGAGGAGGCGACGCTCACCCGCATGACGCTCCGTTCCATGCAGCAGGCAAAATATACAACGGAGTGCAAGGGACACTTCGGCCTTGCGCTTCGGTATTACTGCCATTTCACTTCCCCGATCCGCAGGTATCCGGATCTGCAGATCCACCGCATCATCCGCGAAAATATCGCGGGGAAGGGTCTTTCCGGCAAACGCACCAGGCACTACGAGGAAATTCTTCCGGAGGTGTGCGCAAGGTCCTCCGCCGGAGAGAGGCGCGCGGACGACGCGGAGCGGCAGACGGAGAAGCTGAAGAAGTGCGAGTACATGGCGGGGCATATCGGAGAGTCCGCCATCGGCGTGGTGTCCGGTCTGACCACCTGGGGGATGTATGTGGAACTGCCGAATACGGTGGAGGGGCTGGTTCCCATGGCGTGCCTCTTCGATGATTACTATGTTTTTGATGAGAAATCCTATATACTGAGGGGCGAGCGCACGCACAAGACCTACAGCCTGGGCGATCCCGTGCGGATCAAAGTGGCGGCGGTCGATACGGTGGCGCGCACCATCGATTTTGTCCCGGACACGGGAGATGCGGACGGCCGGCAGGCGCAGGCGGCCCGACGGACACAGGAGCAGAGCACGGATTATGGCACAGGCAAAGGAGCCGCTAAAGCTCATCGCAAATAATAAAAAGGCATATCACGATTATTTCATCCTGGAAAAATATGAATGCGGCATCGAGCTGTTCGGCACGGAGGTGAAATCCCTGCGGCAGGGAAAATGCAGCATCAAGGAGGCATATGTTGACATCCGCGGCGGAGAGGTCTTTGTCTGCGGGATGAATATCAGCCCCTATGAGCATGGGAATATCATGAACAAGGATCCGCTCCGGGAGAGAAAGCTTCTTCTGCATAAGAGCGAGATTATGAAGCTTCTGGGGCAGATTCAGACAAAGGGATTCACGCTTGTGCCGCTTGAGGTGTATTTCCGGAATGGCCGGGTAAAGGTGGAGATCGGTCTTGCCAAAGGCAAGAAGCTCTATGATAAACGCGAGGACAAGAGAAAGAAGGACGTGAGCCGCGAGACGGAGCGTGATTACAAGGTGACGCTGAAAGGGTAGGCTGTGACGAAGAGGAGATCATTTCCGGTGCTGCTGTTCCTTCTCCTGCAGTCAGCACTGATGGCGCTCTGCGTCTTTACCTCGAGGCCGGACAGGCACTGGCGGGAATGGGGAGCACAGGAGAAACAATATGAAGCGCTCGCCGTCTCCATGGCAGAGGGGAAGCTGTGGCTGCCGGAGACGGTTCCGGACTCTCTCTTGACACTGGACAACCCGTATGACCCGGCCAGACGCGCTGCCGCCTCGGCGCAGAGCGGGGATGCCTATCCGGTGGATGTGGCACTCTATGAGGGACATTATTATGTCTACTTCGGGATTGTGCCGGAGCTGCTGTTCTTCCTGCCGTTCCGGCTGATGACAGGACACACGCTGCCGACCTGGGTGCCGGTTCTGTTCTGCGCGGTCCTGACGGTGCCGGGTGCTTTTCTCCTGGTGCGGGAGCTGTCCGGCGGGGAGAAGAGAAAAGAGAAAATCAGGGCAGAGCGGCATCCCGGCTGGACCCTTTTTGGAACAGCGGTATTTCTTGCGTCTTCCGGACTTCCGTTTCTTGCGGCTTTTCCCTCCACATACACGATGCCGGTGGTGGCGGCGCTCTGCCTCGGCGTGTGGGGCCTTTATGCCTGGATGCGGCGGCATTATGTGGCAGGCTCGGTGCTTCTGTCTCTGATCATCGGCTGCCGACCGCAGATGGCGGCGGTTCTGCTTCTGGCGTTCCCGCTCTTCCGGGAGGAAATCCGGGACGGGATATTTTTCCGGAGAACCGCGGAGAGCATGCGGCGCACCTTCACGGTGATCCTGCCATTTCTACTGACCGGAGGAATCGTGCTCTGGTATAATGCGGCGCGTTTTGGCAGTCCGTTCGAATTCGGATATCGCTACCTGCTCACCTCTTCGAACCTGACGAAACAGTCTGTGACGGCGGGAAAGGTGCTGGCAGGTATCTGGTATGAGCTGCTGTGCCCGATGCGGCTGTCGCCGGTCTTCCCTTGGGTGCAGGAGGTGCCGGTGCCGGATGCGCTTCGACAGTCCTTTTATATTGAGCCGCTGGTCGGAGGGTGCCTTGCGATGTACCCGGTTCTGCTGACGGCGTTCGTCGTGCTGCGGAGGCGCGCCTGCGCACCGGAAAGGCAGCCCGGCGGAAATGAGCTTGAAGTGGGCCGGGTGAGCCTGTTTCTGGCTGCAGCCGTTGCTGCGGCAGACATTGTGTCAGCGGGCATTTCGCAGAGATATATGGCAGATTACTGCTGGCTTTTATGTATCCCGGCGGTTCTGGCGCTGCGGACTGCTTTGGAGGAGGCACCTCAGGGATCACGGATTGCCAGTGCCACCCGGATCTGGTTTGTTCTGTCCGGTCTCTTCAGCCTGCTCACGGGGTATGGCTGTCTGCTCTCGGACGGACGGTATTTTGCCATGCGGCAGACAAATCCGGCGGTCTTTGAGGCGCTGTCGCGGTTCTTTTCGATGGGAACAGGCATCCGCCTGTGATATACTGATGAAGCCATCCTTCACGAGGGATGGACGGTCATATTTTGAGAGGAGATTTCCAGTGCCTATTCAGATCAACAGCTTCATGGGTAAATTCGGCTTTTTCGCGAGGCAGCACTTCTCAAAGCTTGCCAGCGACGCCTATCTGAGACTGCAGTTCCGCACGAGGGGAGAGCAGCAGAAGGCCTATATCAATTATTTTCTGCATTCAGACCCGGTTCCGATGCCGAATGTTGTCAATATTGAGACGATCAACCGCTGCAACAGCACGTGTGCGTTCTGCACGGCAAACGTACATGCGGAGAAGCGGCCGCTTCGTCGTATGGACGAGGAGCTTTACCACAGCATCATCGATCAGCTTGCCGACTGGGGATATCAGGGTCATCTCACGCTGTATGGAAACAATGAACCCTGGCTTGATCCACGTATCGTCGAGCTTCATCGCTATGCAAGGGAGAAGCTGCCGGACTGTTTCATTTTCATGTCCACGAACGGCCTGATGCTGACGCTGGATCAGGTAAGGGCGATTCAGCCTTATATCAACCAGCTGATCATCAACAATTATGACATGAAGTATGCGCTTCACCGCAATATTCAGGAAATCTATGATTATGTAAAGGCGCATCCGGAGGAATTCAAGGATCTCGACATTCAGATCCAGATGCGCTATCTGCAGGAGGTGCTGACAAACCGGGCAGGCTCGGCACCGAACAAGAAGGCGACGGAGAAGGTCATCACGGAGACCTGTCTGCTGCCGTTCACGGATATGTGGATTATGCCGAACGGAAAGATGGGACTATGCTGCTGCGATAACTTCGAGGTCACGGATTTTGCCGATCTGACGAAGGTGCCGCTAAAGGAGGCCTGGTCCGGGGAGGCGATCATGGAGGTCCGCCGCAGGATCGCGGAGGGCAGACAGAACTATGATTTCTGCCGTCACTGCGACTTCATCGACGCGGGATTCCGCATGAATCTGGTGAAGAATATCCTGGAGCACGGGCAGGAGGCGGCCAACCGGGTCGGCGGAAACGAGAGCATGGAAGTACTGCACCGAAATTAAATCATACAAGTGCTGCACCGAAACAAAATCACACTTGCCTCGGAACGGGCAGATGTCATATAATAATCTCTCCAGATGGGCCAGTAAAGGTTTCGACAGGGGTCCGGAACGTGGAGAAGCTATCCGAATGCAAGGGCGTAACCCGGCAAAATAAAAATAAACGCTAACGACAACGAATTAGCACTCGCAGCCTGAGCGCTGCGCGCCTCCGGAGAATCACTCACAGTTTTCCGATCTGGCGTCATGAATGTGGGAAACGACTGCGGCTAAGCTTTGCACTGCAGGGCGTATCATGAAGCTACCAAACCTGTATGGCTGTCTGCTTCCGTACAGGATGCGGGAAGGGAAGCCGGCATGCCGGCCTCGCAATAACAGACTACGATAGTAGAAGGACACCGGAGGGGCTTTTGGACGCGGGTTCGATTCCCGCCTGGTCCACTGTTATCAGGGCATTCCGCACCGTATTCCAGGAGACGTCGAATACGGTGCTTTTTTTATAGAATACTGAAATGACGGGAGGAAATCATGGATCCGATCCGTGTGATGGATGTAAAGGAATCAATTCTGCAGGACAATGACGAGCGGGCGGAGGCGGTCCGCCGGGAGCTGCGGGAGAAGAAGGTCTTTCTGCTCAATCTGATGGGGTCGCCCGGCGCGGGCAAGACAACCACGCTGGTCAGCACGATCCGTGCCCTGCGGGACGAGTTCCGGATCGGCGTTATGGAGGCGGACGTGGACAGCGATGTCGATGCCCGCGCAGTGCAGGAGGCTGGCGCGGAGGCGATCCAGCTTCATACCGGCGGCATGTGCCACCTGGACGCCGAGATGACCAGAGAGGGCCTCTCCGGTCTGGTGCCGGACGGCTTCGATCTCATCGTGATAGAGAATGTCGGCAATCTTGTCTGCCCTGCGGAATTTGACGTGGGACAGGCGAAGCGCGCGATGATTCTGTCTGTGCCGGAGGGGGATGACAAGCCGCTCAAATATCCCCTGATGTTTGAGGTCGCGGATATCATCCTGCTTGGCAAAATAGATACGGCAGCATATTTTGATTTTGACCGGGAGGCATTTGAGAGGAATGTGCGCCTCCGCAATCCGGACGTGCCGATTCTTCCCTGCTCCGCCAGAACGGGGGAGGGGATGGAGGCGTGGTATGAATGGCTCCGCGGAGAGATCCGCTCGTACAGAAAGGCGTGTGAACAGTGAACGAGAATGCAATCCCCGCACAGTATGAAGTGCTTCGCCGGGAGTTTCTGCCGGATATCGGCTCGGAGGCAGTTCTGCTGCGCCACATCAAAAGCGGCGCCAGAGTGCTTCTGATGCCGAATGATGATGACAACAAGGTATTTTACATCGGGTTCCGCACACCGCCCAGGGATTCCACGGGAGTGGCCCATATCATCGAACACACTGTTCTGAACGGCTCGCGTGACTTTCCAGTCAAGGATCCGTTCCGGGAGCTCGCCAAGGGTTCCCTCAACACGTTTCTCAATGCGATGACCTATCCGGACAAGACGGTATATCCGGTGGCAAGCTGCAACGAAAAGGATTTTGCCAATCTGTGCCATGTATATCTCGATGCCGTGTTTCATCCCAACATTTATCAGGAGAAACGGATCTTCGAGCAGGAGGGCTGGCACTATGAGCATGACGAGCAGGGGAGACTTACGGTCAACGGCGTCGTCTTCAATGAGATGAAGGGAGCGATGTCTTCCCCGGATGATGTGCTGGAGAACGCCGTGTATGCGTCGCTATTCCCGGACACGACCTACGCGATGGTGTCCGGCGGAGATCCGGCTGTGATTCCTTCCCTCACTTATGAGGCATATCTTGATTTCCACCGGAGGTACTATCATCCGTCGAACAGCTTTCTCTTCCTCTACGGAAATCTCGACATGAACGAGCGTCTTTCCTGGATGGATGAGCAATATCTGTCCCAGTATGATGCGCAGCCGGTGGACAGCCGGATCGCGGCACAGCCTGCCTTCCGGACACCGGCATGCGCTGATGTGCCGTACTCGCTGATGGCGGAGGAGGACCCTGCGGACAAGACCTTCTATGCCTACAGTGTGGTTCTGCCGGGGCGGAATGCGAAGTTCGACGCCGCATTCCGCGTGCTGGATTATGTTCTGTGTGACGCGGAGGGCGCGCCGCTCCGGCGTGCGCTGGAGGAGGCGGGCATCGGCGAGGATGTGGCGAGCCTTTACGAAAACGGCGTGAATCAGCCTGTCTGGACCCTCACGGCAAAATACGCGGCAGCAGGGCAGCAGAAGGCGTTTGAGGAAGTTGTGCGCGGCGCGCTGCAGGAGATCGCAGACCACGGCTTCGACCGGGAGGCGCTGCTCGCCGGCATCAATTATCACGAATTCCGGTACCGGGAGGCGGATTTCGGTTCTTATCCCAAGGGACTGATCTTCGGACTTTCGGCACTGGATTCCTGGCTCTATGACGAAAATGCGCCATGGCTCTATCTCACGGAGGGTCGAATCTATGAGGAACTGAGAGATGCGGTGTCGGGCGGGTATTTTGAATCCCTGATCAGAACCTGGTATCTCGACAATCCGCACCGCAGCATGGTGACGCTCCGCCCGGAGCCAGGCAGACAGGAGAGGCTGGACAGGGAGGCTGCGGAGAAGCTGTCCGCACTGGAGGCCTCCATGAGTCCTGAGGAGAAGGCCGGAATTGCCGCGGAGGAGCAGCGCCTCAGGGAGTATCATGACACGCCGGATGATCCGGAGATGATCCGCAGGATTCCGCTTCTGGAGCGGTCAGACCTGCGGCATGAGGCGCTGCCATTCCGGAATGAGATGAAGAAGCTCACGCCGGACGGAGGGTGCATCCTGCTCAGCCATCCGGTTTTTGCAGGCGGGATCAATTATGTCACGCTCTGCTTTGACATTCGCAAAATTCCGCAGCGGTTCTACCCGTATCTTGTTGTGCTCAGGACGGTGTTTGCGGCGCTGTCGACGAAGGATCATTCTTATGCGGCGCTGAACAGCCAGATCAATATTCACACCGGCGGAATCAATGCTTCTGTCGTCACGTACGCATCGGAGCAGCATCCGGAGCAATACCGGTTTCAGTTTGAAGTGGCGGTGCGGATGCTGCAGAAGAATCTGCCGGAGGCGTTCTCTCTTCTGAAGGAAATTCTCACGGAGACGGATTACACGGACACGAAGCGGATACGGAGACTCCTCGAGGAGGAGCGTTCCGCCATGCGTCAGGATCTGCCGATGTCCGGGCACGCCACGGCGCTGACTCGGGCGCAGGCCCATTTCCTCGAAACCGGTGTGATTCAGGATGATATGAACGGAATCGGCGCTTACCGGTTTCTCTGCCGTATTCTGGATTCCGGAGAGATCTCTCTGGAGGAGGTATCACAGACGCTGCAGGAGATGGCCGGCTGGATCTTCACGCCGGAGCATCTGACGCTCATTGATACAACGGCAGCCGCCGGGGACTGCGAAGCGGTCACGCCGCAGGCGCTGGCACTCCGCGCATCTCTCGCTGATATGGAGAGGCGGCGCCTTGAGGATCACAGCTCTGTCAGCGGGATGCCGGATGAGGCGCCTTTCCGCGTTTCTCTCCGGACCGGCCGGGAGGCATTTACCGCCGCGGGCGGCGTGCAGTATGTATGTGAGGCGGGCGACTATCTGCGGCAGGGGCTGCCTTTCCACGGCGCGCTGAGAGTGCTGCGCGTGATTCTGGGCTACGATTATCTCTGGATCAGACTGCGCGATCAGGGAGGCGCCTATGGCTGCATGGGCGGTTTCACCAGGGAGGGCTGCGGGTATTTTGTCACGTTCCGCGATCCGCATCTCGGTCGGACGCTCAGGGTGTTTGACGGCGTCCCGGAGGCGGTGCGCCGGTTCTCGGCGGATGAACGGACGATGACACAGTATGTCATCGGCGCGGTGAGCGCCATGGATCTGCCGATGACGCCGTCTGCGTTCGGGCGGTACAGCATGGCCTGCTATCTGTCCGATGTGTCCATGGAACGGATACAGCAGTATCGGGATGAGGTCCTTGCCTGCACGCAGGAGGATATCCGCTCCCTTGCGGATTACGCCAGTGCCTCGCTCCGGAACAGCGCGCTGGTCGTCATCGGCAGCCCGGAGAAAATCCGGGAGCACGGGGAACGGTTTGACCGGGTGGAAGCGCTGCTTTAGAGGAGCAGCATCGGTGCTCACGCACCGGCTGCCGCATTCGGCAAAACCGCATTCGCGGATTTTGCCTCAGCGGGGTATAGATATGGCAAAAGCCGGATTTGTAACTATCATCGGAAAACCGAACGTTGGAAAATCGACACTGATGAATACGCTGATCGGCCAGAAGCTCGCTATCACAAGCTACCGGCCGCAGACGACCAGAAAGCAGATGCGGACGGTGTACACGGACGAGCGCGGGCAGATCGTGTTCCTTGATACGCCGGGCATGCTGCGCGGCGGGTCGGAGGATCTGACGGCCAGGGACGCGGCGCGTCTCTCGGACGGAACACCCTCGAAGCTGCCGCCATCGTTCGCGAAGGGGGCGGGGATCAGCGATCTGTGCCGGACAAAGCTCGGAGGGTACATGGAGCTCGCCGCGGAGAGCACGCTGAAGGAGGCGGATCTGATCCTTCTGCTTGTGGAGGCTGGAAACGGCGCCATCATCCGTCCGCAGGATCAGGCGGTTCTGGATCTCCTGAAAAGTCCGGAGGCCGGGATACACACGCCGGTGTTCCTCGTCATCAACAAGGTTGATGCGGTCAAAAAAACACGGATTCTGGAGTATATCGAGACATATCGGAAGGCATTTCCGTTCCGGGAGATCATTCCGGTCAGCGCCAGAACGGGAAAAGGCAGGGATGAGCTGCTGTCCGCTATTTTCCAGATTCTTCCGGAGGGCGAGCCGTTCTATGACGAGGATACGGTCACGGATGAGAAGGAACGTGACATCGTGGCGGAGATCATCCGGGAAAAGACGCTTCGCCTGCTGCAGGATGAGGTGCCGCACGGCATCGCTGTCATCGTCGACTCGATGAAATACCGCGAGGGACGCAGCGGGACGATCTGCGATATTTCTGCCAGTATCATCACGGAGAAGGACAGCCACAAGGGTATCATCATCGGCAGAAACGGAGAGATGCTGAAGAAAATCGGCACCGCGGCGCGGACGGATATCGAGAATCTGATCGATACGCATGTGAATCTGAAGCTGTGGGTCAAGGTGCGAAAGGACTGGCGAGACAAGGAATCGGATCTTTCCGCTTACGGATACCGGTTCAAGGATCTGAAGAACTGAGGGGTGTCCGTTCCCTGGCAAACTGCCGCGGGAAACGCGGCATGAGGAGAGCTGTGAGAGAAGAGGATGCCGAGAAATTTTCCGGAATTGTGCTCCAGGCCGCCCCGGCGGGGGAGTACGACCGGAGGGTGGTGCTGCTCACCAGAGAGGCAGGGCGCATTGCCTGCTTCGCGAGGCGCGCCAGAAGGCAGGGAAATCCGCTGATGGCTGCGACCTCTCCCTTTGCCTTCGGCCTGTTCCGGGTGATCCGCGGGCGAAGTGCGGATGTGCTTCTTGACGCGGAAATATCGAATTATTTTGAACCGCTCCGCAGGGACCCGGAGGCGGCCGCGTTCGGCTGCTACTTTCTTGAAATCTGTGAGTTTATCACGCGGGAAAATAATGATGAGGCGTCGCTTCTTCTGCTGCTGTATGTGAGCCTTCTCGCGCTGGAAAAGGAGACGATCCCGAACCGGCTGGTGCGTGCGGTGTTTGAGATACGCACCATTGTCACGGAGGGAGAATATCCGGGCCTCACCGCGGAGGAGGAGCAGCATCTGAGTGCGGACGCGCTGCGGGCACATGCGTTTCTGACGCAGGCGCCGCTGCAGCGCCTTTATACGTTTGCTGTCTCGGAACAGGTGCTGCAGCAGCTCGAATGGCTGGCTGCGCGGAAGTGCAGGACTTATTTCCGGCATGATTTTCCGTCTCTCAGGGTACTGGAGACGCTGATGCGCGACTCTTGCACCGGAGACGACGTGAGGATATAATTTTGATCTATGGGCATTTATCTGGCGTTCCGGTACAATCCATGAGGTGGCCCTGATGAGAAAGGCGGCAGCAATCATTCTGGCGGTATCGCTTCTGGCGGTGCTGGCCGCCGGCTGCGGGAAGAAGAGCACAGCCGGAAAGGCGGAAGAGGAGCTGTTCTCCTTTGAAAAGAACGGTTCCGTGACAGTGACCAGCGTGGAATCCTTTGATCAGGATTACTACAGCAGCGCGGAACTTTCCGACATGGCGGACAGCGAGATCAGCGCATATAATGCGTCGAACGGAAGCGATGCGGTGAGAAAGAAAAAGCTCGCGGTGAAAGACGGCCATGCAGAGCTGATCTGTGTATATCGGACTGCGGAGGATTACTGCCGGTTCAACGAGGAGCGGCTGTATTATGGAACGGTCGGCGGTGCCAGCATGAGCAGCGTGGATCTCACTCCGCTTCTGGGGCAGAAGGAGCTTCCGCGCGGGAAAAATGCGCTCACCAGCGAGGACCTCGACCGAATGGAGAATGACCCGATGATCGTGATGTTCGGGCCGGCACGGGTCCGGACAGACCGGAGAATCCGTTACTGCACAGGCAATGTGCAGCCGGTGGATGACAGAAATGCCGTGATATCGGATACTGCGTCGGAGTCTAATCCGGCGCTGATCATATTGCATCAATAACTGGAGGAGAGACAGTCATGGAGAAAACGATGGACAAAATCGTAAATCTGTGCGGCAGCCGCGGTTTCATTTATCCCGGCTCGCAGATTTACGGCGGACTTTCCAATACATGGGATTACGGCCCGCTCGGCGTGGAGCTGAAGAATAATGTCAAGAAGGCGTGGTGGAAAAAATTCGTGCAGGAATCCCCGCAGAATGTCGGCGTTGACTGTGCCATCCTGATGAACCCGAAGACCTGGGTCGCCTCCGGCCATCTCGCCGGCTTCTCCGATCCGCTGATGGACTGTAAGTCCTGCGGCGAGCGCTTCCGCGCCGATAACCTGATCGAGGATTACGCGAAGGAGCACGACATGACGCTAGACAGCAGTGTCGACGGCTGGTCCAACGATGAGATGATGAGCTTCATCAACAAGTTCAAGGTACCCTGCCCGTCCTGCGGCGGTTTCCACTGGACGGACATCCGCCAGTTCAATCTGATGTTCAAGACCTTCCAGGGTGTCACGGAGGATTCCTCCAATACGATCTATCTGCGCCCGGAGACGGCGCAGGGCATCTTCGTCAATTTCAAGAATGTCCAGAGAACGTCCCGCAAGAAGCTGCCGTTCGGCATCTGCCAGATCGGAAAGTCGTTCCGCAACGAGATCACGCCCGGCAATTTCACGTTTCGCACACGCGAGTTTGAGCAGATGGAGATGGAATTCTTCTGCAAGCCGGACACAGACCTCGAGTGGTTTCAGTACTGGAAGGATTTCAGCTGGAAGTGGCTGCTGTCCCTCGGGCTTGACGAGAAGCATCTGCGTTTCCGCGACCACGACAAGGCCGAGCTGGCCTTCTATTCCAAGGCGACCTCCGACATTGAGTACACGTTCCCCTTCGGCGACTGGGGAGAGCTCTGGGGCATTGCGGACCGCACCAACTACGATCTGTCTCAGCATCAGAAGGTATCCGGCGAGGACCTTTCGTATTTTGATGACGAGACCGGCGAGCGTTATATTCCTTACGTCATCGAGCCGTCTCTCGGCTGCGACCGTGTGACACTTGCCTTCCTGTGTGAGGCCTATGATGAGGAGACGCTGGAGGGCGGCGACGTGCGCACAGTCCTTCACTTCCATCCGGCCCTTGCTCCGGTCAAGATCGCTGTGCTTCCGCTGTCAAAGAAGCTGAATGAGGGAGCGGAGAAGATCTACACCGAGCTCTCGAAGTACTATAACTGTGAGTTCGACGACCGCGGCGCCATCGGCAAACGGTATCGCAGAGAGGACGAGATCGGCACGCCTTACTGCATCTGCTATGATTTTGACTCGGAGAACGACGGGCAGGTCACGATCCGCGACCGCGATACGATGCAGCAGGTCCGCATCCCGATTGCGGAGCTCCGTCAGTGGTTTGACGACAAGTTTGACTTCTGAGAAAGGCTTTGAGACACAATGAAATATTACGGCGTGAATGAACTGCGGGAGATGTTTCTCAGTTTCTTCGAGGAGAAGGGATGCCTGAGACTGAACAGTTTCTCGCTGGTTCCGCATAATGACACTTCGCTACTGATTATCAATTCCGGCATGGCACCGATGAAGCCCTGGTTCACGGGGCAGGAGATCCCGCCGAGACGGCGCGTCACAACCTGCCAGAAGTGCATCCGGACCGGAGACCTGGAAAATGTCGGCAAAACGGCGCGGCACGGCACCTATTTTGAGATGCTGGGCAATTTCTCCTTCGGAGACTATTTCAAGAAGGAGGCGATTCCGTGGGCCTGGGAATTTCTGACCGAGCGGGTCGGTCTCGATCCGGAGCGGCTGTACCCGTCCGTGTACCTGGATGACGACGAGGCCTACAACATCTGGCTGAACGACATCCATGTGCCGGCTGATCACATCTACAAGTTCGGCAAGGAGGACAACTTCTGGGAGCATGGTTCAGGACCTTGCGGTCCCTGCTCCGAGATTTACTATGACCGCGGAGAAAAGTACGGAAACGGGCCGGAGGATGTCATGGGCGGTGAGGGCGACCGCTACATGGAGGTCTGGAATATCGTATTCTCCCAGTTCAACAATGACGGGCACGGCAATTACACGGATCTGGTCCAGAAGAACATTGATACCGGCATGGGCCTCGAGCGGCTCGCGGTCGCAGTGCAGGATGTGGGTTCCATTTTTGACGTGGATACGCTGAAGAGCCTGCGGGATCTGATCTGTGAGCTGGCCGGCGGGATTGGATATGAGCAGGACGGGACGTATGACACCGACGTCTCTGTCCGAATCTGCACCGATCATGCGCGCGCCATGACCTTCATGATCTCCGACGGCATCATGCCCTCGAACAATGGCAGGGGCTATGTCCTCCGCCGCATCATCCGCCGCGCGGTCCGTCACGGCAGAAAACTCGGCATTCAGGGTTCGTTCCTGCCGACGCTGGCGGAGCGTGTCATCGAGACCTCGAAGGACGGCTATCCGGAGCTCGAGGAGAAGAAGGAGTTTATCCTGAATGTCATCCGGGCGGAAGAGGAGAAGTTTGACAAAACCTACGAGGCGGGCATGGAGATCCTTGCATCCATGGAGGACGAGCTCCGGGCTGCAGGGCAGACGAGGCTGAGCGGCGAGAATGCCTTCAAGCTGTACGATACGTTCGGCTTCCCGCTCGACAATACGAAGGAGATTCTTGCGGAGAACGGCTTCTCCGTGGACGAGGAGGCTTTCGACGCGGCGATGAAGCACCAGAAGGAGGCCGCGCGGGAGGACCGCAGAAAATCCGGCAAGGCAGCGACCTATATGGGCGCCGCAGCCACCGTATACGAAGATATGGACCCGTCGGTGAATTCCACATTTGTCGGCTATGACAACCTGGAGGCGGAGAGCCGCATCGTCGCCATGGCGGCGTTCGCAGACCCGGACTCCGGCGACGAGGATGCCGTCGCGGAAGCGCTCTCCGATGGACAGAGAGGCGCCATTATCACCAGCGAGACACCTTTCTACGGCACAATGGGCGGCCAGATCGGCGACAAGGGACTGATTGTCCTCACGACAAGCTACCAGGAGGCTGGCGGCATCAAGGCAAGCGCCGAGGAGATCGCAAAGGAAGCAGCACTCGGCAAAGGCGCTGTTACGTTCGTGGTGGAATCCACGGAGCATGTGGCCGGCGGCAAAATCGCACACATCGGTCATGTCGTATCCGGCATGTTCAAGCTCGGTGACACAGTCACGCTGAAGGTGGATGCGGCCAACCGCAGGGCAATCTGCCGGAATCACTCGGCGACTCACCTCCTTCAAAAGGCTCTCCGCGAGGTGCTTGGAGCACACGTCGAACAGGCCGGGTCATATCAGGATGCGGAGCGCACCCGTTTTGACTTCTCGCACTTCCAGGCGATGACGCCGGAGGAGCTGCAGAAGGTTGAGAATCTGGTCAATGAGAAAATCGCGGAAGGACTTCCGGTGACGACACAGATCATGTCTGTCGATGAGGCGAAGAAGACCGGCGCGATGGCTCTGTTCGGGGAAAAATACGGGGACAAAGTCCGCGTGGTTTCTATGGGAGATTTTTCAAAGGAACTATGCGGCGGAACGCATGTGAAGAACACGTTGGAGATCGGCTCGTTCAAGATCCTTTCGGAGAGCGGCGTGGCTGCCGGCGTCCGCCGGATTGAGGCTCTGACCGGAGATAATGTGCGGCGTTATTATGAGAATCTGGAAAAGGAACTCTATGCGGCGTCTGATCTCGTGAAGGCGACGCCTGCAACACTTTCCGATCACATCAGAAAGCTGCAGGAGGAACTCAAAGCAGCCCGGGCGGAGAATGAGTCGCTCAGGGCGAAGCAGGCGGAGAACGCGCTGGGCAATGTCCTGGATCAGGTAAAGGAG
>Ga0256406_1002513_pt1 | contig 25600 bp, 21 predicted proteins | sample RumenRJG_03DNA_FD_185986 | JGI IMG/M metagenome (GOLD analysis project Ga0256406, IMG submission 185986) | Bovine rumen microbial communities from Lethbridge, Alberta, Canada - RJG_03 | ecosystem: Host-associated > Mammals > Digestive system > Stomach > Rumen | place: Canada: Alberta | collected...
ACCACACGTTTCTTTCCCTCCATCTACCCGTCACATTTATCCCACGCATTTCCGTGTAGTAATAGGACTTCGGCTTGTATTGCAGTCTTATCCACGCGTGAGACCTCGTATGTGCTTCCTGTACGTCAGGCCAGAGGTTTGCCCACGGGTTAGTACTTTCCCCGCATCCGGCTTCCTTCAGATTCCATCTCGCGATGGACACCCTTGCCTTCGGCTATATCCTTCCCACTACCGGGTGGATTCTGGACTTACACCAGTTAGAAACGTGCGCCGCCGAGCGCACCAGCAAAAAACGCCCGCACCGTTTCTGGTGCGGACGCAGTCTTACTTATTCTTACTTTCTTCTGCTGTTTCCTTACTCAGGCGCGGATCTCACGGCTCATGAAGGCGATGTAGGCTGCTGCAAAGCAGCCGCACATGACCGCCACCATGACCACGACCTGCGGCCAGACAAGCAGCATGCTCTGTCCAAACGACAGGTAGCCTGCAATCGCGCCGACGTACTGATCCATCGTCGTGATGCCAACCGAGCGGACGTTCGGGTTGAGGATCGTCGAGATCACCTCGGAGTAGAGGTAATACGGCGATACCCGGTTCAGCCCCAGCTGCAGGTTGTAGTTCTTCATCGTGTTGAAGTACGCGTTCATGCCGTCTGTCGGATACAGGGCGTTTGCGACGTTCGTCGCAATGAGGTTCATGAACAGCGTCAGGCACAGCCAGATGGCGAGCGCGATGATCGCGCTGGTTGCCGCATGCGTGTTCACCACCGAAAGGAACGTGGAGAATGCAAGCCACATGCAGATGTAGATCGCCGTGATGAGAAGGTACATGAGAATTCTCGCGACCTCCTCGCCCTCGGGGACAAGGCCTGTCCGGATAAGTCCCACGCCGCAGACGATGCCGCCCATGGCGAACACCGTGATGACAACGCAGGTTGCCTGTGCAAGGAACTTCGCATTGATGATCGTATCACGGTAGATCGGCTGGGATGCCAGGCTGATCAGCGTGCCCTGGGACTTCTCGTTGCTGACGGAATCAAATCCGAGTCCGATGCCGACCAGGGGCCCCAGAAAGGCCATGAAGGTTGCAAAGGAGTAGATCGAATCCGATCCTGTCGTAAACAGCTTCAGGAAGTTGAAGCCGTTGCTCTTTGAAATGGCGTCCGCCATGTTCTGGATGGCGGCGTTTAAGGACACCACCATGACGAACAGCAGCAGGAAGAACAGAATCAGCATGCGCCAGCTCGTCAGGCAGTCGCACAGCTCCTTCCGGTAGAGAACGGCAAATCCGTGGCGGTTTGCCTGCCTTGCCTCCAGGGAATCGGTGGAGGGCTTTTCCTTCGGCTGTTTTTCCTTTTGCTCAGCCGTTTTGTTTTTTATCAGCGCGTTCACCTTCCTCACCTGCTTTCTCAAAGTACTTTCTGTAGATCTCCTCGAGCTGTCCGCCGGACTGGTGCATGTCGAGGAGCGTGATGTTGTTCATGACAAGCATTGCGAAGATCTCGCGGCGAAGGTCGCGGCTCGACTCGACGCGGATTACGCCGTCGGCGGTAAGCTCCACGACGTTTGCCCCGTCAATTGCACGGATCCTGTCGCAGACGATCTTCTTGTCGTCCTCACTCCCGTCGATCTGCAGGGACAGAATGTAGAGTCCGCTCTCCTGGAGCTGGCGCCCTAGGTCATCGATGGCGCCGCAGGCGATGAGCTTTCCCTTGACGAAGATGCCGACCCGGTCGCAGATCTGCTGCACCTGGTAGAGCTCATGGGACGAGAGCAGAACGGTTCTGCCGTCTTTTGTCGAGAGCGTCTTGATGAGCTCTGTCAGCTCGCGCATGCCCTCGGGGTCGATGCCGAGCGTCGGCTCGTCCATGATGATGATCTCGGGATCCTTCATGAGGACGTTCGCGATGCCAAGGCGCTGTCTCATGCCTCTCGAATATCCGCTGGTCTTTCGGTCTGCCGCAAAGGTCATGCCGACACGATCCAGAAGCGAATCCGCAAGGTCCTTCGCCTCTTTCCTTCCAAGACCGTTCATCTCTCCGGTGAACACGAGGTTTTCAAACCCGGTCATGTCCGGATAGAACCCGACGTTGTCGGGAAGGTAGCCTACGATCTTCTTGACACCGACGGGGTTTCTCGAGCAGTCGATGCCGTCGATGAAGGCCCTGCCGGACGTGGGCTGTGTGAGTCCCAAAAGCATCAGGGTGGTTGTCGTCTTGCCGGCGCCGTTGGGCCCTAGCAGTCCGAACACCTCGCCCTTTCGAATCGACAGGTTCAGGTGATCAACGGCCGTCACCTCTCCGTACTGCTTGACCAGGTTTTTGGTGATAATGATATTTTCTGCCATGGTCTCCTCCCGTACCTGTTTCGATCAGTGTCTTCCGAACTTTCTGATGACCCAGAGGAGAGCGGCAACGATGGCGGCGATGATGACAACGCCGACAATGCCCCATGCCGTGGAGCTGGTGCAGGTCACACGGAAGGCAGCGGTGGTACTGGCTGCGTTGTCATCGGTGGATGCTGCGACATCGAGCTCATAGTCGCCGGCAAGCGTGGAGTCCGCGGGCGTCACGGTCATCGTGACGTTCTTGGTGGCACCTGCTGCCAGGGAGTCGATGGTGGAATCGGAGAACTCGACCGTCCAGTCGGTGGGCGTCGTGCTCGTCGAGAGGTTGATGTTGGTCAGATCGATGTTGCCGGAGTTCGTGACGGTCAGCGTGACCTGTGTGGGCTTGTTGATGGCCGCATCGAAGGAGAGCGACTGGCTGGACGTCGTGATGGTCAGGCCGTAGGTACCGGTGATCGTGACCTTCAGGTCCTGGGAGAGGTTCTCGCTTGCGGAGACTGCCGTGAACGGAATCGTGTAGTCGCCGGCCTGTACATCATCGGGCGGCGTGATCGTGACGGTCATGGTCTTGGAGGCTCTTGCGTCGACATCAATCGATGCGACCTGCGTGCTCTCGCCGGACGGGACGATCTTGACCTGCCAGCCATCCGGTGCGGAGGCGTTCAGGCTGTAGGACTGGGATTCTGCGGAGTTGTTCTGAATGGTGGTGTTGAAGGTGAAGGCAGTGCCCGATGCGCCCTCCTGCTCGGAGTAATCCGCGCTCAGGGTGCTGGCGCCGGTCTCCTGCTCGGAGACGGTCAGGTTCAGGGTAAGGGTCGAGGTCGTGCCGTTCGCGGTGCCGGTCAGAACGACCTGGTAAGTGCCGTTCTTTGCATCGTCGGGCACGGTCAGATAGAAGGATGCGGCGGCATCGTTCTCGCCGTTCTTGACGTAGACATCGGTGATGGAGTTGCCGTCGCCGTCAAAGTAGCCGGTCCAGCCGTCCGGAAGGGACTTTGCGGCAAGCTCCACGTCCACCGGATCCTCACTTGCCGAATACATGTCCAGATCGAAGCTGACGGTATTGCCCGCCTGAACGGTACGGCCCGGATACTGCGTCGTCATGGTGAAGGCCGACGCGGCGTGAGAAGGCAGTACGGATGCCACAAGTGTCACGACCAGGATGCCGATCGACACAAGGGCAAGAAACGACTGTGTCAGATTTTTTGCTTTGGTTTTCATTTCCTATCCCTCCGAAATTCTGATAGTGCAGACGGCAGGGGCCTGGAATGATTTTTTCCCTGCCCCTGCCGACGACTAACAATCTAAAGTAGATAGCTGAAACGAAGCTGAAAGAATTTGAGGTTTCACAGAATCGTCACAGTTCACGTTGTCAGACTACATATTCCGGAACTGAAAAAGCCGCAGCGAACATGCTGCGGCTTTTCAGATAACCTTATTGTTTTTCAGTCGCTTCCGAAGCGCCCTGTGCAATCCGGTTCTTCCGGCGCCTCCGGTCCGGGCTCTTTGCCGGTACCTCCTGGGGCTTCGGGGCCTCGTCCATGACCTCCAGATGATACCCCACCATGCGGACTGCGACGATCTTCACGTCCGATCCGATCCGGCGAAGCTTCTTGCGGAGGAACACGATGTAGGCCTCCACGTTGTTCTGCACGGCATCGCTCTCATAGCCCCAGACGCGGTTTAATATCGCCTCCTTGGAGATGTTGTTCGCGCCTGCGCGCATCAGAAGGCGCATGACGTCAAACTCCTTCTGGGAGAGGCGCTCCCTCGTCCCCTGTGCCCGAAGACACACGCTGTTGAGGTCAAGCTCCGTATTGCCGAAGCGCAGGACGTCCACCTGATCCTTTTCCCTGCGGATCAGCGCCTGCACCACGCTGGAGAGCTCATTCCCGTCCACCGGCTTTGACAGACAGTAGTCTGCCCCCGCCTTCAGGGCGTCAATCCGTGCGCTCACCTTGTCGGAGCTGCCTCCCGTGAGCATCAGGATCGGCACGCCGACACGGCGGCTTCGCAGCTGCCTTGCAATATCAAGGCCCGACATCTGCGGCAGCTCCTCGTCCACGATCGCAAGGTCGTAGATATCCCGGACGGCCTTCTCGAGGCCTGTCACGCCGTCTTCTGCCACCTCGTTCTGGTAGCCCATCGCATTGAGCTGCAGGCGGATCGGCTCTTCAATCGACTGTTCTGATTCCATGACTAAAACTCTCATTGTCGTCACCTTATTTCTTCTGCATTCGAAACACTCCCCTTCACCCTGTATTTCATTATCCGATTGCATCTTATTCTGTCTTCGGCCCCATCCCCGCCTTCCCCGCGAGGTCATCAATGAACTGCTGCGCGGTTCTTCCCGAGAACCCGCCGTGATTCATTTCCCAGATGTTGGCCTGTCTCTTCAGCTCCTCCTCGGAGATTGAAATCTCAGGGTACTTCTTCGCGAGCCCTTCAACGATATTAAAATACTCTTCCTGGTTCGGGCGAAAGTACCCGATGGATACTCCGAAGCGTGCGGAGAGCGAAAGCTTCTCCTGCACGGTGTCGTTGTGGTGAATATCGTTCCTGTCCGCGTCCTGCTTGTCCGACCAGTTCTCCCGGATGAGGTGCCTCCGGTTGCTCGTCGCATAGATCAGCACGTTCTCGGGTCTTGGCTCGAGGCCGCCCTCGATGACCGCCTTCAGGTACTTGTAGTCGGTCTCGAAGTCCTCGAAGGAGAGATCGTCCATGTAGATGATGAACCGGTAGTTTCTCACCTTGATCTCGTTGATGATCCTCGAGAGATCCTTGAACTGGTGCTTGTACACCTCGATCATGCGAAGGCCCCTCGGGTAGTACTCGTTGAGGATGGCCTTGATGGACGTCGACTTTCCGGTTCCGGCATCTCCGTAGAGAAGCACGTTGTTGGCGTGACGCCCTGCCACAAAGGCCTCGGTGTTTGCAACAAGCCTCTTTTTCTGCTCCTCGTAGCCGATCAGGTCGGAGAGCCTCATGTCCCCGGTGTTCGTGATCGGGACAAGGAGCTCGCCATCCTCGGGCGTGTCGCTCACGCGGAAGGCCTTGTTGAGGCCGAACTTCCCGACGCCGTACCTTCTGTAGAAGCCCGTGACCGCATCGTAGAGCTCGTCATCGCTTTTTGCTCCCTCGATGAGCTTCGAGAGCTCCTGCACCTTCTCGGAAACGTTCCGGTTGAAGACGCGCTCGCTCTTGACCACCGCATCGTAGTTCTCGATCGTCGAAAAGCAGGTAAGACCCAGGGTCTTCTCCATCTCGGAGAAGTCGTAGTCAAAGAGCTGCCTGAAGATCCGGAAATCATTCCTTGCAAAGTCGTTGACGGTCCCGTCCTGCGGCCCCGCCTTCTCGGAGACCAGCGTAAACGGCGTCTCCGTCATCGCAAGGAGATAGGCCAGGTAGTTATGCCAGAGGTTGTGATTGAACCCGTAGGTCGTCGCCACATCGAGCAGGCGGTTGATCTCATCGAGGATCTCTCCCGTGAGCTCCTCCCTGCTGTAGTCATTCTGATCAAACCTGCGGCAGATATCCGCAAGGCGGTAGAGAATGCTGTTTTTCCCGATCGCCCGTCGGTAAATGATAAGTTTCGATGTCAGCTGATACATAAAATAGCCTCCATGGACGCTCAAAAAGTCAGAGCGTTTCCTCTTTCAGGGCCTGCACTTCCGCATCGGTCAGCCTTCGGACCTCCCCCTCATGAAGCTCCGGGTCCAGGGACAGGCTTCCCATGGTAAGGCGCTTTAAGGAGAGCACTTTGTTTCCCCTTGCCGCAAACATGCGCTTTACCTGATGATACTTTCCCTCGCGGATCGTCACAAACACATGCTTTGGGCTGTCTCCTTCGACAAGCTTTGCGGGAAGCGCCGTAAAGCCGTCCCCGTCCGCATCCTTCGGGATCACAAGTCCCGCCGCAAAGGCCGCAGGATCACCTGATCCCACCGGCTTTTCGAGCATGACCTCATAGGTCTTGTCGACGTGACGCTTCGGGGAGAGCAGCCTGTGGGAGAGGGCGCCATCGTTCGTGATCAGAAGGAGCCCTGTCGTATCGATATCAAGACGCCCCACCGGGAAGAGGTCCTTCCTGCGGATCTTTGGCAGAAGGTCGAGAACGGTCTTCTGCCTTGGATCCTCCGTTGCGCTGATGACCCCGCAGGGCTTGTTCATTATGAGATACGTCCACTCCTCATAAGGTATGGGCGTACCATCGACAAAAACCGGAGTGTCCGGGGAAACCTGCATCGCGGCATCCTTTGCTGTCGTGCCGTTCACGGTGACCCTCCCCTTCCGGATCATCATGCCGATTTCCTTTCTCGTGCCGATGCTCATGTCGGCCATATACCTGTCCAGGCGCATTTTTTCAGTCCTCCGGCAGCCCCCTGTATAAAAAGAATCCTGTGCGCAGCGGCACACAGGACTTCCTCGAGTGATCTCATTAAAACTGATTGTACAGGATGCAGTACCGTTCTGCAACCGGCTCCACGGGTACTTTGGGACTCATTTTCCGGAGAGCTCTGCGGGCCTGACCGGGTGCTTGAAGTCGGTGTAATCCGCCTCTCCGTGCTTCTCGTAGAGGAACTTCAGGATCACCGGCGTCAGGATCGAGCTCATGATGATGAGCAGGATGACGGAGGTGAAATACTTGGACTCGAGCATGCCGACCGTCAGGCCCTGCTGGGAGACGATGAGCGCGACCTCGCCGCGCGTCATCATGCCGGCACCGATTTTCAGCGAATCCTCTCCGGTAAAGCCGCAGGCCTTTGCGCACAGGCCGCAGCCGATGACCTTGCCGATCATGGCTACTGCGACGAAGGCAAGGGAGAACCACAAAACGTTCAGGTTCAGGTCCCGGATGTTCGTCTGCAGGCCGATGGAGCAGAAGAAGACGGGTCCGAAGAGCATGTAGTTGTTGATATCCATCTTGCGGGCGATGTAATTCGAATCCTGCAGGGAGCAGAGAATGATGCCCGCGCAGTACGCGCCCGTGATGTCCGCAACGCCGAAGTACTTATCCGCGATGTACGCCATGCCAAAGCAAAGGGCCAGGGACAGGATCGGAATACGTCTCGTGTGCGGGTGGCGTCTGTCGAGCCACTTCATGCCGATGTAGCACAGATATCCGACGACGATCGCGAAGGCAAAGAATGCCAGGATCTTTAACAGCACCGAGAAGATGTTCTCGCTCGGATCCCGAAGGCCGATGACAAAGGTCAGCACGATGATACCGAGGACATCATCGATGATGGCCGCCGCGACAATGGTCGTTCCGACCATGCCGTTGAGCTTTCCAAGCTCCTGCAGTGCCTGCACGGTGATGGACACCGAGGTTGCCGTCATGATCGTGCCGATAAACAGCGCGTGATAGAACTGATCGGTGCCGGGCTCTGCAAAGCCGTAGAAGCCCATGAACAGGAGCGTCCCGAGGACCAGCGGCACCAGAACACCGCAGGTCGCGATGAGCGTTGCCTTGAGGCCGCACTTCTTCATCTGCTTTAAGTCTGTCGTAAGTCCTGCGCTGAACATCAGGAGGACGACGCCGATCTCGGCAAGTCCCTTGATGAAGTCGGAATCCGAAACCCAGTTCAGAAGGCTCGGCCCGATAAGAAGACCCGCGACGATCTCACCTGCGACCTGCGGTGCCCTGCACTTTCGTGCCAGGAGTCCGAAGGCCTTTGCAAACAGAATGATAATGGCCAGCTGACGCAGCAAATCCAATGTATCCATATGTATCTCAACCCACTTTCAAATAAGAAAACCTGTCCGGAAAAAGCCGGGCCGTGCATCATCATAGTCCCGTCCCGGGGCAAATGCAAACGAAGAGATGCGGGAAAAACTCCCCGAAGACTCCCTGAAGACTCTTCTTCCGCCCCCGTCAGGCCTTTTTCTCTTCTTCTGCAGGCGCTGTCGCGCTACTCTCCGCCTTCCCGGCCCTTCGTTTTTTCGCTCTCTGGAGCTGGACCAGGATGTAGTCGTGATAGATGAAATCGATGATCGCGGCAAGCGGAATGCCGATCAGGATGCCGACCACGCCCCACATGCGTCCGCAGACGATGATCGAGATGAGGATCCAGATCCCGGGAATCCCCAGGGACCCGCCGTAGAGCTTGGGCTTGATCACATACCCGTCCAGGGTCTGCAGGATCACGGTGAAAATCAGGAACCCAAGGGCATTCCAGGGATTGTAGAGCACCAGGATGAACGCACCGATGGCACCGCCTGCGATCGGTCCGAAGGTCGGCGCGAGGTTCGTCACCCCGACGACCACCGAGATCAGCACCGAATACGGCATGCGGCCGATCGTCATGAAGACGAAGTTTGCAGCGCCCACGATGCAGGCATCGAGCAGCTCGCAGACGATGAACCGGATCAGGATCCTGTTGCAGCGGCTCCAGAAGGAGGCCACCTGCGGGTACTGCCTGTCGGAAAGGCACAGCTGCACGAGGTGCTTGAGCCCGCCCTTCATGTTCTTCTTGTCGAGCAGGAAGTAGATCGCGATGATGAAGCTGATGACCGCGTTCATGACGCCGGAGCCGATGTTGGTCACGGTATTCAGGACACCGCCCGCACCGGAGGAGGAGTTCGTGAGCTTCTCCGTGATGGAGGTCAGGAGCCCCTGACCGGCATTCATGATGTCGTTGATATCGATATTGAAGGAAGCGGCCTTCTCCTGGACCATATCCAGGAAGTCGGAGATGTTCTTTGCGTAGAGACCGATGTTGCTGATCAGGGTCGTCACCGAATCGATCAGCTGCGGGATCAGGGCGACGAAGAGAAGAATGATGAGCACAAGAAACAGCACGATCGTCAGGGCCGTGGAAAGGTTCCAGGCAAGATGCTCGCGCCTTTCCCGCATCTTCCGGAAGAGACTGTTGTAGAGCGCCTTGTCAAAGGGATTGAGGATGTAGGCGATCACAAGTCCCAGGATCACCGGCTGTACATAGGAAAACAGGGCCGCAATGCCCTTCCCCAGGACGTTCAGGTGGGCCAGGATCACGTACAGGACGACGGCCGTGCAAAGCGCCGCCGCATAGGTCTTCCATCGACTGTCAAGTTTCGGTTCTTTTTTCAAAATGGACCTCTTCGTATCTAATCTAACCTTCCAAAAAGAGATGTAACCTCTTTCATGGCGCATTGGCTTCATTGTGGCACACCATCCCGTAAATGGCAAACGGCAGGAAATGTAAAATCAGCACGAAAACCGACGGAAACAGGTATAAAAATTCGCCCGCAGACACAATCAGCTACCGGCCTGTGCCCTGCATGTTTCCCTCTGCCGCATTCCCCTTTTGGTAAATGTCATCCCATGTATCTTCCTGCAGCCACTCATCGTCCGGAGGTATCTTCGAAGCATCAGTGGAAGCGTCACACAGTTCTTTCCTGTTGTTTTCCAGAAAGGTTTCGAACTCTTTTATCGTTTTGGCAGTATCCATAAAAACGCCTCTTTCGGACTTATAATCGGCCGGCAACCGTTATGATACGGGCTCTCTTTTGTTTCCTCAACCATGTTCTCTGATTGTGTTCAAAACTTCCTGTCCCGGGTCCTGGAAAGTTGTGTTTTTTCTGTGTCCTTGGCATTGTCCCGGGGCTCTTTCCTGTCTTCCATTGTATAATGGTCACCGGTTTCTTTTCCTCAAAATAGTGTAAAAGAAAACAGAAGGAGAGGTATCTTTTATGAAAACCGTATTCCGGTATCTGAAGCGCTACCGGGTGCAGAGCATCCTGGCACCCGTCTTCAAGATGCTCGAGGCCCTGATGGACCTCATCGTCCCCCTCGTCGTCGCGGACATCATCGACGTCGGCATCGCCGGCGGGAACCGTCCGTACATCTATCAGCGGATCGTCCTGCTGATCTTCCTGGCCCTGCTCGGCATGCTCTTCTCGTTCACGGCCCAGTACTTTGCGGCAAGGGCGAGCGTGGGTGCAACGACCCTTCTTCGTCAGGACCTGTTCGACCATATCGAATCCCTCTCCTATACCCAGATCGATTTCCTCGGCACCTCGACCCTCATCACCCGCATGACGAGTGACTGCAACCAGGTCCAGACCGGCCTGAACATGGCTCTGCGCCTGCTGCTGCGAAGCCCGTTCATCGTCTTCGGCGCGATGATCATGGCCTTTACGATCGATGTGAGGTGCGCCCTGATCTTTGCCGTCGCGATCCCTGTCCTTGCCGTCGTGGTCCTTGGCATCATGCTCGGCACCATCCCGATGTACAAGAACTCCCAGGCGCAGCTCGATGTCATCCTGAACCGCACCAGAGAGAACCTGACCGGTGTCCGTGTCCTTCGCGCCTTCTGCAAGGAGGACGAGGAAGTCCAGCGCTTTGATGAGGAGAACAGCACCCTCACGAAGATGAACGAGAAGGTCGGCCGCATTTCCGCCCTCCTCAATCCCCTCTCCTATTTCCTGATTCAGCTCGCCACCATCATCCTGATCCAGGCAGGCGCCGTCCGCGTGAACCTCGGCGCCCTGCAGCAGGGCGATGTCGTCGCCCTCTACAACTACATGGCCCAGATCGTCGTCGAGCTGATAAAGCTCGCAAGCCTCATCATCACGATCAACCGCGCGATCGCATCGGCAGAGCGTGTGAGCAAGGTCCTTTCGACCGAGCCTGACATGACCTACCCTGCGACCTCGAAGGCATTCCCTGATACCGATGAGGCGGTTTCCTTCGACCACGTGCACCTTGCCTATCAGGGCGCCGGTGCCGAGAGCCTGACGGACATCTCCTTCACCGCAAAGAAGGGACAGACGATCGGCATCATCGGCGGCACGGGCTCCGGCAAGTCGAGCCTTGTCAACCTGATCCCCCGCTTCTACGATGCAACCGGCGGGAGCGTAAAAATCGGCGGCGTCGATGTCAAGGACCTCGCAAGGAAAGATCTTGTAAACCTGATCGGTGTCGTCCCCCAGAAGGCACAGCTCTTCCAGGGAACCATCCGCGACAACTTAAAGCTCGGGAATGAGAGCGCCAGCGATGCGGAGCTGAACGAAGCCCTTGTCGCGGCACAGGCAAAGGAAGTCGTCGACAAAAAGGACGGCGGACTTGACGCCATGGTGGAGCAGAGCGGCCGGAACTTCTCCGGCGGGCAGAAGCAGCGCCTTACGATCGCAAGGGCCCTTGCAAAGCACCCGAAGATCCTGATCCTCGACGACTCCGCCTCCGCCCTCGACTTTGCAACCGAGGCGGCGCTCCGGAAGGCCATCGGAAAGCTCACCGGCACCACGGTCTTTCTCGTCTCCCAGCGCACAACCTCTGTCAAACATGCGGATCAGATCCTCGTCCTCGACGACGGAACGCTCGCCGGAAAGGGGACCCATGAGGAACTCATGAAGACCTGCCCGGTCTACCAGGAGATCTACTACTCCCAGTTCCCGGAGGAAAGGAAGGAGGCAAAGGCATGAATACGAACAAGGGGAAAAATAAAGGCACCCTGATGAAGGTGCTCAACTACATCGGCCGCTACCGGCTGCTGCTTCTTGTCTCCGTCATCCTTGCGGCGCTCACCGTGATCCTGCAGCTCTACATCCCGAACCTGTTCGGCGATGCGATCGATGCGATTGTCGGCAAAAACGCCGTGGACTTTGCGACGGTGTCCCTGTACCTGAAAGATATCCTCATCTGGCTGTGCCTCTGCTCCATCGCGACCTGGGTGATGAACATCGTAAACAACCGCCTCGCCTACCGCGTGGTGCAGGATCTACGGGGCCAGGCGATTAGGCACATCCAGGTGCTGCCGCTCTCGTACCTCGATGCCCACTCCTCCGGCGATATCGTAAGCCGTGTCATCGCGGACGCGGACCAGCTCTCCGACGGCCTGCTCCTCGGATTCTCGTCGCTCTTTTCGGGCGTCGTCACCATCGTCGTGACACTGATATTCATGTTTCGAAGAAGCGTCTCGATCACGCTTCTCGTGATCGTCCTGACACCGCTCTCCTTCTTTGTGGCGCGCTTCATCTCGACCCACTCCTACAAGATGTTCCGGAAGCAGTCCGAGACAAGGGGTGCGCAGACAGCGCTCATCGAAGAGATGATCGGCCAGCAGAAGGTGGTCAGGGCCTTCGGATATGAGAGCACGGCATCGAAGCGCTTTGATTCCGTCAACAAAGACCTCGAGGACTGCTCCTGGAAGGCAACGTTTTATTCCAGCCTTACCAACCCCGCAACCCGCTTTGTCAACAGCGTGATCTACGCCGTGGTCGCCCTGACGGGATCGCTCCAGATCCTGAACGGGAACCTCACGGTCGGCGGCCTGTCGGTTCTGCTCTCCTATGCAAACCAGTACACGAAGCCCTTCAACGACATCTCCTCCGTCGTAACCGAGCTCCAGAACGCCCTTGCCTGCGCATCGAGAATCTTCGAGCTCCTCGAGACGGCTCCCGAAAGTGCCGATCCGAAGGAGACTTTGGGCGATGCGAAGGGCGCCATCGACATCGAGGACGTTGCGTTCTCCTATGACAAGGAAAAGCACCTCATCGAGCACTTCAACCTGCACGCAAAGCCCGGCATGAATATCGCTCTCGTCGGCCCCACGGGCTGCGGAAAGACGACCTTCATCAACCTTCTGATGCGCTTCTATGACGTCGATGCGGGAAGCATCAAGGTCGACGGGACAGATATCCGGAGTGTCTCCAGAAAGTCCCTTCGAAAGAACTACGGCATGGTCCTGCAGGAGACCTGGCTTCGAAACGACACGGTCCGGGGCAACATCACGATCGGAAAGCCTGACGCCACCGATGACGAGATCATCGAGGCCGCAAAGGCAGCCCACAGCTGGGAGTTCATCAGGCGTCTGCCGAAGGGTCTTGATACGACCATCACGGACGAGGATCTCTCCCAGGGACAGAAACAGCTCCTTTGCATCACGAGAGTCATGCTGTGCCTGCCTCCGATGCTGATCCTTGATGAAGCAACCTCCAACATCGATACCCGCACCGAGGTACAGATTCAGGATGCCTTCCACCGCCTGATGCAGGGCAGGACGAGCTTTATCGTCGCCCACCGTCTCTCCACCATTCGCTCCGCCGATGTGATCCTCGTCATGAAGGACGGCAGGATCATTGAGCAGGGAACGCACGACGAACTGCTGAAGAAGGGCGGCTTCTACTCCACCCTCTACAACTCCCAGTTCCAGGGAGCAGACTAAAGCAGGAAAGCCCGAAACAGAACAGTAAGACACGAAAAGGGAACAGCCCTGCAGAACAGACTGCAGCGGCTGTTCCCTTTTTCTGTACGATTTTGGGAGAGGGTCCCGTACAACAACAGGATTCTTTTAAAAACAACACATCCTTATTCTTTTAAGCCCCTGAAAAAGCCCGTACATCCAGCCTTTCTTCGCCTCTCTTCTGTACGGATCCGGGACATCTGCCGGACGGATCCGGGAGAACTTAAGGGTGATCCTGGGCTCTGTCCTGTACAGATCCGGGATCAGAATCCGGCCCGTTCCCTGTACCCTGAAGGGACGATCTCCGGACAGGTCCGGGAGAAGATCCGGCCCGTTTCCGGATCCCGAATTTGTCCTGAACTTTGAAACTTCCGGCCGGATTCGGGATCCCATCTCCCGAAAGTTACCGGAAGTTCCCCCTGCCCTCCCCTTCCGGTCCGTTTCCTGTTTTGTGCACTTTTACTTCTGTACGATTTCGGGACGATTCTCTCCCGGATGCGTACAGGAGAAACTCCATTTCCTGTACAGTTCTGGGACGTGCATCCCGGAATCGTACAGGACTGAACCGGGGATTTTACGAACTTCTGTACAGAAACGGGATCTTTCATCCCGATCCTGTACAGGGTTCGGTGGGGGAAATTCGTTCCGTCCAGGGGCTCATTTCTGAGAGTTCTGCCGTTGTTCCGGGTCTCCTGCATCGATTACAATACGGGAAGTTCCGGTAATTGCCGGGAGAAGTTCAGCACAGATGTGGGGTATCGTCATGGGGGATAACGCAAAAGAGGAGCTCGCCGAGAACCGCGATCTCCAGATGTACTACAGCAAATCGAATCAGCTGATCAACGCAAAGGGCAGATCGTCGGCTCTGAATCTCAAGCTCTTTGCCATCGCCATCCGCGCGGCACGGATCAACCCGTCCGACGGACAGATCGTCGCGGTGATCCCGGGGATGACGCTGCGGCGGATCCTCGGGTCCAACTCGAACTCGTTCTACGATCAGATCAAGGCCGTGATCAAGCCCGTCTCACCGAGTACGCCCTCTCTTCTTGACTGGCGGCTCTACCTTGAGGACGATGCCTCCCAGCACATCGAGGGCATCAACATCGTGACCCATGCGACCTTCGTGAACGGCACGCTGACGATCGTCCTGAACAAGGAGCTGGAGTCGCAGCTCTTCCACTTAAAGAGCAACTACACGATTTTAAGCCTTACCGACGTCGTAAAGCTCAAGAGCGCCTACTCGATCAAGCTCTATGAGATCTTCAAGTCCCGCATGGACCGGGAGATGGCAACGACCAGGAACGCCGGGCCGTACCTCATCTCCTACGATCTCGATGAGCTCAAGCAGGAGCTTGGCATCGAGGATCCGTCCGTCCCGGTGACGGAGATCCGGAAAAAGAAGAGCGGTCCCACGCACCGCAGGGACATCTACGCCGAGTACTCCGAGTTTCGCCGCAGGGTCCTCGACAAGGCAAAGGAGGAGCTGAACCAGTGCACCTCGGTGTTCATGGAATACCGGCCGGTGCGATCCGGCAAGGGCGGACGGGTCGTCGCCGTGGAGTTCACCCTGACCCGCCAGGCGCCGCAGGAAGAGGTTCCGGCAGCAGGGGCACCGGCAAAGACCCTTTCGGAAAACGACAGGATGGAGGTCATGGACCTTGTCCTTGGCCTGATCCCCGGAAAGATCTCCCTTCGGGACGTCAAGGCGATCTGCGAGGCCGCGGACTACGACGAGGGAAGAATCCGGAAGGCCATCGACGCGTCAAGGCGGACCGGCCGAATCGAGAACCTCACCGGGTGGCTGATTTCCGCCATCAGAAACGGGTACGAGGCACCGGAGAAGAGCTCCGAAAAGGAGAACCGCTCCTCCGCAAACCGCTTCAACCGCTATCCCCAGAACAGCTACGACTTCGAGGCGCTGGAGAAGTTCCTCAGGGAACAGCAGCCCTGATATAAAAATGAGATACAAAAACTCCTGTACAGATCCGGGATCCGGTCCCGTTTCCGTACAGGAGTCTTTTTATGTCTTCTATTCTTCTGTTCTTCAGTCGAGCATGTCGGCGATGTCGTAGATCAGCTTTTCGCTCTTCTCCCAGCCAAGGCAGGGATCCGTGATGGACTTGCCGTAGACGCCCTCACCGATCTTCTGATTGCCATCCTCGAGATAGCTCTCGATCATGAGTCCCTTGACAAAGCCCTGCAGCTCCGGTGCCACGTGGATGGAGTGGAGCACGTCCTTTGCGATGCGGATCTGCTCCAGATACTTCTTTCCGGAGTTGTTGTGGTTGCAGTCGACGATGACCGCCGGATTCTTGAGGCCGAGCTCGTCGTACTTGTCCTTGAGTCCCCGCAGATCCTCGTAGTGGTAGTTCGGGAAGCTGTTGCCGTAGCGGTCGACATAGCCGCGCAGGATGGCGTGGGCCATCGGGTTGCCGGTGGTGTGGACCTCCCAGTTGCGGTAGACGAAGGTCTGCTCGCTCTGGGCGGCGATGATGGAGTTGAGCATGACGGAGATGTCACCGCCGGTGGGGTTCTTCATGCCCGCCGGGATGCCGATACCGCTCGCGACCATGCGGTGCTGCTGATTCTCCACGGATCTGGCGCCGATTGCCACGTAGGCCAGAAGATCCGACAGGTACCGGTGGTTCTCCGGGTAGAGCATCTCCTCGGCACAGGTAAAACCCGTCTCCTTCACGACGCGGGTGTGCAGCTCGCGGATGGCGATGATGCCGGCGAGCATGTCCTCACCCTTCTCCGGATCCGGCTGGTGCAGCATGCCCTTGTAGCCGACGCCCTTGGTTCTGGGCTTATTCGTATAGCAGCGGGGGATGATGAAGATCTTGTCCTTTACCTTCTCCTGCACCTTCACGAGGCGGTTCATATAGTCGAGCACCGCATCCTCGCGGTCTGCGGAGCACGGTCCGATGATGAGCAGGAACCGTTTGTCTCTTCCATAGAAGATGTCCTCGATCTCACGGTCGCGCTCTTCCTTGATCTTTGCCACTTCCGCGGGAAGCGGGAACTCCTTTTTCAGATCCGCCGGAATCGGAAGCTTGCGGCGGAACTCCATCTGCATTTCCATCTGTGATACCCTCTCTGCTGTTTTCTGTTTCATCGTCACTTTAACGCGTCAACGTGTAAAACTATACCACACGGATCGAACATCGCCAACCCCGCTCCATGAGAATTTCGGTGTTTTCGCTGTGCTTTCCCGCAAGGCATGCTAAAATGATTTCGTACGCAGTAGTATACCACGGAAGACGATACGCTACGAAAGGAACGTCTGCGCCTGAACTTTTGATGAAACATTGGGAGGATGATACACGTATGAAAAAGAAACTTGCAGCGATTCTGACCTCGCTCGCCCTTGCCTGCACCATCACCGCAGCCCTGCCGGCAACCGGCGTACAGGCAGCCAGTGTGAAGCTCACCGACGGCACGACGGTTGACGGGACTCCGATTGCCGCCTGGGTTGCCGACGGCTCCACCGCAACGCTCTTAAAGCTCAACTCGCAGGCCGGCGCCTTTGACGTCGTCCTCGACTCGAAGACGGACTACGGCAAGACCAAGTACGTCGTTCCGGGCGAGGTCATCGTCCTCGACCTGTATGTCGGCTCCGACAACCTCTTCCACGCGGCAAAGATCGAGCAGAACACGACGAACGCCAACGTCTCCGGCGCCGTTGCGGTCAGCACGGACATCGCAAAGGCCGCAGAGAGCGCCGCTGCCCAGACGACAGCGACCAAGCCCGCAACAACCACCACAACCACTGCCACCACCCAGAACGTGTCCTACGCGACGGGCACCATAGGCTCCAAGTCCGAGAACAACCTGATCTACCTCAACGTCACGAACCAGGGCACGATGCAGATCAAGCTCGATGCGAACACCGACATGTCGAACGGCAAGGTTGCCCTCATCGGCTCCACCTACAAGGTCGGCTTCTACAACGGGGGCGATGGCTACCTGCATGCGGCATCCCTCTACTATCTCGGGGATTCCTCCCTTGCCAATGCAAACGGCAACGCGGGCACCGTGGTCGAGGATCTCTACGGCACCGTCAAGAGCGCAGACATGAACATGATGACGATCTCCATCCAGAGTGACTCCGACATGAAGGTCAAGCTCGATGCGAACACCGATACCTCCGGCTGCCGGGTTCTGGGCGCCGGATTCAAGATCAAATTCTCGGTGCAGGGGTCTGTTGACGGATACCTGCATGCAACGAAGATCACCGACACCGTGACGCCCACCGTCACGACCACCGAGGGCAGCATGGGAGACAAGGGCACGATCGCAAATCCGGCTGAGACGACCTACATCACCGGCACGCCGACCGCAGACTCCACCGATGACCTGATGCAGATCTCCGTGAACGGCCAGCTCATGAAGGTGCGCCTCGACTCCAACACGAAGTACTATCACTGCTCCGCAATCCGTCCGGGCTACACCCACTACCTGCACGTCTACGTCGGTACCGACGGCTACATGCATGCGGCTGATGTCCAGCCGATGGACCGCTATGCGGGCGACGGCTCCAAGATCAACACGAACTCGACCGCAACCTTCACCGGCAAGGTGCAGTCGAACACGGTGAATGATACGCTCTACCTCAAGGACAGCACGGGCTCCGTCATGACGATCAGGCTCGACACGACCTGCGACTGCACGGGTGCAAGAATCCTTCGCGATAACCGTGAGATCGTGGTCCGCTGCGGACATGGCTCCGACGGCTACTGGCACGCAATGTCGATCGCCAAGAAGTGATAAAATTCAGCTGGAACCTCAGGGGAGGACAGGGAAACCTGGCCTCCCTTTTGCATGGAAGAAAACAAAGAACAAGAGAAATCAGAAAAGGTAAAGAAGAACACGAGAGAGAAGGAGGAAAAGCAAATGACAGAAGAAGACCTGAACCGCGACGATGCCTGGGCACTGCTGTGCCGGTACAATAAGGATCACTTCCACCGCCAGCACGCGCTGACAATGGAGGGCGTGATGAGATGGTACGCCAATGACCAGGGGTACGGGGATGAGGCGGATTTCTGGGCGATCGCCGGCATGCTGCACGACCTTGATTTCGAACAGTGGCCACAGCAGCACTGCGTAAAGGAGATGGAGATGCTAAGGGAGGCCGGCTATCCCGAGAGACTGATCCACGCGGTGGGAAGCCACGGGTATGCGATCTGCTGCGACGTGAAACCGGAACATCAGATGGAGAAGGTTCTCTATGCATCCGATGAGCTCTCGGGCCTTATCGGTGCCTGCGCGCTGGTCCGCCCCTCGCACTCCGTCCAGGACATGGAGGTTAAATCCGTAAAGAAAAAGTACAAGAAAAAAGATTTCGCCGCCGGCTGCTCAAGAGAAGTCATCGAACGGGGCGCCGAAATGCTTTCCTGGGATCTCGACACGCTCATCGAAAAGACGATCCTTGCGATGAGAAGCTGTGAGGATTCCTACCTGAACGTACCGGAAGGCTGAAAAGGATCCAACGGATCCTTTTCATGTTTCCCGCTGTCTGTGGTGCTCTGTCTTTTCCTCGTACATGCGAGCGTCCGCGCGGCGGATCATCTCCTCGATGGAGTACCGTGTGCCGTCCTCGCCCTGCATCGACTGGAGGCCTGCGGAGACGCTGACCGCAAAGGGGATCTTTCCCGAGGCGTTCACGGCATTGATCTCCTCCTGCAGCCTTGCCATAAAGGATCCTGCCGCATCGCCGTCCTCGAAGAAGACGAGGAACTCATCCCCGCCCCAACGCCCGAAGAGATGGGCACTTTCGATCTTTCCCGCGGCGCGCCCGATGCAGTCCGCGACCGTGGTAAGAAGCAGGTCCCCCGCCTCGTGCCCCTGAGAGTCGTTCGTCTTCTTCAGCCCGTCGACATCGAGGAACACCACGGTGAGATCCAGCGGCGGCTCCTCGATCTCCTTCAGCTGCCGGATCAGGGACTGCCGGTTCGGGATGCCGGTCAGCGGATCCTCGAAGGCGAAGTGCTCCAGTTCCCGCTCGTGGATGCGGAAAGCCAGGTCCTCCTGCAGCCGGTTGACATAGGAGATGAGGAGCACGGAGATGAACAGCAGGATTCCGACGGATGCGTAGTCGAAGTTCAGCACCTTCCGGAATATCTCCGGCACACCCGTCCGGTTTCGGATGGCAATGGCCGGAATCTCGATCAGAGTGATCGCGGCCGATACGGCAAGCCCCGTGAGGATGGTCTTCTCTGGGGACGGCGCAAGGTGACGCACCTGAACGGCACGGACAATAAATCCCGCGAGCATGATCCCGAGGAGCGTCCGCACCGTGAAGATGAGGTCCGACATGGTCCAGGGAGCGGGCGAGAGCGAGACCGCAAACATGGCAGCCGCATTGACGGAAAAGGCAATGGCGAGAATCCGGCAGAAGAGGCGAAACCTCTTCGATGCGGTGACTTTGCAGAAGTACACCATCGCCGGGATCGGGGCGAGGTAGACCGCGTAGTACTCAGCCGTCGCATTAAAGGCATCATTCATCGAGACCACGTAGAGGGCAAGCCGGTAGCCCAGGTACCAGAGGGAGAGCAGGAAGCAGAACAGAAACAGGTAGATGCCCTCGCCCTCCCGCTTTCTCTGCAGCAGGCGAAGGAGCAGGGTATAGAGGAACATCAGCATCGAGAGAACGGCGATCGCCATGAACAGAAGGATCGGGACCGCATCGTAGATCAGAGGATACAGGCGGACGTCCTCGGAAGGCATGAGAAAGAGCAGGGTATCGTAGGACGTCGTAAGACGCTCCCTCGTCGCAATCTTTACGATCAGGTTCCCGCCCCAGGCATAGTCCGGAATATCGCACCGGAGCAGGCGGTTTCCGGAGAGGCGGTGAGGCGGCAGTGCCTCGCGCAGCAGCTCTCTTCCCCCGCACAGCACCGTGAGATCCGCATTGTAGGCCGAAAATACAAGGGCGTTGGAGTGCGGGAACGGCGCCTTCTCCGGGAGCGGAACGGTGACGACGAGGCTCTCATTCTCCTGCACGACCCAGGAGATCGGAGACAGGTCCTCCTCGAGCAGGTTTCCCTCCGCATCATAGATGGAGCCTCTGACCTGAGATGTCACGTTGACATACGGGATATCGTCGAGACCGAGTGCCTCGAGGAGAATCATAAGGACGACCACCATGAGCGCCAGTGCCAGCGCAGGGGCCGCGGCACTTCTGCGGATCTGCTGCCTTTGTTCCGTTCTTCGTTTTTCTCGTTCCATATCCCCTCCCGTCCCGGAAAAATCGGGGCTGGCTGTCCGGTATGGGGATATTTTACACCCTGAAGGCTGTTTTTTCGAAACACTGCGGGAACCAGGGGGATTCTTTCAGCCTTTTTCAGTCCGGCACCCGGATGACAAAGGCCTTCGTATAGTCCCCGAAGGGCTGCACCAGGGACAGGCTCCAGCCCTCATGCATCTCCACGATCTTCTTTGCAATCGAGAGCCCGAGCCCCGTGCCGCCATCCGAGGTCCGTGCCGCATCGCCCCTTGCAAAGGGCTCGAACAGGGCGGCAGGATCGCCTTCGATGGCAGTGCCGCTGTCGGCAACACAGACCTCATGGAGTCCTGCCCGCGGTAAAACACAGACGAGGACCTTCGTCCCCGGCCCGTTGTGGCGGCGGGCATTGACAAGAAGGTTCGAGATGACACGCCGCACCTGCGCTTCGTCCATCGTGACGATCCAGGGATCGTCCGGGATTGTCACCTCAAGGCTCTGCCCTGCCTCCTCAAAGTCCGTGTACTGCGATGCGGCCTCGCTCCGCAGAAGCTCATGAAAATCCGCCGGGGCAGGGTTTAAGTGATACCCCTCGCTTCCCACCTTCACGTAGTCAAAGAGGAGGTTGATGAGGGACGAGAGCTTCACGGACTTTGCCTCGATTGCGGTGAGGTACTCCTTCTGCTTTTCGGGATCCGTGACAATGCCGTCGCTTAAAGCCTTTGAGTACCCCTCGATCGTCTGAATCGGAGTCCGGAGGTCATGAGCCATGTCGGAGAGAAGAAGGTTTTTCCGGCGGTCATACGCCTCATGCTCCTTCTCCCGCATCGCCCTATCCTCCCTGATCCAGCTCGACGTCATCGACGCAAAGAGGAACACCCCGGCAAAGATCGGGACAAGGAAGAACAGAATCATCAGGACGGCCATCAGCACAAGATCCCGCACCGGTCCCGTAAGGCTCTGCCGGAAAAGCACGATCCGGACAAGGAGCTGCATGACGCCGAGAAGGTCGCCCGTGACCGATCCCGTCATGCCGGCCGCATCTGAGAGGACCTGCAGACGCGGGGCCACGACCCTGGCCGCAAGGGCGGCCATCAGCGCCTCACAGGCAAGGATCAGCAGCACCACGGCGACGAGGCGCCCCACAAGGAAAAACAGGATGTCGGACCCTGTCTGGATGCTCCGCATCTTTTCTTTTCTCTTCTCGTTCGTCGCTCTCATTTCTTCTCCAGCCGGTAGCCGATGCCGCGGATGGTACGGATATATCGGTTCGGATCGTCGGGATCCAGCTTTGCCCGGAGCTTGCTGATGCTCACCATGACGCTGTTCTCGGAGGCTTCATACCCTCCGCCCCAGCCACAGTCGTAGATCTGCTGCTTCGTGTACACCCGCCCCGGGTGCTCCATCAGCATCTCCATGATCTTCAGTTCCGCAGAGGTCAGGGCAATCTCCTCCCCGCCCCGTGTAAACGTGCACTGGGTGAGATTCAAAGAAAGATCGCCATACGTCAGGACCTCGTCCTTCTCTCCCGTATTGCTCTCCCCGTCCTTTTTTTCCATCGCATGCAGCTGCCTGAGGTTACTCTTTACTCTTGCCACCGCCTCCAGCGGGTTAAAGGGCTTGACCATGTAGTCGTCGGCACCAAGCTCCAGCCCCAGGATCTTCTCCGGGTCCTGATCCTTTGCCGTAATGAAGATGACGGGAATCATGGGATCGCTCTCCCTGATCTTTTTCAGGACCTCGTAGCCGTTTACTTTCGGCATCATGATATCGAGCAGGCAAAGGTCAATCCCGCCTGCGCGAAAGGCTGCGAGTGCCTGCTCCCCGTCCGCTGCCTGGACGACCTGAAAGCCGGCATTCTCAAGATAAAGACGAAGGAGCTCCCGGATCTCCTTCTCATCGTCCGCAATAAGAATCGTATCGCTCACTGCACACCTCCCTGAGGCCCGTTCTGGGCCGTCTGATTCCAGCTCCCGTTCGAGGCGCTTCCCGGAAACGTCCCGGGCGTTCCATAGCGAAGGCTCTCATAGAGCGCCGCATGGGTGGCGTCCTTGTAGGGGTTGACATAAAAGATGCCAAGGAGCGTCAGCGTGCAAAGAGACAGGATATCCCACCCGATAAAGGACAGGTCAAGGAGAAACGCATTCCACTTGTTGCCGTCCATGAGGCGCCTGCTCTCCCGGAGGGCCTCATCGGTGTCCATGTCCGGGTTCTCGGCGATAAGATACGGCACCAGCAGGTACTCGTAGTACTTGACAACGCCCGGGAAGAGAAACAGAAGGCTCCAGAGGAAGGTGTACAGTCCCCGGAAGAACATCGTCTTTGTGATGTTCAGGTAGTTGGTCTCAAAGGGCCTTGCAAGAGCACTGATTCCGGTGTTCGGATCATTGAGGTTCCTGAAGTAGAACCAGGACGAGCCGACCGCGAGCACGTTGAAGAGAAAGATCGTAAGCAGAAGCCCCACAAAGCCGCTGCCAAGAACAAAGCCCCCGCCGATGTCCGAGGACGAGACCGTGACCCCGCTCCCGGACACCCCGAGGTGAAGGACAAAGGATGCGAGGACGCAGAACCAGTAGTTCTGCTGAAAGGTCTTCCTTCCGCGCGTCCTGAGATCTGTTCTGTTCCAGTTGGTATTCATAAGATCGGTAACTCCTTTCGACACCGGAAGCATACCATGCGACCTTTCCGGATCCCTTGCCCCAGGTTAAATGTTTCCTTAATCCAAAAGGCAACAGGCCGGAAGTTCTACAGCCTCTCCCCGGGATAGGAAAGCGCGTACTGCTTCCGGATCCCGGTCTGGATCCTCGTCACGTCCCAGGTGCAGGGAAGGAACATGTCCCTCGCATCACCCGTGATCACGGCAGCCTCCATGTCGATGGCCTCATAGGCAAGGGCCTTTGCGGCATCTCCCGCCTGAATCGTCTCCCTTTCCCCGCTCTTTGCGTCCACAAAGACCGCCTCCACGGCTCTCGGGTACTCCATGACCTCAAAGTAGCCCTTCTCACAGCTGATCATGAGGCGCTTCGGCTGCTTCGAGTGGAGCGATAAGAGAACCGTTGCCATCTGACCTGATGGGTTCGAGAGGAGGATGGCATCCTCCTCGTCCGATCCTGCCTCGCACTTCTTCAGCATCGCCATGACCTTGTCCGGGGAGGACGAGAGAAAGAACCTCGCCGCAGAGAGCGCATAGACCCCGATGTCGAGCAGAGCCCCGCCGCCAAGGGCGGGGTTGAAGAAGCGGTTGTCCATGTCGTATGGCTTGAAGCTGCCGAAGTTTACACTGATCACCTGTACCTTCCCGGCATCTCCCTCCTCGATCCGTCTCCTGATCTCCCGGATCACCGGCATGTGATAGAGCGTCATCGCCTCGGCAAGGACGAGGTTCTTCTTCCTTGCAATGGAGAGGCAGCGGGAGAGCTCGCCAAGGTTTAACGTAATCGGCTTCTCGCACAGGACATGCTTTCCCGCAAGGAGTGCCTGCTCGATGAAGGATGCGTGGGTCTGGTTGGTCGCCGCGATGTAGACGATGTCGATCGAAGGATCCCCGAAAAGATCCGCCGGGGTGTCGTAAACGACAGGGATTCCGAACTCCTTTGCAAAGGCCTCGGCCTTCGCCTTTGTCCGGTTCGTGATGGCCGCAAAGCCCCTGCCCTCGGACCGGAGAGCCTCTGCCATTTCTTTTGCGATGCCGGATGCCCCGACAAGGCCCCAGGATGGTGTATGCTGTTCCATGGTAATCTCCTTAACCAACAAATGAATCGTGAATCACACAGTGCATATCAAAGCACAGAACGCAAAACCGGAGGAAGCTGATGGACATTCAATCATTTGACAAAAAGGACCCGTCCCTTGTCTGGGAGGAGGTCTCCTGTGAACATCTGGTACAGGACCAGTGGATCGATTTTAGGCGGGTGTCCTACCGCCTGCCGGATGGAAAAGTCTGGTCCCCGTACTACAACTACAGCCGCCGCTCCTATGTAGTCATTGTACCCGAAACCGCGCACGGAACCTACCTCTGTGTTCGCCAGTACCGGCACGGCATCCGGGAGGTAACGACGGAATTTCCGGCCGGCGGGATCGAGACGAAGGACTCTGCATCCGACTATGACAGGACCGTCCCCGCAGAGGATGCCCTGGAGGCCGCAAAGCGGGAACTCCTCGAGGAGACCGGCTGCGTTGCAGACTCGTTCACGCCCCTTATCACCATTCCGTCCAACGCGACGATCGCGGACAACTACGCCTACTGCTACCTTGCAAAGGGGTGCCGGCCTGTTGCAAAACAGCACCTCGATGAGACGGAGTTCCTGAACGCCCTGGAGCTGACAAAGGATGACATCGACACCCTCATCAAAACCGGCGGCTTCCAGCAGGCGATCCACGTGATGGCATGGCTTCTTGCAAAAGCGAAGAATTAACCTCCGGAAGCAAAGATCAGAACAAATCAGTAAGTGCAATTCTAACCGCGAAGAACGCTCACATTTTCCTTCGCGGTCTTTCTTTTATGCTTCTGTTCCTGAAAACTGGACGGCAAATGTATAGATTGAGTTGGCGGTATTGTCATGAAAGAGGCAGATATTTTATAATCGCTATTGATGACAACAGGCAAATTATTGCGCGATGACTGGTAAAATCTTTTGCTGTCTCATTTGCGCAGGTATCGTGGAGAATACCGGTTATGAAAGCGATCTTTCAAAAAGCGGTCCGCAGCCTCTGGAAATATTTCAATAACGATGATGTAAGAGCTATTTCAGATGTCCACTTTTTGAGGTAAGCAAGCGGCGGAAAGCCACGAAAACCGCCACTTTTACCTTTAAGAGAGTTATCTGACAAAACCGAAGTCAAAGATGCTGGCGTAATTATTCTG
>Ga0256406_1002515_pt1 | contig 25575 bp, 25 predicted proteins | sample RumenRJG_03DNA_FD_185986 | JGI IMG/M metagenome (GOLD analysis project Ga0256406, IMG submission 185986) | Bovine rumen microbial communities from Lethbridge, Alberta, Canada - RJG_03 | ecosystem: Host-associated > Mammals > Digestive system > Stomach > Rumen | place: Canada: Alberta | collected...
CTCGTGTGCCGTCTGCAGCTCCGGATTGACTGCCAGCGACAGCGCAAACTCCCGCTTCATCTTATCCGTCGTCTCCATATATTCCGGTGTCCGAACCCGGGCGATCGTATGGATTCTCGGATTCATATACTTTGCTGTCATGCAGGTCAGCAGATTGACCTCATCCTCGCCGGTCGCCGCGATCAGCAGATCCGACTTCTGAATTCCCGCACTCTTGAGAACACTCATGGACGCGCAGTTGCCCTGTATCGACATTACATCATACCGTTCGATCGTCGATTCCAGGGCATCATCGTTCCGATCGATGACCACCAGCTCATGACCGTCCAGCGACAGCTGCTTCGTCAGAAGCGAGCCAACCTTTCCGTCACCCGCGATGATTATTTTCATTTCAACAATCCCCCTGATTATAAGCGATATAAGCGATGCATTATATAATAACACAAAATCGGATTTTTGCTTGTATTTCACAGAATACACACACGGTTTTTTTTGTAAAATTTTCTTCAGTAAAATCAGATTTTCTTACGATATCAGTTTCCGGCAGAGAAGGCTTCCGGCGCCCGGCTCTTCATCGCCGCAGCAGCCATGCGTCCGACGTTATTGTTGGATCCGATCAGCCACAGGATGTCATCCTCTTCGATCAGCAGATTCGCATCCGGCATCGTGACGGCATAGCTGCCTTTCTGGACGCCGAGGACCATACAGTGCCGCTTCTGCTGGATTCCGCTGTTGCGGATGGTCTTGCCGCAGTACGGCGCATTCCGCTTCACTTTCACTGCGATGCAGGCCAGCGCGGTCGCCGTATCCGGATAATCTGATTCCATGAACATCTTCAGCGTCCGAATCGGCTTCGTCCGCTCAAATCCCAGCGTGTTATAAAACGTATCGATCGACTGGTAATCACCGATGATGTACACCTTGTCACCTGCGTACAGATGCACGCCGCCGGTCGGTAGCAGGATCGTATGCCGCCGGTCGCCTTTCCGCTCGATCTTCACGACGTAGATGTTGAGCCTCCGCCCCCAAGCAAGCTCATTCATTGTCCGACCCTCGTAGCCCGCATCTTCCGGCACATAGAACGATACGATGCTGTAATCTTCATCGAGCCAGTGACTGCAGCCGGTCCGGCTCTCCTCCTGCTCGAGCGTCCGCTCATTCAGGTTCTGAAGAAAACGCGTCTCGAGCTGCAGATAGAATGTCGACACAAAGTCCGAGCGTCCGACCACGATAATCGCGAGAATCACCATAACGAGGAAGATCCAGTGATGCGAGCCGAACATCGCATGCAGCGGAATATATGCGATCGCCGCGATCACCGCAAACTTGAACACGATCATCGAAACCAGCGGCGGGCGGTTTGCCATCCTCGAAAACCAGAGATGTGTAAAAGTCACGCTGTGGAAGTCCAGAAGCGGACGGACAAAAAGCAGCATCGCCGCATAGATAATTCCGCACGATATCAGCTTCGCCGGGAGTTCCGGCAGCAAGCGGTTCATGGCCGGGTAAAGGACCCTCGTTCCGACCATCGCCGTCACAAGAAGCAGCGTTCCGTAAATCAGCGTCTTGGTGAAGAACGACTTCAGCACCGTCGTCCAGTCTGCATCCTTGTCCTCATCGGCCTGGCTCCCGGAAGTGTATTCCCGAAGAAGATCTGCGAGCCGATTCGGAATCAGCCGCATCAGAAATGCGATCTCCCGGTCCGAATTCCGGATCAGCACCGGCGTCAGGATCATCGTCAGAATCGACGCGGCTACAATGATCGGATACAGCGTCTTCTCCATCACGCCGAGCGAAATTCCGAACGAGGCAATAATAAAGGAAAACTCACCGATCGGCGCGAGACTGATTCCGCCTTTGACCGCCGTCCGCAGCTCCTGCCCGGAAAGCACCATCCCAATCGTTGCAAAAATCAGTTTGAATACGATCGCAAGAAGCGCGATCGGAATGATCGACGTCCATTTGGAAGCGATCACTGCCGGGTCGACCATCATGCCGACAGACAGGAAGAAAATCGCACCGAACAGGTCCTTGATTCCCATCGTGACCCGGCTGACCTTCTCCGCATGCACTGTTCCGGCGATCAGCGAACCCGCGATGAAAGCCCCCAGCTCCATAGAGAATCCGAGCCAGCTCGCAAGCAGTGCCATGCTGAAGCACAATCCGATCGACAGCACCGCCAGCATCTCATCACTCATCAGATCCATGATCCGGTTCAGCACCGTCGGCAGAATGAAAATTCCGAGCAGCAGCCATGCCACCAGATAAATCACCATCAGTGCCAGATCCCGGAGCAGCTCACCGCCGCTGAACGACCGGCTGACAGACAGCGCCGACAGGATGACCATCAGAAAAATCCCGAGGATGTCCTCCACCACCAGCGATCCCATCACGAGTCCCGCATACGGCTCATGCTGAACCCGGAGCTCCTCGAAGCTCTTCTGAATCACGACCGTCGAGCTGATCGACAGCATTGCGCCGAGGAACAGACTATTGATCGTATTCAGCCCGTACAGCCGCCCGAGTCCCCAGCCCATCAGAAGGACGCCCGCCATCTTGACCGAGGCCGAGACGATCGCCGTGCTGCCGAGCTCGGCCAGCTTCTTTATATCAAAATGCAGTCCGATATGAAACAGCAGAAATACGACGCCGATCTCGCTCCAGGTATTGATCGATGGCATATTCTCCACATTGAAGAATAGCGGAAAATACGGGCTGATCAGAAATCCTGCGACGATATATCCCAAGATCAGCGGCAGCCGCAGCTTCTTGAAGATAATGGTTACAACCGCCGCTGTCATCAGCATTACGGCAAGATCAGCAATCAGAGATGGTACTTCCATGAGATTCCTTTCTACTTTATATCACGTGCTCTATATTATACCTTATAAAAAGGAATTCAGCGACCGGATTTTTTCCGGGCGTTCCACCGGTCCGATTCACCCGGCCCGCAGAATCCGGCCGGAGTTTTCCGATTTCCGTGTGTCCGGGCTTCCCGGTCCATCCGATTCGATACCTGAATCGGCAGCCGGTTTCCGAAGGGCTGAAAGGGTTGCTTTTTTACAGGAATTGAACGATAATAATGAAGTATTTGAATACTTGGGCTGGAACAAGATCCAAAGAGGAGGAAATATTTATGGCAGTTTACGATTGGGAAACGTTCGGTTTGCACATTCCGGAAATGATGGTTCCGAAGGAGGGCACGGACTACAGCAAGTGGGCAGTTGTTGCATGCGACCAGTACACTTCCGAGCCGGAATACTGGAACGAAGTGGAGAAGATCGTCGGTGACGCGCCTTCGACGCTGCGTCTGATGCTCCCGGAATATTATCTCGGTGCAGATGATGAAGCAGACCGGATTGCAGCGATCCGCAAGACGATGGATCAGTACATGAAAGACGGCACACTGCAGCCGCTACCGGCCGGCTGCATGCTCGTAAAGCGCACCGCAGAAGGCCGTACACGTCTCGGTCTCGTCATCGCAACGGACCTCGAGGCATATGATTTCAACAAAGGTTCGAAGTCGCTGACCCGCGCAACCGAAGGCACCGTCATCGAGCGGATCCCGCCGCGTCTCCGCATCCGCGAAGGCGCTCCGATCGAACTGCCTCATATCATGATCCTGATCGACGATCCGGATAAGAGCGTAATCGAGCCGCTGGTCAATACGCCGCAGAAGCAGATCTATGATACGGATCTGATGATGAACGGCGGCCACATCACCGGAAGCTTCATTGAAGAGAAAGACCTTGCCGGCGCGAAGGAAGCGCTGTCCGCACTGTTCGACAAAGCGGTTGAGAAATACGGCGAGGGCAACGTCATTTTCCAGGCGATGGGTGACGGCAACCACTCGCTTGCGACCGCAAAGACGATGTGGGAGAACCTGAAGAAGACGCTGACTCCGGAAGAGGCGAAGAACCATCCGGCCCGCTACGCGCTGTGCGAGATAGAGAACATTCACGATGACGGCATCGTCTTCGAGCCGATCCATCGGGTGATTTTCGCGAAGAACGGCCAGAGCGGCATGGATCTCGTCAATGAGACGGTTGCCCTGCTGAAGGATCAGAACGGCAATGCGTACCTCGCTGACGAGAACGTTCCGGCTCCGGAAGACGCGTTCAGGATTCCGTATGTTGCGGAAGGCCAGCGCGGTTCGATCATCGTGGAGGAGCCTGCGAACAAGCTTGAAGTCGGTGCGCTGCAGAATGCGCTGGATGTCATCGTCAAAGAGAGAAAAGACGCGGACATCGATTACATTCATGGCTCGAGCGCGGTTGAATCCCTGTCGGTGAAGGCCGGCAATGCCGGATTCTATCTGCCGGCGATGGACAAGTTCATGCTCTTCCCGGCAGTCGCAGCAGACGGTGCGCTCCCGAGAAAGACCTTCTCGATGGGCGAAGCGAACGAGAAGCGTTATTACATCGAGAGCCGCTACATTGGCAAGTAAAGCATCCCGGCATTCTGCCGATACCGGAATAGAAGAAAACCGCCTTGCGGGGGGATCCCCCCGCAAGGCGGTTTTCTTCATCTTACATATTATATCGCCGCGGATGGCTCTCCGGCTGGTTCCGGCCTACCGTTGGACTTCATAGTCGACGTCGACTGCTTCCTCCAGCTCGCCGTCTTCATCGATGAAGTCCACGCCCCGCTCCTCGAGCTCTTCTTCATAAGTCTCTGACGCCGGCGCATCGTCTTCCGTTCCGTTTTCCATTTCATCGGCCGCGATGTCCGCTTGTGCTTCGGCCGCTTCGGCTTCTGCCTGCGCACGTGCCTTTTCTCTCCGGGCCAGCTCATCCGGATCCCCGTATTTCTCGATCCACTCCCGGTCCTTCACTGCAGAACGGGAGAAAACAAGCCCCGAAGCCGTCAGGCTGAGCAGCATGATCTCCGACAGCAGAGTCCAGTGCAGAAACAGCCCGGCCACCATCAGACCCGCCCAGAATCCTGAGACAATTCCCCAGAACGCCGGGGTGTGTTCTTTATAAAACTTCTTCATTTCGTTAACCTCCTTACAGCTCCGCGCCGCACTCCATACAGTACGGGGTTCCCGGCGCGCACTGCGCACCGCATTCCGGGCAGATCACGACGTCCTCTTCACGGACGGCATCGACAATCCGCACCTCCGCGCCGTCATTCAGCTTCTCTCTGATCCGCTCCGCATACCGGTTGATCTTCCGGTTCTGCCTGCTGATTTCCGTCCCCGGATAGCGGTTCCGGATCTGATCCAGCAGTGTCCGGAACTCCTCTCTTCTCCCGAAAATCAGTGTCTCAACAGCATACTTTCCCGCCTGCTTGACCAGAAAAGTAATATTCTTCACTTCTTCGCAATACAGCACGGCCCGGACCGAATCGTTCATCACGATGACGCCGTTATCGAGCACCCGGCCGTCCGGTCCCTGCAGGATCAGTCCGTTCTTTCCGGCAGTCCCCTTCGAAAGCTCCTGCGGCTTCCGGTCGATCAGGAAGAACTTCCGGCTGTCTTTCGCTTCATCCATTCATTATCTCCAAATAACACCTGATAAAACATACTCCGGTGCACCTGCTTCTGCCGGCAGGCACACTAACAGCGCTGATTCTACCACCGCCGGAAGGCGGTGTCAACTGATGCGGCGTCAGCAGCAGCCGTAAACATTTCCCGAAAAAAAAGAGGTCTCTTCTGAGACCTCTCCTTAGCTTCTCATACCTGTCGCAATTATTCCTCTACCGAGAAATCCTCCTTGCCGACGCTGCAGAGCGGGCATACCCAGTCTTCCGGCAGATCTTCAAACGCCGTTCCCGGAGCGATTCCGTTATCCGGATCACCTACTTCCGGGTCATAGACATAGCCGCAAATATTACATACATACTTCTTCATTTCGATACTCCTTTATTCCATCAGATGTCAGCAGAAACTTTACCTATTCATGACGATTGTACCATATTTTTCAGGTTTGTAAATCCTTTTCTGTGTTTTGGCGTTGCCTCGTTTTTAAATGAAGGATATAATAAATTCAAATTATTGATTTTTCACGCCCCGGCCGGAATCCGGCGGGCGGCGCTGCCCGGGGAGGGATGAGATGAAGTTTTTACTGGTAATTGATATGCAGAATGATTTTGTAGATGGTGCGCTGGGCACGAAGGAAGCGGAAGCAATCGTCGACAATGTGGTCAGCGAGATGAAGCGATGGGACGGCCCGATCATCTGCACGCGGGACACGCACGGAGAGAATTATCTTCACACTCAGGAAGGCCGGAATCTTCCGGTAATCCACTGTGTGGAAGGCACAAAGGGATGGGAGCTCAACGAAAGTGTGGCCGAGGCGGCTGCGGAGAGAGATGCGGCGCTGCTGGACAAGCCTTCATTCGGGTCGCTCGAGCTGCCGAAATGCATCCTGCTGATGGCCAAAGAAGACGATCCGGTGGAAGAGATCACGCTGATTGGTCTCTGTACCGATATCTGCGTGATCTCGAATGCGATGATCCTGAAGGCAGCATTCCCGGAAGTGCCGGTGCGGGTGAAATCTTCCTGCTGCGCAGGCGTGACACCGGAGCAGCATCAAAATGCGCTGAACGCGATGGCGCCTTGCCAGATCGAGGTCATTTAAACATGCCGCATCGGAAGCTTCAGCGGGTTCTGGCGGTTCTTTTTGCTGCGTTCCTGCTTTATGCCGTTCTGTTCGCTTCCGCCGGATGGACGGTCCGGGACCGCGGATGGTATCGGCGGGAGTATTCAAAATATGAGGCGCTTGCCGCTGTGAACGGGCGGATGGACATGCATGATGCGCTGGACGTGACACAGAAGATGATCGAATACCTGTGCGGCGAACGGGACCAGCTTCAAGTCCGGGTTCCGATTAGCGGGAAGGAGCAGCCTTTTTTCTCCCGGCGGGAAGAGCGGCATCTTAAGGACTGCCGGACGCTTTTCATCGGCGCGCTCCGGCTTCGCACCGCTGCTGTCATATCCTGCATGCTGATTGTTCTGATTCTGGCGTTCCTGAACCGCTCTCTGAGGCAGGTCGTATTGACGATCAGCGGAATTTTCGCGCCGGCAGCGGGTGTCATCATCGCAGCGACCGGGCTCGCCGGCATCGTCATTTCGACCGACTTTGACTTCTTTTTTATCCGTTTTCATCAATTTTTTTTCAATAATAACGACTGGCTTCTGAATCCGGCCAGTGACAACCTGATCAACCTGCTCCCGGAGCGGTTCTTCATCGACACCGGCATCCGGATCCTGATCACTTTTCTGATTGCGGCGGGGCTTCTCTGCGCTCTATCTGTGTGGATTCACCGCCGGCTGAAGACAGGAAGGAGAGATATCAATGAGACTACTGTTAGCTGAAGACGAAAAATCCCTCTCACGGGCTCTGGTCAAGCTGCTGGAAAGCAGCAATTACTCTGTCGATGCTGCATACGACGGAGAAGAAGCGCTGGATTATCTGGCAGTCAGCAACTACGACGCTGTGATACTGGACCTGATGATGCCGAAGGTCGACGGACTGACCGTGCTTCGCACCATGCGTGAGCGGAACGACTTGACGCCGGTGCTGATCCTGACCGCGCGCTCCGAGATTGATGACAAAGTGCAGGGACTGGACAGCGGCGCCAACGACTATCTGACCAAACCGTTTGACATTAAAGAACTGATGGCCCGGATCCGTGCAATCACGAGGATTCACACGAACGCCGCCGCGTCGGTGCTTCATTTCAGCAACATTTCACTGAACCGCTTCAACTTCAGCCTTTCCTCTGATGAATCTTCCGTACGACTCACCAATAAGGAATTCCAGATGCTGGAGCTTCTGATGAGCAACGCCGGACAGGTCATCCCGACCAGCCGGCTCTTTGACCGGATCTGGGGGCTGGACAGCGAATCCGACATCAGCATCGTCTGGGTCTACATCTCCTATATCCGCCGTAAGCTCCGCTCCATCAATGCCAAAGTAAAAATCCAGGCGATCCGGAATGTCGGCTATTCGCTGCTCGTCGCACCGGGCGGCGATCCGAAGACGCCTCGCGCGTCACACGCCGAATCGGCGGATGCTGAAGGCGCTGAGGCTCAGGAAGAGGCCGATTGATGATCCGCAAACTCCGCATCCGTTTTATCCAGCTGGCCATGCTCTCGGTACTGATGGTCCTCCTGCTGATGATCGGATCCATCAATATCGTAAATTACCGGCATGTCGTCGCCAAATCCGACCGCGTTCTCACGATTCTGGAAAAGAATAACGGCACATTTCCAAAGCCGGATAAGCAGAGAGCGCCTTCTATTTCCGAAAAAAAATCTTCCGGCTCGTCTTCTTCGTCCGGAAAATCCGCATCCTCGCCCCGGTACGGCGAGACGCCTTTTGAGTCCCGCTATTTCACTGCGGTCATCACGCCGGAAGGCAAAGTCACCTCGGTGAACACCAACAACGTGATTTCGGTCAGCAATTCTTCCGCCCGGAAATACACGATCCGCGCCCGGAACGAATTCCAGAAATCCAGCGCAAAGCGGATATTCGTCGATCATTACCGCTGCACTTCGATCTCCGTAGCCGGCGGCACGATGTATATCTTTCTGGACTGCTCGCGTATTCTGGATAGTTTTCATATATTCCTGCGTACCAGCATCGGCATTTCGCTGATCGGCCTGGCGCTGGTCTTTGTCATGATCCTGTTTTTATCTGACTGGATCATCCGGCCGGCAGTCGAAAGCTACGAAAAGCAGAAGCGGTTCATCACCGATGCCGGCCATGAGATCCGCACGCCGCTGTCCGCGATTGCGGCGGATGCGGCAGTCATCGAGATGGAAACCGGGGATGAGAACAACGAATGGCTGGAAGATATCAAGCTGCAGACGAAGCGGCTTTCCGGGCTGACCGACGAACTGGTCTACCTCGCCCGGATGGAAGAGATTAATAAAGACAGCGGCGCGGTGTCCGAATTTGACTGTGCCGGGCTCGCCCGGGAAGCCGCAAAATCCTTCGAAGGCCGGGCCGTTGCTGATGGGAAGGAATACCGGTGCTTCATCGCAGACCGGCTGACGATGCGCGGCGAGAAAAGTGCCATCCAGAAGCTCCTGAACATCCTGCTGGACAACGCCTTCAAATATTCCGACCCGGGCGGACAAGTCCGTTTAACTGTGGAAAAATGCGGCAGGAGCATCTGCATTTCCGTCGAAAACACGTTATCGCAGAACGCGCAGGTCACTGAAGAAGCACTGCCGCATCTTTTCGACCGTTTCTACCGCACCGACGCATCCCGGAATTCGGAAACCGGCGGTCACGGAATCGGGCTGTCGATCGCGCAGGCCATCGTGCAGGCGCACGGCGGCCGCATCGGCGCATCGCTGGACAGCCTGGACAGCGCAGCAGAATCCGGTACTTCCGTGGAAAAGCAGGAGAGCCGTTTATTCTGCATCACTGCGACGATCCCGACAGCATGATCGAAAGCGAATGATCCGAGAAGAACGTGTTCGCATTATACAGGAACAGCACATCCGTGATATTCTCCGATGAAATCAGATCGTCCAGATTGTCGAAATAGTACCTCGGGTCGACAACGACAATCTCCCGGTAGTTCTGAGTGAGGAACGGAATAAAGCAGTTCGCGTAGGAATCTTTTATGATCAGCAGACGTTTCGAGCTCTCCACCGGAGTCTCGATCGTATACATCGGATGATTGCTGCCGCCGAAGACGGTGTAAGCGTCTTTTTTCTTCAAATTTCCGGTCTGATAGAATTCGGTCGTCTTCTTCTGCGTATCTGCATAGTAGATGACCGATTTTTTATATGATTTTTCATCGGTCGGCAGGTAGATCCGGATCTCATCGTCCAGGCCGTTGGTGAAACCGCTCTTCGAATACAGAGTACCTTTAAAGTCATTTTTTACGATGTAAGGTATATAAGTCCGGGCGGCGCCGTTTCCGAGCTTCGGGCTGGCGTACTGGTACGCAGTGTACGCGCCGTCCGTTGTCCAGTGATGGTCGGTCCGGTAATAGAGCTGGATATCGTCTTTTTTCTTTTTAAATGTTTCACGGACATCGATCGGCGTCATTCCGTCTTTACGGACGCTTTTGAAAATCCTGTCCATCGGCGCGTTCTGGTCACCCGGCCGCACAGTCAGCGGCAGCTCGTCCGAGAAAATATTCGCCGCGTTCGGCACCAGTATGAAATACATGTTCAGGCTGTCATGCTTCGACGCAAAATGACGGAGCGCGTCCTGATCCTCCCTGATCGTCTTTTCAGATGGCACCGTGATATCCTCCATCAGATATCCACTGCGCGCCCGGTACACTCCATTATTCTCAAGCTTTCCCATCGTCCGGTCGGCCGCCGTCTTGATTTTGATGAACGAATTGCGGAACGGGAACTGATCGTCCACATAGTGCTCCAGCGCCGTCTCGAAGCGTCCGTCAAAGTATTCCGACAGGCGGAAAGCCGGCAGCCGCTGCAGGCTCCGGTTTTCATCTGCAGAAAAAGAGCGGTCGGGAATCAGTATGCTCCCGGCCAGCGCGCCGAACATCATCGCCAGAAAACACACGCTCATTATTAATGACAGTTTCTTCCGATTGTCGTTCATTTTTCTCCTTATCAGAAACGGAAATACAGAAACGGGTTATACGTTCCGAAAATCAGATATGCGACGGAAATCACCATGATCGAGCAGAGCACGACGGCACCTCCGGCCACGCCGGCTGTTCCGGAGCGCTCGATCATTGCGCGGAACTTCCGCAAAGGATACGGCGTCGAGAGCAGCGCGCCGGCGATCAGCAGAAGTCCGTTCGTGCGGATCAGATACAGCGTTTCCATATTGATCAGCGCCTTTCCGCCGGCAAAGAACATCACAGACAGATATTCCTTCATCGCGCCGAAATCAGTGATGCTGAAGAACGTCCATCCGACGATGACGATCAGCATCGTGTAGAGGTGCTTTCCCCAGGAAGGCCACCGGTCGATCCAGTGCTTCAGAATATACTTCTCGAGAATCAGCACAACGCCGTAGTATGTGCCCCACATCACGAAGTTCCAGCTGGCTCCGTGCCACAGTCCGGTCAGCGACCAGACAATCAGTAGATTCAGGATGTGGCGCGGCACGGTAACGCGGTTGCCGCCCAGCGGAATGTATACATATTCACGGAACCAGGTGCTCAGCGACATATGCCATCTGCGCCAGAATTCCGTGACGGAATCCGAAATATACGGATAGTTAAAGTTCTCGATAAAATGAAATCCGAACATCCTTCCGAGTCCGATCGCCATGTCCGAGTACCCGCTGAAATCGAAGTAGATCTGCAGCGTATAGGCCGCAATGCCGATCCAGTAGGTCAGGACCGACACCCGGCTGTCGGGAAGCGCCGTCACTGCCGAATACAGCGCGCCCAGATTGTTGGCGAGCAGCACTTTTTTGCCGAGGCCGTAGATAAAGCGGATCGCGCCATCGCCGAAGTCCAGCCGGCTCACATGCCGCTCGGTCAGCTCCGCCTCCACGTCTCTGTATTTTACAATCGGTCCGGCGATCAGCTGCGGGAACAGCGAAAGATAGAGCATGAACCGGAACAGTTTCTTCTGCGGCGCTACCGTGCCGCGGTACACGTCGAACACATAGGACAGCGCCTGGAACGTGTAAAATGAGATGCCGATCGGAAGCGGCAGCTCGGTGTAATGCACGTGCAGCCCGGTCAATGCGTTGAAGCTGTCCATGACAAAGCCGAAGTACTTGAAAAATCCCAGCACAAACAGGTTCAACACCAGCGCGTAGATCAGAGTCCGGCGTCCGGACTCGCCCCGCTCCTGCTCTCTCCGGATCTGGATCGCCGAGAAATAGTTCAGAAACGCGCTGTAGATCATCAGGAAGATATACACCGGCTCGCCCCAGCCGTAGAAGATCAGGCTAGCGGCCAGCAGGACAATGTTCCTCGCTCTGATATTGCTGCGCGGCACAGCATGGTAGACCAGCAGCGTAATCGGCAGGAAATAGAACAGAAAAATAATACTACTGAACAGCATGCCGGAACACCTCCTCGTAGGTACTCGGGTTCTCTGCCACGCAGTAGAAGAGATAATTGCCCTTTGTCTCGACGACTGCGCTGTTCAGCAGCTGCGTCTGATTTGTGCCGTATCCGTCGAAGGCTTTTTTCTGCGCTTCAATGCGGTGGTCGACCGCATCCTTCACGCCGTCCAGATCGTCTTTATTCTTCACCTTGACGACCAGCACTTCCTCCACGCCTAGCGACTCTCTGCTTTTATAATAGAGATAGGAATCGTAATTACTGTAGTCCAGCGACAGGAACTGCATCAGATCCCGGTTGCCGCACTTCTTCATCTTTTCGATGTCCGTATTCTTCAGCATCGCCTGCCGGATACTGTCCATGCTGACGTCTTTTGCGCTGGAACGGTGATAGACCAGGATCAGGAAGACCGCTAGGACCAGCACCAGCGTCACCTTGATCGCCGCCGGGCTGTTTTTATATTTGTTCCAATAATATATCGCGTTATTCTTCATCACAGCCCCGCCGCCTCAATCATTCGATCCATCCACATCGGATAGTAGGCGCTCGCCGCATGCACACCGTCCCTGGCATACAAGTCCGGATGATTCGGCAGCAGATCCGTCGTATCGATGTAGGTATAGCCTTCTTTCTTACACATAGCCTGAATAGCCTTGTTGAACTCTTTATAGTGCCCGAGCATCTTTTTCCTCTTGATCGCCTTCTTTGTTGGCATCGAAATGCTGCAGACACATATCTTCGTGTCCTTGCTCTTCTTATGGAATGACGCCAGCAGTGACGAATAGTCCGAGATGAACGCATCCGGCCTGCCGCGGTAATTGCCCATATCATTCATCCCGAAAGCGAAGAATGCGGCTTTCGGGTACGTAGCCGCGGCTTTCTTAAACAGCTTTCCGTCGGTCAGGACCGACCCGCCCACGCTGCCGAAGACCTGCTGCTTCGACAGCCATCCGTACACCTCGATTCCTTCCGTCAGCGAATCGCCCAGAACCACACAGTTTCTGAATTTCTTCTGATACCAGGCTCTCGTGCTCGTCGCAGAATTTCCGGCGGATGACCCGCCGTCCAGCTGCTCCACTTCCGACTCGATCGTCCGGATGTCCCCCTTCTGAAAAGACTCCACTTTGCGGATATTGTCCTTGATCGTGAACTGATCCGCATCGCCCTTCCGGTTGAACCGGAAAATATTCACAACGAAAACAAGCAGGAGTATACATAGTATTACTCCTGTAACCTGCTGTCTTGTAATATTCTGTTTTCGAATCCAATCGATAATACTCTTCAACACGAAACTATACTAAACCACTTCGGCGGTGAATTCAACCAGCCGAAGTGGGATTTCAACGAATTAAGGAATTCTTAAGAATTTGAGGACTGCCTCGGGTCTCAAACAGCCCGCAGCATCTCCTCCGGGCACTGGAACATCGCTGTCATCATCGTCCCTTGGAATGGATAGATCCTGTTTATGCTCCGCATCATTCTGCCCGGGAAGCCTTCTACCCGGGGAATCCCCGGGGATTCCGGCCTATTTGTCCGGATTGAACAGATCCATCTGGCCGATCCGGTCAAACGCCTCGCCCAGCACATCGCAGTTCACCGTGCATGATGCCCGGAGGAATCCTTCGCCGCACTCTCCGAAAGCAGTGCCCGGAAGCAGCAGCACATGCGCCTCGTCCAGAATCCGGTCGGCCGCCTCGGCAGACGTCAGCCCGGTGTCTTTGATATTGATGAACATGTAGAACGCGCCCTTCGGCGGATAGAGAACGTGCATATTCCGGAGGCCGTTAATCCGCTCTGCCGCGTAATACACCCGCTTCTTGTATTCTTCTACCATCGCCGGCTGGAATTCGTGCCGGTGCCGGTATGCAGCGATCGCTGCCCGCTGACATGGATCCGGTGTCGTGAACATCACGTTAATGTTGATGTCATTCAGTACATTGATCAGATAATCCGGCGCGACAATGCATCCGACCCGCCATCCGGTCATCGTGAAATTCTTTGAGGTGGTATTGATCGTAACCGTCCGTTCTCTCATGCCCGGAAGCGAAGCGAATGGAATGAACGGATTCTGATAGCTGAACACCGTATAAATGTCATCCGCTACCACGATCAGATCGTATTTCTCCGCCACTGCTGCGATCTTCTTCATCGTATCCAGCGTCAGGCAACTTCCGGTCGGGTTGCTCGGCGTGTTGAGAACAATGGCTTTGGTGCGTTCCGTAATCAGCGATTCCAGCCGCTCGACGGAGATCTGGAAATTCTCCTCTTCATAAGTCGGCAGTTCGACCGGAACGCCGCCGGCCATCCGAACCTGATCCGGATATGGCGTAAAGTACGGCGCCTGCAGGATGACCTCATCTCCGTCGTCGAGGATTGCCTGCATCGTCAGGTACATTGCAACGGTGCCCGCTGCAGTTACCAGGATTTCGCTGTCTGCGACATCCATGTCATATTCTTCTTTATAAAAGCGTGAAATTTCCGCCCGCAGCTCCGGGTCTCCCCTGAACTCGGTGTACTTGGTGTGTCCGGCAAGCGCATCCTGATACGCGCTGTCGATAATCACCCGGTCGGTGGTAAGGTCCGGATCTCCAAGGCTCAGATTGATGACATCGTTAAAAGCCTTTGCCTTTGCATTCGATGCCCCCATCGCATTCGGACGCTCTTTCCAGTATTTTTTTGAAACAAATCTGTGCTTCATGATATTCCTGCTTTCTTCTTTCTCCGAGTTATCGTACTGACAATAAGTTTAATAAGTATATCACAATTTAAAGGAATTTTAAAGAAAATCACATATTTTCTTGAGTGTTTTCACAAATTCCTTGCCGATTTTCTCTTTTCAGTTTATATTATTGACAAAGAATCACAGATCGGCTATATTTTATGTATATTAATTATAAAAAATGTATTTTTATAGTAACTGCAAATGAATTGAGGAGGAACAAGATGAAGATCAAGAAGCTGCTCGCACTGTCGCTGTGTCTTGTCACAGTCTTTGCGCTGGCGGGATGCGGAAGCAGCACGAGCTCGGAGAAGAAAGACAAGTATATTGCCGTAACGGAGCCGACCTATCCGCCGTTTGAAAGCACCAATGATGACGGAGATGTCGTCGGATTCGACATTGACCTGATCCATGCGATCGCAAAGGATCAGGGATTCAAAGTCGAGATCAAGACGATGTCCTTCGATTCACTGGTCTCGGCCGTCGAATCGGATCAGGCGGACATGATTATCGCTGGATTCAATGAGACGAAGGACCGCGCGAAGCATGTCGATTTCACCGATCCGTATTATAAGGCTGGCGCCTATATGATGGTGAAGAAAGACAGCAAGTACAACAGCGAGTCGGATCTTCCGGATGATGTCAAGATCGCCGTACAGACCGGAACGACAACCGCAGATTACGTCAAAGAAATGCACAAGGACGGCAAATGCGCTGATCCTGTCGTCCTCGACCAGCACAGCACCTGCGTGCTGCAGCTCGATAACGGCGACGTCGATGTCGTTGCCGGAGACAAGCCGGTACTCGATCAGTACGTTACGAAACATCCGGACAAGTACAAGCTCATCGGTCACCTCTCCTATGAAGACGGCGACACCGATCTGAAGATGGCGGTCGGCAAAGATGACGACACGCTGAAGCAGATGCTCAACGACGGACTGAAGGACGTCATGGAAGACGGAACTTACGACAAACTCTGCAAGAAGTGGGGCCTGACGCCGATGGAGCATTAATCCGAACATCCGGATTCTGATGCGCAAACAAATTACGGGGATTGAAAGAAGCCGCCGGAGACACATTGAAAATGTCTCCGGCGGCTTCTGATCATCCGTTTCATTCACTTCTCACTTCAGCCATTCGTGTCATTCCATCAGATCCACAGGCCGGAAAATCCGGAATGCCGGTCCATTACTCCGGAACGCACTTAATACCGCTCATTGTGCTCGTTGTATTTAATGCCCTTCCGCCAGCGGTTGATCAGCGTCATGTATTTGTTGAAGATGTCGATGACAATGAATCCCAGCGCGATGCCGAGGCAGGTCAGCAGCAGCGTCAGCCCCTGCGACCCAGCCTGTTTGTAGTCTTCCATGACAATGTAGTACATCAGATAGTACAGATTCGGTCCCGGAACCAGCGGGAATACGGAAACTGTCAGGAAAATCGTCGCCGGCGCCTTATTAACCCGGGCCATGATCTGAGCGTATGCCGCCACGAACATCGCGCCCACAAGAGTCGCAAGAAAATTGCTTTGCGTAATGTTATACAGCTCGTAGTACACTGCCCACGTGAAAAAAGCGCCAATACCGGTATACAGGATCTGAATTCCCCGCACGTTGAACCAGAGTCCGAATCCGACACACGCCAGCGTACATGAAATCAGCTGGACCGTAAAACTCGATGCAAGTACCACCATTCTAGAACACCCCTCTCATCAGCAGGATCGGTATAGCGATCCCGATCGCGATTCCGGTCGCACCCAGGATGGATGACCACATGTTAACAATACCGGACAGTGTATCGCGATGCAGCAGATCGCGGATTCCGTTTGTGAATCCTATTCCGGAAATCAGGAGCATGACCACCCCGACGGTGATGTACCCGATGTGATCGCCGAAGCCGAATGTCACACACAAAATAATAAAGAATTCGACGACGAATGAAATAATCGCATTGTAAATCAGCGGGTTGTGCTCATATTTGCTGAGCTTGTCGCCCAGCGCGACAATGATGATCGATGCGAGCACTGCCACGATGGAATCCATTAAGTTGCAGTTGAAAAAAACAGCAAATCCGGTTCCGCCCAGAATTCCGGCAATATAGTGTTCCCATTTCGGCTGCGCCGGACGGTTCATCACCTCCTGCAGACGCTCCGCCAGCTCTTCCGCATCCGGTTTGTTCTTGCACGCATACCGGGACAGATTATTGAGATAGTCCAGCCGGTCGAAATTCATTTCGCCGCCCGGCACGTGCCGGATCTGCGTCAGAATTTCTCCGTCCGGGGTCTGCACGGTCGCCTGGATATTGGACGAGATAACCCAGCAGTTATTTCTCGTAAAGCCATACGCGTCACACAGCCGGTATAGAGAATCCTCTACACGCTCGACCTCGGCGCCGCTGTTCAGCATCGCCTCCCCGATATCGAGAAGCCCCTTCAGAACATAAGCGTATTCCATCTTCCATCCTTTCCAAATTCTTTCGTAAAATAGTCTTTTATAAAAAACAGCCGTTGTGATTCGCGCCCGTCTGCGGCCACGAATTCACAACGACTAAGATATCATATCAGATTTCCGGATTCAATAGAAATACACTTATTTAAAATTTAACAAACGCCCGAAAACCGCCAATTTTCAAGGGTTTTGTGTGTTGTCACTCAGTGTTGTCACTTGGCCGGAAGTACAATCTACATGTAATTGATCGCACGCATGAATGCCGGTATCAGCTGTTTTTTCCGGGACAGCAGCCCTTCCAGCATGTACCCGGAATCGGTCTTCGGCGCTGATTTAAAGGCGATATCGACCAGTTCTTCCGCCCGCTCGCCGGCGAAAAGCAGTTCCGACGAAGATTCCCGGATATTCGTCAGCAGGAAGAACACCATTGACACGCCATTCTTACCGCATTCGTTGGCAAGGAGCGGCTGTACCCGCGCCTTGATCTTATTCAGCTCATCTTCGCTCATCGAACTGATCTGTCCTACGCCGAAGCTCACGTTCCCGAATGTGAACTTTTTGTAATCCTGGTAGAAAATCTCCTCTGCCGACTTGTCATTCAGATCAGACCCTGCCTCGAACATCTCTGTCGCGAATTCCTCGATGTTGATATCCGCGATCAGCGCCAGCGCGCCGGCCGCCATCTTGTCCTTTGTCGTGCAGGTCGGGGACCGGAACATCAGTGTATCCGAGATGATCGCGGCGCAGAGCAGTCCTGCGTAGGCCGGCTCGATCTCGATACCCTTCTCCACATACATTTCATAAAGGATCGTCGCCGTACACCCGACCGGCTGATTCACAAAATAGATCGGCTGCAGCGTCTGCAGCGTGCCCAGCCGATGGTGATCGATAATCTCCAGAATATCCGCCTGGTCGATATTGTCGACTGCCTGGGATTTCTCATTATGATCGACGAGGATCACCTGCTTTTTCTTGATCGCCAGCAGGTTCCGGCGGGAGACGGTACCGATATACTGGTCCTTGTCATCGACCACCGGGAATGCCCGGTGCCGGGTCGACGCCATGACCGCGCGGACCTTCTCCGTAAAATCCTCTGTCTTGAATGTCTCTATGTCGCTGCTTCTCATCAGCGCTTCCAGCGGCACGCTCTTGTTGATTTCCCAACAGGCGGAATAGGTATCCAGAGCCGTCTCGATGATCACCGCATGCTGTCGCTCCGCCATCCCGCGAACGTTGTCATCCGCTTTCGCTCCGAGGCACAGCACCAGCGCGCCGGCACCGTGCTGAAGCGCCGCAATCTGGTTTTCGTGACGGTCTACCAGAATGACCATATCATCGTCTTCGATAGCCTGTCCCATCAACTCCGCCTGAGCAGCGCCGACCAGGACTTTTCCCCGGTCAAACCGGGCTTCCGGATCTCCGACGACAATCGTTCCACCGATCGTCTCCGCAATATCTCGGTATTTCGGGCGCATTCCGGACAGAAAATAGCTGTCCTTCGTATCCATGAAAGTCTTCGCGATGTCGCCTTTCGTGATCAGCCCGATCACACGGCCTCCTTCCGTAATCGGCTGGGTCACTGCTTCGTTCTCACCCATCAGATCCCAGGCCTTCCGGATCGTCATTTCCTTCGGGACGCCCGGCGTCCGGCGGATCTCCATATCCTTGACCTGCGCGCCGATATCTCCGAGATATTCCGGCACCGGGACATTAAAACGATTCAGCACGTAAGCCGTCTCGCCGCTGATCTCGCCGGCTCTCATCGCCACAAAACCATCGCTGTGCGTCATCTGGTTCTTCAGATGCGCATATGAAATTGCCGAGCAGATCGAATCGGTATCCGGATTCTTATGTCCGATAACGATTACTTTCCTGTCTTCTATCATCTGTATCTCCTGTGTCCCCGGTCTCCGCTATTTCATGCGGATGGTCTTGATTCTCTGATCTTCATACGGCTTGTCCATCATGTCGCGCGGCGCATTCACAATGCGGTCTGCCGCATCCATTCCGCTGACGATCTTTCCGAATGCCGCGTATTGTCCATCCAGATGCGGCGCATCTGAAGTCATGATGAAGAACTGCGATCCGGCCGAGTTCGGATCCATCGTTCTCGCCATAGAAAGCACACCGCGCGTATGCTTCAAATCGTTCCTGAATCCGTTCGCCGTAAATTCTCCCTCGATCGAGTAGCCCGGGCCGCCCATCCCGGTTCCGTCCGGATCTCCGCCCTGAATCATAAAACCCGGAATGACTCTGTGAAAAATCAGCCCGTCGTAGAATCCCTTCTCGATCAGCGACACAAAATTCTCTACCGTCTTCGGCGCGATGTCTTCATAGAGCTCTCCCTCCATGATGTCGCCATTCTCCATCTCGATTACAAATTCCTTCATTAATCTGGTCTCCTTATAATGATTCATCACCAGTTCCGGATGATGCCCGAATCCGGTGATATTCTCTGATATCAATAGTTATTCTCGATGTATATTTTACATCATATTATCATCACGGGCAAGGTAAAGGGGCAGGGTGACAGACTTCACAGAACTCACGAAATGTGCAGCCCGGGTTGAGGCGCGAATGCGGCGGGCCCCGGGCCGTGAAGAGCCCGCCGGAATGGTGCATCCGGAATATAGTTTTTTTCTATTTGAAAAGGCCGTCAGCTGGGTTTACCATTATTTTGAAGAAATTTTTGTTCACAGGAGGTATTCAGAATGAGGATAGACGCTGGCGGCAAAGCATGCCCGATTCCGGTAATTATGGCGAAGAAGGAGCTCGATAAGGGAACGCAGGATCTCGAAATTCTGGTAGACGGACAGACACAGATCGACAACCTGACCCGTCTCGGCAAGACCTACGGCAGAGAAATCACTTCTGCACCAGAAGGGGATAAGTTTGTTGTTAAGTTTGCAGACGGAGACGGCACAATTCCGGAAGCGGCGAATAATTATGATGAAGGAAGCTATGCAGTGTTCTTCAACAAGAAGGGACTCGGCGCCGGCGATGACGAACTGGCGATGAACCTCGCAAAGATGGCGATCTACACGCTGTCCGAGAGCGACAATATCCCGACCTACGTTCTGTTCATGAACGGCGGCGTCAAGCTGACCACCGGCATCGAGCCGCAGATCGTAGACAACCTGAACACGCTGATCGAGAAGGGAACGAAGGTCCTGGTATGTGGAACCTGCCTGAACTTCTACGGCATCAAGGACGACTGCAAGGTCGGCACGGTCAGCAATATGTATGACATTCTGGGCGCAATGCAGGAAGTATCCAAGGTCATCACACTGTAGGATTCCGGCGGACGATTCAGACGAGAATTGCACATGCGGGGCTGCGGTCCCGCATGTTTTATGTTAAGATAGTAAAAGTCAGCACGCCGGGCCGGAAGCTTCCGGCGCTTCGCGGCGCTGACGAAAGAAGGAGAAAGACAGTTCATGATTGAAGAATTTTATCTTTATACATTTGAATCTACTCATGGTGCGATTTCGACCGAGAAAATCCTGAAGCCGACAGGCTGCACGATTCTTCCGGTGCCGCGTGCTATATCGACCAGCTGCGGAATTTCCGTACGCGTCGAGCCGGACAAGTTTGAAGAGTCCCGCCGTATTTTTTTTGAGCAGACGGATCTTTCCGAGGGTGAATACACGGTCTACCACATCCATCACAACAAGGATACGAAAGAATACCAGTTTGAAAAGGTCGCGCTGTAGCATTCTCCACTTGCTGCATGATGCCTGACGACTCTGAGTCGCTGCGGAGCCGGGGCACAGATCCCATTCGGGGAACCGGGCTGTGTGACGGCTCTTTTTAAATGCCTGAGCGGCTGAACGATTGTGATCCATTTCAGAATGAATGTGCAGAAAAAAATCCGCGCCGCACGGGCGTGGATTTCAATCATTTATTGCTAATATTTCCGGTATTTCCGATTCCGTCCGGCCACCCGCTATCTCAGGGCCAGACTTCCGAGCGCCGCCAGCGGAACGACGACGAAGACGCCGATCAGTCCGGCCGCCGTAAACAAAAGCGACACCGCAATGCCGGCCAGAAACAGCCCGAGGACGCACTTGAGCAGGAATCCCGCCACGCTGAACGCAGCCGAAAGAATCCAGAAAAGGACCTTCATCGCCAGAACGATTAATACTGCTGAAATCAAAATACTGACGATCATACTCATTCACCTCTTTCTCATCGCGCTGACGACGCAGCGCACCATTCTCTTGATTAACTTATTATAATCGCCCTCTCTGAACGATCCGTCATTTATCTATGCAGATTCGGTGATTTTTTCACAGTACTTTTCACTTGTTTCGAAATCCGGGCCGGAATCTACAGAAATCCGATTCCGCTCCGGTCGATCTCGATCTTCTCCGGTTCCACAGTATATCTGCCATCCGTCAGATCGACGATAATCAGATCGCAGTTGTGGACATCCTCATCCCAGAAATCACGAAGCTGCTTGTTCTTAAATAATAGCAGCATGGCGTGAATCGCAGCACCGTGCGATGCCAGCAGCACCGAATCCGCTTCCACTGTCTTCAGTTCCTCCAGGAAGCCCTTCACCCTAGCGATCAGTTCTTCGAACGTCTCTCCCTTTCCGGTCGGTTCAAAGAGATCCGGCCGGGTGAAGAAATATTTGGATTTTCCCGGAAGGGCACTGTATTCATCCCCCTCCAGATCGCCAAAATCAAATTCGATCAGCCGCTCATCGATGATAAAATCCGTGCGCGGCTTTCCGGTTGCAATTTCACAAGTCTGGAGTGCCCGATCGAGCGGGCTCGAATAGATCCGGTCAAACGTAAGTCCCTTATTCCGTATTGCCTCAGCCAATTCTTCCGCCTGCCGGATTCCCAGCTCATTCAGATGCGTGTTCATCCGGCCCTGCACTCGGTGCGCCTTGTTGAGATCCGTCTGACCATGTCTCACGATATATACTTTCATGCTTCTCTCCGATCCTTTTCTGATACACACCAAAAGGCGGTCCGCACCGGCACACAAGCCGGCGCGGCGCCGCCTGCAGCCGGAATACATGCTCTTGGAGCCTCTTCCGGCCGCCCCCCCAGGCTATTTACTTTGCGACATTATTATATATGACGCGATACCGTTCCGACACAAAGAACTGATGTTCCTCCGTCAATGCTACTTTATTTGGACATTTCACTCTTCAGATCGACGCCCTGCACATCTTCCAGAGTCAGCTGCTTCAGTTCCTCATCCGACAAATTCTCCTTTGCGGCCAGCCGGTTTGCCTGATTGACGATGGCCTTCTCCAGAAAATTCCGCACGTCCCGTCCATTGGCAAACGTGTCGTCACGATGCTCATACCGCTCCCGGAAAAATTCTTTCACATACCGGCCCGCTTCTTCCGTGACCTGATATTCCATCTTTTCACAGCGCACCTGAAAAATTTCATACAGCTCTTCCGGCGTGTAATCCTCAAAAAAGATAAACCGGTTAAACCGGGAACGAAGTCCCGGATTGGACTGCAGGAATTCTTCCATCAGATCCGGGTACCCGGCGACAATTACCGCCAGATCATCCCGGTGGTCCTCCATACCCTTGAGCAGTGTGTCAACCGCTTCCTGTCCGAAATCATTCTCTCCCCGGTTTGCCGTAAGCGCGTAAGCCTCATCGATAAAAAGTACTCCGCCCAGCGCGCTCCGAATCACATCCGCCGTCCGGATCGCCGTCTGCCCGACATATCCGCCCACCAGTCCGGACCGGTCCACCTCGACCAGATGTCCTTTTGAAAGCACACCGATTCTATAATAGATCTGCGAAAGCAGCCTCGCAACGGTCGTCTTTCCTGTGCCCGGATTGCCGGAAAACACCAGATGAATTGACACATCGGACTCCTTCAGGCCGCGCTCCTTACGGATCTTCATGATCTGCACGAGATTGATTAAAGAGTTGGCCTCTTTCTTCACCTTCTCGAGGCCGACAAGCTCATTCAGCTCGTTCAGTAATTCTTCCAGCGATGGGATCTCTTCTTCCGGCTTATCTGATAATGCCGCACCTTTCGCTTCCGCTGGTGCCGCGATACCACTCCGATCATCCGCTCCTGATTCGAGCAGGCCCGGTCCGCCGGATCCCGGCGCCGTATTCTTTCCCGTCATGTAATCATGATACGCGAGATCATACCGGGTATAGTAATCGCGGATCGCCGCCAGTACAGAAGTCAGGCTGTTAACTTCCCGTGTGGCTGCGGTTTCATCGCAGGCGATAAATTCCTTTCCGATCAGTTCATACATCTGCCCGACCGTCACGCAGGCCGGCTCTCCCTGCATCGCGTGAGCATTCCGAAGCTGATTATCCGAATTCACAATCAGCCGGACAATCAGCGGCGCCTCACGCTCCACTCGCCCGATCGTCGGATCAAAATTCACCATCCGCTCCAGATCCTTCACGGAATAACCCGCATCCAGATATTCATTGATGAACTCGGCCTCGGCTTCCGATATCCGTCCGTCTCTTCCGGCCAGATACGCCAGCATCCGGATCATCTCGTGGCGGAACACCTCATACGTCGATGATTTCGACGCCGGGTCCACGGTCCGCACCCCGAGCCCATTCCGATCCAGGCTGTCGCACAAATTCCTTGCAATTTTCAATGTGCCCTTCAGCGCATCATTCATACCTGATCCTCCGCTCACTGAATACCATCATTCTACCATATGCATCCGTTGAGGGCAATCAAAGGCGGAAATGAGAAACGCTTCCCGCTTCAATATTAGCGGCCGGGTATCCGGGCACGCCGAAGAAGATAGATTCCATTCAATGCGAGTATGAGCACCGCTGCATCCCGGAGCCATTCATGATCTCCGGTCTCCGGCACCTCTTTTGAAATACCTTCCTCAGAATGACCTTCGGACGAATGTATCTCCGATGAAACGCTCGCGGCCGGGCTGCACTCGTCCTCTTCTTCATCCGGTGCATCAGCGGAATCGTTCCCCACCGGGCCGGATGTAACAGATTCCTCCGGGCTACCGCCTTCTTCCGTGCCGCCGGATTGCATCTTCGACTCGGTTTCTTCTGACACGGCCTGCCCGTCCGTCTCTCCTGAGTTGTCTTGTTCATTTGCATCCGATCTGTTCTCATCTTCATTGCTGCATTTGTCTTTGCCTGTATTCTCAGTACGGGCTGGATTCTCCTCATCCCCTTCGTTCACCGGATTCTTCTCTGCTTCTTCGGTTCTACTGACTTCGTCCGTCTCATCGGTCTCGCTCGCCTCATTGACCGTGCAGGACTCATCCATCGCATCGGCATCTTCCGGTCCTTCCTTTACCTCCGGTATATCTGCCGGATCCGGAATCGGAAGAAGCGCTTCCGCTGATTCGACAGTGGAACTTTCAATCAGATCTCCGCCGGAATCCGCGGATTTGACCTTTCCGGTTCCATATTTCAGATTCCGGATCCGGATCACGGTGCAGATCTTCCCGCTGTACCGTGACGCCCGCGGCCGCGCCGTAATCCTCGCGGCCTTAAAGTACCAGCGGCCGCCCTTCCTCACCGCCCCGTCCCGGCCGGCGGAATACCAGAGCATCTGTCCTTTCGAATTCTTCCCGGCATATACAGCCGTATGCATCATCCCGGACCAGCCGCAGATATCCCCCGGCTTCATCCCCGCCTTCGCCGCCGGCCGGGACGGGTGCAGCACCTTCAGCCGGGAGTTGCCTTTGACGGCTTCGGTGCTGCCGCGGATCGCGCCGCTCTTCGTGATCCAGAACGTCTGTCCCTTCCTGAGCATCCCATAGTCCTGCAGTGCCCACGACACATACTTCGAGCAGTTCGACACCCGATCCCCCTTCAAAGACGCTGCCAGCGATCCGCCCGGCGCGGAATAGCTGTACCGGAAATCATACTTCTCCATCGTCCGCGCCGTCCGCACCAGAGACGCGGTCCAGCGTTCTCCGGATCTTGCTGTACTCTCTGCCCAGACAGGCTCCGCCGCACTGATTCCTGCCAAAGCAGCTGCCACTACCACGCAGATCATCACCGCCGACATCCGCTTCGCCGAAACGGCACGCGCTGTCCGGCAATGCTCCGGCCCGTTCCTTCTGAATTCATGATATCTCACCATGACCAATCACCCCAATCCGCTCCATCGGCCGCAGCCGATGACCATCGCCCAAATAAACTCACCTCTGCCCGCTCCGGATCGGATGATGGTATTATCGCACGGCACGCCTTCCCCTTCAGTACACATCGTACGCGCTTTCCAATCGTCCGGCCGCACAGGCGACGATCATAGCCACCAGCGTCCGGGTATCCAGCTTGACACAGGTTATGAAGCACAGCGCCTCGATTGCGACAGGAAGCTCATTTCCCATCACCATTGTCCCCGGAACCACGCGGTCATCAATTATTTTTGAATTCCGGTAGAATGTCGAGAGCAGTGCGAATGAACCGATCCCCAGGCAGTCACACAGCATCGCGAAA